>WNFD01000052.1_pt1 | contig 98774 bp, 80 predicted proteins | sample 5400491 | NCBI WGS metagenome assembly WNFD01 (sample SAMN13153343, study PRJNA577476) | soil metagenome | isolation source: 120 cm saprolite under Douglas fir tree site 2 hole 2 replicate 2 | place: USA:California | collected 2015-04-18 | reverse complement strand
AGGGGAATGCTGTGTCCCCTCCGGCTGGTCCCGCGGGGGGTATTGGGGGGTCGTCCCCCCAGGCCGGTCCCGCGGGGGGTATTGGGGGGTCGTCCCCCCAGGCCGGTCCTGCCGCGCAGGCGGACGGACGGCGGGCCGCGCGCCGCCGCCGACGACCGCGCTGGCGCCCCCGGCCGCATCGATGAGCTCGTCCACGCCGAGCAGGTTGCCGCGCAGCCGCAGGTCCGGCCAGGTGTCCTCCTGTACCCCTGCCACCACGACCACATCCCACTCCAGGCCCTTGGCCCGGTGGGCCGTGAGGATGCGAACGGCCTCGCCGCGCGGAGCCTGCTCCGCCAGGGTGTCACCCGCGATCTCCTGCCCGGTCAGGCTGTCTACGAAGAGCTCTGGCGCGCCGGGCGGCAGCCGGTCGGTGAACCGCGCCGCCGCCTCGAACAGCGCGACGACCGCGTCCAGATCCCGGTCGGCGGCGGTGCCCCTCGCCCCGCCGTCGGCGCTCGCCCGCTGCCAGGCGGCGGCAAGGCCGGAGGCGTCCCAGACCGCCCACAGAACGTCCTCGGCGCTGCCGTGGCTGGCCGCTTCGCGGGCGGTGGCGAGCAGCGCCGCCACTCGCTCGGCCGGAGCCGCCACCTGTGGCGCGACCAGGGTCAGCTCACGCGGATCCCTGATCGCGGCGGCCAGCAGGTCACCGGCAGGGGGCGACGCGGGGTTGGCCGCCTCGGCGACCGCACGCAGCGACCGGCGCAGTCGGCGCAGGCCGAGGGCATCCGTGCCGCCTAGCGGCCCGGTGAGCAGCTCGGCCGCGGTCTCCTCGTCGAGCGCGGCAGGGCGGAGGGCACAGCGGACCAGGGTGAGCAGCGGCCGGGTGCCCGGCTCGGCCGCGAGCGGCAGCTCGTCACCGGCGACGGTGACGGGCACCCCGGAGGCGGCAAGCGCGCGGCGCAGCAGCGGCACCTGGCGGACGGCCGAGCGGACGAGTACCGCCATCGACGACCACGGGGTGCCATCGGCAAGGTGAGCACGGCGGAGGATGTCGGCGACAAGGGCGGCTTCCTGGCTCGCTGTCTCCGCCACGAGCACACGTACCTCACCGGGCTCGGCGTAAGTGTTCGCCTGGGAGGACCCCCCCGCAAGGCCCCCCGCAGAGCTTGCCTGGGGGGACGACCCCCCAAAGCCCCCCGCAGAGCTTGCCTGGGGGGACGACCCTCCAAAGCCCCCCGCAGGCAGCGGGACGAGGGCGCGATGGCCGGCCTGGGATGTCCCCTTGGCGGCGGGGAGCCGCCGCGCAACCCGCCTGGAGGCTCCGAGCAGCACGTGGCCGCCGCGGCGGCACACGCGCAGCGCGACCACCCTGGCCGGATGCCCGTCCGGCGTGCGGAACCTGTCAGGGAACCCCGTGATCGCCTGGACGTCGGCGCCACGGAACGCATAGATCGACTGATCAGGGTCGCCGACCGCTATCAGCTCACGGCCATCGCCGGCCAGGGCGTGCAGCAGTGCCTCCTGCGCCGGGTCGGTGTCCTGGTACTCGTCCACGAGCACCACGTCGTAGGCCTGCCGTTCACGCTGCCTCGTGGCGGCGCGGCTCAGCAGCGCGGCGGCGATCCGCACGATCTCGGCGTAGTCGTAGGCGGGTACCGGTGCCAGGTCGAAGCGGGCCGCGTACCGGTCGAGGAAGCGTCCCGCGGCCATCCAGTCGTCACGCCTGAGCCGCCTGCCGAGCCTGGACAGCCGACGGCCGTCCAGTCCGCGCTCGGCGCCACGGAGCAGGAAGTCCCGCAGCTCTTCGGCGAATCCGCGGGTCCCAAGCGCGGGGCGGAGCCTGTCCGGCCAGCCGAGGCCGCCGTCAGCGGCCTCGCCGCGCAGCATCCGGCGGACTTCGAGTAGCTGCTCGGGACCGGAGAGCAGGCGAGGCGGCTCATCCCCGGCCAGCACGAATTCCCTGCGCACCAGGGCATATGCGTAACTGTGGAAGGTCAGCGCGAGCGGCTCCCGGGTCGTACGGCGGAGCCGCGCAGTGATCCTCTCCCGCAGCTCCGCCGCCGCCCTGCGGCTGAACGTAAGCACGAGCACCCGCCCGGGATCGATGCCACGGCGCTCGATCCTGTCGACAACCGCTTCCACGATCGTCGTGGTCTTGCCCGTCCCCGGCCCGGCGAGCACGAGGAGCGGTCCTCCCTGGTGGCTCACCACCCGCTGCTGCGCCTCGTCCAGGCGGGGCGGGTCCGTCGCCGGAGAAGGCGTGCGGACGAGGCGGTACGCGGAGGCCGACTGATTCATCTCAGTACGGCATTCCAGCAGAGGCCACCGACATCTCGCGGCAACTTGGGCGATGACACGCCAGCGGTCTGCCGCCCGTAGCTCATTACCAGGCCCCATACACACCGACCCGGCCCAGAAACTCCACCCGCCCCTCCATGCACACCCGTGCCCCGCCCACGCACACCCGGCCCAGACCACGCCCCGCACCCGGCCCAGACCACACGCGCCGCCCGTCCAGGCACACCCTGGGCACCGATGGGACATCGGGGACCGGCCAGCGGGCCAGGCGCTCAGGTCATTTCCGAGATCGTCATCGCATCGTTGATAAACTCGTGGCGGTCACATCGGCCACATGGCTCGGGGCCGAATGGCCCGGTGCCGTCCCCGGGATGTCGAGACCAACTCGGTGGTGAGGACGCGATGCAGGTAGAGCCCAGAATCGTGGAACGGTCGGAGCACGCGTATGTGGGTATCACATCCAGGATCACCATCCCCACGTTCGGTATAGTGGTGGACAATCTCGCCAAGGTTTCCGGCTGGTTAAGCGCCCAGGGGATCAAACCTGCCGGAGCGCCCTTCTTCAAGTACAACGTGGTAGACATGCAGCGCGAGCTAGAGGTCGAGGCGGGCATCCCGGTCGGTGCGGTCGTGGACGACGACAAGCCTGTCTTCGCTGGTGTCCTGCCAGGCGGACGCTTCGTGACCGCTACCCACATCGGTCATCCCAAGGCGCTCATGGACGCCACGACCGAACTGCTGAACTGGGCCGCCAAGCGCGACCTGCGCTGGGACGCCGAGGGTGACACGTGGGGTTGCCGTCTGGAGATCTACCTGACAGATCCCGAGGAGGAACCCGACATGCACAAATGGCACACGGAACTGGCGTTCCGACTGGCTGACTAGCCCCTCCTGGCCTGCCATGCCCCGGCAGGTCACTGGCAGTCGACAAGGCCGACCTTGATTGCGTTCACCACTGCCGTCGTGCGGTTGGGTGAGTCCAGTTTCAGCAGGATGCTGCCGACAAGGCGTTTCGCGCTGTGCCCGGAGATGGACAGGCGCCGCGCAATCTGCTTGTTGCTCATGCCGCGCGCCAGCAGGGACAGTGCATCGGCCTCGCGTCCCGTGAGGTTCAGCGGACGCGTCCGCCGCGGCGGGAGGCCGGCCTGGGCGAGCAGCGCACGGGCGAGCGCCGGAGGCATCGGGACATCGCCGAGCCGACAGCGGCGCAGCGCTTCGCCCAGGCTGCGCACGCTGAGGTCCTGCCGCGAGAGAAACCCGTCGGCGGGAACGGCCGCGTGCACGACGATGTCGTCGGGGGAACTCTCCTCCAGGAGAGCAAGCACTCTCGTGCCCGCCGCGGTCAGGGACGTGCGGCTGGTTTCCAGCCAGCCCGCGCCGGCGGCGGAGACGATGACGACGTCGATCCGCCGGGCCCGTACCAGATCCATGATCTCGTCCCGCGTCCCACAGCAGTGCACAGCGCCCGGCTTAGGCAGCGACAGAAGCGCTGCTTCGAGACCCCGGCACAGCACCTGGTTCTCGAGCAGGATCGCGACGGTCAGGTCGCTCCCGTCCGGGTCCGTTGCGGTTGCTGGCATGTGAACCTCCCGTGCCGGTCTGAGCTGGCGCCAACTCCGCGGTCGCTGCGATGACAGGCAGGCAAGACGATCCGGGCCTGCCTGCCGACGACGAGTTCATCTTGCCCCGCCCGCTGGCGGCGGTCATCTCTGGTATTGCGAGGCTGGCACCGGTTTATGCCGGCTCGGTGTGCAGCACCACCTTGAACGCGCGGCGGGAGTCGAACAGTTCGTAGGCCGCTGGCGCCTCGCGCAGCGGGAGGCGGTGCGAGATGATCTTCGACGGGTCCAGCTGTCCCGACCGGACCAGTGCCAGCACCTGGTCACGCAGGGCGATCGGGTCCCCGACGGTGAAGCGGAGGGTGAGTTCCCTGGTGAACGCCAGCTCGGTGGGGAACGGCATAGCCGCGGAGTGATGGGCGCCCACCGCGGACACCGCCGCCCGGGGCCCGGCCGCGTCAAGCGCGCAGCGCAGCGCGCCGTCGCTTCCCACGGCCTCGATGACCGCCTGTGCCCCGCGCCCGGAGGTCAGCTCCCTGACGGTCTGAGAAAGATGCTCGGGCGGCGCCGCCAGAAGGCCGAACGACGCCGCGAAGGCGCGGCGACCAGGATCAGGGTCGGCGACCACGACGCACGCCGCACCCGCGGTCCTGGCGCACAGCGCGGCGAGCAGGCCGACCGGACCACCGCCCACCACCGCCACGAGGTCTCCGGGGGTGATCGCCGCATTGCGGGCCGCCGCGTAGCCAGTCGTGAGCACGTCGCCGACGAAGAGGACCTGCTCGTCGGTGACGTCCTCCGGGGTCCGCGACAACACCACGTCGGCGAACGGCACCCGGCAATACTCGGCCTGGCCGCCGGCCACGTCCGTGCCAACCACCGTGGCATAGCCGAACAGCGTCACACAGGCGCACTGATAGTGCCAGCCCCTCGCGCAGTCCGCACATCGGCCGCAGGCGACGATGTCGGAGGCGAATACCCGCTGGCCCGCCGTGAAGGGAACCTCCGGTCCCGCATCCTGGACGGTTCCGGCGAACTCGTGCCCGAGCACGGTTCCCGCGGGGAAGCCCGGAATCTCACCGCGGTACGGGTGCAGATCGGTACCGCAGATGGCGGTCCGGGTCACCCGTACGATCGCGTCGCGCGGGTGAGTGATCCGCGGCTGCGCCATCTCCTGGACGACCACCCGCCGCGGACCCCGGTAGACGACGGCCTTCACCGGGGTCGCCCCCCGGCAGCGTGGCACGACATGCCACGATTGTCGGCCCGCTGGCCAGCATCCGCCAGCCTCCCCCGCCGCACCATCAGCCGCCGCAAGGAGGGGGGCCCGCGGCCCAGGCCGGATGGGGGGCCGGCAGGGCATGGCCGGACGACGGGGCTGCCTGAAGAATCGTGACGGCATCCGCGGACATGTGCCGGGTCACCAACCGTCACCATGGCAGCGGATCGAGGAGGATGCCAGGTGCGACTGCGGGAACACGCCGACGCCGTGACCGACCCGTGCTGGTGGTCAGCACAGCAGGCCGCTGGCGCGATCGCCGCGCGGCGGATCTCGGCTTGTGAGTACCTCAACGCCCTGCTGGCCCGGATCGAGCGCTACAACGGCGACCTCAGGGCTGTGGTCACCATTGACGAGCGTGCGCACGAGTGGGCTCGGCAGGCCGACCAGGCGGCGGCGCGGGGGAACGCCCTCGGGCCGTTGCACGGGGTCGCGATGACCGTCAAGGACTGCCTTGCCACGCGGGGGCTGCGGAGCACCGCGGGGATGACGATGCTCAGGTCCTATGCGCCGCGTGAGGACGCCGCGGTGGTCACGGGACTGCGCAGGGCGGGCGCGATTGTCTTCGGCAAGACGAACCTGGCGGAGGCCTCGGTCGACATACAGACGTTCAACGACCTGTTCGGGCTGGCGCGCAACCCCTGGCACCATGATTACAGCCCAGGCGGCTCCTCGGGCGGTGCCGCCGCGGCGGTGGCCGCCGGGTTCTCGCCACTGGAGCTCGGCTCGGACGTCGCCGGCTCGATCCGCATACCCGCGGCGAATTGCGGGGTCTTCGGGCACAAGCCGAGCTATGGCATCGTGCCGGTGCAGGGTCTGCTCCCGCCAGCCCCGTTCCGCCTGCGCACGCTGGATCTCAATGTCATCGGCCCGATCGCCCGCTGCGTCGGCGACCTCGAAACGGCGCTGGGGGCGATCGCAGGGCCGCATCCGTGGGACCGGGCAGCGTGGCGGCTCTCGCTGCCGCCCGCACGCGCGGTTGGCCGCGTCGCGACCTGGTTCGACGACCCGTACTGCCCGGTAGACGACGAGGTCAGGGCTGCCCTCGAGGAGGCGGCGGCAGGCCTGGCAGGCCAGGGGGTAACGGTGCGGCCGACCCAGCCGCCACGGATAAATCTCGGGGCCAGCGACGCGCTGTTCCGGCGGCTACTCGCCACGGTAGCGGCCGACAGCGCCAGCGACTCCGGGGCACAGATGACGACAGGCAGCACAGCGGTCGGGCAAGGCCTGGGCGCCGAGTTCGCCTGCCAGCGGTACTCGGAGTGGGCCGAGGCGGACAACAGCCGGCTGCTGCTGCGGGAGCGCTGGCGGCGGTTCTTCACCGAGTACGACGCCATCCTGCTGCCGGTCGCGCCCAACCTCGCGATCGCGCATGACCGCCAGCCGCTGGCCGAGCGCCGGATCACCGTCAACGGCGTCCAGCGGCCGTACTGGGATCAGATCGTGTGGGCCGGCCTGGCCGGGGTCAGCTATCTGCCCTGCACGGTAGTGCCCCTGCGGCAGGACTCACGGGGCGTGCCCATCGGCATCGCCGTGGTCGGCGGCTATCTGCAGGACCTCACCACGCTGGCGGTGGCCAGGCTGCTGGCCGAAGCCCTCCCCGCGCTCGGGCACCCGGACCTGGGCCGGCGGGACGCGGCCGGGGCCGGGACGACCGCCTGATCGCGGACGGTCACGTCCAGTCTCGGCGCCGCGCCAGGCACTGGGAAGCTGCTCTTCCGGCCATGCCCATCACGACCGGTATCTGGTGCGCCCGTCGGCGGCTTCCTCGCGCCCGGCCGCCACGGCAACGTCATGGCCAATGGCTGGCGCGTCCGGCACTGGGAGGACGGTGTTGCGATGACGGCGATAGAGGCGGTCTCGACGTACCTGCCGCCGGAGAGCGTCGCGGTGGCTGACCGCCTGCGCGAGTTCGGCTTCAGCGAGGCACAGGCCAGGATCTACGAGCGCTTCTATGGATTCTCGGAAGTCCGCGTCGATCCCGGAGGCGGGCTTGTTGACCAGCTGGTGGCCACGATCGCCGGAATGGCCTCGCTGCGCGGCGAGGAACACCGGGTGCGATACGTCATGCATGCGCGCACCATGCCGGTGGTCGCGCCATACCCGGTGAATCCGGTGCACAGCGCATGCCAGAAGCTCAGTCTGCACCACGCCACGGCGTTCAGCGTCTCCCAGCACGCCTGCGCGTCGGCGCTGCTCGCGGTCACACTGGCCGGCAAGCTCCTGGCGGGTGACGCGGACCCCGACGCGCTGGCGCTCGTGGTCACGGGGGACAAGGCGTTCACCGCATCTGCCCGCGCGCTGGCCTCGGCTGGCGTCATGGGCGAGAGCGCGGCGGCCATACTGGTGCGTGCCCACGGCGCGCGGGACCGGGTGCGCAGCTACGCGACGAAGACGCACGGCCGGTTCTGCGCCGGCCCGTGGATCTCCGAGGACCTGTCCGTGCAGTTCCAGGACTCCTACCCCGCGGCCCTGGCAGAAGTGATCCAGGCAGCTGTCCAGCGCGCCGGGCTGACCGTCGCGGACATCGCGCTGATCCTGCCGCACAATGTCAACCGCATGTCGTGGATGAGGGTGCTGCGGTTGCTAGGCATCACGGGGAGCAGCCGACTTTACCTGGACACCCAGGCCCGCCTTGGCCACTGCTTCTGCGCGGACGCGTTCATCAACTACGACTCGGCCAGGCGCGCTGGCCGGCTCCAGCGCGGGGATCACTTCGTGATGACCGCCGTGGGGCTTGGCGCCACGTTCTCCGCGATGGTACTCACCCACTGACGTCACCCGGTAGGCACACGTGCTGGTAGTTTCCGCCCCCCGCGGTATTCCCGAGCGGCTGAGAACGGCCCTGACCGGCTCGCCAGGCACGCCGCTGATCCTGCTTGGCAGCTTCGAGGTGGAGAACCGCTGGGCAGAGGGCGAACCCGGCCTGCCCACCGTGGCGCTCGCCGGCAGCCGGGCGATCGTCAACCGGATGGACGAGTTCGGGTTGCTGCTCGCCGGCGCCGGCGACCACGTGGTGCTCAAGGCCCCGCCGGACGACGGCTACCTCGAGTACCTGTCGAGCCTGGGGCTGAGCCTGCCTCGCATGCTGACCGTCGCGGACCAGGACCCGCAGCGCGTCATCACCGAGGACGTGCTGGCCGACACGGACCTGACGGCGGCACTGGCGGAACTGGCCGCCCGCAACGCCCAGCTGTGGCCACACGGGGTGTCCGACCTCGAGGAGCGGCTGGCCAAGCGGTGCGGATTGCCGCTCGCCAGTGCGCCGGCGGTGATCTGCAAGACGGTGAACAGCAAGATCTACAGCCGACTGGCGGCGGACGCGACCGGGCTTCCGCAGCCGCCCGGCGTGGTGTGCCGCGACCTCGATGAGCTGGCAGCAGCGTGCGACCGGGCCCGGCAGTGGCTGTCCGCGGGGCGCACGGTGGCGCTCAAGGACGCCTACGGGGTATCCGGCAAGGGCATCCTGGTCATCCGCGAGGAGCGGCGGCTCGGCCAGGTACAGGCGATGTGCGCGCGGCGGGCCCGCAAGCGCGGGAACCCGCGGGTCGGCATCGTCGTAGAGGAGTGGGTGCCCAAGCAGACCGACCTCAACTACCAGTTCACCATCGACCGCGACGGCGCGGTGCACTTCGACTTCGTCAAGGAGGCGCTCACCGCCGGCGGCGTCCACCAGGGTCACCGGATGCCCGCCCGGCTCACCACGGGGCAGGTGGCGGAACTCCGCCAGGCCGCGGCCGCGCTTGGCAGCCGACTCGCCGCCGACGGCTACTTCGGCGTCGTCGGGGTGGACGCGCTGCTCACAACCGCCGGCCTGCTCTACCCGGTGATCGAGATCAACGCGCGCAACAACATGTCCACCTACCAGGAAGGGCTCCGGCAGCAGTTCTTCGCCGCCGGGCAGACGGTGCTGGCCAAGCAGTTCCCCGTCCGGCTGAGGCGGCGGGTGTCCTTCGCCGAGCTGCGGCACCGCCTCGGCGAGGTGCTGCTGCGCCCCGGCGCCTCCTACGGCCTGCTCGTCAACAACTTCGCCACGGTCAATGCCGCGGCACCGCCCGGCGAACAGGACCCGGGCGCTCGGGCGACGTTCGAAGGCCGACTCTACGGCATCATCATCGCCGGATCGGCCGGGCAGGCGTCGGCGATCGACAGGGAAACCACAACGCGCCTCGACGAGCTCACCGCGGCCCAGGAGGCACCCGATGAGTAACCCGCACTGCCCCGCCACCCGAAGGAAAGGCACACCATGACAACCGATGGCATGCCCAGCGACACCCTGCCGACGGACCTTGACGGCGCCGTCATCCGTTCACTGGCCAGCATGCTCGGCCGGGACCCCGAGTCGATCACCACGGGGATGCGGTTCTTCGAGGATCTCTCCTTCGACTCCACCGGCGTGCTTGAACTCCTCATGCAGCTGGAAACCGACCTCGGGGTGGAGTTCGATGAGGAGACACTGGAACCGGCGGACTTCGAGACCGTGGGCGCGCTTGTCGCGTACGTCGCGAAGCACCAAGCCGCCACCTGATGTACACGGCCACGTCGCCAGCCTGGCCGACCTCGCGGCCCGCGGACCAGGGCTGGATCCCGCTTGCCCTGGCCCGGATCGACCATCAGCTGTTCGATCCTGGCCAGGGCAAGCCGTTCGGGTGGGATGATCACATCTACTTTCCCGACCTGATGCGCTCGTACGGGCTTGACTGCCGCGCAGAGCAGTTCGCCGGCCGGCGCAACTCCTTCACCGACATGGTCGCCGCGACACTGCCCCGGCTCCGCTCGTTCGGTGAGCGCTTTGACATCGCGATACTGACCGGGGTAACGCCCGACTCGCAGCCCGGGTACCCGATGTGCTACCTCAGCGAGGCAGCGGCCGATTCCAGCCTCGCCTTCGCCGTCGCGGACCAGGGGGTGATCGCGCCGTTCACCGCACTGTACGTGCTGGCCACCTGTGCCCGGCTGGACGGCGCCGCGCGAGCGCTGCTGATGGTGATGGACCAGTCGACCCTGCTGCACGAGCAGCCGGTGCCGCCACGGCTTCAGGTAACCCGCGACTCGTCTGTCGCGCTGGTGCTTGACAGGGGCGGCAAGCTCGGGTTGGTGTCGGTACCGAAGTCCTTCCTCGTCTCGAGGTCCGACGTCACGTCCCGCTTCGCCGACGAGGCGGCGGCGGCGTGGGCCGGCACCGGTGCCCCGCGGGTCGTGCTGTGCGGACACGGGCTCGCTGCCGCGCTGCCGCGGGAGCTGGCCGCCGACGAGGTGGTGTGCGCCGGGGCTGGCCTGCCGGCCACCGGAGTATGGTCGCTGCTCGCCGGGCACCGGCCCAGGTGGCAAGCGGGCGGCGCACGGGTCTTGCTGGCGGATTTCGACCCCGACCAGCACCGGCTGAGCACCTGCCTGGTGGATCTGCACCGGCAGCCTGGCCATGGGCCGGGACAGGGATGACCGCCATGCTCAGCGACGAGGTGGCGTGGCAGCAGCTGCATGACAGCGCCCGGCGCAACGGGCCTGAGCGAGCCCTCGCCCGCGCCCACGCCGACATCGCGCCTCATGTCATCGTGGCCGGGCCGGCCGGACACGCGGTGGCTCCCGCCGCCCTCGCCAGGAGCGCCAGCCGCGCATGGCCATCCGGCGCACCTGTCGACCGTCGTCCTGGCGCGGTGACGGTGTTCACCCCTGTCCCGCTTGAGCGATCCGGGCTGATGGCGGTCCGCGGGCTTGCCGTACCGGGGGGGCGCGCCGGGTACCAGGTGAATGTGGCCTACCGCGGCTGGCTGCTCACCCTGTCCTGGCTGCGCCTTGGCATCTCCGCCGGACTGCTTGACACCGCGCTGTCGTACCTGGCCCACCGGACGGTGGCCGGCGAGCCGCTGCTGCGCAAGCAGATGATCCAGGGTGAGCTGTCGGACGCGGTGACGCGGCAGCTGGCCGTCCGGGCGCTGGTGTCAGGACGCCGCGCCGCGGACTTGTCCGACACCGCGCTCGCCGACGCTCACCGGCAGATCACGGCTGGTGACGGCGTGCTGCTGCGCCTGATGGGCGCGCGTGGCCTCACCGTCGAGTGGCCCGGCCAGGCAGCGTACGCCTCCGAGCTGCTCGCCGACGCATACCTATCCCGCTGATGTGGAGGAGCCTTCGTGCCGGACCTGGACGAGCGTCACCTGCTGCTCCAGCAGTGCTGTCAAGAGTGGGCGGCTGACCTGCGGGAGCACGCCCTGGCCCTGGAGCGTGATCCCACCACGGTGTCCAGGCTCCTCCAGCTGCCGGCGGTGAGCCACTCGGCCCGGCTGCAGATACCGCCGCCCTACAACCCGGCGCCGCTCGTGATCGGAGCCGAGCGCTTCTACCTGACCCGCGCGCTCGAGCGGACGGTCTTCTGCGAGGCGATGGCCTGGGCCGACCTGGGCATGATGCTCGCCCTGCCCGGCGCGTCGATGTGCGGCGTGCTTGTCGACGTCGTCGGCGACACACGGCAGAAGGAGTGGTTCTACAGCCGCATCCTCGAACGGCCCACCTGGACGTTCTTCGCGCTCACCGAGCCCGGCGGCGGCTCGGACGCCAGTGCCATGCGCACCTGCCTGCGCAGCGGGCGCGACAGCCTGGTGCTCGACGGGGCAAAACGGTACGTGAGCAACGCCGCACGGGCCAGCCTCGGCGCGGTGTTCTTCCGCGCAGCGCCCGGCCCGCTTGGCGTGGGCGCGGCGCTGGTGGAGACCGGCACACCAGGCTTCGCCGCCACCGTGATAGACACCATGGCCGTGCGGGGTGCCCAGCTCGGCGCCATCACCCTCGACTCGGTGCAGATCGCGCCGGCCCAGATACTGGGCCGCGGGCTGTCGCCGCTGCGCCGTGGTACCTGGGGGTGGCTGCGGACCTTCAACCAGCTGCGGCCAACGGTGGCGAGCATGGGCGTGGGGCTGGCTCAGGCTGCTCACGACTACGTGGCGGCCAACCGGCGGGTCCTGCGCAAGCACGAGCAGGACCGGCTCGACGAGCTCAGCAGGCGGATCGAGTCGGTGCGCCAGATCACCCGGCACGCCGCGATCGCGGTGGACCACGACCCGGACAGCGCGCATCTGGCCGCGGCGGCCAAGCAGGCCGCCGCGGTGCTGGCCGAGGAGGCGGCCCGCCAGGCGACGGGGTTCTTCGGCCCGGGCGCCCGGCTTGACCATCCGTTGCTTGACAAGCTGGTCAGGGACGCGCGCGCCCTGGAGTTCATGGAGGGCACGGGCAACATCCAGCGGCTTGGCCTGGCCGCCGCGCTGAGCAAGGGCGCCGTGCAAGCCGACCTGTGCGGCCCGCTCGGACCGGGGGCAGCATGCTCGCCGATGACGTAGCCGACGTCTGGAGTGTCGGCTGCCCGAAGCGGACGGCCCTAGTTCACACTGTGATAGCGCGTCCGGCCTCGCTGACGTCCGGTAGCGCAACGTCGGCGCACAGTCGTTGCCGGCGCAGCAGGTCGGCGGGCTCGTCACGGCTGCGGATCAGGTAGGGGCGGCCATTGTGGACGAGAACCTCCGCGGGATAGCCGTGGCTCAGGAAGTACCCGGGCGAGGCAGTCGGCCCGTACGCCCCCGAGCGCAGTACGCCCACCAGGTCACCAGCGCGCAGCGGCGGCAGCGGAACGTTCTTGCCCAGGATGTCGTTGGGCGTGCACAGCGGCCCGCTGACCTGCCAGGGCACGGCGGGCTCCGCACTCACCCGGCTGAGCAGCCGCATCGGAAAGTTGCGCTTGACGAATGAGCCGGTACCAGTGGCGGCCATGTGGTGGTTCGTGCCGCCATCGGTGACCGCGAAATCCTGGCCCATCGACTCCTTGATATAGCGGACCTGGACCAGGTAGGTCCCGGCCAGTGCGGTCAGGAACCGGCCGAGTTCCATGAGGAGCCTGGTACCCGGATGCCCGGCGCGGAACCTGGCGACCAGCTTATTCAGTTCAGCGGCCAGCACCGCCACGTCGAGGTCGCTCTCACCGTCGAAATACGCGATGCCGAGGCCGCCCCCGATGTCCACCATGTCAAGCGGGAAGCCCAGGTGCGCCGACAGCCGCTGCGCCAGGGCGAAGATGCGGCGGGTGTTCTCAGTGACCACGCCCTCGTCGAGAATGCGGGTACCCACGTACACGTGCACGCCCATCAGCCGCACCGCCGGATGCCGGCGCACCAGGTCCGGCTGCCCGAACAGGGCCTGCTCGTCGATCCCGAACTGGCGGGCGCGCCCGCCCATGGTGAGCCCGCTGCCCTTGACGGCGAAGCCCGGGTTGACCCGCAGCGCCACCGGTGCGGTTATCCCGCGCCCGCGGGCAAGTTCGTCGATGACCCGCAGCTCCTCGAACGACTCGCAGACGATGGCGTAGATCCCCTCGTCCAGGCACGCGGCAAGTTCCGCCATGCTCTTGCCCGGCCCGAGGAAGATGATGTCCCGCGGTGCCACGCCTGCCTGCCGGGCCGTGATCAGCTCGGTCAGGGAGGACACTTCGCCGCGGGCACCGAGCGCGTGCAGCCGCGCGCACAGCGAAACATTGGGGTTGGCCTTGAGGGAGAAGAAGATCTCCAGCTCAGGCGCAAGCGCCGTGCGCAGCCGACGGTACTGCGCCGCGAGCACCGCGGAGTCGTAGACGAACAGCGGGGTGCCGAACTCCTCCGCCAGGGACTTATAGGAAACACCCTGCACTTCGGGCTCGTCTGACATGTGCCCTCGTTTCTCTATGCACACCGTGCGCGCGGACGTGATGCGGAGTCGTTCATGCTGACTATTCGTCGGCGCGCCAGGGGCGGCAAGCCCTCCATTGACCGCGCCGCCAGCCTGGCAGGCCGGCCTGCCCGTTGCGTCAGGGCATGGGACCGGCCACACGAGACTTCCACGAACGGTGGGTGGCCGCCGATAGTGGTGACGATGACGACGGATCCAGGGTCCGGCCTGATGGTGCCTGCTTCCGGGGCGGGAAGGCCGACAAAGCATCGTTTGTGGACAGCTTGGAGTACGGGGTGAGCAGAGTCTCCGACGCGGCAACGGATGAGCTGGCGATTGTCAGCGAGCGGATCGCGCGCATTCCCGACAGGTACCGGCGATTCACCGAGTCGGCGCAGCGGGCGCAGCGGCTCTACCGGATCACGCAGCCGACCCTGGAGCGGCTGCTTGACCGTGGCCTGCCGCACCGGAGCGAAGGCGGCCAGCTCACCTTTGATGTCAACGACCTCAAGAGTGTCTCGATGGCGCTGCGGACGCGCTCACCGCACCGCATCGCGCTCGCATCCCTGGCCGACGCGCTGGCCGCGGGGGAGGCAGCGGTCACCGTCGAGCACACGGTACGCATCCAGGCGCAATGTCCCGACCCCGGGCACGAGGGCTCGTGCGCGTTCCGGCTGGCTCCGGAGGCTCGGCGCAGTCCGGACACCGTGGCGGTACGCGACCTCGACCCGCGGCACTTCGAGATCGAGGTACGGGTGAGCGGCGGCGCGGCCCACGTCCTTGATCTCACCGAACCTGAGCGCCAGCTCGCCTGCGAGGCACAGCAGTTGCGCTTCCACCGCATTCCGCACGTGCTTGGCATGGATCTCGGGTTCCTCGCCGAGACCGGCCTGGCCGACTGCCGGCTTGCCACTATCTTCCTGGCCCAGCGCGGCGCGCAGCTCGGGGTGGCGATCCGCGGGGCGACCGGCCTGTTCCTGTCGCGGCCTTTCGCGCCCCGGCATTTCTGGATCGAGCTTCGCCGCGATGACGGCTGGGTGCCTGCCGACCCCTTCTTCCTCACCGCACTCGCCCGCTGGGGCCTGCTCGACAGCGTGGCCTGGCCGGCCAGCCGCTCGCCGCGGGGCGCCTTCTGGAAACTGGAGATCGGCCCAGGTGCAGCGTTGGTGACGCACGAGGGCGGCAGCCCGGTCTCGATCATCACAAGCTGACGCCGCTGCGCTGACGCGGCTGCAAGGGGCGCGCGAGCAGCGCGCCAGGCCGCCGCGACGGCCCAGGCAGCGCCGCGACGGCACAGCCGACAGAGGCTGCCGGGCCCCGCCCAGGCGGGTCAGAACTCGGCCAGCAGCGGACGCCGCGCGGTCTCAGGGCTGGCGGCCTGCCACCGCTGCGCGACCGCCTCGAGCCTGGACCGGTAACCGGGATCATCCGTGTCCTGGCTGAGCGCCGCATCAGTCCGCGCAGGGCACGGGCACTCCCGCCAGGACAGTACCTCCTGCAACGTGGCCTGGCGCGGATCCGCCCTGAAGTCATGCAGCGCCCCCACAAGCAGTGGCCGGCAGCGGTCGCACCCATCGGGGCGGATCCGCACGATGTCGCTGATCTCGGGGTCGAACCAGGAAATCGACAGGTCGCTGCGCGTCCCGCCCGCTGCGTGCTCTGCGGCTCCCGCCGCCAGCACGCGAATCAGCATCCAGAGGGTCGGCGGCCGCCACATGCCCTGCTCTGCCGCCCAGCCAAGCAGGGTCCCTGCCTTGGCACAGAGCGGGAACACCATCTGCGTGGTAAAACCGGCGCCGCGGGCTCCCCGCACGCTGTCCATGGCATCGCCGTAGGCCTCGCGCTGAGACAGCCCAAGACCGCCCAGCGTGATGTTGGCGATGGACTGAAACCCGTTGCGCTGCATGAGCTGGCCTGCCTTGAGGTACGCGGCCTGCGGAGTCGGCTTCAGGTGGCACAGGTTCCGCACGTCGGGATCCCACGACTCGACACCGACCTGGCCGATGAGCCTAGCGCTGGGAATCAGTTCCCTGACACGGTCGAGTTTCTCCTGAGAGAACAGTTCCGGACGGGTCTCGAACGAGAAGATGGACGGCCGGCGCGCGGCTACCAGGCGCAGCAGCCGGTCCCGCAGCGTTCGCGGCACCTCCGCGTCATCGAGCAGGCTGCCAGATGGCGAGAGGTAGACGGAGGCACCCTCAGGCACGTCTGCGAGGCGCAATTCCACCGAGCGAGCGATCCTGCGCTCGTCGATTTCCGGGCCGATGCCGTAATTGCACATGCTGCACTGGCCGGCCCGGTCGTATGTGCAGCCACGGGTGCGGAACCATATCTGGTACATGCGTACCAGCTCTTTCGACTGGCCCGTTGCGGCCATGTACTCGCGCATCACCGAATTGGTGTGCGCCGGGAGGGGCGGCCGCCCTTCCCGGATGGTTCGATTCGCCTGGATGAGCGCTCGGCGCAGGCTACGGTCGTCGAGTTCGGGCATCGGCCACGCTCCTCGATGGGGGGACTTAGTTCCCGCTTGATTGAATAACGCTCAGTGGCACGGGCCGGAGGGCCGTAACCGCGAAGCCGTTCTGAATAAAGCTCATGTCGTTTATCTTTCGCCGTTTACTGATTCCATTCTGGCCGACGGAGCGCCTCGGCATAACCTGCGCGATCTGGCCTAGCTGATCGCCTGGCCGGCCGGGGCGGGCCAGGCGGCGAGCCCGCCAGGCCGGCTACGTTCACCCGGCCGCCGTACCCGATCTCGCCCGCATGGCCCACGCATAGCCCGCCTCGTACGCAGCCGCTACCCGGTGCCAGCCAAATTCGGCGCGGGCCCGTGACTGTCCAGCGCGTCCCATCGCGGCACGTCTCGTATCGTCGGCTAGCAGGCTGACGAGCGCCTCGGCGACGGGCCCGGGTGCGGGCGGGACGACAAGCCCGTCGACTCCGTCCCTGACCACGTTCCCGGCGCCTGCGAAGTCGCCGCTGATAACTGGCTTGCCGCAGCTCCACGCTTCGACGAACACGAGCGGGAAGACATCGGCGCTGCTCGGCAGGCACAGCACGGCACACGCCGCGATGGCGTCGTGCTTGGTCTGCTCGTCCACCACCCTCAGATCGTGTACCCGCCGATCGCCGTGGGCGGCGAACACAGCCGTGGCGTCCGCGTCACTGTCCGGCCCGATGAACACGAACTCGGTCTCCGGCCTGTGCCGCCAGACCAGGCGGGTTGCCTGCAGCACCACCTGGTACCCCTTGAGCGCGGTCCGCCGGCCCATGAAAAGCACCGACGGACCGCTGATCGCATGCAGGCGCCGGAATCGCCCGGGGTCCGCGGTGCCAGCCAGGTCGGACGCGTGCGGTACCAGGCGGACCCGCTCGGGTGGCACTCCCATGCCGCGGAACTGCTCTGCCTCCATGCTGGTGAGCGCGAAGACAACATCCGCCTGGCGGCAGACGGCTCGTCCGAGAGCCGGATCCTGCCACACGTCCTGGGCGGAGGCCGGAGTGAGCGCTAGCGGTGCGTGGTAGGCGGCCGCCAGCTGTGCTGCCGCAGCCACCGGCTCTGGCTTGGCAAGGTCGAAGGCGTGCACCAGGGCCGGCCGGAAGCCGGGCCTGGCCGAAGCCATCTCGGCCGGCGAGCCGACTACCGGCACGCCGGCAACATCCATGATGGACGGCGGTGCCGAGTCGGTGAGCACCACGACCGACCTCCCTTGCCGACGAAGCCACTCCACCGTGCGCCAGGCCATCCGCTCCGCACCCGAGATGCCCCGCTGATAGCTGCCAAAGGCCACGAGGACCGCCTCGGCCAGCCGGTCCCGCGCCAGGACCCTGGGCCCCGGCGTTGCCAGCGACCGCCCGCCTAGCGAGCTGACGTCCAGTCGAGCGCGGCCGTCGCCGGTGTCGATGGCGTCAGCCGGGCCGGGATCTCCTGGCGACGGCCCGTCAGGCCCGCGCGGCGCCAGATACCGGCCGGGATCCTCGCAGAATTCCGCCAGGGCCAGCTCGTAGTCGCCGGGGGTGCCGATGTCGTGCCAGGCTCCGCTGAACGGGTGGCCGCGGACCTGCTCGCCATGCTCGATGAGTGCCGTGATCAAGCCAGGCATGTCGGCGGGCGTACCGAGCGGGATGTACTTCCGCACCACCGGGTCGGCCACGTAGATGCCAGCCGAGATGTTCCATTCCACGACGGGTTTCTCCCATACCGCGGTAATGCGATCGCCGTGCACGCGCAGCAGTCCCACGCTGCTTTCCTGCCGTCGGCACTGCGTAGCCACGGTCAGCGGGCTCCCGCTCTCCCGGTGGGCTCGCAGCAGGCCGGCGAAGTCGATGGTGGTGAGCAGATCGCCGTTCATGACCACAGCCGGTCCCGTCCAGCCGGGCACAAGCAGCAGTGGCGCGGCAGTGCCGAGCGGGCTCTCATCGGTGGCGTAGTCGAGCGCCAGGCCGAGCTCCCGGCCGTCGCCGAACTCGTCCCTGATCATGTGGCCCAGATGCGAGATGCATAGCGTGACGCGCACGAAGCCCGCGGCGCGCAGCTGACGGAGGATGATCTCCAGCATCGAGTACCCGCCCAGTTCGACCAGCGCCTTCGGCCGATGCTCGGTGTAGCGGCCGAGCCGGGTGCCCTTACCGCCCACCAGAAGTATTGCGTGCACAGTCGCCGTCCATCCGTGATTGGCGTCTCGTCAGCCGGCCTCGATGGCGGCCAGGATCTCCTGACGAAGCTGCTCGAACGTGGGCGCCAGCTTGCGCATTGCCGGTGCCGCGGCGGCGGGGTCGCCAGAGACGATGGGGTACTGCACGGAGCCGATCAGCCGCGCCTGGTGGTCAAGTGTGGCGGCCACCTCCAGGTAGCCGAGACCGCCGAGCAGCAGCCCCGCGTCGGCGCGACGGCGGGCCCCGACGCACACCATGAAGGCGGCGAAGTGGAAGTACTGGGCCGTGTTCAGCCCCTTCTCGAGCAGGTCCGCGACCTTCTCGGCAGCAGCGGCCGAGTCCGTTTCCGCCAGGTACTTAGCCGCGGTCGGCAGCATCTGCCTGAGGGCGGCGCCGGGGTCAACGTCGCGCACCCGCCGGAAGTTCGCCCGGAGGTTGTAGGGCTCCACGGGGAACGACAGCGTTTCGGTCTGCCACGCGGTGAACAGCGGCTCCATCGGCACGAGGGTGAACGGGTGACCGCGCGGGTCGTGCAGCAGCACCATGTCGTCCTCGAGCCCGAGGATGGTGAGGTAGTGATCGGTGCCGATCGCCTTGCCCAGCCCTGGCTGATGCGGCAGCAGGCCCATCTCGACCGGTCCGGCCAGCAGCGGCCCGGTGGTACTGGCCCTGCGCATCTCCTCGATCGCCGCGGCACGGTTGCCGCCCACCTGATCCCACTCCCAGCCCAGCGCGGACAGGGCGGCGTCCATGCCAATCTCCGGGGTCCAGTGCGCGGGGGCGAAGAACGGACGGCCGTCGCTGTACACCTTCAGCCCGAACGGTGAGCCGGTCAGCACTTCGAGCACTGACTCGCCGGGGCCGGCCGGCCCGAGCGCCATCTGCAGCGCATCGGAGTAGCAGCCGTGGGTCTCGCCATAAAAACGAACGGACATGGTCACTCGTCTCCATTCTCGCGACCTCCGGCACTGGCCGGGCGCGGGGCCGACCGGTCGCGTTGTCTGCGGTGTCGCGCGCCGCCCTCCGGGCGGGCACCGGTAGCGAGGCGGCGATGAGGAAGCTGCGAGGGACCTGGGGGAACGCGTCAGGCGGCGCACCCCGCGGCCACCGCTCGTAGCTGGCGGCCGGGTGACCAGGTTCGGTCACCTCGTCCACGCTCCAGTGGCAGTCCGCGACGAACTGGCGCGGGGTGTCCGTGCCGAATAGCCAGGGGCAGCCTGCCGCCTCGAGCTTGCGCAGAAACGGGCGCGTGTACGGCAGGCGGAATATGCCGCGGCCGATCAGGTCAACCGCGATACGGCTGCCAGGCGCGGATACCTGGGCGGCCAGTGTCAGGACCCGGCCGGCCAGCGGCTCAGGCAGGTAGAACAGCAGGCCTTCGCCGAACCAGACCGTCGAGGCCGCCCCGTCGTAGCCTGCCCCGAGGAGAGATCTGGTCCAGTCGCCGGCCAGGTTGGCCGGCACCACCCGGCGCTCGCAGCGTCCGGCTCCGCCGGACGCTGCGAGAAGGCGTTCTTTGTAGGAAAGAAGCTCCGGCTGGTCCACCTCGAACAGGACCGTGCCCTCAGGCCAGGCAAACCGGTAAGCGCGGGTGTCCAGGCCCGCGCCGAGCGCGACCACCTGGCCGCCAGGGACGACGGCCGCGCGCAGGAAGTCGTCAAACCAGCGCGTCCGGATGGGCAGGAAGGGATTGCCATCGTCGGCGGCGTGCTCGGTGTGGAAATGCCGGAGCAGGAAATCACCCTCGGGCCCCGCGAGCACATCGGCGAACGGGTCGTCGAACAGGCGATCCGCGCGCCGGCTTTCCCGTGCCCGCGCCGCAGCGGTCCATCGCGCGGTCTGCGCCACCCCGCCTAGTTGTGTGTGCTGCGAGACGTCGGTTTCCATAACCCAGGAATGTATGGACAAAACGGGCAGGGCGACAGCTACCCGTGCGGGCGTAGCCATGCGGGTCACCGTGGCGGAAGGCGACGGTGTGCGGGCAGCAGCCGCTGGCGGCGCCATGACAGCCGGGCGGCACCAGAGCAACCTGGGAGATGCACCGGCAGCGACGACCCCCGAACGATGGAGCCGAAGGCCGCTTGTCTGACAGCCACCGGTCGTGACGGGCGAGAGGTCAAGGCCGTGGAGGCACCATGACAGACCGCCCGCTCGATCTCCCTTTGGCAGTGCCGCTCGACGGACCGGCGGGCGATCTGGAGAACACGCTGCGCCGGCGGGCGTCCGCGCGCGCGGACGCGGTCCGCCTGCTCCGCAGGGCAGGCCAGCCTCTCGTACTCCTGCTGGTGCTTGTCAACCTCGTCCTTGGCGTGCTGCCGGTGGTCTTCGTCATCGCGACCAGCGTCCTTCTCGGCCGGATACCCGCGGTCGTCGGAGCCGGCCCTGGCGCGTGGCACGCCTTGACCAGTGCGTTCGCCGTTGCCACGGCGGCGTTCGTCGCGATGCAGGTCATCGCCCCTGTCGCCGTGTCACTCGGGGCACTGCTGACCCGCCGGGTGGACCGCAGCGTGTACGACGAGCTCATGGCCGCGTCGCTGAGCAGCACGAGCATTGCCCCCCTCGAAGACCAGGCGATACAGGACGAGTTGCGGGTGGCCGGCCTGAAGCTGGAGTTCGCTATCCAGAGTCCCGGCAGCGCCTGCGCGGGCATGCTGGCGCTGATCGCGCGGTACACCCAGCTGGCCGGCTTCGCGGGGGTGGTGGCGGTCAAGTTCTCCTGGTGGGCAGGGCTGGGGATGGCCGCCGCTGTATTGCTGATCCGTCATGGCATGCGTGGCGGCCTGAGCAAGTATGCCGAGGCCAGGCGGCGCCTCGCGGCAGCCGAACGCAAGAGCTACTACCTGCGGGACCTCGCCATCAGGCCCGAGGCGGACAAGGAGATCCGGATCTTCGGGCTGGCCGGGTGGCTACACCACACCTACCGCGAGGTGTACCTGATGTGGTTGCGTCCGCTATGGGCTGCCAGGCGGCGCTTTCTCCTGTGGGGATTCCTCGCCTTCGCCGTGTGGGGCCTCCTCCTCGCTGCCGTGGTGTTCGGTGTCGTCGGGGCGAGCGCGACGGGCACCATGACGCTGACAACCTTCGCGCTTGTCGCGCAGGCCGCACTCGGGGCGCTCCGGCTGAGCGTGTTCTACCCGGAAGCGGACCTGCAGACCGCCATCGGCATATCCGGCTACGAGCAGGTGCGGCACTTCGGCACCCTGGTCAGGGAGTTCGCAGGCGGCGCCCCAGCCGGACCGCAGCGGCCAGTACCTGAGCTGGTCAGATCGATCCACTTCGACCGTGTCACCTTCGGTTACCCGGGACAGGACCGGCTCATCTTCGACAACCTGGACCTGACGCTGCCGGTCGGGCGCTGCACGGCGATCGTGGGAATCAACGGCATCGGGAAGACTACCCTGGTGAAGCTGCTGGCCAGGCTGTACGAGCCGAGCAGCGGCACAATCCGCGCTGACGGGCAGGACATCCGCGGCTATCCAGTCGAAGAATGGCGCTCGAAGATAGCCGTCATCTTCCAGGAATTCCTGCGCTACGAGGTCTCCGCCGCGGACAATATCGGCTTTGGCGCGATCGGCTGCCTGGACGACAGGCCGGGCATCAGGGCCGCGGCACAGGCCGCCGGCATCGCCGGAGCGCTTGACATCCTGCCCGCGGGCATGGACACGCCGCTGGCCAGGCACATGACCGGCGGAGCCGACCTGTCCGGTGGTCAGTGGCAGCGGATAGCCCTGGCCCGCGCGCTGTTCGCGGCGCGCCACGGGGCGCCGGTAGTCATCCTGGACGAGCCGACGGCAAGCCTGGACTTCCGCACAGAGGCGACCTTCTTCGACCAGTTCACCGAGCTGACCCGCGGGACCACCACGCTACTGATCTCGCACAGGTTCTCCACGGTGCGGCATGCCGACCTGATCGTGGTTCTCGGCCGTTCTGGTGTGGTCGAGCAGGGCAGCCACGCCGAGCTGATGGCCAGGAACGGCCGGTACGCAAGCCTGTTCCGGCTTCAAGGAGGACTGCTCACCGGCACGGAGGAGGCGGGCGGCAACGGCAGCAATGGCAGCAAAAGCAGCAATGGCAGCAATGGCAGCAAAAGCAGCAGCAGCAGCGCCAAGGCGGAGGGTGCACGGGAATGAGGGAAGTGCTCAGCGGTGGACGGCGGATGCTGGCCACGGCGTGGCAAGTCAGCCGATGGAAGACCATCCTCGCTCTCGTCCTGATGCTCACCGGTGCGGTTGCGGCGCCGTTGCTGGCTGCCGCGCTCGCCTGGATGACCGACGAAGTCGTCGCAGGGCACGCCGGTGCCGCGGCGACGGCAGGGGTGTGCGTCGTCGTCCTCGCGATCATGGCCGCCACCTTCGACCATTTCGCGCACGTCATCTACTTCGAGCTGTCCGAATTGGCCGAGGTGGACTACGACGAGGAACTGATCGCGCTGTCTAACGGCTCGCCGGGAATCGCGCATCACGAGCAGCCCGCGCACGCCGACACGCTGACCATGCTCCAGCGTGAAGGCAGGCAGTTCAGCATGCGCCTCGAGGCGCTGCTACGCGGCCTTGGCCTGGCCCTGGCGATGGCGGCGACCGGGATACTGCTCATCCGGCTGGCTCCGGTTCTCGTCGTGCTCCCGCTGGCAGCGGTACCGCCTCTGCTGACCGGGCGATGGGCCGAGAGCATTGTCGACAGGGCCAAGACGGCCGCGGCGCAGGAGTCGCGCACCGCGCTCAACCTCTTCAACCTGTGCACGTCAGCAGGACCCGCTGGTGAGCTGCGCATGTTCCGGCTTGAGCACGAGGTGCGGCGCAGGCACAGCCAGCTGTGGGACTCGGTCACCCGCCGCCAGTTCCGCGCCGACCTCGCCGCCACCTGGCTGAGGGCAGGGGGGCAGATTGTCTTCGCCCTCGCCTACGTGGCGGCGGTGCTCCTCGTGGTCCGCGAGGCGGTCATGGGCCGGCGCAGCGTCGGCGATGTGATACTGGTGCTGGCACTGGCGTCTCAGGTCAATCAGCAGATCACCACCGCGGTCGCCCTCCTGGCAGACCTGCAGCAGATGGCGAGCATGTACCGGCGCCTGGGGCGATACCGTTCCGCTGTAGCGGTCACCCATCGGGTACTGGTAGATAACGTGCCCCCGGACCGGCTGCTGCGTGGCATCGAGATTGCCGGAGTGACGTTTACCTACCCCGGCACCGACACGCCGGTCCTGCACGATGTGCAGCTGACCTTGCCGGCAGGCGGCACCGTCGCACTCGTCGGTGAGAACGGCGCTGGCAAGACCACACTCGTCAAGTTGCTCTGCGGCCTCTACCAGCCATCCCAGGGACAGATCAGGGTGGACGGCACGGACTTGCGGCGCATGCCGGTCGAGCAGTGGCGCGAGCGTATCTCCACGGGCTTCCAGGACTTCGTCCGGTATGAATTCCGCGTCAGGCACGCTGTGGGAGTGGGCAGCCTCGACCAGGTCTTCGCACCGGGCGCTGTGGGCGCCGCCCTGGAAAGGGCACACGGCGCGGACATCCTGGACCAGCTGCCCGACGGCTTGGAGGCCCAGCTCGGCAGGAGCTACAACGACGGGGTGGAACTCTCCGGCGGACAGTGGCAGAAGATCGCACTCGGCCGTGCCCTGATGCGCGAGGCCCCGCTGCTGCTTGTCCTGGATGAGCCCACCTCGGCCCTCGACGCGGAAGCCGAGCACGCGCTGTTCGAGCGGTACGCCGCCCAGGTCAAGCAGGTGGCGAAGAGTACCGGCGGGATCACCGTGCTCGTGTCGCACCGCTTCTCCACGGTGCGGATGGCCGATCTCATCGTCGTGGTCCGCGACGGCCGCATCGTCGAGGTCGGCGACCATGCCACGCTCACGGCCGGCGATGGCCTCTACGCGGAGCTGTTTGCCATCCATGCCAAGGCGTACAGCTAAGCCCGGATCACCGGCAGTCACCAGCCATCATCGTTGGATCATCATCATCGCCGGGATCACCAGCCGTAACCGGCCGTCGACGATGCCGGCCCTGATCGCGTTGACGGCGGCCATGGTGCGGTTGGGCGAATCGAGCTTCAGCATGATGTTGGCCACGAGCCGCTTGGCGCCGTGAGTCGAAATGCTGAGCCGCCGGGCGATCTGCTTATTGCTCAGCCCGCGGGCCAGCAGTACCAGGGCTTCGACCTCCCGGTTAGTGAGGTTGCGCAGCTGAGGGCGCTGCCGCTGCGGCGACGAGTCGGCGTGGGCCAGCAGTGCCCGGGCCATCGCGGGAGGCATGGGCAGGTCACCGAGGTGGCAGCGGTCGAGAGCGTCCTGCAGGGTCTTGGCGCTCAGATCCTGCTGTGACAAGTAGCCGCTCACCGGCGTCTCGGCGTAGCCGGAGGGATCGCTGGTGACCGCCTCGTCGACGAGCAGGAGGATCCTGGGTCCATTCTCCTCGAGGCTCTCCCCCGCCGGTTCAAGCCACTCGGCATCGACTTCGCTCGCGATGACGAAGTCGATCTCCCCCGTCCGCAGCAGGGCGGTCACCTCGACAGGGCCGACGCACAGCCGGACGGCGGCGACCGTGGGCATGGACAGGAGCACGGCCTCGATGCCCCGGCCGATGATCTGGTTGTTGACCAGGACTGCGACGCTTACGGCATCGACGCCGCTCGCAACCGAGCCAGTATTGGACATCTGGGTACCTCCGGTGACGACGCGGCCTGCTTTCCGTGCTGTGACCCCCCGGACGGCCTGACCGGTTATACCCGCACGATCACGATCTCCATTTCACTACCTGCGCCGGCGCCGGACATCTCTTGCCTTGCGGTATGGGCGGGCGGCCTTTCCGAGACTGGCCGGCTGCCCGCGGCTACGCCCTGCGGGCGATGCACCAGTCCTTGGCACCCAGTCGCAGCGGCACCGATGCGGGCGCCTCCGCGGGGGCTCCGCGCCAGAGGAGTTCGGTCCTTGCGGGTGCCTGCCCGTGGTTGATGACCACCGCCTCCGCGGGCCCGGCCGCCCCGTCCGGCACGATCTCCACGTCTGGATCGTCGCAGTCCACCGGCGGCCGGACGCCCGCCAGCTCAGCGACCCGCCGGTAGAAGCCCTCCCAGGAACTGCCGGTCAGCCGTCCCGGCCGATCGAGCTGCCGCTCGAACGGCGCCGTGCAGAACAGGACGCGCCCACGCCCGACGCGGTTGGCGAGCATGGCCGGCGTGCCGTCCAGGTAGAACGCCACCGGATGCGCGGTCGTCGGTTTCACGGTCGTGGGCCGCGCCGCGCCCGTGTCCCAGTCCAGGGGCCACTCGTCGCCGTCCCACCGGATGGTTACCTTGCCTTCTGGCAGCAGCGAGTAGTCGACGATCTCGGCCCCGGCAAGGTCGCTGCCAGGAAACCCGTGCAGGTGGTCACCCATCGAGTAGTAGAGGGTGCCGCCGCCGCGCAGGTACGTGTGCATCCTTTCCAGGTCGGACATGGTCACCTGGCTGACCGATGGGCAGATCACAAGCTGGTACCCGTCGAGTTCGCCAGACAGCACGTCGAAGTCGAGATGGGCGCGCTTGAGCAGGAGGTAGGCAAAGAACGTGGCCAGGGTCCCCGCTCCGCTATCCAGATAGGAGCCATGTGCGGCGCGTGCCCTCTCCGGCACGTACAAGGCGATCGGTGCCCGTTGGCGACGCCTGGCCAGCCGTGCCGCCGCGTTCGCCACCCGCGTGAACTCGGCCAGCGCGGGCTTGGACGTGCCGTCGAGCCTGCACAGGCCGACATGCCGCTCGTTCGGCCGGTCCCGGTAGGGCTGCTCTGATGAGGCGATGTCCTGCCAGCACCAGGCGACGACGCCGACCGCGCCATTGGCGAGGGCCGAGGCCGCCGACGCGCGCAGGTAGGCCGCCGCGCCGGCCTCGTCGACTCCGTAACTGCCGAGCTCGTCGATGAACGGCGGGCCGTACGCGCCCGCGAAACGCGCCAGGAACGGTGCGACATTCGTCGCCTTGTACGACCCGGTCGACTCGACAGAACCGGGGAACCAGGTGGGGAAGCCGTGGATGGCGATCATGTCGAGCGCGTCCGCATTGTCCACCCCGAACGGTGACGACCCGAGCGCCCCGGAGACGTCATTGGCCTGGATGACGAACGCGCCGGGCAGGCACTCGCGCAGCACTCCCGCCAGGCCTTCCTGCCAGGCGGCTACCTCGCCTCGTGACAGGGATGACGCCGCACCGGGTTCCACGTGTGCGATCTCGTCACCCAGGTCGACGGCCAGCACGTTGCCGAGCCCGGCGAGTGCGGCGCCAGCCTCGCGGGCGAACCCGGCCTGCCGTGCCAGCATTTCCGGGTCTCGCCACAGACTCCTGCCCTGACGCCAGGGCAGGTCAAGCCGCTGGCCGTTCATCCAGATCGTGAGCAGTGAGACGACGCAGACCAGGCCGGCCTCGCCGGCCATCGCCACCGTCTGGCGCAGCCGGGAGAACAACGTCCTGCGGTACCTGCCGGGCTCCGGCTCGAAGTCGCGCCAGAACACGTAGAACCGGACGGTGTTGAGGCCCGCCTGGGCGATCGCCTCGAATTCCCTGCTGAGCGCGGCAGGATCCCAGTCGGTCCAGATCCGGCAGCCCGCCCGGGACGGATGATAGTCGGCCCCCACCGCCACGAACGGCTGCCCGTCACGCAGTATCCGGCCACCGGAGATCACGAAAGTCATCGTGGGAGCCTTCCCCCTGTCAGGGCCGGTGGGCCGCGTACCACTCGAAGGCCGCGCACAGGCCGGTGTCCAGATCGACCTCAGGCTCGAAGCCGGTGGCGTTCCGCAGTACAGCGAGGTCAGGCAGGCGGCGGTCGGGCGAGCCGGCCGGCGGGTCGAGCAAGCGCAGCACGGGCTGGTAACCCGCCAGCCGTACCACCCGCTCGGCCAGCCTGTCGATCCTTATCTCCTCGCTGTCGTTGCCGATATTGGCCACAAGCGGGTCCCGCGCGGGCAGCCTCATCAGGGCGACGGTCGCCGCCACCGCGTCGTCGACATAGCAGAATGCGCGGGACTGCATGGCGCCGTAGACGGGGAACGGGTCCCTGCGAGCCAGGGCACGCCCGATGAAGTGCGGGATGACGTGGTCATCGCCCATCCGGGGACCGTAGATGTTGTGGTAGCGGCCGATGCGGACGCGGAACTCGCCGCCCAGCTGCCGCAGCAGGGCCTCGGCGACTATCTTGCTCAGCGCGTATGATGCTCGCGGCGAGGCCGGATCTGGCAGCACGAAAGGCACGTTCTCCGGCACGGGAAACGACGACAGCCCGAGTCGCGCCACGCCGTCGGCCACCTCGCTTGTGGAGCTGAGGAAGACCGCCGCTGGCGGCTGGCTGCGGCACCAGTCGAGGATCCGCACAGTGGATGTCAGGTTGACGTTCAGCACCCGGTAGGGGTCCTGGCTCGCCTGCCGCACGCCCACCACGGCCGCCAGGTGGTAGACGTGGTCGAACGAATCACCCAGCAGCCCCGGCGGGATCGGCGTGGTGAGATCGTGGGTCACCAGCGTCACCAGGGGGCTGATGGCCCGCAGTTCGGCGTCGCACCTGCCCCGGGAGAAGTCATCAAGCAGCGTCACCTCAGCGCCGTCTCGCAGCAGGCGCCGCGCCAGGTGCATCCCGATGAACCCGGCCCCGCCGGTGATGAGAACCCGCTCAGCCACGGCCCAGCCTCAGGTACTCGACGTCGTCCGCCCCGGCCAGGCCGACCGCCAGCTCGCCCCACATGTCGAACACGAGGGCCGGCAGGCGCATCAGGGAACGGATCGCCTCAACGCGGATCTCCTGGCGGTAGCGCGGGTGATCGACAAGCAGCACAAGCGCGTCCGCGCCATCCATGCCCTCGGCCAGGCCCATCGGCCGGAAGCCGGCGTCCGCGATGCGCCCGTCAGCCACATGGAAATCGTGCCCGGCGAGCACGGCGACGCGACCGCGCAGCGCTTCGGCGACCTGAAGCGAGGCGGCGCCCCGCACATCATCGGTCTCCGGCCGCCCTTTGTAGGCAATGCCGCACACCAGGACCTTGGCATCGGCTGCCAGCCGTCCCTGCCCGGCCAGTCCCTTCAGCACGAGATCGACGACCAGGCGCGGGATCCGCTCGTTGACCGCGCGGGCGGCCGCTACCATGGGCGGGCGGTAGCCTGCCTCCTCGGCCGCGTGCATGAGCAGGTACGGATCCTTGACCAGGCAGCTGCCGCCGACGAATCCCGGCCGGGACAAGTCGGGCCTTGGGTAACGCAGGTTCGCCGCGGCGATGACTTCATTGCCGGGCACAGCGAGCGCATCGGCCATCAGCGCGACCTCGTTGCCGAATCCGTAGATCAGGTCGGTGTGCGCGTTGCACACCAGCTTGACCATCTCGGCGGCCTCCAGGCTGGACATCACCACCTGATCGGCGGCGACCCGGGCGAACAGCTCCCCGGCACGCGCCACGGAGGACTCATCGAACCCGCCTATCACCTGGGGAAGTGAGGCCAGCTCGGCCAGTGCCCGGCCCTGGATGGTCCGCTCTGGGCAAAAAGCAAGGGCGGGCGGGTCGGCCCGCCCGCGCAGCAGCGGATACACGAGCCGTCGGCACGTGCCCACCGGCACGGTGCTGCGCACCACGACCAGGGTGTCCGCGGCGATGTGCCCGGCCACCTGTGCGGCTGCCACCTCGAGGTGCCGCAGATCCGGCCGCTTCGTGTCCGGGTCGACCGCGGTGCCGACGCAGATGATGACGGCCGACGGCGGCGTGCCTGGCAGCCGGCCGGTGACCGTGAACCGCTCAGGGGGGAGCGACCGCAGCAGCTCCGCCACCCCGGGCTCGAAGAAGGTCGGGCGGCGGGCGGCCAGGGCCTCCCTGGCACGCGGATTAACCTCCACGCCGGTCACCGGCAGGCCAGCGGCCGCCAGGGCCAGCGCAAGGGTGAGCCCAACGTAGCCAAGCCCAAGGACGACGACGCGGTCGCTCGCGGCCTGCCTGCCGGGGTGCGGTACCGCGCTTCCGCGCTCATGGTGCGTGGTGATACCGCTGTCTCCCGCTGCTGACGCGATCACCCGCGGCTGGTCGATCTTGCCCATTCCGGTATGCGGCAGGCTGTCCATGGCGTGCAGGTGGTGCGGCACCTCGTAGGGCGCCAGCCGCCGCGACCGGCAGAACTCGACGATGTCCTCGATGCTGGCGCCCGGCTCGAGCACGACGGCCGCGTGCAGGCGCTGCTCCTGGTCGGGGGCGGCCATCCCGTAGACGAAGACATCACGGACGCCCTGGTACTCGGCCAGGATCCGCTCGATCCGCCGGGGGTTGACCTTCCTGCCACCGACGTTCACGAAGGTGTCCTTGCGGCCGGTGAGGAACAGCCGGCCATGATCGTCGATCCTGGCCAGGTCGCCGGTGGCGTAGCTGTCGTGGTCTCCGCGGGCCGGGCTCGGCGCACCCAGGTATCCAGAGAAAAGCGTGGGAGTGCGCACGAACAGCTGCCCGCCGACCGCGGTGTCCGGCTCGATGTGCAGCCGCACGCCAGGGGCGGCGACGCCGACCGCGTCGGGCGGCCATGGCTCGCCCGTGTCGGGCTGATAGGCGATCAGGCCCGCTTCTGTGCTGCCGTAGATCTGGCGGACCGTGCTGGACAGGCCCACACCGACCTCGGCCGCGAGCTCGAGGGACAGCGGGCCGCCCGAGGACACGGCGGTGCGCAACGCCGGGAAGCCGCTCTCGGATCGGAGCATGGGCGCGAGCAGCCGGTAGACCAGGGGCGTACCGAGCAATGTTGTCGCGCCGTCCCGCAGCCCCGCGAGCACCTGCCTGATGCTGAACCGGCTGAGGGTCCACAGGCTCGCCCCGGAGACCACGCTGGCCGCCAGCCCGCCGATCAGGCCGAAGGAGTGGGCAAGGGGAACCGCCGCGAGGATCACGTCAGTCTCGGTCAAGCCGAATACCTGCTGATAGACGCGGCCGCCGTGCCTGACGTTCCGCAGGGGCTGGCGGGCGACCCGGGGTTCCCCCGTGGACCCCGAGGTCAGCTGGAGTATCTCGCCGGCCGGCGGGCCGGACGGCAGCCTGGCAGTCCCAGAAGGGGCACGGCATTCCCCATACGTCAGGCGGGTCAGCGGGGCCGGCACGTCGTCGACACCCGAGGCCGGCCCGACCACGATGCGCGCCCCGACGTGGTGGATCGCCAATCCCTGGTCCGCCAGGTAGGAGCTCTTCTCCTCGATGAGCAGCACGTCCGCGCCCGCGCTGGCAAGGCCGAGGATGGTGGCCACGCTGGCCGCGGTACCGTCGACGATCACCACGACGGGGCCGCGGCGGGATAGCTCGTGCGCACGGGAGGCGACCGAAAGGGCGTCGCGGTGAAGCTCCGCCCAGGTCGTCTCCGCCCAGCCGGCTGACGTGCCGGCCCGAACGGCGACCGCGTCCGGTGACCGTTCGCTACGCAGCCCTAGTTCGGCGAGCATCGCACGACCTCCGCGAGCGCGGCAGGTGACGCATCCTCGAAGATCGCCTCGAGAAGCGCCGATTCCAGCTCCTCCACCCCGCGGGTCTGCGACACGAACTCATCAGGCAGCCCGCGTTCACGCAGAAGCCGTTGCAGGACCTCGATAGCTCGCAGCGAGTCGCCGCCGCAATCGAAGAAGTCCTCGTCCGCGGCAAGGGGAGCGCGCGCCAGCACCTGGCCCATCACCGTGCCGATTGCACTGCACAGGTCAGACGATTGATCTGTCATGAATTCCACGGTCTTCCTGGTGGCTTATTACTGAGTGCCACTCCATTGTCCTTCGTGTCATCGCCCGGCGCATCTTTTTGATTGCCGTGCAAGGCAGGCCCGGGCAGGCTACTGTAACAATGGCCGGAGAACTGTCAGGTGAAACTCCGTGGCTTAACCCTTGAGCCGCAGCGCACCGAAGACCGCGCCCTGCGAATCACCGAGCACGGCGAAACGACCCACCGATACGTCGCTTGGCGGCACGTAGACGGTGCCGCCGATGTGCCTGACGCGCTCGGCCGTGTCGTCGACGTCGGCGACATCGAAGTACACCATCCAGTGCGAGGGCAACTCGGCCGGGTGGCTGTCATCCATCGGCAGCATCCCTGCGACGGTGCGGTCGTACAAGTGCCAGTCATACAGCCGCCTGGGGCCGACGTTCTCCGATACCGGCTGCCACCCGAAGACGGCCTGGTAGAACGGGATCGCCAGCTCTGGCTGCCTGGTCTCGAGTTCGTTGCGGCGCAACGTGCCTGGCTCGTTGACCAGTACCGCACCGTGCTGCTTGCGAGGCTGCCAGACGGCGAACCTCGCGTCGGTCGTGTCGGCGAACACGGCCGCACGACCTGCGTCGAGGACGTCAGCCGGCTCGAAAATCACGTGACCACCTGCCTGCCTCACGGCCTCGGCGGTGGCGTCGGCGTCATCCACACACACGTACGTCAGCCATTCTGTCCGGCCGGGCTGGTACTTCGGCATGAAGCCGGCCACCGGCTTGTCGTGCAGGTACGCGATCCGCCGCTCCGCTTCGTCAGGCTCCTCCACCTGCCACTCGAACAGCTTGCTGTAGAACGCTGCCGCCCGGACCGGATCAGGCGCAGGAAGCTCAATCCACGATGGGATTCCCGGCGGGTAGGTCGTCATCTCCATGGCCACGAACCTTTCTGCGGCGAGTGAATCTCAGTCACGCCCAGCCTTTGGCGCGCGGTCACCTAAGTCAATCGCCGCCGACCCGGACTTTCGGGCGCGACACCGGCCGACCGACCTGGGCATGCCCGGCTGGTGCGGGCTCACCTCTCGCGCGCCGAGCCCGATGCGAGGCGGGCGCCCCGAGGCGGGCGGATCACCGCCTGCTACAGGTACGCGCGCAAGATCACCCGTGCCACGCAGACCGGGGCGGCCCGGCCCCGGATGGCGAGGGCGATGGTGACCGACAGCTGCGCTCCCCCGCGGAACTCATCCACCGAGCGGATCCTGGCGCCAGCCCGCAGCCGGGCGCCGACCACCACCGGCGAGAGGAACCGCACCCTGTCGCCGCCGTAGTTCACGATCATGGAGAAGCCCCGCAGGTCAAGGATCTGGCCCAGCAGGTGCGAGGTGAGCGACAGGACAAGGTTGCCATGAGCGATCGGCCGCCCGTACCGGCCGACGGCGGCCCGTACCGGGTCAACGTGGATCCACTGGTGGTCGTCGGTGGCCTCCGCGAACCTGTCCACCCGCTCCTGGGTAATCTCCAGCCAGTCGCTGTACCCGAGATGCCGCCCGAGCAGAGCCCGCAGCCCCTCGACTCCCACGGCGACGACCACAATAATCCGCCCTCCTCCGGGTCAACGCCGAGGCGACCTGGACGGCGGGCCGAGGCGGCCGGGGTGGTACGCATCGTCACACCCGCCCGATGAACCGCGCATCTCCGCGCTTGCGGTGCCCCGGCTGGGCTGCCAGCAGGCGACGGCGCCTTCAGGCGCTGTCGTGGTCGTGCCCGAAAGCGCGCGGCCAGCGCCAGTATGCGCAATTACGGAGATGGACGGGACGGCACGCGGGTAAGGATGCTGGGAGCACAGTCTGCATAGTCCGTCCGCGACGGCACCGGTGGATCTGCCGGCCGGCAGGAGGCTGGCTCGCGTCGAGGCGCCGGTCAGGTATGGCCAGGGGAAGGAGCTCGGGTGGGACAAGGTGACGGCGGAGCCCGGCCGGATGCCGCGCAGGCCCCGCGCACCAGTGCCATGAGCACCACCCCGCACTGGCGGGTAACGCTCGCGGATAACACGGTCGACGACCGGGAGATCGCCGCCGTAACCGACGTGCTCCGCTCCCGGTGGCTGTCAGCCGGCCCGCAGACCCGCCAATTCGAGCTGGAATTCGCCGGCATGCTCGGCCTGCCTGACGCGGTCGCGGTCAGCAGCGGAACGGCTGCCCTGCACCTGGCGGCCATGGCTCTCGACCTGCGCCCTGGCGATGAGGTGATCCTGCCCTCCCTCAGCTTTGTCGCCGCGGCCGCGGCGATCGCGCTGCAAGGGGCGACCCCCGTCTTCGCCGACGTCCGATCGGCGCAGGATCTCACCATCGACCCCGCCGACGCGGCGCGGCTCATCACCGCACGGACCAGGGCCATCGTCATTATGCACTACGGCGGTCACCCGGCAGACCTGACCGCGCTCCGCCGGGCAGCCGACGACCACGACCTGAGCCTGGTCGAAGACGCGGCGCACGCCCCGGTGACAGGCCAGCCCGGCCGGATGCTCGGAACCCTCGGTGACCTCGGCTGCTTCAGCTTCTTCGCGACAAAGAACATCACCACAGGCGAAGGCGGCATGGTCGTGGCACAGGACCCCGCCGTCCTCGAGCGGATCCGGCGGATGCGCGCGCACTTCATGACCACGTCGACCCAGGACCGCATGCGCTCTGGCACTGCCGACTACGACGTGCCGGGCCTCGGGCTCAACTACCGCCCCACGGACATCTGCTCAGCACTCGGCCGCGTCCAGTTGGCAAAGCTCGCCGACGACCGCGCCCGGCGCCGCAGGCTCGCCGCCACGTACCGCGCGCTGCTCGGCGATGTCCGCGGCATGGTGATCCCGTTCGAAGAGTCAGCTGGAGCCTCCGCACACCACCTGATGGCCGTGCTGCTGCCGGCGGGCATGGACCGGGAGGCCGTGCGGGCCGGGCTCACCGCGGCCGGCATACAGACCTCGGTCCATTACCCCCCCACCCACCGCTTCACCTTCTACCAGCGCACCTTCGCGTCGAGCAGGCGACCGCTGCCTGTGACAGAGGCGGTGGCCCCCCGGCTCCTCTCGCTCCCGCTACACAGCCGGATGTCCCACGACGACGCGGTGCTCGTGGCGGTAACCCTGGCCACCACCGTCCACGCCCTCACCCGAGCGTGACATATGCCAAGGCCCCGCCCGCCTGCCGCGCCCGCGGCCACCGCAAGGCCGACCGCCGATCACTATCCGCCCCACATAGCCGGAAGCGACTGATAATGACCGTTGAACCGCATGCCGCGCGCATCCTGGATCGGGACAAGATAGGCGAAATAACCACCCGGGTACTCGCTGACATGGTTCAGCGGGACATGGAAACGCTGGGCGAGGACGTCAGGCTTTTTCTCGACCTGAGCCTGACCTCGATCAATGCCCTTGAGCTGATCATGATGCTCGAGGACGAACTGGGAGTCGAGCTCAGGACAGATGCTCTGAGCTGGTCTCATCTGGAGACCCTCGGCTCGCTGACGAGCTACGTCGCCGATCAGGCCGGCGTCTGAACTGACATTTCGTGTACGAACTGCCCGGCCGCGACCGCATACTCGACGGCTTCGCGGCGAACCTGACCGCCGACGGTCAGAGCGCGCCAGGCCAGCGGGCCAGCCGCATCTCGACGCGGACAGGCGGCCGGGACGACCGCAGTGGCGTGCCCTCTTCGCGGTAGCGCACGAGCGCCGCATGTTCGTGGCCAGGCGGCGGCGTGCCATCGGCATGGATGACGCGCCACCACGGAACGCCGCCGCCGGACACTGCCATCACCCGGCCAACCTGACGCGGACCGCCCTCGCCGAGGTATTCGGCGATGTCGCCGTAGGACATCACGTGCCCGGGCGGTATCGCGTCCACCACGTCGAGCACGCGGCTGGCGAAGTCATCGAGCACCGCGCCGGACGCGTCCTCCGGCGCTACGTCAGTCAAGGCTCTCCCACCATGAGGAACCAGGTGAGACCTGCGGCGATTCTCCCGGAAGACCGGACGGGCCCCCGGAGAACGTGTGAGGCACTTGTCCCGCGGAAGGCCTCGGGCCGTAGGGGTCAGGAGGTGTCCCCCAGGGCATGTCCTCGCGGAACGGCCCCGGAGGGTCGTCTCCCCATGAGGTACGGCCCGCCGACGAGCCCTCCCGGTACGCCGCGGTCGGCGGGGGCCCGGGGCCCGCGTGCGGGTAGGGACCGGCCGGCTGCTGCCGCGGGCGGCCCCTGACGGCGATGCGACGCGCCGCCGCCGCGGTGAGAACCACCGAGGCGAGCGCGAGGAATGCGAACAGCACAAGCTGCCCGGTGCCACGCGGCCGCACCGGCGCGGGCGGCACCGCCGCGCCGCCGCCGCCGAACTGGCTCGCGGCCGCTACCCCGGTCGCGCGCGACCGGTAGCCGACGAGCGTGCCAGCCGCGGCCAGCGCTGCCGCCACGTCGACCGTCCCGAACCCGACGTGGTCGTCGTATCCCCCCCTGGCCGGCCGGCTGCGCGTGGTAGCGGTCATGGCCTGGATGACGAGCGCGGGCGACAGCCGCGGGTACGCCGACTTGAGCAGGGCGGCCGCCCCCGCGACAAGGGCACACGCCGGACTTGTCCCGCTCACCAGCCAGTACTGGCCGTCACGGCCCTGGGCGGGCACCTTCACGCCGGGCGCGGCCACCTGCACCGACAGGTTGTCGCTCGAGAAGGCCGCCGCGGCCCCGTCCGCGCCCACCGCCGCGACGCCGAGCACGCCAGGGTAGTCGGCGGGGAACGAGAACGGCGCGTACGCGTGGTCGCGGGCGAAGGAAGAGTCTCCGCCGTTGCCCGAGGAAGCGACCACGACCACTCCCCGGTCGTAGGCGTACTGGAGGGCGGACCTGACCGCCTTGCTCGGCTCGCCGTATCCGATCGACATGCTGATGATGGCCGCGCCGTACCTGACCGCGTCCCGGATTCCAGTGGCGAGTGACTGCTGGATACGGCTCTCCGGCTCTCGCTGGTAGGAGTTGTAGCCGGGATCGCCATGGTCGGGGATCACCCGGATGGACAGCACTTTCGAGCGGGGCGCGATGCCCATGATGCCGTCGGCCCCGCCGTTGTTGCCATGCCCGGAGATGAGCGATGCCATCCAGGTCCCGTGCGTGCCCCAGTTCGGGTTGTCCCCTGAGGTATGCACGCCGGTGAGATCGGGTCCTGTGATCACCGACCCGGTGAGGTCAGTGACGGCAGGGCTGACGCCGCTGTCGAGCACCGCGACAGTGACCCCCTGCCCCTTGCTCGTCGCCCACGCGCTCGGCGCGTTCAGCATGTCGAGCACCCACTGCTGTGCGTCGCGTATGGCGTCCGCCTGAGCCGGCCGGGGTGCGGTCGCCAGGCCTGCCGTGCAGATGCCGGTCAGCGCCACCAGGCACATCGCCGCCGCCGGGATTCTCCTGGTCAGCATCCGGGTGCTCCCGGGCATCGCGGCGCGGCGGGTGGCGCGCCGAACGAGGCGGCGATCGACCGCGCCACGCCCCCCGCGACGCTTGTCATCTCGCTGTCGGCGTACGGATTGTCCGCTACCTGGGCACGAGGCCGGCCGTCAGCGTACCCGACCGCGTAGAAGACAACGTAGGAACCGGCCGCGAAGCTCGACGTGAGCTGGCGCTGCCCATCACGGAACCGCGCGGCGACCGTGTGCGGGAAGAGCAGCGCCCGCACCCCCGGCCGGAACCCCCGCGCGCCGTGGCCGCCGGCCAGCTGGCCCGCGGCCGCCGCGGCCTGCCCCGGTGCGGGGAGGACGGCGATGCCGATCGTCACCACATAGCTGCCTGTCGCGTCGGCGTAGGTGGCCCGCAGGATCGCCTGGCAGCCGTGCCGCGCGAGCACGCTGGCCGCCGCCGGGTCCGTGGTCGTCGCGCAGCCCGCCTGCGGGGAAATCCCGACCCGCCGCGCGGTCAGCGTCAGGCCGTCGACGTCCGCCAGGGCGGATGCGGGCAGCTGATACCTGACGGAGCCCGGGAAGATCTTCCCGGCAGGCCACGTCCGCCACCGCTTGCCGAACTCCCAGGCCGTGATCTGCTGCTGCTGCGCCGCGGTGAACCGCCTGGGCAGGACTCCGGCAGCGACTCCGGTCAGCGCGGCGGCGACCCCGGCAATGCCCACGAGCAGGACCAGGACCCAGGCCGTCAGTCCGATTCGCCCTCCGGCGCGCAGGGGAAGCCGGGGATACGCGGTGCGCTGAAACGCGCCGCCCTGGATATCCGGCTCGGTCGCCACAAGGGCATGCTACGGCCTGGTCCGGCCGCGTTGCCTGGCTCGGCGCCAGGTTGCCCCGCACACTACTCGCTGGTATGGCGGGCGTCGTAGGCCGCGCGGGCGGCCTCGACGTCGCCGACATGGCTGTCCGCCCATGCGACAAGCTGGCAGGTGGTCGCCAGCAGGCTATGGCCCATCGGGGTCAGCGTGTAGTCCACGCGCGGCGGGATGACCGGGTAGACGGTGCGAGTGACGATGCCGTCGCGCTCGAGCCCGCGCAGGGTGACGGTGAGCATACGCTGGCTGATGCTCCCGATGGACCGGCGCAACTCGGTGAACCGCACAGTACCCGCGCCGATCTGATGGATCACCATCACCGACCACTTGTCGCCGATTCGGTCGAGTACCTCGCGGGACAGGCAGGCTCGGGCCGAGTGCGGCTCCGGGGCGGATGCGGTCACTGGTTCCCTCCGGGTAACTGAGGCAGGAGAAAGTGCCCCCTTGCGACGCCCTATAGTAGTTACTATAAATGCTACTAGTTCTTCTTCAGAACTGACACTGGAAACGTAACTAGAAGATAGGAACACCATGACCACGACCGCCGTCGAGATCCCGGGCTACCTAGCGGGCACCTGGAACGTCGATACGGCCCACTCGGAGGTGTCATTCGTCATCCGGCACATGATGGTCAGCAAGGTGCGCGGGCGGTTCGACGACTTCGAGGGCACCATCGTAACCGCCGAGAACCCGCTCGACTCGTCGGCTACCGCGACCATCCAGCTGACCTCCATCAGCACGGCGAACAGCCAGCGCGATGACCACGTCCGCTCGGCCGACTTCTTCGACGTCGAGCACCACCCGACGATGACCTACCGGTCCACCGGCATCCGCGGCGACGGCGACCAGCTCATCGTCGACGGCGAGCTGACCCTGCGCGGTGTCACCAAACTGGTGCCGCTGTCCCTGGAGGTCAACGGGTTCGGGCCCGACCCGTTCGGTGGCACCCGCGCTGGCCTGTCCGCCACCGGCGAGATCAACCGCAGCGACTTCGGGGTCAGCTACAACGGGCCCATCCCCGGCGGCGGCGTGGCCCTCGGCGAGAAGGTGACCCTCACCATCGAGATCGAGGCGATCCTCCAGAAGGACGCCTGACACCCACCAGCCGACTCCGGCCAATGGCGTCGATCCGGGGATTCACCCCCGCCGAACCGGGGTGATCCGCGTATTCACCCCCTTCCAAGGGGGGCGGGGCCATCAAGCCAATGGTGTCGATCCGGGGATCGTGGACCTCCTGGGGTCGTCGATCCCCGGATCGACGCCATCGCACCCGCCGCCCTGGCGGCCGAACGTCAGGACATGCGGATGATCTGACCGGTGATGCGGCTGCCCTGGTGGGACGCGAGGAAGGCGACCACCTCGGCGACCTCATCTGGATGTGCGACCCCGAGCGGGCTGGCAGCAGCGGCTGCCGCTGCGACGGCAGGCGTGATCCATCCGGTGTCCGTCACCGGAGGCATGATCATGTTGGCCGTGATCCCGTACCGGCCCAGCTCGGCTGCGGCCGCCATGGTGTAGTTCTCCTGCGCAGCCTTGGCCGCGCCATAGGAAACCTCTTCGGGGAAGCCGCCCGGACCCCCGGAAGTGAGCCCGATGATGCGCCCCCAGGTAGCGCCGCGCTCGATATGGCGGCGGGCGAACTCGGATATCAGCAGCGCCGGTGCCCGGGCATCCACGGCGAACTGCCGCTCGTACCCCTCGGCATCGACCCGCCGCAGCATCCGCCCGAACCTGTCCGCGACCGCCGGCAGGAACGTGTCGGCCAGCCATCCACTCGCGTTGTTGACGAGAATCTCCACCGGGCCGAGCGCGGATTCGGCACGGTCAAACAGCTTCGCGGGCCCACCAGCGTCCGCGAGGTCGGCCTCCATGCATTCCGCGGCCCCGCCGCCGTCACGGATGACGGCAGCGACACGGTCGGCGGCGCAGGCGCGCGCCTGCCGGTAGCCGGCGGGGAACGCCGGGTCGTCGGCGTGCTCGCCGAGATCCAGGCGCAGGTAGGTAAGAAAGACAGCCGCGCCCCGGACGGCCAGCGCGCCGGCGACAGCGGCGCCGATGCCGTGGTTGGCGCCCGTCACGAGGGCAACGCGCCCCGCAAGCCCAGGCTCGGCCAAAGCCCCTCCTCCAGCGACTCCGCGCAACCGCCATCGGGCCGGTCCCAGCACAGCGATAGGCCATCGTCGCGGTTATGCTCCCCGTGAAAATGCCATTCATGCCGAACGGGAGCGCGATGGCAGTCCCCGCCAGCCCCTTCTCACCCCGCGCACGCCGCATCCCCGCAGCCCACTGTCCGCCCGCTCCGGTCTAGACCGGTCTAGACCGGTCTAGACCGGAGCGGGCGGATAGGCGCTGGCGGGCGGACCAGATGTGCGCACCGGTGGACCACCGCTGTAGTTGGGTGTGGATCGGTGGACCACCGCTGTAGTTCAGGCCGACGCGGGCAGGACCCAGCGGTCCCATGACCATGCGGGACATTTGACGCAACCCAGGGGTTATTCAAAGTAGTTTCTGATGAAGATCAGCACCCCGGCGATCCTCGCCACGGCCAGCGGCGAACTACAGCAGTGGTCCATTCACGCAGTCTGGTGTGTGTGAATGGACCACTGCTGTAGTTGCGGCGACGCGGCGCCCCGGGCCGGGCCAGGCCGCGCGGCCTGGCAAGATCACGGCCTGCGGGCTTTGAATAACCCTCCCAGCCGACCACCCCCGGACCGGACCGGTCCGGACCGGACCGGACCGGACCCGCGGGAGGCCGGGCAGACACGAGCGGGACTCGACGGCTTCATGACCGTGCGGAGATATTTCAGACATTTTTTCAAGCGTGGAACCCAGTGTGGTAAGAAAGCGACGCCCACGGGCCGTGTCAAAATCCCCACCTACCCATGAGTAATGGAGGGGACGCCTTGCAGAGCGGAGTTTCCGTGGCACGAAGTGGGGTGATCTTGGGATCGATGCCCTCGCTTGACCATGGAAGTGGAGATCATTTTTCCTCGACTTTGATTCTGCGACAGCCCGCCCACCGTCACTTTCTTGACACACCGCGCTCCACAGTTGACAGGAAGTCCGTAATGCCGGGAAGGCTCATTCAGTAGGACGGGAGGGAGGGGTCTACCTGGCTGACCCAGGCGAGTACGCCGCCGCCTACGTGCACGGCGTCGGAGAAGCCCGCATTGTGCACTATGGACAGGCATTCGGCGGAGCGCTGGCCGCTCTTGCAGTGCAGCACGACCCGCTTGTCCTGCGGCAGCCGCTCCAGCGCCGCGCCGGAGACGAACTCACCCTTGGGGATGAGCGTGGCGCCGGGGATGGATACGATCTCGTACTCGTTCGGCTCCCTGACGTCCACCACGAAGATGTCCTCGCCGCGATCCAGCATGGCCTTCAGCTCGCGCGCCGTTATCGTCGAGCCGACGACTGCCTGCTGCGCCTCCTCCGACACCGCCCCGCAGAACTCCTCGTAGTCGATCAGCTGGGTGATCGTGGGGTTCTTGCCGCACACCGCGCACTCCGGATCTTTCCTGACCCGGACAGCGCGGTAGCTCATCTCGAGGGCGTCGTACACCATCAGGCGCCCGACGAGCGTCTCGCCTATCCCCGCTATGACCTTGATCGCCTCATTGACCTGGATCGACCCGATGGAGGCGCACAGCACGCCGAGCACGCCGCCCTCGGCGCAGGACGGCACCATCCCCGGTGGCGGCGGCTCCGGGTAGAGGCAGCGGTAGCAGGGCCCGTGCTCGGCCCAGAACACGCTGGCCTGGCCGTCGAAACGGTAGATCGAGCCCCAGACGTAGGGCTTGCCGAGCAGGACGCACGCGTCGTTCACGAGGTAGCGGGTGGCAAAGTTGTCCGTGCCGTCCACGATCAGGTCATACGGCTCGAAGATCCGCATCGCGTTGTCGGAGTCGAGCCGCTCCTCGTGCAGGACCACGTTGACGTACGGGTTGATCTCCCGGATGCTGTCCCGGGCCGACACAGCCTTCGGCCTGCCGATGTCAGACTGACCGTGGATGATCTGCCGTTGCAGGTTCGACTCGTCAACCACGTCGAAGTCGATGACGCCGAGAGTGCCGATTCCCGCCGCCGCCAGGTAAAGCAGCGCGGGCGAGCCGAGTCCGCCCGCGCCTACGCACAGCACCTTGGCGTTCTTCAGCCGCTTCTGCCCGGACATCCCGACATCCGGGATGATCAGGTGGCGGGAATAGCGCCGGACCTCGTCCACGGTCAGCTCGTCGGCCGGCGAGACCAGGGGTGGCAACGACACTGCGCTCTCCAGATATGGGCTCTGATAACGGTGCTGACTTAACAGCGCTGACTTTAACTGGGCTGACTGTCCGTTTCAGGGACAACCCGGCGCGGCGGAACCGCATTCCCTCGGGCCGGCCCCGGGCACCGACCGCGATCATGACGGCTGGACGGCGGCCGCTGCGGTGCCGCCATCACGCTCCCGTTCGGTATAGAGGGGCTGTCCTGCTGCCTTTTGCTCTCCGGGTTCCGCCGCCGCGGCCGCCACCAGCGACCAGATTTCCGCCGCCACAAGTCCCGGGCGTTCCATCTGGGGGACGTGACCCGTTCGCGGCAACAGCACGACCCTGGCGCGCCTGAACGTGCGTGCCGCCCGGCCTGCCATCCTCGGATCCACCACGCGGTCATGGCTCCCGTAGATGACAAGCGTGGGCACCGCGACCCCCGCCGCGACCCGCCAGAGTGATCGCGGCCCGCGGCGGAGGTACTCGGCCACGATCGCCCTGGCCGATGCGAGCAGCGCCTCACCCGCATACCTGAGCCTGTCCCTGCGCGCGAGCTCCGCGACCTCCTCCGCGCGACGCTGCGGATGAACGAGATCTATGTCACAGAACACTTCCGCGAGAGTGTTCGAGACCCGCACAGGTGCGGGAAGCTGCCCGACCCTGCCGAGGAGCCAGCCGCCGACCGCAGGGACGCAAAGGACGCAAAAGCGGGCGGAGATCACCCGTACCCGCAGGTCCGGCATGGCAGGCGCGAGCAGCGTGAGCGTCCGCACCAGGTCGGGGCGCGCGGCGGCGGCACGGACGCAGACCGCTCCGCCGAGCGAGTTGCCGATCAGGTGGACCGGCCCGCGGCCGCGCTGCTCGATCAGCCGCACCACCGCGGCGGCCTGTGCGCGGACCGAGTAATCGCCGTCCGGCGGTGGCGGCGAGAAGCCGAAGCCAGGCAGGTCCACCGCCTCGCAGGCGAGCGCTCCCGGCATCACCTCACGCAAGCGCCCCGGGGGGTCTTGGGGGGCGCGAAGCGTCGCCCCCCCAGGCTGGTACCGCGGGGGGTCTTGGGGGGTCGCCCCCCCAGGCTGGTACCGCGGCGGGGCGCCCGCGCGCCTCAGCAGGTCCATCAGGTCGGTCCAGTTCGTCGACGACCCGCCGAAGCCGTGTACGCATAGCGCAGGCTCGGTGGGCTCGCCGGTCTCCGTGACCGCGGGAGCGCTGCGGACAAATACGTCGCCGCGCCCGAGGAACATGAACTCACCTGGCCAGGGCGGAATCGGCGCGGGCACGCGCTCGGGCACGGGCTACCTCCCGGTCAGGCGGTTGCCTTGCGGCGCCTGCCTGGTCCTCCGCCAGTCTTGCCGCGGTCCTTCTTCGCCGCTTCGACGCTCGCCCGCAGTGCTTCCGCGAGATCGACGGACCCGTCACCGGCCTGCTGCCCGGCCGCCGGCTGGATGACCTCGCGGCCCTCCGCCTTGGCGTCTACGAGCGCCTCGAGCGCCTCGCGGTAACTGTCGTGATGCTTCGAAGGGTCGAAGTCCTCGGTCATCGTCTCGATCAGCGACGCCGCCATCTTCAGCTCCTGCGAGCGGACCTCGATGTCCTCGCCGAGGAAACCGAAGTCCGGGGTGCGCACCTCGTCGGGCCACAGCAGGGTCTCGAGCACGAAGACGCCGTCGCGGACGCGCAGCACCGCGAGTGTCTCGCGCTGGCGCAGCGCCACCCGCGTCACCGCCACCTTGCCCGACCGCTCGAGCGCGTCGCGCAGCAGCACGTACGCCTTGGCGCCCTTGCGTTCCGGCTCGAGGTAGTAGCTCTTCCCGCACAGGATCGGGTCCACCTCGCCGGCCGGGCTGAAATGAAGGACCTCGATGCTGCGCGTCGTCACGAGGGGCAGGTCAGCGAAGTCCTCGTCGGTGAGCACCACCATCTCGCCCGTCGGCAGCTCATACCCCTTGGCCACGTCCGGATAGGGGACCTCCTCGCCGCACGTGGAGCAGATCCGGCGGAACTTTATCCGTCCGCCGTCCGCCACATGGACCTGACGGAACGCGATATCTCGCTGTTCGGTCGCGGCGTAGAGCTTCACCGGGATCATGACCAGGCCGAACGAGATCGCACCAGTCCACATGCTGCGCATGATGTCTCCATACCCGTCTTGGACCATACGTGATACATCCAGTGTTGTCCGAGTTTTACTGTTCGGCAATATGTTCGATTGGCATCACTCGAAGCGGTCTTTGCCAGTTAACCCCGCCCGGCCACCCGGCCAGGGCTGCGATGATGAACGCACCCGTGACAGCCCGGGAGGGGGAAGCCGCAGGGGGCCCTTCGCCCGGATGGGGAGACGGAAGGGTGAGCACATGCCCGAGTTCGATGTCGTCGTGCTTGGCGGCGGTACCGCCGGTGAGCACGTCGCGACCGAGGCGGCGAGGGGCGGCCGTTCGGTGGCGCTGGTGGAAGCAGGCCTAGTCGGAGGTGAATGCCCGTATCTCGCCTGCCTGCCATCGAAGTCGCTGCTGCAGTCGGCCCGCAGGGGAGAGACCTGGGAACACGCGGTCGCCCGCAGGGACGAGGTGACGGGTCACCTCGACGATGCGGCCGCGGCCGCCAGGCTCGCCGAAGTCGGCGTCGTCCTCATCCGCGGTACAGGGCGGGTCACCCAGCCGGGGACCGTGGAAGTCGAGACGCTGGCCCCGGCCGCGGCCGCTGGCCGGCAGTACTTGTCCGGGGGGACCCAGCGCTCCTCCCCCGCGACCCCCGCGACTCCCCAGGGCCCCCTGGGGGCCCCAGGGCCCCCGCAGCGCCAGCCTGGGGGGACGACCCCCCAACGCCCCCCGCAGGTCAACGGGCGGGCGACCGCGCTCCGTTATACCGACCTTGTCATCGCGACGGGGAGCGAGCCGGTGGCGCCGCCAGTAGAGGGGCTGCCCGAAATCCCCGCGTGGACGAGCGCGGAGGCACTCACCTGCCCCGACCTGCCACGCCGCCTGGTCGTGCTCGGCGGCGGGTCGGCTGGCTGCGAGCTCGCGCAGATTTACGCCGCGTTTGGTTCCCAGGTCACGCTCGTGGAGGCGGAGGACGTCCTGCTTCCTGACGAGGCGTCGTTCACCGGCGAGATCCTCGCGGACGCGCTCCGCAGGACCGGCGCCGAGGTACGGCTCGGCTCGGCGGCGGCGAAAGCCGAGCGGACCGATGACGGGCTCGCCCTGACGCTCGAGGACGGCACCAGGCTCGAGGCCGACCGGGTGCTGCTGGCGACCGGCAGGCGACCGCGGCTGAGCGGGCTCGGGCTTGACGCGCTCGGCCTCGACATCGGGCCGACCATGTCGCTGCCCATGGACACGGCGTGCCGCGTGATCCTCGCCGAGGCCGCCCAGGCCCCGGCGGGACGGGGCCGCGGGAAGGGGCAGGAGCACGCGGGCAGCGTATGGGCGGCCGGGGACGTGACCGGCATCGCGACGCATACGCACACCGCGAACTACCAGGCGCGTATCGTGGCGGCGAACATCCTGGGCAGCCAGCGAGAGGCCGACTACCGCGCCATCCCCCGCGCCGTGTACACGACGCCCTCGGTGATTGCCGTAGGGCTGTCTCCGCGGCTGGCCGCGGACACGGGCATCGACCTGATCACCGCGGGGTTCGATCTGGCGGAGACCGCCCGTGCCGCGGTGGAAGACGACGACAGGGGACACGTGGAGCTTTACGCCGACGCGGGCTCTGGCACGCTGATCGGTGCCGCCGCTATCGGGCTGTACGCGGAAGAGTGGATGAGCGAGGTGACTCTCGCGATCCGGGCCACGGTCCCGCTGGCCGTGCTCGCGGATGTTGTACATGCCTTTCCGACGTACGGTGAGGTATTGGAGCCTCCGCTGCGGGAACTCGCTGAGCGGGTCCGGTAGATACCAGCCGAGCGGATCGAGGAGGACCCGGATGAGCGACATGGATATCGAGGTGCCGGTGGACGATGCCATCGCGCAGAAGCAGAGCCTCACCGTCGGGCCGGACGAAGCGGAGTCCATCGAGTTGCCGCGTGAGCTGCCGCTCGACGCGGACGAGGCGGACGTCGCCGAGCAGGGCCGCGCCGTCGATCTCGACGAAGATGATTACCGCTGAACGGGGTGGCCGTGGGTGCCACGCGGCAGGGCAGGTATGTCCGCCGTACGCACTCCCGCACCCGCCGGGCCGTACGATGACCGGGACACGGCGGAAGCTCCGCCGTGCGTACACACTTCGGAGACTCCCGTGACCGCAACCCCGGATGCCCGGCCACGCGGCACGCGGCTACCGCGGCCAGCCCGCCGCCGGCAACTGCTCGGGGCCGCGCAGGAGGTCTTCGTCGCGCAGGGCTACCACGCGGCCGCCATGGACGAGATCGCGGAACGGGCTGGGGTCAGCAAGCCCGTGCTCTACCAGCACTTCCCCGGCAAGCTCGATCTGTATCTGGCGTTGCTCGACGAGAGCGCGGACGCGCTGGTCGACATCGTGCGCGAGGCACTGGACTCCACCTCGGACAACAAGCAGCGGGTCGGCGCCACCTTCGGCGCGTTCTTCGATTTCGTCGGCCGGGAGGGCGAGGCGTTCCGGCTCGTCTTCGAGTCCGACCTGAGCAACGAGCCAGCCGTGCGCGCCCGGCACGAGCGGACCATGCGGGAGTGCGCCGAGCTGATCAGCCAGATGATCAAGGCTGACGCTGGGGTCACGGACAACGAGGCGCACCTGCTCGGCATGGCCCTTGTCGGCATGGCGCAGGTCAGCGCGAGGTACTGGCTGGGCACGGGCAGCATTCCCAGGGATGCGGCCGAGCAGCTCATCGCCAGGCTTGCCTGGCGCGGCATCAGCGGCTGGCCGCGGACGACCTGAGCAGAGGTTTCGCTCGCGGCGTAGCGTGACAGCGCCCGCATGCTCGCCTGGGGTCAGGGCGCGGGGTTAGCCTCGACAAGCGGATGCGACGTTCCCGGCGGACACCCGGAAAAAAGATCAGGCAGCCTAACGGGAGCGGGGCGCGTGTGACCCTGGTTGCTGAGAGGAGCACCGTGGAAGTCAAGATCGGGATCCATTCCGTGCCGCGTGAACTCGTGGTGGAAACTGAGGTCTCCGCCGCGGAGGTAGAGCGCGTCCTCGCTGCCGCGCTCGCTGACGGCGGAGTCTTCTCGCTGCCCGACGAGAAGGGCGGGAAGATCCTGGTACCCGCCGACAAGATCGCCTACCTGGAGCTCGGCGGCTCAGAATCGCGCCGCATCGGCTTCGGGAACCTCTGACGCGCCAGCCTGCCGGGCCGATGCTGCCCACCGGCCTTCGGCCACCCTCACCGATCCCCGGGATCCCCCGGAAGGTCCCGGGCACGGCAGCGATGACTTTATACACGGCCCGGCGCCACATACCACCCATACCAGACACGATCATCGTCATAGCGTGTAGAAAGTGACCGCGCGCACAGGCCCGGAAGGCCGACGCCGCACATTCACGTCCGGGGCTGACGGGCGGCCGGGGTGGCCTGCTGCCCGCCCCTGCGGGCAGTCCCGGGCACGGCAGCGATGACTTTATACACGGCCCGGCGCCACATACCACCCATACCAGACACGATCATCGTCATAGCGTGTAGAAAGTGACCGCGCGCACAGGCCCGGAAGGCGGGCGCTTCAGCTGGACAGGCCGAGGGCCGCCATCCGCTGGGCGTGTGCGTCGGTAAGGCGCGCGAGCATTCGCCCAAGCTCGCCCAGCTGGCTTTTCGTTTCCCCGGCCGGCTGGCTGTCCACATCATCGGCCACATCATCGGCCACATCATCCGCCGGCCGACCGCTCGTCCCTCCGGCCTCCTTCCCGCCGGGAAGCCTGATGCTCTCGGTCAGCAGGTGCGCGAGAGGCTCACGCTCGGCGGCCACTCGCTGCGCCTGGCCAAGCGCCTCGCCGACGAGCCGCCGCGCCCAGAGCGCCAGCCTGCCCGCGAGCTTCGGATCTGCCGCGATGGCCGCGCGCACGCGATCGACCGCGAACGCCGCATGGCCCGTGTCGGCGAGCACGTCGAGCACGAGTGCCCGCGGCTCAGGCTCGAGCGCGTCCGCTATCACCCGGTAGAAGTCAGCGGCCATGCCGTCGCCGACGTACGCCTTGACAAGCCCCTCCAGCCAGTCTGACGGCGCGGTCCTCGCATGGAAGGCGTCCACGGCAGCCACGAACGGCCGCATCACCTGATCAGGGTCGGCCCCCAGCTGCTCGATCTGCTCCCCGAGCCGCCCGAAATGGGAGAACTCCGCGACCGCCATCCGGCCGAGCGCCGCCTTGTCGGTGAGGGACGGCGCGAGCGCGGCATCCTCGCAGAGACGGAAGAACGCGACAAGCTCGGCGTAGGCCAGCAATCCAAGCAAGTCGAGGAGGCCATCCCGGCTTGCCAGGTCGTCACGGCGAACGTCGGCCACAGCCGCAGCCTAACAACGCTGACGTGCCCCCCGCTGCGCAAGTTGCCAGCCATGGCGCCGCTCCGCATTCACGTGAAAGTGCCGTTCAGGTGGTCAGGACAGCAACAAAGTGCCGTTCAGATCGTTGGCGGTGTGCGGCTCAGCACGGTACGGGGCGCCTGGTACACTCTGTTGCGACCCGTGATTGGAATGTGGTAACCCCAGGTCGTGTTGAGTCGTAGGACATTGGTGCGATTACTCGGGCATCCGCAGGCGCAGCATGCGCCGCTCCTCTGCGAGCGCACGATGGAGTGCCTCGCCCGCGCGGCGGCGGATGCCGCGCCCAGACGGAGTCACTACGACGGGCTCCAGAAAGCCGCAACCGCGAACAGAAGCGCGGGCTCCGGGAGCGCGGCCCATCGACGGAGGATGAACCCCTGACAACACAGACATTGACCGGGCAGGTCGCGCCGGAGGACCGGCGCGCCACCGGTGATTCGCCACCAGGCCCGCAGAGCACGGCAGACGGCCAGCTCGCTGACACTGTGCCCGCCGACACTGTGCCCGCCGACGATCCGGCGCACTTCCGCGATCTCGGCGTCACCGAGCAGATCTGCAAGGCCCTCGAGACGGTAGGGATCGTCACCACCTTTCCCATCCAGGCGCTCACCCTGCCGATCGCGCTCGCCGGACATGACATCATCGGCCAGGCCAGGACGGGCACGGGGAAGACGCTCGCATTCGGCATCCCGCTGCTGCAGCGCCTCGACGCTGGCGCCGCTGGCCCGCAGGCCCTGGTCATCGTGCCCACGAGGGAGCTGGCCATCCAGGTCGCCGACGATCTGCGGATCGCGGCATCCGGCACCCGCGCCAAGGTGCTGACAGTCTACGGCGGCCGCGCATACGAGCCACAGATCGAGGCCCTGCGCGCAGGCGTCGACGTCGTCGTCGGCACTCCGGGACGGCTGCTCGACCTCGCCGGGCAGCACCGTCTCGACCTGTCGCAGGTACGCACGCTCGTTCTCGACGAGGCTGACAAGATGCTCGACCTCGGGTTCCTGCCCGACGTGGAGCGCCTCCTGCGCCTCACCTCGGACGAGCGGCAGACGATGCTGTTCTCGGCCACCATGCCGGGGGAAGTCGTGACGCTCGCGCGACGTCACCTGCGCCAGCCGACCCACGTGCGCGCCGAGGGGCATGACGAGCCCGCCCAGGTGCCAAGCACGGAGCAGCATGTGTTCCGCAGCCATCACCTCGACAAGATCGAGATACTTGCCCGCCTGCTTCAGGCGGCTGACCGTGGCCTGACCATCGTGTTCTGCCAGACGAAACGAGCGGCCGACCAGGTGGCAGGCGCGCTTGCCACCCGCGGCTTCGCCGCCGCGGCCGTGCACGGCGATCTCGGCCAGGGCCAGCGGGAACGGGCACTGCGCGCGTTCCGCAGCGGCAAGGTGGACGTCCTTGTCGCCACCGAGGTGGCGGCCCGCGGGCTCGACGTTGACGACGTCACGCACGTCGTGAACTACGAGTGCCCGGACGACGACAAGACCTACCTGCACCGCATCGGCAGGACCGGGCGGGCCGGGCGGACGGGGGTGGCGGTGACCTTCGTCGACTGGCGTGACATGCACCGGTGGAAGCTCATCAACGAAGCCCTCGGGCTCGGCCATCCTGAGCCCGCGGAAACATACTCCACTTCTGAGCACCTCTTCCGCGCGCTGCGCATCCCCGCGGATGCCACCGGGACGCTGCCCACGGCCAGGCGTGACCGGGCGGGCCTCGAGGCCGAAGAGGTCGAGGACATAGGTGAGACCGGGCGTGCGCGATCGCCGCGCGTACGGGGCGCGTCAGCGCCGAAGGAGCGCGCCCAGGCCCGCCGCCGCGTGACCGGAGGCCGGCACAGGACTCGGGGCGGGCAGGAAATCGTCCGGGCGGATCAGGACGCGGGCGGCCAAGCCGCCAAGGCACGGCAAGGCACGCAAGCTCAGCAGGGTCAGGAAGCTCCGGTCAAGGCCGCGGCCGGCGAGCCGGCCACCCGCCGCCGCAGGCGGCGGCGGAGGTCTGGCGCATAGGCAATCCGCGAGCGTTATTCAGAACCAACGCTGCCGGTCGCACCGGCGCAGGCACGGGCCGGAGGGCCGTAACTGCGAAGCCCGTTCTGAATAAAGTTCTGGGATCCGCCAGGGCAGCTGATGTTGCTCGATGTCCGCGATACCTACCCGGAAGGCTGTCCGGCGGCGGAACCGGTGCGATCCGCGCATCCACCCGCACCGGACCGGTGCGATCCGCGTATCCACCCGGTTGGGGGTCGTGGTAGCGGGGGCGACCCCCCCGGAAGCTCCTGGTGCGGGGCTTCGCCGGCGGACGGGCAAGAACTCTCTGTCCGGAAGGGAATCTGCCGGGTAGCTGGGGCGTCTATCCATCATGGCTGCTGGACGTGCCTCGGTAGGGTGGGCACCCGTGAGTACCCCAAGGTCACTGATTCTGCCCGATGGCGTACGGCGGGCGGTGATCGACACCGACCGCGGGACGTTCGCGGCTCTCGAGGCGCTCCCGGGTACCGGAATATGTGAACGGCAGGCCGCGCTCCTCGTCCCCGGCTACACCGGCAGCAAGGAAGACTTTCTCTCGGTACTCCGCCAGCTCGCCGCCGCCGGCCGCCGGGTAGTCGCCATCGATATGCGGGGACAGTACGAGACCCCCGGCCCCCGTCACCCCGACGCGTACGCCCCTGCCGCACTCGGCCTGGACATCGCCGCGATCATCACCGCCGAGCTCGCGACCGGTCCCCAGGGCGTGCACCTGCTCGGCCACTCGTTCGGTGGCCTGGTGGCGCGGGAGACCTTGCTCGCAGGCTCTGTCCGGATCGGTTCGCTGACGCTGATGAGCTCGGGCCCGGCCGGGCTCATCGGCCCGCGCGCGGCCGTCCTGCGCCGAGTCCTCGCCGCGGTGGCCGGCCTGCCGGCACCGCGATTGCGGACCGAGATCGAGCGGCTGTGGGACACGCAGCTCGCGCCCCAGGCGTCCGCGGATGGCACCACTGATGAGGTCGTGGCGTTCCTGCGGGAGCGTATGCTGCGCAGCTGCCCGGCCGGGCTGCGGTCCATGGGGCAGCATCTGCTCGCTGCCCCGGACCGGACCGACGAGCTCGCAAGCCGCAGCGTGCCGATCCTCGTGCTGTACGGCGAAGATGACGAGGCATGGGAACCGGCCGCGCAGGAGGAGATGGCGCTGCGGCTCCGCGCCGATCGCGTGTGCATTCCCGGCGCGGCGCATGCGCCCGCCGTCGAGGCTCCCGAGACGACGGCGAGCGCGCTAACCGCCTTCTGGAATGCGGCGGAGGCACGTCAGCGCCGGCCCTGAGGTAAGGCTAACCAGTCCAAAAGGGCAGTTATCGTCTTGCAACACGCGCGCTGCCATCCGCCCCTGCCGGATCAAGCGTCCCATCTTTGAATCCTGCGGCAGATGAGACTCTGGCCGTGCGGCAGATGAGATGTGGCCGTGTTCGCGGAGCGGTGATACTGGAGCGGAGATCTTCAGTGTCACGCGTGCGGGCCGGCGCTGGGGAGGGTGGAGCGCGCTGGTGACATGCAGAGGAAATACGATCATTCTTCGTAGTGCGCGCCCCCAGCGTGTCAATGGTCTCCGTCGCGGCGTTTCGCGGGATATAATATGGCTTCTCGCACATCTTTTCTAACTGTAGCTATATTGGATCCAATGATGGCGGCGGGGCGTGGGGCATTGAAGCGGCGGGCATGGGCTGTTGTTGTCTTAATGCTGTGTGCGCTGGCCGCGCAGGTTCCCGCCCAGGCGCCGCGAGTGTCCGCCCAGGCGCTGCGGGCAGGCACGCCGGGCGTCGAGGACACGCCGCTCGACATCGTGATGCTCGTCGATGAGTCCGGCAGCTTGTCCGATGCCGATGTCGCGCGGGAGGTCCAGGCCGCGGGGACGATCGCCCAGACGCCGCTTAACCCGCGGAGCCGGGTAACCGTCGTGGGCTTCGGCGGCGTGAACGGGGTGAAACCCAACCAGGCTGCCACCACCGTGGTGTGCCAGCCCACGATCACCAGCGGAGCCGTGGGCCTCGAGTATCTCGCCCAGTGCGTGAAGGGGCTGCACCGCCGCACCGATGCCGAGGGCAACAGCACGGACTACGCGGCCGCGCTTAGCCAGGCCATGTCCTACTTCAGCCCAGGCTCGTCCTTCGCTCAGCAGTCACCTGCCAAGGCGACCAGGGCGATCATCATGATGACCGACGGCGCGCTGGATGTCAGCCAGGACCCGGCATACCTGCCTGACTGGGAGACCGCGGCGCATCATGCCGTCGACCTACAGCTCGCCGCCGCGCGGGCCGCAGGGGCACAGGTGTGGCCACTCGGCTTCGGCACGATCTCGGGCACCGATCGCCAGTACCTCGATTACCTAGCCGCCAGTGGCGCCCAGCAGTCCTGCGACTCACGCGCGGCATCCAGGCCGCATGCGACCGTGGTGCAGAATCCGTCCGATGCCCTGAACGCCCTGTACGCGCTGTATGCGGCGGCCGGCTGCCTTGGTACGAGCAACGGCGGCTCGACCCTGGTGCCCGGCGGGCAGACCCGCTGGCTCGAGGTGCACATCCCGGCCATCGCCAGCGACGGCGCGATCAGCGTCGATAAGGGCAATCCCGGCATCCGAGTGGATTACCTCATGCCGGACGGCACGACCGTGACCGGCGGATCGCTGAGCGGCTCGACGTTCCAGCGCAGCGGGCAGGACACCTCCGTCGATGTGCTGCACGTGACCAACCCGCAGTCAGGCACCTGGCGGATACGGCTCACCGCCCCCGGCAACCTGAGCAGCCAGCTGGTGAGTGTGATCGCATTCTGGCAGGGAGCGGTGCGCGACGTCATCATCGCGTCCCCGCCAAGCGCCCGCGTCGGCCAGCCGATCAAGGTCACGCTCAGCGTGCTCGGCGCGAACGGCCCGATTTCCGATCCGGCCACGCTGCAGCAGATCAGCGTGCAGGTCAGCGTCGCGGGCGACGGCCTGTCGGGCCCTGTCGACGTGCCGGTCAGCAACGCAGGCGAGGGGCACGCCACCCCGACCGGCGCTGGTGACTACACGGGCACCTTTACCGCGCCGAGCACGCCGGGCACGCTCACGTTCACCGGCACCGCCGTGGGTTACGGCCTGCACGCCACGCAGGTGCCCACGGTCGTGCAGGTCGGCACCGCGGCGGCGCTCCTGCAAAGCGCGGTGCAGTTCACCGCGCCGGACAGCGTGCTGCCCGGCCAGAGCGTGCACGGCCAGGTCCTTTTTGACAACAGGACCGGCGAGACCCGGCAGGTACGGCTCTCGCTCAGCGCGATCCCCGCATTCGCCACGATCGCCACCCCGCATGACGCGGTGCAGGTGCCCTCGGGAAGCTCGAGGACCGACTTCACCGTTACCTTCGCCGGCAACTCACCCCGCGGTCCCGCCTCGCTCGACCTGAAGGTGGTGGACGCGGCCGATCCGAACACCGCCTACGGCGAAGGGCCTCTCATCATCACGGTGAGCAACCCGCCCGGCCTGCTCGCCAGGTACGGCTGGGAGCTCGTCGGTGCCCTGATCCTGCTCGCCCTCATCCTGCTCGCTGCCTATGCCCGCCGCCGCGCGCACCGGGCCGCTGTCGACGTGCGCGGCCTGTACGCCATGCTGCGCCGCGACGGCGATCGGGTCGGCGCGGAGCTGAAGGCCCCTGGCAAGTGGGCGGAGACCTTCCGGTTCGTCATCCTCGACGAGGAGGGTCCGTACCCCCGGCTTGACCACCCGAAGTCCGGCGATCGCGGGTACGTCGCCAGGCGCGGCGGGAACGGTCAGGTCAAGGTCGTGACCCCAGCGGGCGAGAAGTACGACATCAGCGCCGGCGGTCCCGGCGAGCCGCTGCCGAGCGGGCTGCATCTGGCCTTCCGCGACGCGGCGCATGCCGCGGCGAGCGCCGCACCGCCTGACGGCGGCGTGAGCGCCAGTGTCGGCACCGGCCCCGGCACGCCGCCACGACCGGGTCCGCCGACTCCGCCCGGCGGTCCTCCGGCTGAACCAGCCCCCGATCCGTGGCTGTGAGACGGCAGGTAGCTGTGAGACGGCAGTGCACGACGACAGCCGGCCAGACCGAGACGAGGGGCGCTGAGCGGTGACGATGAGGCTCTACCAGCCGGTCCTGTTCGTAGGGCTGGGCGGCACCGGCTGCGATATCGGGGCCGAGCTCGAGCGCAGGCTGCGCGAGGAGATCTGCGGCCCGGACGGCACCGAGTTCCGGCGGGGACGGTCCCGGGCGGGCATGCTGCCCTACCAGCTGCCGTCCTGCGTGCAGTTCGTCTACGCGGACATGAACCAGGCCGACCTGGACCGCATGCCGCGCCGGGTCGTGCCGGGCAGCCAGCATGTCCCCGCGGCGCAGCAGACCGCTCACTATGTGCGGGACCTGGTGCCGCTGGTTGACAGCTATCCCGAGCTGGCCGTCAACCTGCGGCTGGAAGCCGCGCGGGTGGTCTCGCCCTGGCTGCCGCCCGAGCAGGGCGAGCCGCGGGTGAACCCGCTGCACAGGGGCGCGGGCCAGTTTCCCACGATCGGCCGGGCGGCACTGTTCGGCACCTTCCTTGACGGCATCACCCCGGCCGTCCGTGATATCCGTTCCGCTATCGGCAACCTGTCCAACTCCGGTGAGGACCTGCACGCGCTCGGCGGCCGACCGCCGAGGGCGGTCGATGTGTTCGTGGCATTCTCGGTGGCAGGGGGAACCGGCGCCGGGATCTTCTACGACTATCTGCACCTCATCGGCCACATGTTCCGGCAGAGCCGGCTGCGGGCCAAGATCTATCCGCTCGTGCTCATGCCGTCGGCGTTCCAGCCCGGCCTGGGCGGCGGGCGAATCGCCGAGCTCAACGCCGGGCGGGCGCTGCTTGACCTGTTCCGGCTGGTCGACCAGCAGAACGGCGGCGACGCCGAGCGGAACCTGCGCAGCCATCACGACCAGGGGCCGATCGATCCCGAGGAGCAGGCCGTGCACTACCCGGTGGAGGGCAGGATCGTGCTGCGCCCGGGGACCGTCCAGACCGGGTTCCTGTTCTCCCAGCCCGCCGGCGCCGAGCGCGGGGACCTGCACCGGTCCATCGTCTCGCTGGTGGCGTCGCTGATCGGGACCGAGCTCGAACAGGAGGACGACCGGCCGGGCGAGACTCATCAGTCCTTCGCCGACAGCTTCGTCAACGCGAGTGTGCACCGGCAGGTGCCGGCCGAGAACGGCATCGGCAGCCGTGGCGTGTCGACCGCGCTCGTCGCCTCGCTGACGGTGCCGGTGGACGAGCTGGCCGGCATCGTCGGCGGACGGCTGCTGCGGACCGCCATCGAGCAGTTGTCCAGGCCGGTCGGCGGCATCGAGTCCAACCGCGGCGACATGGAGACCTTCCTCATCAACGCGGGCGTGCATCCGGTTCTCGGCCGGCCCGGCGCGGACTTCGCCGAGCCTGAGCCCGCGCACGGTGCCCGCGGCGTGGCCACGGCGCTGAATGACAGGCGGGAGGCGATGAGGGCGGGCCTTGCCGATCTGAAGGCCCGCCTCGGCCGGGACATTCCGCAGCTGGTGTCGGGCTTCGAGCCGCGCAGCGCCGTCAGGGAGCTGCTCGGCAGGATGGATGTGTTCCGCATTTACCGGGTCGCCTTCGGCCATCCCGAGCTTGCCGACGAGGTTGAGAAGAGCGGGGCGGCAGGCCTGCTGCACCGCCGCCGGGCCGTGCCGCAGGCGCCGGACGGCCATGGCGTCACCCCGCCCGTCGTACCGCAGTTGCGCGATCGTTTCTTCGGCCTGAGCAAGGTGAAGTGGACCGACCGGGTGCCTGTCTCGACCCGCGAGCAGCAGAACGCCTGGTATCTCTGGAGCACCCACGCGGCGTGGGCCGCGCCGTGGACCGCGCACACGCCGCAGTGGCGGCGCGCACTGGACCAGGTCGAAGCCGAGCTTGGCGCGCTCACCAGGGCGCTGGTCGAATTCGCGCGCCAGGACCGTGAGCGCTTCGAGCGCCGTTCCGGCGACCTGTACCGGCGGCGGGTAGGAGTGTCTTACCTGCTGCCGCCGGGCGGGGGCAAGATGGAGCAGTTCTACCGGCTGGTGATCACCCGGCTGATCGATCACTGGGTCCAGCAGGGCCGGCTGCAGCCCAACTCCACCGAGGCCGACCTGCTGCAGGCGCTGGTCGGCGTGGAGGGCTGGCGCGAGGCTTACCAGCTCAGCTTCGAGCAGGGACCCGAGCAGGCCGTGGCCGGCCTGCGGGAACGGGTGAAGGCCGAGGTGAAGTCCTTCCTGCGGGACGCGCCGCCCGGCCAGCGGCCCCTCCTGCCCCGGCTGCACGATCTGGTCGCCGAGGCGGCCGGGCACGGCGCGGAGGCGAGCGTCCTGCGGGACTACCTGGAGGAGTTCCGCGGCAAGCTCGCCGGGCTGGTGCCGGCCAGCTTCACCCCGCAGGGCAGCGGCCCGATGAAGGTGCTCGTCTCCTACCCCGCTGACGCCAGGAGCCCCGCCGTCGCCGAGCACCTCAAGGAGTCGGTCAACCTGCCCACCGGCCCCGACATCACCTACGAGTTCAGGAACACCCAGGCCGAATCGATCTCCGTTGTGCTGTTCCGCACCTCAATGGGGGTGACCGAGGTCAGCGAGGTACGCGACGTACTGCGGCTGTGGGCGAGCGCGCTGGCCCGGCCCGAGCCCGCCGACCTGCTGCGCTGGCGGCAGCGTACCGGCTACGACTTCGGCTATCTGGCTACCCGCGAGGAGCACCGGGTCGAGATCTTGCACCGGCTGCTGTGCGCTATGTGGAACGGGCGGGCCGAGGCCGAGGGACCGGTAGCCTCGCCCGAGCGGATCCACGTTCAGCTCGGCGGGGTGACGATGACCCTGCCGCTGACGCCGCTCGAACAGGCATCTTCGTGGGGCAGCCTGCTGCGCGCCTATGAACTGTGGACGCTCAACGACGACGACATCCATCGCCGCTTCTGCAGGCAGCTGATGCGCGAACTGCCTGCCGGCCTGGACAGCAGAGCCGATCCCCCTGCTGAGCTGTACCTGGTCGTGCGCGATCTCGCCGAAGGCCAGATCGAGCGCCTGGACGACCTGCTGAAGCAGCTGCCGGTGGCCAGCCGCTCCCGGGCCGCCCAGCTGCGCGGGTTCTGGGCCGGCACGGTACCTGCCGCCCTTGACCGGGAGTTCACCGGGCTGGAGTCACCCACGCGCTCCAGCCTCCGCCAGCTGGAAATCGCGGTGCAAAGCGGACACGAAGGATGACCCGCAAGGTCGAGACGCTCCGGCTGTCGGGGCTGCGGGACGCTGAGGCGGTGCAGGCCGTCAGCGGACTGCTCGGCGACCGCTCGGTAGCCGACCTGAGCAGGCTGATGGTGCTTGACGACACCGCCGCGCTCCCCGGCCACGCGGCGGCCTTCGAGCATCTGCTGACCTCCCGGCGGCTGAATCGCCTGCTGTGCGTCGCGATCGGCCCGCCAGCGGGGGGCAGCCGGGTCCTGCGGGTGCCAGGAAACATCAGTGCCGGGCAGGGATCCGCGGTGATCTGGGTGAGCGACCCGCTCGGAGTCGACTGGCAGCTGGCCGCGTCCGCGGTCGCCCTCGTCCGCGCCGACGGCGCGCAGAGCGGGCTGCATCACCTGGTACAGGTGCTGTCGGCGGCAGAGGTGTTCGACCGGGTGTGCGAGATCGCCGCCCTGGTGCCCGGCGGGGTCGCGAGCCCCGGGCTGCGACTGGCGGGGGCCGATGCCGAGGGCGGGAGCTTTACCGCCGCGCTGGCCAGCGCCATCCGGCAGCTCACCGGATCACAGCCGGGTGCCCCCGCGGGTCACGAAGATCCGTTCACTGCGCTGCGGGGCGACCACCCCCGTGCCGCGAGCCTGGCCGGGGACGGCGAGCTGTCCCGGTCGCGCGACCGCGTCACCGCTACTGCCACGGATGCCGCCGACGCGCTTGACGAGCTGACCGGCATCGGCGGGCTGCTCGGCGCCGACCGTCCCGCCGCGCAAGCCCGTGCGAAGGTCATGGCGGCGGGCGAGGCGCTCCGTGGCTACCGGGATCTGGTGGGCGGGCTGCTCGAGTATGCGCACGCACCCGGCGGGCTGACCGAGCGGCATCTCCAGCGGCTGAGCGCGGCAGGGCTGCGGCCAGCCAGCGCGCCGGCCGGCCCTGCGACCGGGTCCGGTCCGGGGGGCAGCCCGGTGTCCAGGGCGGTCACCGACAGCATCAAGGTCGGCGACACGCTGCCGCGGGTGGCCGAGCGGCTGGCCCTTGCTGAGCGTCAATTGCGCCCGCTGGGCAGCGGCAGCTATCTGCCCGAGGTCGACGGGCTGTGTCCGCAGTCACTGGTGCACCGGCTGGCGGAGCCGCCGCCACTTCCGGGACCGCAGCCATGGCTGCCGCTGACGGGAGCGCTCGCCGCGGCGCTCGGCGCGCTTGGCGGCACCACCGGGTTCATCAGCGGTGCGGTCATCGCGGTGGCCTGGGCCGCGGTCATCGCCCTGACGGTGAGCCGGGGGATGGGCGCCCTGAGCGCGGCGCGCGGACCGCTCGCCGCGAACCTGCTCGGCGCCCTGGCGGGCGCGGCGGCCGGCGCCGGGATCGGGATCGCGCTGAAACCGCCAGGGCCGGTGGCGATCGCCGGCTTCGTCCTCGGTCTCGTGATCGTCTCAGTGGCGGCAGCGCGGTCCTGGCGGGCGCGGGCCACCGAGTGGGAACAGGCGCTGTCGCCAGGCCAGGCGGTGCGCGCGGCTGACGCGCTTGCGGGCCTGATGGCCGCCGTGGCTGCCCGGGAGTGGCCGGCCGACACGGCCACCCTCGACGAGGTCGCCCGCGCCAGGATCGCTGTCGAAGGCGTCTGCCACCAGCTGCGCGAGTACGCCGATGGCCACGGCAAGGACGGTGCCGCCGGGCCGCAGGCACCGCTGGCGGCCCGGCTGGGCGATGCCCTCTCGCCCGCACTGCGCGATCTTGTGCTCACCGTGTTCGCCGCCCGGCCCGCTCCGGGTGGCACCGACGGCGAGGGCGCCTTTCAGCTGGCGCGGGCCAAGACCGCCGAACTGATCGGCGTGTGGACCGGGCACGCACGCGAGCACGGACCGCTCTCCCCGCCACCATTCGCGACACCGGTCGATCACGGCATCGCGCCTGTCGGCGACGGCGAGCTGGCCGCGATCATCGCGGCCGCTACCCATGACCCTCGCGCGGTGATGTGGCAGCTGTGCGCGCCCGGCGATCTTGGCGTGCTCGACGTCGGCGGCCGCCCGCAGGTGGTGCCGTTCGCACCGCGGATCACCCGGCAGGCGCTCTCCGGCGTGCTGCCCGTCGATACCGTGTGGACATCCTCCGGGCAGTGCGCGGGCCTGCTGCGCCTCGTGCCGCTTCGGGCCGGCGGCGTCGGCCCGAGCTGGTCGGCCGACGACCAGCGGGAGCCGCCCCGATGACCAGCGTCCCTGAGCAGAAGGAAGAACTGAGCTACCAGGCCGTCGCAGGTGCGGGCGCCGTAGTCTGGGCCACCGTCGGAGCCGAGACGGATCCGGCCCCGGTGCCGCTTGTGGCCCGGCGGCTCCGGCTCGAGGACGGCACCGACGTCCGCCAGCTGCTTGCGGACGGCACGGACCGGGCAACCGGCTATGGGCGCCTCGACAACGAGATCCTGGCCGGGCTGCGGCTGGCCAGGCTGGCGGGATCAGGTGCCTACCCGCCCCAGGTGAGCCGCCTGATCGGCTACGAGGCAACGTCCGCCGAGCCATTCGCGCTGCTCGAGCCCTACCGGGGGGAGACGCTCGGCACGGTGGCCCGGCGCCTGCTGCCCGGCGACCAGCACCGGTTTCAGGTCAGCCTGCTGACCGGGCTGTGCTGGCTGGCCGCGGCAGGCATCGCACACCGCGGCATCGGGCCATCCACCGTGCGCTGGGACGGCCAGCACGTGCAGATCACCGACTTCAGCCTGGCCACCGTCATCGGCGCGCGCCGTGAAGCGATCGGCGCGCCGCCCTGGGCCGCGCCAGAGCAGCGGCCAGGCCAGGGGCGGGGGCAGGTGGGCGCGCACGACGACGTCTGGGCGGCGGGGCGGCTCATCCACTACGTGCTCACAGGTGAGGAACTCACCGACCGGCGCCAGCTGGCAGACTGGCCGGGCCTCGAAACCCTGCTGGCCGGGGTTTTCGGACCGCCGGAGGAGCGGCCGAGTGCCAGGGAACTGCTGACCAGGCGGTTGCGCGAGAGCAACCCGGTGCCGCAGGGGATCGGCGCCGATCCGCTCCTGGAGGAGGGGCGCGCGCAGTTCTACCACCAGCGAGCCCGCAAGCACCCAGGCATCGCCTCGGCCGGCCAGACCGGTGAGCAGACCGGTCCCGCGCCGGCCTCCGGCCCGCAGGCCGATGCCAGCGGGCCGAAGCCCGGCCAGGGAGATCAGGCCCCGTCGGCGGCACGCCGGCTACGGCTGCTCATAGGCGGGCTGGCTACCGCACTGGCCGTCATTGGCCTGGCGGCATGGCTGATCAGATGAACACCCCGGACCAGTCGTTTCCCGGAGACGCTATGGACGCAGTGGCATCCGCCGCGCAGGACCCGGCCGCCAGTTACGTGAGCTGCCCGATGTGCCTGTCCAGGCTTGCCTGGGGCGAGCTATCCCTGTGGCGCTGGGATGGCGGCGAGGGCAGGTATCTGCGGCTCGAGCTCCCCGCGGATGCCAGTCCCGAGCAGGTGATCCGTGAGCGCCGGATGGCGTCAGTCCGCTGTCCCGATCCCGGCCAGACGATGGGCGAGCACTACCTGCCCGCCGACTACGGCTACTACGGCGCTCCCGTGGTGCTCGGTTTCATCGGGACGACCCGGTCTGGCAAGTCCCATCTGCTGACGGCCATGGTGGGCGCGATCGAGCGCGGCGACCTGGCCGACTACGGAGTCAGGCGCCGTCCCGTCGACCACGCGATGCACCAGAAGTTCCTCGACGACCGCGTGCGCCCGCTGCTCAACGACGCCAGGGTGCTCGCACCCACCCAGGAAGGCGTCGTCAACTTTGTTGACGCCTTCATCATCGGTCAGCCAGACGGACCCCAGCGGCCCGTCGCGCTGTTCGACGTCGCGGGTGGCGAGCTGACAAGCGTGCACGGCGCCAAGCAGTTCCTCGAGGTCGCCGACGGGCTCATCTTCGTCGTGGACCCCACCCAGTTCGACACGGGAAGGCTCGGCGACGAGACCTTCAACACCGTGCTTGACCTGCTCCAGTCCTCCGGCCGCCTGCCCGGCCGCGTCAGCGCGGCGGTCGTGCTCAACAAGGCGGACCTGGTGCGGTTCGAGGATCCGATCACGCGGTGGCTGCGCTATGAGACCAGGGAGATCGACCCGGACCTGATCCTGCGCGAGAGCGCCGATGTCTACGCCTACCTGCACAGGCACGGTGCCCAGGCATGGACCCGCCCTTACCGCGAGTGCGCCAGGGCGACCTTGCATGTCGCCTCGGCCACGGGGGGAGCGGGCCCGCAGGGCGGCGGAGCCGGGGGCGTGTATCCCCGCGGCGTCACGCCGCGCCGGGTGCTGGCGCCCCTGATCGCCCTGCTGGCCATGACCGGCGTCCTGACCGGCCAGCAGGCGCAGCAGGTGGGGATCTGAGGTGACCGACACCGAGTTCGTCCACCAGTTTGAGTGCCGCTGGCAGCCCGTCAGGGACTGGTCCCCGATCGCCTGGTCGGGCACGGGGCCCAGCTTGGCACAGGAGACGTTCAGCAGGCTGAAGGACCGCAGCCGTCCCGTCCCCCCTGACGCACCGCGGGGAGTGCCCGATCGCAGCGTGATGTACCGGATGTTCGATAACGGGACGGCTGCCCTCGTGTGGCGCCAGTGGGACCCGGCGGCGATCGCGATCGGAGACGAGGCGGACCGGCAGCCGCTGGTGGCCCGGATCCTGGTCGGCGACGCGCGGCAGCTGAACCCCAAGGCGGCCATGGCGGTGTGCCGCGCAGGGATAGCCAGGATGGCGGACGTGATCGGCCCGTCCCCCGGGCATGTCCACGTCGGCGAGTCGCTGCCTGCGATCGCGGCGAGTCACCTTGACGACCTGGTCCGCGACACCACCAAGGACCTGGACGAGATGGCGAGCGCCGAGAATGGCCTTAGACGCCTCATCGCCGTTGCGCTGCGCGATGGCGACACGGCACTGTCCGTGCAGGTGCCCGGGCGCATGATAGGCCGACCGCCCATGGAAGGTCCGCAGGCGCTGCTGCTGTGGGGAATGTGGCGGACCATGCGTCCGCTGCTCGGGGACCGGAACGGCCGGCTTCCTGGCAAGCGGGGCTGGTCGTTCTCCACCTACGAACCTCCGCTTGACGATACCGCCGACACGCGCGGGCTCGCGGACATCGTCTTCCGCACCCAGCAGCCCCTGCAACAGGCGCGGAGCGTGCGCAAGGAAATCACGGTGCGGCCATGGGATCCGGTACCCCCGGCTGCCACGGGTGACTATGACACCGCGGGAGCACTCGCCGGCGCCTATCGCGCCCTGGGCGGCGGGGGACTCGTCGGACATCTTTACGCGATCGCCAACGATTACCCGGACATCGACGATCGCGTCGCCGCCGTCTGCCATAGCCTGGCCGCGCACATGCCGCCCGCCAAGCCGCCCGCCCAGCCAGCCGCACAGCCAGCCGGGACGCGGGCGGCTCCGGCGGCTGCGGGCCTTGAGGGCGTACCCGCAGCGCGGTCCGAGGACTTCGTAGAGCCAGCAACGGCCGCGCAGGTGCCAGCGCGGGCTGAGGACTCTGCCGAGCCCGGGGCATTCCCGGAACCCGGGGCATTCCCGGAACCGGTATCGGCTGGGCGAACGCCGCCTCAAGCCAAGGACCCGGCGCCGCCGTCGCAACGGCGCGTGGCACCGGGTACGTTCACGGACCGCTCCTGGGGCGAGGCGCCGCCGCTGCACACGCCGGGGGGCCGCCATAAGCGGGGTGAGGCGCAGCAGGGGCGGGACATCACCGGCCTGCTCGAGCGGCTGCACGCCGGTGCGGACGACCCCTATTTCGCGGAGGTGCGGGATATCCTGCACCGCAGTCGCCAGCCGCCCGCGCCGAGGGACCGCGCCGCGGCCCGCCAGCTGATGCCGGGGCGCGAGTGGTACGTCCCGGCCCTGGCAGACCACGACCCCTGGCACGTCGAGGACACCCTGGAGGCGATCTTCAGCCTCACCGTCATCCCCGACCTGGAAACCCCGGGGCTGACCGCCGAGCTGGCCCGCTGGGCCGGCGACTACGCGGCTCCCGCCGCGGTGATCCGGGCACTCAGCGCCGCCGCTCACCGCGAGGGCGGCCGTGCGCTCCAGCTGATGGAGCACACGCTGCAGCCGGCGCTGTACCGGCGGTGGCTGACCGAGCACAGCATCTACGCCGAGCCTGCCGCGGGAGTCGCCGCCCTGCCGCCAGGCACCGCATCGTCCCCGGGCGTGTGGCACCGCCATCAGCGCTGGCAGCTCATCGCGGCCGGGCCGCGCAGCGGGGTCTATGCCTCGATGCTGGCCTGGCTCTGCCTGCTGCTTGGCTTCGCCCTCATGATCACGATCTTCGCCCTTATGATCACCATCGAGATGAGCTGATGACATAGAGCGTTATTCAGAACCAGCGCTGCTGGTCGACCGGCGCAGGCACGGGGCTGTGCTAGCCCCGGGGGACCGACCCCCGGGACCCCCCGCAAGGCATAGCCCCGGGGGACGACCCCCGGGACCCCCCGCTGCCGGTCGCACCGGCGCAAGCACGGGCCGGAGGGCCGTAACCGGCGAAGCCGTTCTGAATAAAAGCTCTAGCCTGCTGCGGTGTTTCACGGCAGCACGCTCTCGGCGGCGAGCCCGTCCCACGGGCGGCGTGGCTCCGCCGCGCGTGTGCCCTCGGGGCAGTGCCGCAGGTAGTCACACCAGCCGCACCACGTACCCGCACGGGGCGGGAAGACCTCGTCGTAGCGGTCAGCCGGAAGCCCGCCGCGAAACCGCTGATCAGCTCCGGCGCTTTCGGCGGCGATATCCTCCGCCCGGCGCAGCTGCCTGGCCAGGCTCGCCTCGGTGTGCTCCCAGGCGAGGACCTCGCCGGTCGGCAGGTGGTGCAACTCGACCCGGCGGCACGGCCGCCGCATGACCCGCTGTGCCGCGAGCGCGTACAAGGCAAGCGGGAGCGAGGTCCGCACCTGGTCCACCGTGAGCAGATGCCGCCCCGTCTTGTAGTCGACGACAACGAACTCGCTGCCGCCGCCCTCGGCGGGCCGCTCGTCCAGCCTGTCGATCCGGCCGGATACCGCTATCCGGTCGGTGCGGGTCGCCACCGTCCGCTCTACCCCGGCGGGCTCGTCGGCCGGGTCGAGCCCCGCGACGTAGGCCTCCACCATCCGCCGCGCGCGCTCGCGGTGCGACGCGGACTGCGCTGCGTCAGCGAACCCCTCCTCGATCCAGCCGCGCTCGAGAAGGTTCCCCGCCATCATCACGGTGCGCGCGGCCAGCGGCTGCCGCCACCAGGCAGCCAGGGCATTGTGCACGCTCGCGCCGAGGCTGTTGTGTGCCCACGGCGGCCCCTTCTGCGGCGGGGGCCGGTCCAGGTAGGTCATCCGGTACCGGCGAGGGCAATCGAGCCAGGTACTCAGCCGTGTCGGCGTACACGTGTACAGCCGCCGCGGCATCCCGTCAAACCCAAGCTGCTCCACGATCCCATCCTCGCCCGCGCACCCGCCGCGGCCACCGCGCCGCGCTGGCCAAGGTCCCGCGCCATGGATCCGCGATCCCCCTGGTTTGAACACCTATACCAAACGGCTATCGAGCCATGTCACGTTTCCCACCACATAACCCCGGCCCGCGGGTTTCCCGGCGCAGGGCGCCCCGGGGGCCAGCCAGCACGCAAGAAGGAAATCGCGACCAGCCCACCCCCCCGCGAACACCCCGAATCCAGATATTTCACGATTCGAGGAAAGCCAGCCCCATGATCACGGCGGATTGAACCCGAGCCGCAGATCCACCACGATGGTGATCGACTGGGCGAGGCGCTCGGCCTTTGATTCAGCTGCACGTGGTGCCGTTGAGAGTGAAGGCTGACGGTGAGGTGTCGCTGGCGGTCCAGGTGCCCTGGAAGCCGAACGACGTGTTCCCGCCAGGACTGATCACGCTGTTGTAGGAGAGGTTCTTCGCCGTGACGTTCTGCCCTGTCTGGGTCACCGTGGCATTCCACGCGCTTGTCACCTTCTGATCCCCTGGGAAGGAGAACGCCAGCGTCCAGCCGTTGACAGTGGCGGAGCCCGAGTTGGCTACGGTGACGTTGGCCGTGAATCCGCCTGCCCACTCGCTCTGCTTGCTGTAGGTCACGTGGCATGCGATACCCGTGCCACCTGTCGGGCTCGGCGACGGCGTGGTGGGGCTCGGGCTCGGCGTGGTCGGGCTCGGCGACGGCGTGGTCGGGCTCGCGCTCGGGGTCGGGGTCGGCGAGTGCGTCACTCCGACCGGGGTTACCCGGTACATCACGACCCCGTGGGCGGGGACGCTGGCGCTGATCGACCCGGTGCTGCTCGTCGTGGTGTTCGCCCACAGATCCTTGAGGGAGTAGCTGGACGCCGTGGGCAGGCCGACCGCGGCGGCGGTCGTGGAGATGGTCGCGGCGCTGCCGTTCTCGTTGAAAAGCACCACGGCGACGTCACCGTTGGACAGCGGTTTCGCCAGCACGTCAAGGCCGTTTGCCGAGGAAACCTCGCCTGCCTGCTTGCCGAGCGAGTCCTGATCGACGGCGATGACGCCGGAGTTGGTCAGGATCGACAAGGTGGCAGGGCTGGCGGAGATCAGGTTGGTGCCGGAGATCAGCGGGGCGGCCATCTCGGCCCACAGGCTGAACTCGGACTGGTCCTCAGTGGCGGTCATGCCGTTGCCGATCTCCAGCATGTCCGGATCGTTCCAGCCGCCGGGACCTGCGAACTGCGCCAGGGTCACGTTGGAGTGGAAGATCGACAGCATGCTGGCGAAGCTGGCGGTGATGTCGCCGGTGGTGCGCCACATGTTCCCGGTGGCGGCGCCCCAGGTCCAGACGGATTCCTGGCCCCAGCTGGACAGGCTGAACACGATGTGCCGGCCGGTGGCCGCGAGGGCGTCGCGCATGGCGGTGTACCGGGTCTGGGCGGCGATGTTCTGGTTATTGCAGTTGTCATATTTGAGGTAGTCGATTCCCCAGGCGGCCAGGGTGGCGGCGTCCTGCTGCTCGTGGCCGAGGCTGCCGGGGAAGCCGGCACAGGTTGCGGTCCCCGCGTCCTCGTAGATGCCCAGCTTGAGGCCGAGAGAGTGCACGAAGCTTGCCACAGCGGCTATGCCGTCCGGGAACTTGACGGGATCGGCTACCAGATTGCCGTTCGCGTCGCGGGTCTTTGTCAGCCAGCAGTCGTCGATGTTGACGTACTGATAACCGGCGGTCTTCATGCCCGAGGTCGCGATGAACTGGGCGGTCTGCTCGATGAGCTGCTCGGAGACATTGCAGCCATAGGCGTTCCAGTCGTTGAATCCCATCGGCGGGGTCAGCGCCAGCCCGTTGCCCAGCGCCTGAGCGGGCGTCCGCATGGCAACCCACGCCACAGCGGAAAGGGCAACGACGAGCGCTGCGGCGAGCGCGATCGCCGGGTGACGCGGTGACCTGACCATGGCAACTCCCGGCACGGCTTGGGGCTCGGTACTTACCTGGAGGAAAGAGACCGCCCAAAAGCCCCGCACGGCAAGCACATAACGCTGGTCAGGGGCCGTCAACAGCGCATGCCAGGCCGGTACGCTCCCAGGCGCGTCGCCGCTGGCCAGCGGCGACGGCGGGGCAGGCAATGAAAGGCCGCACTGAAACCTGGCTAGAGCTCCCTGAGAACTGTGAGGGGCGGGCGGCGGGCGGCGCGGATGGCGGCGAGTGCCGCGGCGACCAGCCCCGCAGCGGCGAGCGCCGCCACCCCGCCGAGGTAGGCCCAGGGGACGGACAAATGCGCGGGTGCCGGATCGAACACCCCGCTGAGCACCTTGACTAGCATCTCTGACAGAGTCCACCCGGCGACCGCGCCAAGTATCGCGCCAGCGATCCCTGTGACGAGGACTTCGCTCCACACGAAGCCGCCAAGCTGGCGGGAATGGGCGCCGAGAACGCGTGCGAGCGCGAAGGTCCGGCGGCGCTCGACGAACCCGAGGGTCAGCAGGAGCGCCGTCGCACTGATGGCGAGCGCGAGCGCGAAGGACAATTCGACCTTCGTGAGACCGGACAGGTCCACGGCGGTCAGCGTGGATCCGACGACCCGGCGGGACGTGACGATGTCGCTGAGGCCGACCGTCGGGCCCAGGGCCGCGCGCAGCCTGGCGGAAACTGTCGGCGGTGACGTGCCATCGGTGCTGACGAGGAACTCGCCGATCGAAGGGTTGCCGGTATGCGCGGCCACATAGCCGGCGTTGGCCACGAAGAAGCTGTCCCTCGGCGCGGTGGGGAACTCCTTGACAATGCCCGCATAGTGGAACGGGATCGCGACGAGCTGACCGGTGCGGCCGTCCTGGAGACGCAGCCGCAGCAGGTCACCGGGCTGCAGCTGGAAGTCGCGCACTGTTTCCGCGCTGACGAGGACGGCATCGGGACGCGCGGCGAGCGTTGCCATGAGCTGCCGGGCGGTGCCGCCGGTGAAATACGCGTCCTGGAGCCCGGTGGCGCCGCCAACCGTTGCCGGGCGCACTCCGTACAGGTCCTGCAGATCGGACCCGACGTAGGCGAAACGGTGCTGCAGCGGCTCCACCGAGCGGACCCCTGAGACGCGGGCGATCGTCTGTGCGACGGCAGGCGACGCGAGGGCGCCAGGGGACTCGGTGACGGTCACGTCGCCCCCGTTGGTGAGGAGCGCGTCCACGCGGGCCTGCTCCCGGTAGGTGGCGTCGAAGATCGCCGTAGATGCGGCGAACACGATGGCGAGAGCGAGCAGGGCGGCCGTTCGGGTAAGGATCCGGCGCTGGCGGGACATGCTCGCCGCGACCGTTCCTGACAGGCTGCCGGCCAGCGGCCTGGCGAGCCTCGCCAGCAATGGCCGGCCACGGCCCAGCAGGAGATCGGTCAGGCGCCAGAACAGCAGCGCCGCGCCCACCCAGAGCAAGGCCGGCCCGGCGAAGGCCCAGTAGCTCACCGAAAGCGTCGGGAGGCCCTCAGGGACGAGAACGAGCTGGTAGCCGTTCCTGGACGTGGCGTAGAACATGGCGGCCGAGGCGAGCAGGAGCCACATGTCGACCCCGTACCGCATCCACCACACCTGGCCATGGCGCCCGACCACACGGCGGCCCTCGGCTACCGTGCTGCTTCGCAGATCGCGCCATACAGGGACGAGGATGGCGGCGGTCGCGGTGGCCAGGCCCGCGGCGGCAGCGCTCACCGCCCAGCCGAGCGCTGTGGCCCCCGTGGCACCGAAGCTGGCCGACCCGAACGCTATCCGGCCGATTGCCGCGGCGAGGGCAAGCCCCACGACTCCGCCGGCGATCCCGACGGCGAAGGCCTCAACCGCGGCCAGGCGCAGAAGCTGGCGGGCGGAGGCGCCACGCGAGCGCAGCAGCGCCTGTTCCCGGCGCCTGCGGACAGCCCCGGAACTGGTGATCATTATGGTCAGCACCCCGGCAAGGGCCGCGCCGGGCAACCCGAGGAACAGGAACAGGATCTGCGCGTAGAGCGCGTCCTCGCGGGCGGCACCCAGGGCGGCACCCAGGTTGTCGCCGATCAGGCCGGTGCCCGCGAGCCGCGCCGCCAGGTTGTTGGCCGCCGAGGTCACCGTGGTGAAGGCAGCCGCAGGATCGGTGGGCAGCTTGCCCCGGGTCTTGAGATGGATCTGGGTCCGTACGAGATCGGGACGCCGGGTGGCAACCGTGTCAAAGGCCTGGTGCCACAGGCCTGCGGGCAACAGCACCACGTTGTCGGGGGGCGCCTGCAGTTGCGCCCCGGCCGGAGCGCCGATCTTCTGGAACATCGAGTCGGCCTGGGGCAGATCCACGATGCCGTCGACGCGAACCGAGACCGGTGCCAGGCCATCCCTGCCGAAGCTGATCACATCCCCCACGGAGGCATGCAGGTTGGCCGCGGTCTGCTGCGCGATGAGCACCCCAACGCGAGAGCCACTCAGGTAGCGCAGCTCATCGGGAAATGCCGCCGGGTAGCCAGAGGGCAAGCCGAGCACCATGCCGTGCCCGGTGGCCAGCGTGGTCGGGCCGTGGACAGCGGTCAGGCCAGGGGTGGCAGCGTAGCCAACGGGCAGCGCGATGCCCGCGATGGAATCGGATCGCACGGCGGACAGCACGGTGGCAGGGTCCGCGCCCGGCTGTGCCTCGACCTGCCAGTCCACGGCTATCTGCCGGATAGACCGCTGGGTCATCGTGGCCTTGGACGCCCCGAGAAAGCTGCCAAGCGCCGCAAGCAGTGCGACCGCGAAGGTCACCCCGAGAGCGGCCGCGGCCAGCCGGCCACCACGCCTGCCAAGCAGCCCGCGTAGCCATATCAGCGTCAGCACGGGCTCTCCTCCATCGCCACCAGGCAGCCGTCGGCCATCCGCCAGCGATGGGGCAGGCGGTCAGCGATGGCCAGGTCATGAGTAGCGAGTACCAGGCCGGCCCCCAGTTGCGTCGCCGCGGCCACCAGCAGCTGCGCGACCTGGTGTGCGTGTGCGGAGTCGAGCTGCCCGGTGGGCTCGTCGGCGAGGATGACCCTCGGCCTGGCAGCCAGTGCCCTGGCCACCGCCACTCGCTGAGCCTGCCCGCCAGACAGCTCCTCCGGGAGCTTCGCGGCGAGGTCGGGAACCCCGACATCGCGAAGCGCGGACACGGCCCGTTCCCGGGCCTCCCCTTCCTGGCAGCCTGCCAGCAGCAGCGGGAGGGCGACGTTCTCGATCACGTCAAGCGGCGGCAGCAGGCTCGGCCCCTGGAACACCAGGCCTACCAGACCAGGCCGGTCCGCCGGGCTGCCGCCAAGGCCCGGCCAGGAGATCGTCCCGCTCGTCGGTGTATCGAGGCCAGCGAGCAGGTGCAGGAGGGTGGACTTCCCCGAGCCGGATGGCCCGGTGAGCGCCACCTGCATCCCGGGGTTCAGCTTGCAGCTGACGCCACGCACCGCGGCCACCGCACGCGTGCCCGAGCCGTACCTGCGGGTCAGGTCGGCACACTGGGCCAGGTCGAGGGTCCCGGGCGGCCGTACTGGCGTTGTCATGGCTGAACCTGCCCGTCTTTGAGGTAGATGATCTGATCTGCCAGGTCCGCGACCGCAGCGGAATGCGAAGCGAGCAAGACGGCGGTGCCCCCGTCCGCCTGCGCCCGGATCAGCCGCAGCATGTCCGCTTCCGTCTGGCCGTCCAGCTCGCCAGTTGGCTCGTCCGCGACGAGCACAGCCGGATCGTTGGCGAGCGCGACGGCCAGCCCTGCCCGGACAGCCTCCCCGCCGGAGAGCTCGCTCGGCCGGGCGCGGTCCCTGTGGGTCAGCCCCACCGCAGCGAGCAGCGCGTCAGCGCGCTCCCGCCTGCGGCTGCCCGCGAGGCGTTGCACGAGCTCGATGTTGCGCCGGACCGTCAGGTGCTCGAGAAGGTTCGCGGACTGGAACAGGGTTCCGATGTGGCGGGCGCGGAGCGCGGAACGTTCCTGCTCCGGGCGGTGGCTCATCCGGGTGTCGCCCAGGTAAACGCTGCCGCCGTCGGGTTCGTCCAGGCCGGCCAGGCAAGCCAGCAGCGTCGACTTCCCCGAGCCGGACGGGCCGACGACCGTCACGAGCTGCCCCGCCCCCACAGTGATCGAGACCCCGCGAAGCGCGAGGGTCTCCTCGTCGCCCGCCCGGTAGAACCGGTACAGCTCGCGGGCGCGCATTGCCGTCACCGCAGCCACCGGAGCGAATTCGTGACGGTACGCCACGGGTCCACGTTGTCCGCGCCGAGGGGGCCGGACAGCGTCACGACCGCTTCCGTGCCGCTGTGGTAATAGTCGTAGCGCTCGACAGCATCCCTGAAGACCTTGCCCGTCACGGGATCGGGCGCGCTGTCGATCGAGTAGCGGATCACGACGACGGTGCCCGCAGGCCGGCTCACCGTGCTGATACCTGTAAGCACGAAGCGGTGCCCGGCGGCCTGGATCTGCGGCACCTCGCTACTGCGTGCCGATCCCGTCGTCGGGGCCGCGGCGGCCTGTGCCGTCTCTACCCTGATGGTGTTTAGCTTGTCCGTGAATGACACGGTGGCGCCTGAGTCCGTGCGCGCCCAGCCTTCCGGCGCCTTGACCTCGTACAGCCCAGACGGCGGGCGGTAGGGAAGATAGACCGTGCTGTCGGGAATGTCCCCGGGCGGGGCCGACTCGGTAGCGACCGCGCTCACGGAGGCAGGCGAGGCTACCTGCGGAGTCGGTGTCGTACCGGCGTTGCCGCCGCAGGCGGTAAGTCCAAGCCCTGCCGCGACGAGGACAGCGGGCACCGGCGGGCGTCTGCGCAAGGTGACTCTCCCCGCAGCGAGAAACCGCTGGGTGACGGTTACGGCGGTGACATGGTCCATGGCGGGACGCTATAAGGGGATGGGTGAGCGAGCTCGCTGCCCGAGGTGAAATCGCGTTTACCTTTGCCGGGACCCGCCGGCAAGCGAAGGAGAAGCGGCCGGAATGAACGATGAGCCTGTCGGGCCGCCGCTGCGCCGGCGAGTCCTTGTCTCGATCATGGCCGTCACCGCTCTCGCGGTGATGCTGTTCGCGCTCCCGCTTGGCCTCGCGGTGCAGCGGCTCTACCGCAGCGAGACGGTCACCACACTGGAAAGGGACGCGACGCGGGCGGCCGTCGTCGTGCCGGACAGCATCACCGGCGGTCCGGTCAGCCTGCCGGCGGGGCTGTCGCCGCACGCGAGCGTCGCCGTGTACGACACGACGGGGCGGCGCATCGCCGGATCAGGACCGGGCCGTTCCGCCCTCGCCGCGACTGGCGGGAAGGCGCAGGTGCGCGACGCCGTCGAGGGCGCTTACCTGGCCGTGATCGCACCGATTCCGTCCGACCTGAAGACAGTCGGTACCGTACGGGTGGCGGTCCCGTACCACGTCGTCACCGACCGCGTACACAGGGCCTGGGCGGGCATGGCCCTGCTTGCCCTCCTCGCCGTCGGTCTCGGGGCCGTCCTGGCCCGCCGGCAGGCCGTCAGGCTCGCCGCGCCGCTTGAACGGCTCACCCACGTCGCACGGGCACTTGGTGACGGAGACTTCACCGTGCGCGCGGAGCGTTTCGGCGTGCTGGAGGCCGACGCGGCGAGTCAGGCGCTCGAGGACACCGCCGCCCAGCTCGGGCAGCTACTGGAACGCGAGCGAGCATTCAGTTCCGATGTCTCCCACCAGCTCCGTACGCCGCTCACCGCGCTCACGGTAGGCATGGAGTCAGCGCTCATCCGCCCTGGCGCCGACCTGCGCGCCGCACTGAGCGACGCCCTCGCGCGCAGCGACCATCTCCGAACCACCATCGAGGATCTCCTTACCCTGGTCAGGCGCCCCGGCCTGGCCGCCGCGCCGCTCGAGCCCGGCCGCCTGCTGGAGGATGTCCGCACCCGCTGGCACGCGCCCCTCGCCGCCCACGGCCGGCGCCTGGTCAGTGTCACCGAGCCGGATCTGCCCCGCTGCCTCGCCCCCGCGGCCGCCGTACGGCAGATCCTCGATGTCCTCATCGGCAACGCTCTGTGTCACGGCCACGGGACGGTCACCGTAGACGTACATGACGTCGGGACCGGTATCGCCGTCGAAGTATCCGACGAGGGACCCGGCCTGGCCGCGAAGCCTGACGAGGAGTCCGCGGGTCTAGCCGACCGGGCCGACGGCCACGGGCGGGGGCTGCCGCTGGCGCGCTCGCTCGCCCTTGCCGCCGGCGGGCGCCTCGTCGTAAGGCGCGCGGCGCCGCGGCCCATCTTCAGCCTGCTGCTTCCCGCCACCATCGCAGAGACCCGTGAAGATCACGCCACGGAGCGTTATTCAAAACCGACTAGCGAGTGCGGGCCCGGAGGGCTTGCATGAGCGGTCGCCCAGGTCAGGACCTCGGTGACCTTGGCGGATGATTTTGAATAATACGACTTTCAAGGACGCGGAGTACCCGGCTCGTAGCGGTAGCCGTGGCCGCGCAGTGTAGTGATCCGCTCCGCCGGCTCGCCGTGGTCTACCAGCTTGCGGCGCAACGACGACACATGAACATCCAGGGTCTTCGTAGGGCCGAACCAGTTCTCGTCCCACACGTCGGCCATGAGCTGCCTGCGGGTGATCACCTGGCCGGCGTTGCCGGCCAGGACCACAAGCAGATCGAACTCCTTCGGCCGCAGGACAACCTCAGCCGCCCCGATGAACACCCGCCTGGCCAGCAGCTCCAGCCGTAGCCGCCCCACCTCGATGACTGTCCGCTCGCCCAGATCCGGCATGCGCCGCAAGTGCGCCCGCAGCCGTGCCATCAGCTCCGTCAACCGGAACGGCTTCGTAAGGTAGTCGTCGGCTCCAGCGTCCAGGGCGACGACCACGTCGAACTCGTCCGTCCGTGCCGTCAGCACGACGATGATCCCCTCGGGCACGGCTGCCCGAAGCCGCCGGCATAGTGGCACCCCGTCCATGTCGGGCAGGCCTAGATCAAGCAAGATCAGGTCTGGCGGCTCCAGCGTGGCCGCAGCCAGCGCCTCGCGACCGCAGCGGGCAAGGCGTGCGCTGTGGCCATGGCTGGTCAGGGCCTGCACCAGCTCAGTTCCGATGTCCTCGTCGTCCTCGACCACGAGGATGGAAGACCCGTTCACAAGCCCGATGCTAGAGGTGAATGTTTCAGGCCAGGCCCGCTGGATCGATTCGGCATTACCGCGTGAGGCTGGCGGACCGCTGTGAGCAGGCATTCCACCATGCCGTGTGAATACCGAGGTAACAGGGGCGTGCCGGGTTCCGCGCCCGCAATCCGTTACGTCAGCCGAAATTCTTTCAGCGCCCAGGGCTGTTCAGCGAGGCGTTTTCCGAAACTGACCTCTTGAGCTTTCCGGAATGCTTTCGTAGCTTGGCCCCTGACCCACCGCTGCCGTCTCCGTCTGCCGCTGGCCGTCATCCAGCCGCGGCCGGGCATGACTTTGGGGCAGCCGGTCCGCACCGTGGCGCTCACCGGGCCAGGAAGGGGAAGGGAACCGTGCTCAGCATGACCAGGCGCACGCGCGCGCCGATGGCGGCACTCGTGACATTGCTCGTCGCTGGTGCGCTGACCGTTTTCACGCAATCTCGCCCGGCGTTGGCGGCGGACACCGCGACCATCAACGGCTCGACCGTCGACCAGGTCATCACCGGCTTCGGCGCCTCAGAAGGCTTCGGCCAGGCGGCGACCATCATGAACCTCCCGTCCGCGGCACAGACGCAGGCGCTCAACTTCCTGTACGGCCCGACAAGCGGCGCTGGGCTGAACATCCTGCGCAACGAGATCAGCGCGGACTCCGGCGATACCATCGAGCCGACCGCGCCGAGCAGCCCCACCGCCACGCCGGCCTATGTGTCGCTGGCGTCGATCAACCAGGACATGGGGCAGTTGTGGCTCGCGCAGCAGATCAAGAGCCTCTATGGGGTAACCAACGACTTCGCCGACGTATGGAGCCCCCCGGGGTTCATGAAGACCAACGGGTCCGCGATCAACGGCGGCACGCTGTGCGGGGTGCCGAACGCCACGTGCAGCAGCGGCGACTGGCGGCAGGCTTTCGCGAACTACATGGTGCAGTACGCGAAGGACTACGCCGCCGCCGACGTTCCGCTCTCCTCCGTCGGCCCGGAGAACGAGGCCAACCTTGGCCCGAGTTATGACGGCGACCTGCTGACCCCGGCGCAGACGGCCAACTTCCTCGACGTCCTCGGCCCGACCGTGGCGAGCTCGGGGCTGTCCACCAAGATAAATTGCTGCGCCACTGAAGGCTGGAACTTCGCCCAGCAGTACGCCGCCGCCATCGAGGCCGACCCGACCGCCCTGGCCGACACCGCGACGTTCACCAGCCACGGTTACACCCAGGCGCCCACGACGCCGCTCAGCGGCTGGACCAAGCCGGTCTGGGAGACCGAGTGGTCAACCTTCGAGACCTGGGACCCCGCCTGGGATGACGGCACCGCCGCGTCCGGGCTTACCTGGGCGCAGCACATCTTCCAGGGCCTGGATGGTTCCAACCTGAACGCGTTCCTCTACTGGTGGGCATCGAGCACGCCGTCAGGCAACGGCGACAACGAGAGCCTGATCCAGATCAACGGCTCTACCGTCTCCCCCTCTGGCCGTCTCTGGGCGTTCGCGAACTGGAGCCGCTACGTCCACCCGGGCGCGGTCCGCATCGGGGCAACAGCGTCGAACGGCAACCTGACGCTGGACGCCTTCAAGAACCCCGACGGCTCGGTCTCCATCGTCACGCTCAACACCGCGACCAGTGCCGACGCCGTGACCTACTCGCTGTCCGGCACCGGCGTGGCGAACGGCGCCACAGTTACGCCCTGGCTTACCAACTCCACGTCAAACGCCGCGGCCACCGCGACCACAACCGTCGCCGGCGGCGCGTTCACCGCGACCATCCCGGCCCGTTCGCTGGTCACCTACACCATCCCGGCCGGGTCAGGCGGCACCCCGCCACCCACCAGCCCGCCGCCCACGACCCCGCCGCCTACGACCCCTCCGCCCACCAGCCCGCCGCCCACCAGCCCGGCGCCTAGCAGCGGCTGCCACGTCACCTACACCACGGCGAGCCAGTGGGCCGGCGGCTTCGTGGCGAACGTGACCATCCAGAACACCGGCACGACGCCCATCACCGGCTGGACGCTCACCTTTACCTTCCCGGGTGATCAGAAGATCACCAATGGCTGGAACGGCACGCCAAGCCAGAGCGGCGAGAACGTGACCGTCACCAACGCGAGCTACAACGCCACCATCGCGGCCGGCGGCTCCGCCTCGCTCGGCTTCCAGGGCACCTGGACCAGCAGCGACGCGGCGCCCACCAGCTTCGCCGTCAACGGCACAGCCTGCACCTGACCCGTCACCCCAGGACTCGGCAGCGCCGTTGCCGGGTACCCACGAGCCGTGCCCCGGGGCATCCTCCGCCCCGGGGCGCGTTCCATCGTGACCGGGAAGCCTGGAGCGGTCCGGACGCGGGGCAGGAATCGGCTCAAAATGGCCCAACCGGAGCGGCCGTACAAGGGTCCAAGAAGATGAGACACTCATGGCGCAGCCAGAAATTGCCGATGTCAGCACCTAAGCTGACATAGCGGACATAACCGGACGCCGGTAGAAGACGGCACGCCGCGGATCAGGGAGGTGCCCCGATGAAACGCAGCTACTCGCGCGTCCGCGCCTCGAGCGCCATCGTCGCTGGCGTCAGCGCGGCGGCGGTGTTCCTTGCGGGGGCCGCGTCACCCTCGCTCGCGAGGGCCGACCCCGGGCGCGACCTCGCGCTTGCCGCGCTCTCGCCCCAGCAGCTCGCAGGGCAGCGGATCATCTACAGCTACAGCGGGCTCACCCCTCCGGCCAGCCTGCTCCAGCTGATCAGGAGCGGTGAGGCCGCGGGCGTCATCTTCTTCGGCGGGAACATCTCCAGCCTCGCCCAGATCCGCGGGGTGATCCGGCAGCTCAGCCAGGCCAACAGCCAGAGCCCGGTGAAGCTGCCGCTGCTCCTGATGACGGACCAGGAGGGCGGCCTCGTCCGCCGTCTCCCCGGCGCTCCGGTGGCCTCGGAGAAGCAGATAGGCCAGTCCAGCCATCCCATCTCCGCGGCGCACTCGGCGGGCACCGGGGCGGGCAGCAACCTGCGCGGCGTCGGCATGAACGTGAACCTGGCGCCCGTGCTCGACGTCTACCGCCATCCTGGTGACTTCGACGACCAGTTCCAGCGCTCATACAGCACGAACCCGGCGACGGTCGCGCAGCTCGGCGCGGACTTCATCGGAAGCCAGCAGCAGGCCGGCGTGGCCGCCACCGGAAAGCACTTCCCCGGCCTCGGGGCCGCCAGCGCGACGCAGAACACCGACCTGCGTCCGGTGACGCTGAACCTGCACATAACGACCATCCGCCGGCAAGACGAGGTGCCCTACGTCTCGGCGATCCACGCGGGCGTTCGCCTGGTGATGGTCTCGTGGGCGATCTACCCCGTGCTTGACGCGCACCGGCCTGCCGGGCTCTCGTCCGCCGTCGTGCAAGGGGAGCTGCGGCAGCGGCTCGGCTTCCGCGGGGTGACCGTCACCGATGCCATGGACGCCGGCGCGCTCTCGGGTTTCGGCACGATCGCCAGCCGCGCCGTGCTCGCGGCCCAGGCGGGCATGGATCTCCTGCTCTACTCCGGCGGTGCCGTCAGCCAGGGAACCAGCGGGCTGAACGCGCTCGCGACCGCCCTCGGCAACGGCCAGCTCAACCAGGCGGCCTTCGACAGCGCCGTCCAGCGCGTGATGACCCTCCGCTCCGGCCTATAACCAGACAACAAAAACTCAAGACAAGGATGCCGAACGGAAGCGCGATGGCAGCCTCTCTCAAATTAACCAAGATCACCAAATTTCGTAACATTTCGTGATTTGGGGAATTAGTGATTGGAGAGATCTGGGGAGCGCAGGGCCCTCGTCAGGTTTTCGTGACCCTAGCGGGCTGCCCTCGGTGGAGAGACTGGGCGTCACCTGTCCGGCCAGAACCAGAGGGTTATTCAAAGCCTTCATCCCGTGATCTTGCCAGGCCGCGCGCCCGACCCGGCCCGGGCCCCGCACCGCCGCAACTACAGCAATGGTCCATTCACACACACCAGACTGCGTGAATGGACCACTGCTGCAGTTCGCTGCCGACCGTGACGAGGATCGCCAGGCCGCGCGCCCGACCCGGCCCGGGCCCCGCACCGCCGCAACTACAGCAATGGTCCATTCACACACACCAGACTGCGTGAATGGACCACTGCTGTAGTTCGCTGACCGTGACGAGGATCGCCAGGCCGCTGATCTTCATCAGAGACTACTTTGAACAGCTCTCCCAGTCTCGTATGAGGCTTCTCGTCACTTTGTATCTGCGTCCTGGCTGTCGATGAGCGCCTCGGGGCCGCCGCTCACCCACGAGTCGAAGCGCTTCTCGGCGGCCGCCACCGTGGTCTCCGCACCGTGCCCGGGCAGCACCCGCGTGTCACCCGGCAAGGTGAGCAGGTGCTCGCCGATGGCGGTGAGCTGGCCGGGGAAGTCCTGGAACTCACCGCAGTACAGCGCGGGGCCGCCGGCCAGCAGGACGTCGCCGGAGAAGACCGCCTCGAGTTCCTCGCAGTACAGGCAGACGCTGCCGCGGGTGTGCCCGGCGGCATGCACGACTTCGAGCCGGACGTCGGCGACCTCGAAGATGCCCCCGTCCGCCATCTCGATATCGGGCTCGGTGTCCGGGTGCGTGTCACGCCACAGCATGCGGTCTCTCGGATGCAACGCGACCGGCGCCTCGTCGCGCTCGGCCACGTCAAGCGCCGCCGCGACATGATCGGCGTGACCGTGCGTGCAGATCACCGCGAGGATCTCGCGCTCCCCAACGGCGTCAAGCACCGCGGCCGCGTCGTGACCGGGATCGATGACGATCACTTCCTCGTCATCTCCGACGATCCAGGTGTTGTTCTCCACGTCGTACGTGGTGCCGTCCTCGTCAAGTACGCCAGCGGACACTACCTGATCGATCCGCGCCTCCATGCGGGGTTCCTTCCGTCAGCCTTACCTAATATCAGCCTTGCCTGATAAAGGCCCGGACCGCCTCGGCGACCAGCTGCACGGCGATGGCCGAGAGCAGCAGGCCGGCGATCCGGGTAAGCAGCTCCACTCCGTTGTCCCTGATAATGCGGTGTATCACCACCGAGAACCGCAGGACGAGCCATAGCGCGATGATGACGGCAACGATCGCTACCGCTACAGCGAATGCCTGGCCGACGGTATGGATTCGCTGCACGAAAAGCATCGTGGCCACGATCGCCCCTGGCCCGGCTAGCAGCGGCGTGCCAAGCGGCACGAACGCGACGTTGGCCTTGACCCGCTCCCGCTCGGTCGTCTGCCCTGCCGGCTCGGTCGGCTCGGGCGTCTGCCCGGTAAGCAGCTGGAGCGAGACGAGCAGCAGGAGCAGGCCGCCTGCCGCCTGCAACGCGGGCAACTGCACCCCGAGGTAATCCAGGATCGACCGGCCGAACAGCGCGAACGCCACGATGACCCCGAACGCGACGACCGCCGCCTGCCACGCGAGGCGATGGCGATCCCGTGGCGGCAGGCCCCTGGTCAGGCCGAGGAAGACCGGCATGGTGCCCGGCGGGTCGGTGATCACCAGAAGGGTGACGAAGACTTCCCAGAAGAACTTCACCTCACCAGCCCGCTCATGCCTGCTGCTTATGCCTGCCGCGCATCGGGCCCGCCGTGCACCGGGGCCGCCGCTGTCGCCTGGGCTACTAGCCGCTCGTAGGACTCGGGCGCGATCGTATCGCAGCCGATCCGGTGCCCGGTCAGGCTTCCGTGATCGTCGCTTCCGCCCGACGCGACAAGTCCGAGGCCCTCGGCAAGACCGCGCAGTCGCTCCCGTTCGGCATAATCCTGATCTGGGTGCTGCACCTCGACGCCCGCCAGCCCCGCGGCGGCGAGCCGTCCGATGATGTCATCGGACACCCGCCAGTCCCCGCGCCCGGCCCGCGGGTGGGCGAGCACCGCCACTCCCCCGGCCGCGCGGATCAGCGCGATCGCGCGTACCGGTTCGAGCGCGTACCTGCCGACGTAGGCGCGCCCGCCCTCGCCGATCCACTCGGGGCTGAACGCCTGTGCGGGCTCTTCGACCACTCCGGCGGCCGTCAGCGCGCGTGCGAGGTGCGGCCGGCCCACCACGGCACCCGCGGCGATCGCCTGCACCTGCGCCCAGCTCACCGGGGCGCCGAGCTCGCGCAGCCTGGCGACCATCTCCTCGGCGCGGCGCAGCCGGTCCTCCCGGATCCGCTGGCACTCAGCGGCCAGCTCAGGATGGGCGGGATCGAACAGGTACGCCAGGATGTGCAGGCTGCGGCCATCCTGCAGGCAGGACAGCTCCATGCCAGGGACAAGGGTCAGCCCTGGCGGCAGCGCCGCACGCGCTTCGCGGTGCCCGGCGACCGTGTCGTGGTCGGTGAGTGCCACCACGTCGACGCCTGCCGCCCGGGCGCGGCGCATCACCTCGGCAGGCGGGTCCGTGCCGTCCGACGCGCTGCTGTGGGTGTGCAGGTCGATGCGCACGACGGCCCATGCTACTTGGCGTCAGGCAGGCAGCCGGGGCGACGGTGCGCCGAACGGGAGGTCCAGGTCCTGACCTGGGTCGCGCAGGTCCCGCAGCGGGATGGGCTCCAAGAGCAGCACGCCCGCGGTATCAGGCCACAGCACCAGCCACAGCCAGCTTCCCATGACCTCGCCGGCGAAGACCGCGCGCTCCGGTGCCTCCACGAGCCAGAGGGGGAACTCGTGGTTGCCGAATCCCGCGGCGGCGTGCGGCTGTGCCGACACGAAGTCGTCACCGGGGTCGGGGCCGTCGAGGCCGGCGAACCCGGCACCAAGGCCCACACCGGGCTCCTCCGCGATCAGCAGCAGGTCGGCCGGGCCGCCCACCGGGTTCGGCCCGGAGAGGGCGACGGCGCAGGCGCGCATTCCGGTGCGCTCATCGCCCGCTCCTGCGAAGCCCGTGACCAGCCACCCTGACGGCAGCGGCCAGGGCAGCCAGACGGGAACCCTGGCGGTCCGCAGCAGCCCGTCCAGCCCGTCCTGGGACGGGCTGCGCGCCGGGCCCATCGGGTGCACCTCGCCGTGCAGGTCACAGAGCCAGGCGCTCGACCAGGCGCTCGGCTCGTGCACAGACGCCCCGCATCGCGGGCAGGTATATACAGCTTTCATGACTACCAGAAGTGATTCCCCGGATCCCGCCGACGATGCCTGCGCCATGCCCGGGTCCCGGATCCCGTGCGTGGGGGCCGTCATCACCGACCGGGCCGGCCGCCTGCTGCTGATCAAGCGCGGCCATGAGCCCGGCGTCGGCCTGTGGTCACTGCCAGGCGGGAGGGTGGAGGAAGGCGAGACCGACGCGCAAGCCCTGGTGCGGGAACTCCGCGAGGAAACGGGCCTGTCCGTCAGCCCGGTTCGGCTGCTCGGCAGCGTGCAGCGGCCGGCCCGGGCCCCCGCGGTGCTCGACATCAGGGATTACTCCGCGACCGTCACGGGCGGCACCCTCACGGCGGGAGACGACGCCGCCGATGCCCGCTGGGTCGATCCGGCGGACCTGGCAGCCCTGCCCCTCACCGAAGGCCTCATCGAGGCCCTCACGTCATGGGGCGTACTACCCGATCACGGCAGCTGACATTAATCATTATTCCGAACGGAATGCCCTGCGGGGGGTTTTGGGGGGTCGTCCCCCCAGGCCAGCACTGTGGCGGCAGCCCTCAGCCGATGAGTTCGCGCGTGGCTGGCAGCCGCTCTCGAAGACTGACGGCTCCACTCACCGCGCCGGCGACTGGAAGCTCTGCGTCCTGATCAGTCCGGCCGCGCGGCCCTTGGCCGCGATCACGAGCGCCAGCTTGCGCGACGCCTCGTCGATCATCTCGTCGCCAAGCATGACGGCGCCCAGCTGCCGCTCGGTCGTGTAGTACTCATAGGCATCAAGGATCAGCTCGGCGCGCTCGTAGTCCTGCTGGCCAGGCGAGAACGCGTCGTTGGCGGCGTCGATCTGGGTGGGATGCAGCACCCACTTGCCGTCGAAGCCAAGCGCGGCCGCACTGGCCGCCGCCGCGCGGAAGCCCTCAACGTCGGCGATCTTCAGGTATGGACCGTCGATCGCCTGCAGCCCGTTGCCGCGGGCGGCGACGAGAATCCGCATGAGCGCGTAGTGGTATGCGTCACCGCCGGCGTATCCGGGCGGCTGGCCGCCGACCTCCAGGGACCTCATGCCGAGGCTGGCCATGAAATCCGCCGGGCCGAAGACGAGCGCCCCCAGCCTGGGCGATGCGGCGGCGATCCCGTCTACGGCGGCGAGTCCCCGCGCGTCCTCGATCTGGGCCTCGATGCCGATCCGCCCTGCCGCCTGCCCCATCGCCTGCTCGATCTGGGAAAGCAGCAGGTCGAGCCAGACGACATGCCCGGCGTCCGTTACCTTCGGCAGCACGATGACGTCGAGGCCGCGGCCAGCCCCCTCGACCACGTCGATCACGTCGCGGTACGCCCACCGGGTCGTAACGTCGTTGACCCGCACCGCGCGGACCTTGCCACCCCAGTCCCCCGAGCTGAGCGCGGCGACGGCGTTCTTGCGCGCCTCCTCCTTGACCGCGGGCGCTACCGCGTCCTCCAGGTCGAGGAATACCTGATCCGCGGCCAGCCCCCGGGCCTTGTCGATGAACCGCTGGCTGCTGGCCGGGACCGCCAGGCAAGACCGGCGGGACCGGTATTCACGCGCCATGCCGCACCGCCCTTCTCCCCGCGGAGGCTACCAAGAGGGTTATGCAAAAAGCCTTCATGCGGGTGATCTTGCCAGGCCGCGCGCCCGGCCCGGCCCGGGCGCCGCATCGCCGCAACTACAGCAGTGGTCCATTCACACACACCAGACTGCATGAATGGACCACTGCTGTAGTTCGCTGCCGGCCGTGGCGAGGATCGCCCCGCGGTAGTGAACCCTTCGTGATCACGGAGTGAACGTTTGGCGTGTGGCGCCGGCGTGCCGGGCGGACGACGTCGCCGTGCCTATCCTTACGGTTGCTGGTCTCGTACCGATCTGTGCCATCTCAGGGAAGCCGTGCGAATCAAGCGTCTGGTGGTGTGCGCGCTGGTGGCCGGCCTGGCGGCGGGCTGCGCGGGCGGTGCCTCCGCCGGGAACACCATCATGGTGTCGACAGGCGCCTGCGGCACAGGATGGCGGCACGCGGCCGCTGGCTGGCAGACCTTCCAGGTACACAACGGGTCGACGGGCGCGGCGGAAGCCGATCTCATCGACCCGGTCAGCGGCGCGATCTTCGCCGAGGTCGGGGCGCTCGGGCCGGGCAGGACCCGGCCGATGCGCCTCGACGTGGGGTCCGGCTCCTATGCCTTCCGCTGCGTGATCGAGGACACCGACGCCATCACCGGGCCGGTCGTCCGGGTCGGCGGGGACGCGAGGGGCGCCAGCGCCATCCTCCCGGTGACAGCCAATGACCTGCTCGGGCCGGCCCGCCAGTACACCGCCTATGTCGCCGGCGGCCTGAACGCGCTGGCCGGCCAGGCCGATGCCCTCGCGGGATACGTCCGTTCAGGCGACCTCGCCGCCGCGCGGGCCGCGTGGCTGCCCGCTCACCTGAGCTACGAGCGGCTCGGCGCCGCCTACGGGACCTTCGGCGACTACGACGCGCTGATCGACGGCCGGCCCGACGGGCTGCCCGGTGGCGTCAGCGACCCCGCCTTCACCGGCTTCTACCGGGTCGAGTACGGGCTCTGGAACGGTCAGTCCGCCAGGGAGCTGACCGGTCCCGCCGACCGGCTCGACCGCGATGTGCGGGCGCTGCGCTCGGCCTTCCCCAGACTGGAGATCCCCTTCCTCGACCTGGGCCTGCGCGCCCACGAGATCCTGGAGAACGCCCTGCAGTTCCAGCTCACCGGGCACGACGACTACGGCAGCGGGACGACCCTGGCCACCACGGCGGCCAACATCGACGGCACCCGCGAGCTGCTCGGCATCCTGCATCCGCTGCTCGCGGCCCGCTATCAGGACCTGCCCGCCGTCTACCCCGCGCTGGACCGGCTGCAAGGCCTCGTCGACGCAGCCAGGCGGCCGGGCGGCGGCTGGACCCCGGTGAGCCAGCTCGCAGCCGCCGGCCGGGAGCGGCTCGACGCCGCCGCCAGCCAGGCCCTCGAGGTACTCGCACCCATAGCGGTCATCTTCGAGCCGCGGAGAACCTCATGAACGATGCCGAACGGGAATGTGATGGCGCTCCCGCCGGGCCGCCTTCTGACCCGGGGTCCGAGCAGTACGACCCGGCGGCTCCCGCCGCGCAGACCCCGCCGGGCCCGCCGGGCCCGCCGGGCCGCCGGTCCTTCCTGCGCGGCGCGCTCAGCGCGGGCTTCGCCGGCGCCGCCGCGGGCGCGGCGGGTGGCGCGGCGGCGGGCTACGCCTACCGCGCCTCGCGGCCGGCACCGACAGGCCAGGCGACCCAGATCGCCGAGACAGCCGGCCGGCTGCCCGCGGTGCCGTTCCACGGCAGGCACCAGGCGGGCATCCTGCTCCCGCCGCAGCGGCAGACCGCTGTCGTGTCCTTCGACATCACGGCGAACGGCCGGGGCGAGCTGACGGAGCTGCTGCGGACGCTGACCGGCCGTGCCCGCTTCCTTACCGCGGGCGGCATCCCGCCGCCGACCGGGATCGCCGCGCCGCCCGCCGACTCCGGCGTGCTCGGGCCGGCGGTCGTGCCGGACGGCCTGACGGTGACGGCGGGCCTCGGCGCATCGCTGTTCGATGACCGCTACGGCCTCGCTGACCGCCGGCCGGCCAGGCTCACCGCGATGCGCACCTTCCCCAACGACGACCTGGATCCCGCGCAGTGCCACGGCGACCTGAGCCTGCAGCTCAGCGCCGGCAATGCCGACACGGTGGCGCACGCGCTGCGCGACGTCGCCAGGCACACCCGAGGCGGCATGCAGGTGCGCTGGCGCATCGACGGCTTCGCCAGCCCGCCCCGGCCGGACGGTACCCCCCGCAACCTGATGGGATTCAAGGACGGCATCGCCAACCCCGACGTGACCGTGGCCGCGCAGCTGAACAGCCTGGTCTGGGTCAGGCCGCCGGCCGGCGGCGAGCCGGCCTGGACCGCGGGCGGCAGCTATCAGGTAGTCCGGCTGATCCGGATGCTCGTCGAGTTCTGGGACCGCGTCTCCGTCTCCGAGCAGGAGAACATGTTCGGCCGCCGCCGCGACACCGGTGCCCCGCTGGACGGCAACGGCGAATTCGACACGCCGGACTACGCGCTCGACCCGTCAGGTGCGGTGATCCCGCTCACCAGCCACATCCGGCGGGCCAACCCGCGCACCGCGCAGACCGCCCCCAGCCGCATCCTGCGGCGTGCGCACAACTACGACCGCGGCGTGGACCCCGTGGGCGACCTCGACATGGGGCTCATCTTCACCTGCTACCAGCAGGATATAGAGCGCCAGTTCGAAACGGTCCAGCGACGGCTCATCGACGAGCCGCTGGTGGACTACATCAGCCCGTTCGGCGGCGGCTACTTCTTCGCCCTCCCCGGAATCACCGACGCCACCGACTACTACGCCCGCGCCCTGCTCACCTGACCGCCACGGCGTTTGGTGTGGATGCCTCGGTAGTGCAGTTCTAGCTACACCAGCGCGGCATCCACACCAATGGAGAATCTGACCTGGCGAGGAGGAGGATGGTCATGGCTGCCACGCCGCTTCCGTTCGGCATCATCTTGTTTGTGTGTTTGCTTGCCGGTCAGCTTCTGGTCGCCAGCGAGCCATACCGTTAGGCCACCTTTCGTTCCGGGGCGCGATGGCTCGCGTCCGCGCGGCGGGCGGGGGCACCGCTGGGCGCTCAATCCGAAGACGCAGGAGGGCGAACATGGCCGATGGCCCGCAGAGCGGCCCGACCAGGAATCAGCGCAGGTACCGGCATTTCCGGCCACGCTATGTGGTCCCTGCCTCGATAGCCGGGGCGGCGGCCCTGGTGGCCGTGAGCACGGTCTCGCTGGCGAGTACGCGGAGCGCCGGCACCGCCGACTCGGCTGCCACGCCGGCGACGGCACCGGCCAGCGCGTACCGCATAGTGCCGCGGACCGACACGCCGATCAAGCATGTGGTGGTGCTCTTCGACGAGAACGTCTCGTTCGACCACTACTTCGGCACCTACCCGAACGCGGCCAACACCGACGGCTCGCCGTTCCATGCCAAGAAGGACACCCCGAAGGTGAACGGCCTCACCACGAAGCTGCTCACCGCCAACCCGAACAGCTACAACCCCACCCGGCTCACCTCGTCCCAGGCCCTCACCTGCGACCAGAATCACGGTTACTCGGCCGAGCAAAAGGCGTTCGACGGCGGGGCGATGGACAAATTCGTCCAGTTCACCGAGACGGACGTCTGCACCGGGCAGCCCATCCTGTTCGGCCAGCCGGGCCTCGTCATGGACTACTACGACGGCAATACGGTCACCGGGCTGTGGAACTACGCGCAGAACTACGCGCTGAACGACAACAGTTACAACACCAACTTCGGGCCGTCCACGCCAGGCGCGCTCAACGTCATCTCCGGCTCCGACGGCGCTGCCTACGCGGTCAGCCCGAGCACCGGCGCCACGGTCAGCTCCAGCGCGGTGAGCGCGCTCAACAGCAAGGGTCTCGGCACGATCTACGGCGACCTCGACCCCGCTTACGACGACTGCTCCGACGGCAGCCACGTCTCGAGTAACCCGGTCGGGATCGCGACCGGGCAGAATATCGGAGACCTGCTCAACGCCAGGCACGTGACGTGGGGCTGGTTCCAGGGCGGGTTCACCCCCACCGCGACCAACGCCGCGGGCTTCGCGGTGTGCGGCTCATCGCACCAGAACATCGGCGGCAACGCGTCGGCCGACTACTCGCCGCACCACAACCCGTTCGCGTACTACACGTCCACGGCCAACCCCAAGCACCTGCCGCCGACCTCGGTGGCCGCCATCGGCCGCACCGACCAGGCCAACCACCAGTACGACCTTTCCTACTTCAGCAAGGCGCTGGACGCGGGCAGCCTGCCCGCGGTGAGCTACGTCAAGGCGGCCGAGTACCAGGACGGTCACCCTGGCTACTCCGACCCGGCCGACGAGCAGCATTTCATCGTCAGCACGGTCAACCAGATCGAGCAGTCCAAGTACTGGGACTCGACGGCGATCGTCATCACCTACGACGACTCCGACGGCTGGTACGACCATCAGGCGTCGCCGATCATCAACGGATCGAACGACCCGGCGACCGACACGGCGCTTTGCACGTCCGCGCCGGTAGGGCTGGGCGGCTATCCGGACCGGTGCGGCTTCGGGCCGCGCGTTCCGCTGCTCGTCATCTCGCCCTACGCCCGCAGCAACTACGTCAGCCACCAGCTGACCGACCAGTCCTCGGTCGTCACGTTCATCGAGGACAACTGGCTGCGCGGGAAGCGGATCGGCAGCGGCTCGCTCGACGCGGCGGCAGGCTCGCTCGACAGCATGTTCAACTTCAGGGACCGGGACGCCAGGCCGCTCATCCTGGACCCGGCGACCGGGGAAAAGGTCGGGTAGCCCGGCCGGAAGTCCGTTTACCCTCCCCGAGGGGCCGGGCAGGTCCGAGTGCCCGGCCCCTCGAAATGCCTTGGGCGGCGGGCGGGTCACTCCCCTTTGCCAGCGCTGGTCCGCCCCGAGCCGCGAGAGGCATGACCCCGCACGCGTTACTGGCAGCCGGGAAGGAGCCAGGCTACACGCGCGGGGTCTACCCGGGAAAGCGCCCGCGAGCCCCTCCGTGTCACATCAGCGGACCGTGGTGGCCTGCCGCGTCCGCTTGGTCCGTACGATGAACTCATGGTTTCCGCACCCACGGTGGCTCCCCCGCCCGCCGTCGAGCAGGTATCGAAGGCGCTCGACAGCGTGAAAGATCCGGACATCCGGCAGCCGATCACTGATCTTGGCATGGTCAAGGGCATCGAGGTCGCGGCTGACGGGACGGTGCGTGTCGATGTCTGGCTGACCATCGCGGGGTGCCCGATGCGGGAGACGATCACCCGTGACGTGCAGGCCGCGGTCGGCAGGCTCGACGGGGTCTCACGCGTGCGGGTAGAACTCGACGTGATGAGCGACGAGCAGCGGAAGGCGCTGCAGACCCGGCTGCGGGGTGGTCGCAAGGAGCGCGATATCCCGTTCGCCGCGGCCACGTCGCTTACCCGGGTGTACGCCGTCGCCAGCGGCAAGGGCGGCGTGGGCAAATCCTCCGTGACGGTCAACCTGGCCGCCGCGCTCGCCGCCGCGGGACAGAAGGTCGGTGTCGTGGACGCCGACATCTACGGCCATTCCGTGCCGCGCATGCTCGGGGTGACCGGCCGTCCCACTCAGGTCGAGCAGATGATCATGCCGCCGTCCGCGCACGACGTGAAGGTCATCTCCATCGGCATGTTCACCAAGGGCAACGATCCCGTGGTGTGGCGCGGGCCGATGCTGCACCGGGCGCTGCAGCAGTTCCTCGGCGACGTCTACTGGGGCGACCTCGACGTGCTGCTTATGGACCTTCCGCCAGGCACCGGCGACATCGCGATCTCGGTCGCGCAGCTGCTGCCCGGCGCGGAGCTGCTCATCGTCACGACACCGCAGCTGGCCGCCGCCGAGGTAGCCGAGCGGGCCGGTGCGGTGGCGATGCAGACGCACCAGCGCATCATCGGCGTGATCGAGAACATGTCCTACCTGCCGTGCCCGCACTGCGGCGAGCAGCTCGACGTGTTCGGCGCGGGCGGCGGCCAGGCCGTCGCGGACGCACTGACCCGGATAACGGGAACGCGCGTGCCGCTGCTCGGCCAGGTGCCGATCGACGTGCGGCTGCGCGAGGGCGGCGACAAGGGCGTGCCGCTGGTGCTCAGCGACCCGGAGTCTGACGCGGGACGCCAGCTCACCAAGCTCGCGGAGAACCTCTCCAGCCGCGCCCGCGGCCTATCCGGCCGCCAGCTAGGCATCTCCCCGACCTAGCACATCCGGCGGCCGACGGCGCTGGCCGCAAGGCTCAGGCGCCGACCTGCGCATGCTCATACGGGACTACGTTTCAGCGGGTGCCGCACGGATTCCAGCGAGGTCCCAGACTGGCCCCACTGTGCGGAATGGTTGCGCTGACTGCGAATGTTGCGTATAATGCGATTAGGAGGGGAGGGTGAAGATGCCTGGCAAGATCATCGGCTCCATCAACCCAGGGGATGTTGACGCGGAGATCGCAGACCGGGCCGCCCGGCGCATCAGGTTCTACCTCGAAAATCACCTAGAGGATGAGCTGATCGAGACGCTAGGCGAGGTCGGCGACGATGACGCCCTGGTTGTCCCGCGTCCCGCAGTGGTCATGTTCGCGCAGATCCTGGGCGCCCTGGCAAGGGGCCAGGGCGTACAGATCATTCCCAAGGACGCCGAGCTCACCACCCAGCAGGCGGCGGACATGCTGAACGTCTCCCGGCCGTACCTGATCAGCCTGCTGGAGGACGGGAAGATCCCCTACCGCAGAGTCGGGAGGCACCGGCGGATCACCTTCGAGGCGTTCATGGAGTACAAGCGGCACGACGATCTGCAACGCCGTGCCGCAGCCGACGACCTGGCTGACCTCAGCGAGGAACTTGGCCTGTACTGATCATGGCCTTCATCGCGGTCTACGACGCCGACGTGCTATATCCCAATACGCTCCGTGATCTGCTTATCCGCATTGCCCAGTTCCCGCACCTGGTGCAGGCGAGATGGACTGACAAGATCCTCGACGAGGCGCTCGATGCGGTCAGGAAGAATCTTCCTGACATCTCTCCGGAAAAGGTCAGCCGACTGCGCGAACGGATGAATGCGGCGGTTCGGGACTGCCTTGTCTCCGGGTATGAGCCCCTCATCGAGAGCCTGGATCTTCCGGACCCTGGTGATCGTCATGTGCTCGCAGCTGCCATCAGGGTGAACGCGCAGGTCATCGTGACCAGGAACCTGCGGGACTTCCCGAAAGGGAAGCTGGCCCGGTGGGGAATCAGGGCGAAGTCCCCAGACGACTTCGTTTGCGATCAGATCGGCATAGACGCCCAGGCCGTCTGGGCCTGCATCCAGCAGATCGTGGACTCGCGCACGAGGCGGCCGGTGACGATCGACGATGTACTTGGCCAGCTGGAACGGTCCGGCCTGGTGGAGTCCGTCGCGGTTCTGCGTATGAGCTGATCCGGCCAGCCTCGCGCTGGCAGGTCCGGTTCGCTGCTCGTTGCTCCATGCTAGTGCTCACCTGGCCGGCCGAGGATGCGGGTGAGGTCGTCGGCGATCTGGGTGACCCCGGCGTCTTCTGGCGTGTCGGCCCATGCCCACCAGGCCACCCAGTCCTGGTCGGTGACCTCGGCATAGTGCATGCTGACCGGGTTGGTCACCGCCAGCTTGTCCGGCACGCGATCCGGCGGGGTGAGGCGGACCTCGAACCCCCGGCTGGCCAGCTCGCTGGCAATAGCGCGGAGCCGCCCGGCGTCCTCAGGGTCGTGGGCCGCGGCTGCGTCGTGGGCGGCGTGACCGCCAGATTCCGTTGTCATCCGTTGTCTCCCCTCCGGCCGTGCATACGTTTCCGCGCACACACGGCTACTTTCTGCTATCATGACACTCACGCATGATCAAAGCAAGCTTGCACAGAAACCTCATGCGACGATCGGGCGGGATGGCAGCCAATGTGCTACATCCCGGGCTAGAGAGGATGGGATGCCAGGTGGCCGAACGACAGGGACCGACGCTCCGATCACAGTGGCTCGGGCAGCAGCTCAGGGACTTGCGCGAGGCCGCGAGCCTGCACCTGAAGGATGCCGGGGACTACCTGCAGCGCGATGCCTCCACGGTCAGCAGGTTCGAGACCGGCATCTACCCGGCCCGGATGCCGGACGTGCTGGCCCTGCTCGACCTGTACGGGGTGAGCGACGAGCGCCGCCGCGAGGGGCTGCTCAAGCTCAGCAGGGACGCCTGGCAGGCCGGCTGGTGGGACGGCTACGCCAGCGAACTGGCGGGCGGCGTCATCGACTACGCCTGGCTGGAGTCACGAGCACACGAGATCCGTTCCTTCGACGCGATGTCAGTCCCGGGCGTAATGCAGACGCCCGACTATGCTCGGGCGATCATCACAGCAGCCGATCCGGATGCCGACGCCGACCAGATCGAGCGCTGGATCGAGTTCCGGCTGGCCAGGCAGCAGGCGCTGGAGGCAGAAGAGGGTCTTCGCGCCCAAGCTGTACTGGACGAGAGCGTGCTCCACCGGGTCACCGGCGGGCGCACTGTTATGCGCGCACAACTCAACGGTCTAGCGGAACTGGCCTCCCGTCCGAACATCGACCTGCGCGTGCTGCCGTTCCGCTCGGGCGCGCACGCCAGCCCAGAAGGTCTCTTCTGGATCTTCAGCATGCCCGATCCTTATCCCGATATCGGCTGCGTAGACAGTGCCGCCGGAGTCATCTACGTAGAAGCCGACAGAGCGAAGCGGCTTATGCTGAAGTTCGAACGGATCCAGGCTGCCGCACTCGGCTCGGTCGAATCGGTCGAGCTGATCTCGGCGGTGGCCGAAACCATGTTAGGGACAGAGGAGGCGTGATGTCTGCCGTAGAAGGCCAGGTAGAGGCAGCCTGGCACATCAGCAGCTACAGCCCGAGCGGCGGCGGCAACTGCGTCGAGGCAGGCCCGCTAACCGACGGCACCGGCCGCATCGCCGTCCGCCACAGCCACCGCCCCAACGGCCCCACCCTCATCTACCCCCCCGCCGCCTGGCACGCCTTCCTAACCACCCTCAAGACCCCACCGCCCTGAGCATCTCCAACGCTGTCTTGGCCAGTTCACGAATGTGCTCCCACTCGGGCTCGCTGTACAGGGCTTCGTCGGTGATCCACAGGGAATCTCTCCCGGAATCGCTCATGACGCCAAGGGACTCGTTCAAAGACAGCAGGGCCTGTTTCGCAGGCTCATGCAGGAGACCATCTTCTTCAAGATCCGGGAACCATGCAGGCACGACATCATAGAATTGCAGCGCGAGTTCATCCACGGGAACCTTATGCTCTACGAGCCAAGCTATCTGGAGAGGAGCAGGTGCCGCGAGAAGTTGGACCATAGCCCGCAATTGCTCTAGCAGTCCGCCCGGGAACTGTGTCTGCATAATAACCTCAGGAAAGATTCGTTGATCGGAGAACCCTGTCAGGCTAGACGAGGCCACCCTGTCGCAAGTGGGGGCCATCCAGCTTCTCTAGAGCTACTCGCGCCAGGTCACGGATATGTGACCAAACCGCCTCTGCGTACAGTGCCTCTTCTGTCCACAAGACAGCATTCTCCCTGCCGCCGAGAGTGCTGAAGAATGCATCGATCTCAGCGATTGCCTGCTTAGCCAACTCGTCTAGCAGGCCCTCCCTGGTAAGACGCGGGAAGAGAACTTGAACATCGTCGTTCAACTGCAATGCCATCTCGTCAACGAGGACTCGGTGTTGTTCGAGCCATCGCTCCTGCTTTTCAGCAGGTGCTGACAGCAGCTCGACGTCTTCGCGTACCTCGGCAAAGATTTCTTCGGGAGATTTCTCACGCATGCTTCCTCATATGATACCTCCCTGATATGGGCATCCACCGGCCAGCGCAGAGAGCAGCCCAGGGAACTCGTCACCGAAGAACGGATCTTCACCGTTTCCCTCGTCGCCGCCCCCCAGGAGCGGATCATCCGTGCCACAGCCGAAGCCAGTATACGCAGCAGTACAGGCTCCACCGGAACCCGTGTACTCCCCCGGCCCATCCGGCCACGCTCCAGCCGGTACCTCCTCAATGCCACCATTCTTTCCGCCGGTCGACACCTTCCAATACGGAGAGCGGGAATGACCAGGCCGCAGGCTGCCAGCGCTCCACCGGATCGATACGGCACCGCGGTTGCCGTAATTGCCAAGAAGTTTCCACCCCGGCGCAACGCTGCGGCCCCGGCCAGGGCTGATCTCGAAGCCTGATGGTGTCCCGCCAAGCGCCGAGAGCAGGTCATCTGGGTTCATGCCCCCGAGGAGATAGGGGTCCTGGAGGATCTCATCGATGGTCAGGGAGCCGCCGCCGCCGGAGGGCACATCGTTTATCAGGCCGCTGGGGTCGGCGGAGCTGGCTGGTGCGTCGCCAGCGTAGGCGTAGGGCTGGCCTGTGGAGGCGAGCATGGGGTCCACGCTGGTGAAGGAACCCGTGGCCGGGCTGTAATCGCGGGCGCGCATGTTGTCCAGGCCGGTGCCGCCGGGCAGGGTGTAGGAGCCCGCGTACCCGATCCCGGCCTGGGGCGCCCCTGCGGCCAGGTTCGTGGTGCTGGCAGTCCCGTAGGGAGCGTAGGTGGTAGCAGTGACCTGGGTGCCTGAGGAATTGGTCAAGCCGGTGACCGAGCCGAGCCAATCTACGCTCGGGTAGAAGGTCCCTGCTGCAGTGGCCATGGACTGGAGATTGCCGCCGGGTCCGTACTGGTAATCGGCAGTCGTGGCGCCGGAGGCGCTGATGTCCTCTGCGGCCAGGGGAAGCTTGCTGTTGATATCCCAGACGGTTCCCTGTAGCAATGACCCGTTCAGGTCCGTGGCAGAGAGGTTGCCGTCGGAGTTGTAGGCGTAGGTGAATGTCTCGGCCGACGTGACGGCCTTGGACAGTTCCCCGGGCCCGTTCTAGGCGTAGGTGGCCGACCCGGCAACGGTCTGGTTGCCGTCGGCGTCATAGCCGTACGTGGTCGTGGCGGAGGCGGTGACGGACTGGGTGAGTTCTTCTGCGGCGTTGTAGGCGTAGGTGGTGGTGAGGCCGTCGGCGGTCTGGGTGAGCCGGTTGCCTGCCTTGTCGTAGGTCCAGGCGGTCTCGGTGCCCGGGGTGACCGCCGTCGTAGCCGCCGTGGTGATGGAGCCGACCGCGTTCGCGGCGGTGAGGGTGAAGGTGTAGGCCGTGCCGGGGGTGAGCCCCGCGACGGTCGCGGACGTCGCATACGGCCCGGAAGTAACGGTGGCGCCGCCGGGGGAGGCGGTGACCGTGTAGCCGGTCAGGGGCGTGCCCCCCGTGGCGGACGGCGGGGTCCAGGACAGGGCAGCCGAGGCGGTTCCTGCGGTCACGCTGAGCCCGGTGGGGGCGGCGGGCACGGTGGTGATGGGCAGTGTCCACACCTGGTTGCTGCCGCCGTTGCAGTCCCACAGGTCCAGTTGCGGGCCACTGGTGTTGCCGCCCGGGTCATCCAGGCACCGCCCGGAGGCAGGGCTGACCAGGTAGCCGCCCGGGGCAGGCTTCCACTGCTGGTTCCCGCCGCCGTTACACGTGAACAAGTCAATCTTCGTACCGTTGGCGGTACCCGCGCCCACAACATCCAGGCACTTGCCGGAGAACCGCACAGTGCCGTCGTCCTGCATGGCCCAGTCCTGGGACGCGTTGCCGTTGCAGGTCAGGATCTGGACCGGGTTGCCGTCCGCAGCCGAGCCGCTCGCGTCGTTCAGGCACTTGCCCGCGAATCCCGACGTCAGTGCTCCGGCGAAGGCGAGCCCGTTGTACGGCGGCCGCCACAGCTGCGCCTTGCTGCTACTGCAGGCCAGGAGGTCCAGCTGAGTTCCGTTGGTAGTGGAGGACGACGGGTCGTCCAGGCACTTGCCGGTGGCCGGGTTCACCAGCGTGCCGCCCGTGCCGGGCCTCCACTGCTGGTTCGCGCCGCCGTTGCACGCCCACAAGTCGATCGTGACACCGCTCGCGATGTCCAGGCACGAGCCGCGGAACCCGACCGTCCCGTTCGCCGCCACCGTCCAGCTCTGCCCGGTACCCCCGTTGCACGACCAGATCTCCACCTTGGTGCCATTGACGGTCGAGCTGCCCGCGTCATCGAGGCACTTACCCGGGATGCCCGAGGTGAACGCCCCCGACGGTACACCCGGCGCCGCCGGATCCGGCGCTGACCCGGTCGCCGTGCCCGCCGACGCCGACGAGCACGCCGACGCGCCGGTGGCCGATACGCACGCGGTCGCCAGCCGCCCGGACGCGTCATAGGTGTAATACCGGGCGGGCGGGGCGGCTCCGGCCTGGGTGAGCGCCGCCTGCGACGGCTGACCGTCCGCGTTCAGCGTCAGCCCATAGGAGTCCAGGGTGGTGCTGCCCGTGGCATCAGTGATCCCGGTGAGCTGGCCGGAGCCATCGTAGACCCGGGACTCCGTGACACCGTTGGGCATGGCCGTGGAGACCAGGTTCCCCGCTGTGTCATAGGAATACGTCGTGGTCGCCGAGTTCGTCGCCTCCGTAACAACCTGGCCGCTGCTGGTGTAGGTGTAGGCGGCCTTGGTACCGTCCGGGTAGGCCCGAGAGGTGATGTGCCCGGCCGCGTCGTAGGCATAGGAGAATGACCCACTGCCCGGCCCTGCCACCCCGGTCAGCTGCCCGGCCGTGTCATAGGACATGGTGCGGGTCCCAGTCCCGTCGTTGGCACTGGCGGTATTCCCGTCCGCGTCGTAGACGTAGCTGACCGTCGGCGTCCCGTCCGAGTACGTGATCTTCACCAGGTGGTTGTCCACGTCGAACGTGGTCGTGGTCACGATGGCGCGGGCATCGGAGAATGTGACCTGGTTGCCGTTCCCGTCGTAGCCGTAAGTGACGCTGTGCCCGAGCGGGTCGGTAGCCGTGACCACCCGGTTGTCCGCGTCATAGGCGTAGGTAAAGACATGCCCGTCCGGGTCGGTACGCGAGACCAGGTTCCCCGTGCCGTCGTAGCCGTACCTCGTGATCCCGCCATCGGCCGCGGTCACGCTGGTCAGGTGCTCATCGCCGTCATGGCCGTAGCCGGTGACGTGCCCTGCCGGGTCGGTCACCGTCGCCCGGTACCCCTCGGAATCGTAGGTGTACGAGGTCTTGTCCCCGACCGGGTTCGTCACTGACGCCAGCTGCCCGGAACTGTTGTAGGCATAGGTCGTCGTATAGGTGGCCGGTTCGCCCCCGAGACGTTCCCCCGTGGATCCGTCGACGACGCCAGGTTCCCCGCGGAGTCAAAGGCGTAGGTGGTTATGCGCTGGCCGGGTGCGGTTACGGACGTCACCTCGTCCATTGCGTTGTACGCGTAGGTCGTCGCGGCAAGAGCCGCGTTGGTATACGACGTCACGTTGTTGCTGGCGTCATACGCCCACTGCTGTTCATTCCCCAGGGGGTTGGCCCGCGCGGTGAGGTTCCCTTTCCCGTCGTAGGCCATCGTGGTGGTGTTCCCCAGCGGGTCGGTGACCTCGGTCGGCTGCAGGAACTGGTTGTAGACATGCAGGGTCTTGTTGCCCATCGGGTCGACTGACTCGATCAGCATGTTCCCGCCGTACAGATATGTCTGGATGCCGCCATCCGGATCTGTGACGTCGGTCTCGTTCAGGCCGTTGACCGTGGTGTAGGAGAACGCCGTCGTGGCACCCGTACCGTCCTGCTGGGAAGTCACCTGCCCGGAAGCGTTGTAGGTGTTCCGCACCGCGAAATGCCCGTCCGGATCCTTGACGGAGGCCAGCAGCCCCGCCGCGGTGTAGGCATAGGTGGTGGTCTCCCCGCTCGTCCCGCCGGGTACCGTCGCCGAGGTCAGCAGGCCACCGGTGTACCCGTAGGCGATCGTATGCCCGCCGGGCAGCGTGACCTGGGTCAGCAGCGATCCCGTGTACGACAGCGTGACCACGTGCCCGGCGGCGTCCGTGATCGACGTAACCTGGCTTCCGGTGTAGACGAACGACAATCCCCGCCCGGTCGCGTCATCTTCTGCGGTGAGCTGACCCGCGCTATTGAACGCCAGCGTGTGATGATCCGGAGCGGTCAGCACGTACCCGCCCGAAGAAGTCGCCGTCAGCACCGACCTAGCTCCCACCGGGACCGAGAAGCCGCCGCTTCCGTTGGCTGCGTAGCTGAACTGGGAGCCGTTCTCCGACGTGAAGACCACATTCCCGCTGGACTGCGCGGCCAGCGAGATCTGCCAGGGCACAGTCCACCCCGGCCCGAGCGAACCCGAGGCTGTCAGGTTGGACGAATAGGTGCGTGTCAAGGCGAACGGGTACCCGGGAGCCTTGACGGCCGAGTCCGTGACCGTCTCGGCATACTCCCCGGTCGCCGTGCTCACCGGGTCCCCGGCGAACGCTTGCGCCGACGCGCCTCCCACGCTGTCCGGTCCGCACCCGCAGCCATACATCTGGCCTGGCGGTACGGACACGTCCCAGACATCCCCGGTGTCCAATGCAGCTCCGCCGTTGGACACGTCCGTCACGACCGCACCCGCGACGAGCGTGGTGTTCCCGCCTTCAGCCGCAGAGCTGCTCGCGCACGGCGGAAGGTCGGCCACCGGAACGCTGGCAGACACGATGACCGGCGTGAACGACGAACTGAAGTCAGATGGCGCCGACACCGTCTGGACACCGAATTGCGGAGAACCCGCCGCAGCACAGATGACATTCCAGGAGACCCGCACCTGATGAGCCGCCCCGGAGGAATCGTCGTTCACGACCTCGACGCTCACACTCAGCTGCTCACCGGGAAACACATCCCCCACGATCTGCCCTGTCGCGCAGCCTGCCTGCGTAAACGGGTCACAGTTGCCCGCGATAAACCCATCAGGCCCGGTGACGGCGAGTCCGCCCATAACCGGGTCTATCGTCGATGCATCCGGTATGGCAACCTGGGCCGCATAGCCAGCCCTCAGCACCCTGAGCCGACCAGCCGCAGTGTGCTGCCGGGCCAGCGCCAGCGCAAGGGCATGCTCCTTCGCAGCCAGGCCGCGCGCCTGCGCGCCTTTCGGCCCTGAGTGCTTCCGGCTATTGCGAGCCGCCGCGCCCCGGGCTAGCGCCAGGACATCAGCAGCGGACGTACCCTGCCGTACCTGGGCGCGGCGCTGCGCCAGCGTAACCGGCCGCCGCACATGTGCCGCAGCCGCGCCAGCCGATCCCGGCTGCCGGGAGGCCGCCAGTGCCGCCATAGGCACCTGAGCAGCGCCCGCCTGCTGAACCATCGACATCAGCGGCAGCACCGTCACCACCACGAGAATCAGGGCACGACGAACTAACCCAGCGCTCCTTGGCATTTCCCCGCTCCTCCCGCTCACGCGCCCCCGCAGGCACCCCGGCCGCGAGACTCGACCGATCTAAACACGCCAGGACAAATTCGTGCAATAGCCATTACAGTCCGCAACCGGCATGGTGGATCACGCCCGGCTAGCCAACGATCTCCAGGTCAGGTCATCCGAGCATTTCGGGCAACCTACGCCCGAACCAGCAACACCTGGAACGCATCAAGGCCGCCGGCTAGGCGCGGATACGCTCAGTCAGCAGCCGGAAGGACGGAGCACTCAGCGGCTCATGTGTAGGCTCGGCCGGATCGAGGCCGCCGACCTTGCGAGGGGTGCAGATCATCCCCAAGGACGCCGAACTCACCACCCGGCGGGCGGCTGACATGCTGAACGTGTCCCGGCCGTACTGGCAGGCACCGTCGGATCGCGTTCGAGGCGCTGATGGACCATAAGCGGCATGACGATCTGCAGTGCCGCGCGGCCGCCGGCGTGAGATGGGGCCTTGACGGCGCCGAGGCCATCCTCAAGCTCCGCGCCCTGACCGCCAGCGGCGACTTCGAGCCCTACTGGCACTACCACCTGCGCAGAGAACACGAACGCATCCACAGTGCCCGCTACCGCGAAAGCCTCATCCTCGCAGCGTAACCAGCTCACTCGAAAGAGCCGCACCTGGGGAGAATTGTCCGCAGCCTGGTACAGGGTGGCCGGGGGCCAGCGGTGAGGAGCGCGGTAGCGGACCTGGCGGATGCGCCGGTGTTCTGGTCGCAGCGCTCCCGGATACTGTGACATGGTGAAGCGGGCGTGCCACAGGAATGCCCGGGGCAAGGCGGCTGGCCGGGGCTCCGTCGTGCTGCCCAGGATCTCAGGAAGGCGCAGCGATGTTCGTGCGAGTCGGAACGTTCCGCATCAGGCCCGGCACGCTCGATGAGTTCCGGCAGCGGTACTACGCAGAGTGCGCCCCGCTGGTGAAAGGGGCCAGCGGCAGCGTCGACTG
>WNFD01000408.1_pt1 | contig 99245 bp, 91 predicted proteins | sample 5400491 | NCBI WGS metagenome assembly WNFD01 (sample SAMN13153343, study PRJNA577476) | soil metagenome | isolation source: 120 cm saprolite under Douglas fir tree site 2 hole 2 replicate 2 | place: USA:California | collected 2015-04-18 | reverse complement strand
CGATCCCGCTCATTAAGGCGAGGCAAGAGATCCGCCAGTCGGGCGGCCATTGCTGCGAACTCCGTGGACCGGCTGTTAGGCATATAAAGATCATACAGGAATTGTGTTAATAATACAAGTTATTTAATTACGGTTTCTACGGGCACAACTCCCTCGACGTCCACCACACCCACGCAAACGCCGTTCCCGGCGTCGCCGACCCTCTCCGGAAAAAGTGGGGGATCTGGCTCGCCCCGGGTGGCGGGTTTTCCGCCACCCGCTTCGGCACCTATCGAAGGGCGCAACAGATGAAACTTCGGACGCTGGGAACCGGCTCGATTCTGACGTCGGCGCTGAGCGCGTCCGCGATCGTCGACGACCGGGTTCTTGTTGACGTTCCGAACGGCTCGATGAAAGCGATGAGGCGTATGGGGCTCGCCCCTTCGGCGCTCGATGCGTGCCTGATCACCCACTTCCATGCGGACCACTATTTCGACGTCGTGTTCCTGCTGCTAGAGCAGGGCCTGCGCAACGTGCGATCGTCCGATTTCCTGCTGGCTGGACCGCCCGAACTTGAACAGCGCGTCGAGAGTTTGTTCGCCCTTTCATATCCGGAGTCATGGGACAAGGTGAAGCAGAACTCCCGCGTCAGGTTTCGCGAACTATCGCCCGACGGCGAGCAGTTCACCGCTTGCAACTACACGATCACCGCAGTCCCGGTCAAGCACAAGACTCCGGTGGCGTTCGGGTACGTGGTGTCGGGCCCGGACGCGGACGTCGGATTCTCAGGCGACACCGAGCTGTGTGAGGGTCTGGACAGGATCCTCGGCATGGTCTCGACCGCGGTGCTCGACGCGTCGTTCACATCAGGCCGTTCAGGCCACATGGGTATCGACGACGTGCTCGCGCTGAAGGAGAAGTACCCGACCGTCAACATAATCACTACCCACATGACCGACGAAGTCAGTAAGAAGGACTGGCCCGGAGTCGTTGTGCCATCCGACGGAACCAGCTACAGAGTCGCGGGGCGAGAATTGCTCGCGTGGTCAGAGTGACCGAGACGAGTGCGCTCGGCAGAAAGCGCCACGCACGAAGCGCAACTTGTCCTGTGGGCGCCCGGTTCGCCAGTGCCCGTTGGGTCGCCGCTTTGTTCTGAGCAGGGGGTGAAACAGTGGTTCTGGCTGTTTCGGACACACGGATACGCGGTTCCGTGGCAGCCCGGCTGGCGCATACGGTCGTCGAGACCACGTCATCCGACATGGATGAGCTGCTGCGGACGTGGCTCGAACCGTTCCTTCAGTGCTCGAACCCGGACGGCCCGGCGGATCGCGACGGTGCTGGATGGCCGGACTGGTGTGTCGTCGTCGACGGTTCACAGCGCGAGGCGACGCCGTACTCGGCGGAGCATGGCCTCGCGCTTACCGACGGGATAGTCCACGTCCGACCGTCCGGTGACCCGTATCGGGCCCCGCATTCCGTTGTAGCGGTTTGCCGCGCCGTCTTCAAGGCGTTGGCGGTCAGCGCGGGCGGCGTGAATCTGCACGCGAGTTGTCTGGTCAGCGAAGGTAGAGGAGTAGCCGTCGTCGGCGACCGCGGTGCTGGCAAGACGACGACGCTGCTGGCCGCGCTGCGGTACGGCGGCTTCTCCCTGCTGGCCAACGACCAAGTGGTCGCGGTCAATACCCGTGCGGGCGTGACCAAGCTCTGGGGGTATCCCGCGCTCGTCAAGGTGAGGCAGGCCAGCGCGCGGCTCGTCCCTGTGCCCTGGGAGTCCGCGTTGTGGTTCGAGCAGGACACCTTGCGGTCGGCGAGCAGCGAGAGGACGGGAGTGTTCGCGGCGAGTACGTTGTGCGCCGCGTTTGGTTCCAATGTCGTGGCCGAAGCTGAGGCTGCCGCAATGGCCATCTACGAACAGAGCACCGATCCGGACGAGTTCGCCGTCTCGGCAGCTTCCCCTGACGGCCCTCGACGCGGACCGCGGTGGGCACCACCATCTGTATCGCGGCGGCGCGGCGCTTGCGGCTCGCCACGACCTGGGCCTGGCTCACAACCCGGCGATGCCTGGGATGAGCCGGATCCTGGAGCGCCCGGACAGCCCCGTTGTCGAGTACGACCAGCCTGCTCATGCCACAGCGAGGGCCCGGGCCTCAGCCCAGAGCAGCACGTCGTCAGGGCTGGCGCCAGGATGCCTGGCGGCGATCTCGGCAGCTGCCTGACGGAGACGCGCGTGCTCGGCCGCTAGGGGATGGCCGTCGAGCTCTGCTGCCGCGACAGCAAGATCGCCGAGGTCCGGGCGGGCCCGCGGGTGGTGTTCGTAGTGGTCGTCGAGGACGGTCTGCATCACGACTGCCTCGAATGCCGCACGCAGCGCAGCTGTTGTCAGGGCAGTAGCAGGCGACCTGCCGGTTGCCCGCGAGAACCATGCCTCTGGCGCTGATCGATATCAACAGTTACCTTTGCCTTCGAATCGTTCCTTAACAGGACAAATCATTTCAGACAGCTCACGGCGCCCCGTCCGGCGCGGCAACGCACAAGGAGGACAACATGGCGCGTTACGACTGGGGCCAGACTCACCCCGGCATCGAGCGGCTGGAGAAGGCCGTGGACCCGGCCCGCGCCAGGGTCGTCAGCCACCCCCTGTATAAGAACCTCGACACCCTTGACGGGGTCGTCACCTTCATGGAGCACCACGTGTTCGCGGTCTGGGACTTCATGTCGCTGCTGAAGTCCCTGCAGCGCGGCCTGACCTGCGTCCAGGTCCCGTGGGTGCCGACCGGGCCCGCCGCCAGCCGACGCCTCGTCAACGACATCGTGCTTGTCGAAGAGAGCGACGAGCGCGGCGGCGGGTTCATCAGCCACTTCGAGCTGTACCTGGAGGGGATGACCGAGGCAGGCGCCGACAGGACGGCCGTCGATGCGTTAGTGGGGCTCCTTCGCGAGGGGAAACCGGTGCTGCCATCGCTGGCCGCTGCCGGGGTTCCTGGTCCTGCGGCGGAGTTCGTCACGGCCACCTGGGAAATCATCGAGAGCGCTCCCGTGCACTGCCAGGCCGCGGCGTTCGCCTTCGGCCGGGAGGACCTGATTCCCGACATGTTCGACCAGGTCGCCGCCGTCAACAGGGAGCAGGGCAACCGGCTCGGCACGTTCGTTGACTACCTCGACAGGCACATCGAGGTGGACGGCGAGGAGCACACCCCGATGGCCATGCAGATGCTGGCCGACCTGTGCGCCGAGGACGACGACAAGTGGCGGCAGTGCGAGGAGACCGTCATCATCGCGCTGGAAGCGCGGATCAGGCTCTGGAGCGGCATCTGCGCCGCGATCCAGGTACGCCAGGACGGCTAGCGCGGGCGACGCCAGGGCTTCCTTTGCTCGGCGTAGGTCGTAAACATGTCGCAAACATGTCGCCGGCCGAAATGAAAATTTCGCGCAAAGGGCCATCGAATCAACTCCACCGCCTTCGCGTGACGGTGCCGAGATCATCTGGCTGGCCTGCAAGGTCTGCCCGCTGCGTACCCGGCCTGACATCGGCAGACGAGCGTTGCCGTGCGGTTCGCCCGGCATCTTGACCATGGCGGTTTGGCCATGCGAATCTTGCCCTTAGTGGCTGATAAATCACTTAGGTCCTAATTGTCCCGTCGGTCCGACCAATCAGAGACCACCTCCGGATGAGGCACATATGAAGGACAGCGCCGCGCTTCAGCAGGACGGGTCACTGCCCGGCGAATGGGTCGACGAGATGCTTCTCCGCGGTGACAGCGGTGATGCCTGCCTGTGGATGGGCGGCCCGGTCAGCCGACGGGAGCTGCGCCGTCTCGTCGGGCAGCGGCAGCAAGAGCTTGCCAGCGCGGGATTAACCGCAGGGGGCACCGTCACCCTCCGGCTTCCTCCCTCCCTCGCCTATGTAGCGGCCCTGCTGGCGGCCTGGCGCCTCGGCGCACAGGTAAGCCTGCTCGATCACCGGCTGACCAGGCACGAGGCCGACCTGGCTGTCGGCCGGCTTGCACCCCAGGTCCTGGTAGAAGCCACCCAGGTCGTCGGCGGCCCGATGCGCGGTTACCTCGAAGCCGTCGCGGCCGCGACGCCCCGGGCCGACGGCCGCCCCGCCGGGACACCGCACGCCCTCATCCAGCTGAGCTCGGGCTCAACGGGACCGTCCAAGGTCATCGCGCGGACCGCGGATAATCTTATCGCCGAGCTCGACCGCTACACGAAACTCGGCGATTATCCCCGCCCAGGCGAGCGGATGGTGCTGCTCGCGTCGATCGTCCATGTGCTCGGCCTCGTCGGCGGCCTGCTCTACAGCCTGCACGCCGGCTTGCAGCTGGTCTTCCCCGACCGGGTCACCGCCGATGGAATCCTCGGTGCGGTGGCCGCGGGAGAGCGGCCGACCATGCTGCTCGGCGTGCCGTTCCACGCGGAGCTGCTCGCCGCCGCCACCGCTCCCCCGCTTCCCCGGCTGACCCGCATGGTGGTCGCTGGCGAGCTGGTCCGCCCTGGCGTTCCTGAAGCTTTCACCGCCCGCTACGGCGTTCCCCTCGGGACCATGTACGGGATGACGGAGCTAGGCGTCATCGCGACCGACCTGTACGGCAGGCTCCGGCCCGCCGTCGCGCCGGCACCCGGGATGAACCTGCGGGTGGCAGGCGGCGAGCTGCTCGCGGCGATGGACGCCTCCCCCTACATCGGGCTCGTGGATCCCGCCCGCTGGTCGGACGGCTGGCTGCACACCAGGGACGCGGCGGCAATGGATCCGCGGACGGGGCTTGTCACGATCCTCGGGCGGCTCGACTCCCAGGTCTCCATCGGAGGTCTCAAGGTCGACCTTACCGAGGTAGAGCAGACCCTCCGCGCACTTCCCGCGGTGGCCGAGGCGGTGGTCGTGTACGACGGCGTCATAGAGGCGTACCTGGCCCTCCGGGCGGACTGCTCGCTACCCGACGTCGAGGCGGCCATCTCTCGCCAGCTTGCCTCGTACAAACGACCGAGACAGCTGCACGCGGTGGAACGGCTGCCACGGACGGCCAGCGGCAAGATCATCCGCGACCCCACGGCACTCGCGGCCCTCCGGGCCGCCGCCCAGCCGACGGCTGCCTCGTGACCCCGGCGCCCGGCACGCCCGGCACGCCCGCCAGGGGCGATGTCGTCGCGATGCTCGCCACGTTCGGCGACCGGACCCCCGAGACCGTCGGCGAGAGTATCGGCTCGCTGGAGCTGACCTGGCTGATCACGAGGATCGAGCAGCAGTACGACGTCAGCCTCGATCTCAGCGATGACGTGCTATCCCGGATGACAACGGTATCCGGCGCCGTTGCCGAGCTGCGCGAGGTACTGACAGTAGCGGCCGGCCAATGACTGACGCCACCGGGAGGGAAGTCGTCATCACCGGCATGGGCGCCACTTCTGCGTGCGGCCGGGGCACGGCGGCGCTGCTCGGGCGGGTACTCGCCGGGGAGCCCGCGTTCGCGCGGGTAACGAGGTTCGTCCCTGAGCGCTGCCGCACCAGCGTGGCGGCGGAACTGCCCGGCGCACCCGTGCTCGCCGACGAGCTCGCCGCCGTGATCGAAGGCGCCCGCGGCGCCGCGGGGATGGACAGCCCTGCCGGATGCCCGCTCCTGCTCGCCCTGCACTCCGATCCCGTCGCGGCACGCGATCCCGGCGCGGGCAGGGCCGTCGGCGCCGTGGCAGCCGAGGTGGCGCGGCGGTGCGGCTTCGCCGGCGAGCCGCGAACCTACACCACCGCGTGCGTGGCATCGAGCACCGCGACCGCCGACGCGGCGGCGATGATCGCCTCCGGGCGGGCGGACCGGGTCGTGGTCGCCGCGGGATACCTGGTCGAGGCCGACAGCTTCGGCCTCTTCGACGCCGGGCGCGCGCTCGCCGCGGACGGCCAGCTACGGCCTTTCAGCAAGGGCAGGCGGGGCATGCTGCTCGGCGACGGGGTGGCCGCGGTCGTGCTCGATTCGGCCGCCGGCGCGAGGAAGCGGGGCGCGAGCGTACTCGCCACGCTGGCAGGCTGGGGGCGCGCGGGCGACGCCTACCACGTCTGCCAGCCACGCCCCGACGGGACGGGGCTGGCCAGCGCGATCGACCGCGCCCTGCGCCGCGCACGGGTCCGCCCCGACGAGATCGGCTATGTCAACGCCAGCGGCTCAGGCACCTCGTTCAGCGACGCGTCGGAGGCAGCCGCTCTGCATCGCGCGCTTGGCCCGTCCGTGCCGCGCATCCCTGTCAGCTCGACGAAGGCCGTGCACGGGCACGCGCTCGAGGCGTCAGCGCTGCTCGAGCTCGTGGTCACCGTGCTCGCCCTGCGCGGCGGACAGCTGCCCGTCAACGCCGGATTCCTCGGGCCCGACGAGGCGTGCGAGCTTGACCTGGTGCTCACGACGCCGCGCCAGCGGCGACCACGGTACGCCCTCAGCATCAATGCCGCGTTCGGCGGTGCCAATACCGCGCTGCTCGTCGGTGCCGCGTGAGTACTAGGTCCGCGCTCCCGTTCGGAATGCCAGGGCTTGCTGACGTGAAAGCGGAGCAGGCCGTCATGGAACGGGCAGGACTGGACGCGAGCGGACTGACCGTGCTCGCGCGAGCGCGGTGGCCGGACGTCGCCGGGGACAGCCTGCCAGAGATCCCCGGTTTCTTCGTCTCCTCGTTCAGCCCGCTCGTGGCCGAGCTGGCGGAACGCTGCCTGCGGCGGTACTTCGGCGGGCGCCCGGCCGATCCGGGCAGGGGCGACGTCACTGGCGTGCTGCTCGCCAGCGTGAGCGGGGATATCGCCACCGCCGCCGCGATCGCCGCCGCGGTGGACGCCGGCCGGCGGGTCCCGCCGCTGCTCTTCTTCCAGTCCAGCCCGAACGCGGTCGTGGGCCACCTCACCGCACGCTGGGGACTGACAGGCCCCGTGGTGTGCACCAGCCCGCCGAAGGATGCGCTGGCCGATGCCCTGCGGGGCGCCGCGCTGCTGATCCAGGACGGCGACGCGGCCGCCGTGCTCGTCATCGTGGCAGAGCAGCGGCCTGACCACGGGGCCGCTGACCACGGGGCCGCGATGCTCGTGGGCCCGGGATCCTGGGCGCCGCCCGCCGTCGTGGCTGACGCGGACATTTCACGTCAGCATGCGAGCAAAATCGTTGGGGAATGACGATGCCTGAAGCAAGCACTTCGATGCTGACCTATGAGGAGCGGGAACTGCTGCCCGCCGACTCTGATGTGAAATGGTATGCGGAACACGGCTGGTACTTGTCCAGGCGGCTGCTCAGCGATGATGAAGTGGATGCGCTCATGGCGGCGAGCGAGGAAATTTACGCGGGCCGCCGCGATCGCAGGCTTCCCGTGCGGCCGCCGAATCTCGCATACTGGGAGCGGTCAGACGGGCCAGTCCAGCGACATAACGACTACGCGCACTACGAGTCCGAGGCGATCGCGCGCATCTTGCGCAAGCCATTAATAGGCGCGGTGGCCGCACGGCTCGCCGGGGCGGCCGAGATAAGGGTGTTCCAGTCGACGCTGATCTACAAACCGCCTGACCCGGGCGAGCCGAGCAACCTCGTGCCCTGGCACGCCGACAGGCACTACTGGCAGACCTGCACATCGGAACGGATGCTTACCGCTTTCATCCCGTTCCACGACTGCGACGAGGAATCCGGCACGATAGCCATCGTTGATGGCAGCCATCTGTGGCAGGAGCCCGCCGGCGGTGACGACTCGACGCGGCATTTCTCGGCACGAGACCGCGCCGAGCTCGAGCTCATCCTCACGGACGCCGCCCGGCACAATGGCACGGAAATCCGCAAGGTGCCCATGGTGATCCCGAAGGGGCACATGAGCTTCCACCACTGCCGCGTCTACCACGGAAGCGGGCCCAATCGCAGCGGGCGACCGCGCCGGTCCATCTCCTTCCACCTCCAGGACGGGGAGAACCAGTGGCGCCCGTTCCGCCGTCCGGACGGCGGCCTGGTCACCTACAATCATGACGTGCTTGTCCGCAAAACGGCCGAGGGGGCGCCTGATTACGCCGACCCCGATTTTTGCCCGGTGATCTGACGCTCATAGGGATACCGAACGGGAGCGCGATGGCGCCGCCGGAATGTGCGAGACTTACGCGGGGCTTGGTGTGCAGGGAGGTCGCAGATGCCAGGGCTGAAGGTGACGCTTGACGCGGCGATGCGGGCCAGGGATGTTTCCCGGCCGCACGCTGAGCATGAGGCAGACGCAGCCCGGGCCGACGCCGGCGCGGCCAGTGGTGCGGCGGCCAGCGGTGCGGCGGGAGAGCACGCGGGCGGCAGCCAGCGGGAAGAGCGCCCCCAGCCCGGCTACGGCCGCGGCCGTAGATCCCGCCGGCGTCCATCGCGGTTACGGCGTGCGGCGAGCCCCTATCCGCTGGCCGGGAGGGCCGGGACGGCCGGCAGTTCGCCGGACTGCTCGTAACCCGCGATCATCTCGAGCCGCCTGGCGTGCCGCGGCTCTCCGGAGAAAGCGGTCTCCACGAAGATCCTGGCGAAGGAGGCGGCGGCCGCCACCGTGTGCATGCGGGCGCCGAGGCTGAGCACGTTGGCATCGTTGTGCAGCCGTGCGAGCCGGGCGGTCTCCTCGCTCCAGGCCAGCGCCGCGCGGACGCCGCGGACCTTGTTGGCGGCGATCTGCTCGCCGTTGCCCGACCCGCCGATCACGATCCCCAGGCTGCCGGGATCTGCTACGGCGGCGCTGGCCGCGCGCATGACATAGGGCGGGTAGTCGTCATCATCGTGGTAGGCGGCCGGCCCGCAGTCCACCGCATGGTGACCGGCCTTGGCCAGCCACTCGATGAGATAAGCCTTCAGCCCATACCCGGCATGATCGGATCCCAGATAGACGCGCACGCAGGCCAGTCTGCCAGACCGCTACGTCGGGTTGCCCTGAACCGATCTCGTCTGGCTGGTGGCCGGCCGGCCGAACACCAGGCTGATGTTGTGCCCGCCGAACCCGAATGAGTTGGACAGCGCATAGCCGACAGCGCTGGCACGCGGCTCCTTGCGGATGTGGTCCAGCTCGCAGGCCGGGTCCGGGTCGTCGAGGTTGTGGGTCGGCGGCAGGACGCCGCGGCCCATCGCCGCGACGGTCGCCACTGCCTCCACCGCGCCTGATGCCCCCAGCATGTGGCCGGTCAGGCCCTTGAACGAGCTCACCGGCGGTCCGTCGCCGAACACCGTGCGGATGGCCAGCGCCTCGGCCGCGTCGCCCAGCTTGGTGCCTGTACCGTGCGCGTTCAGGTAACCGACGTCGGACGAAGCGATCGCCGCGTCGGCCAGCGCGCGGCGCATGCACTCCGCGGCGCCGGAGCCGTCGGGGCGGGGAGTGGCCGGGTGGTGGGCGTCTGTCGTGGCGCCCCAGCCGACGACATCGGCGTAGCCGGCCGCTCCGCGTGCGTCCGCGTGCGCTATGCGTTCAAGCACGAGCACCCCGGCACCCTCGCTGAGCACGAAGCCGTTGCGCCTGCGGTCGAACGGCCGGCTGGCGGCAGCCGGATCTTCCCAGCCGCGCGCCAGCGCCCTGGCGTTGCCGAACGTGTCGGCGAGCGTGGGGAACAGCAGCGCCTCGCTGGACCCGCAGACGACGACATCGGCATCGCCGCCGCGGATGAGACGCAGGGCCTCACCGATCGACTGCGCGCCAGCGGCGCACGCGGTCGCGACACACGAGCTGTAGCCCCGGATGCCGTACTTGATGGCGATGCGCGCGGCCCCCATGCTCGGCAGCATGCCGGGGAGCAGATGCGGGCTCACGCCGACGCGACCACGACGCGCACGGGCGAGAACCTGCGACTCGAGCGAGGCGAAACCGCCCACGCCAGAGACGATGACGCCGATCCGGTACGGGTCGACGTCTCGCCCTACCACCAGCCCCGCGTCCGCCAGCGCGCTCTCGGCCGCTGCCAGGGCCATGACGACATAGCGATCGACGGTGCGCGCCTCTGTCGCGGGCATGAGCCTGGCCGCGTCGATCTCCGGTCCGATGCCGGCTACCTCCGCCACTCCCGCCAGCGGGTGATTGCCTGGTGGCCGCCGCAGGCCGGACCGGCCGGTGCACAATGCGCCGAGCACGTCGGCAGGGCTGCTACCGACCGGCGTCACCAGCCCCATACCGGTGATGACCGCGCTCCGGGGGGGCCTGGAACCCGGAGGGCCTGGGGGCCCGGGGGGGTCCGCCATGCTCACGCCGTTCCCGTGCTGGCGAGATGGCGCTGCCGCATCAGGAACTTGCGCACCTTGCCGGTCGGCCCTACCACGAGCTCGTCGTCGGGCACCACGACGATGCGCCGCAGCGTCGCCGCGGCCGGCTCCCCGAGCGCCTCCCTGACCGCCTCGGTCCGGTCCGCGACAGGGTCCGCCCGCGCGTCGAGCAGCAGGAGCACGTCCGTCACGACCGCGGGCTCCGCGCGCTCCGCGCCCCCTGTGGTGCCCGCGACCACGGTGCAGTCGCGAACGTCCGGGCAGCGCACGAGGATCCGCTCCTCGGACATGGCGGTGTAGAGCCAGTTGCCGCCGCCGAGGTCGACCGCGTCCACCGCGCGGTCCACGTGGTAGTAGTACCCGTCATCGTCGCGGTACATCAGGTCACCGGTGAGGTAGTAGCCGTCGAACCGGTTCCGGTAGGTATTCACCGAGTCGTTCCAGTACCCCAGGGCCAGGGTCGGGGATTTCAGCGCCAGGTGCCCGACCTGGCCGGCCGGCACCTCCGCCCCTGTAGCGAGGTCGAGGAGCCTGACGTCGGAAAAGGCGTACGGCTTCCCTACGCACCGGCCGTACCGGTCGCTGCCGGTGCGGTGCACGGCGCGGAACGCCGAGTGCCCCATCTCCGACGAGCCGATCCCGTCGATGAACTTCGACCCGGGCACACGGACCACGCCAGCACGGGTGTAGGCAGGGTGGCTGCCCACCGCGACGAGCCTGCGGACATGCGCCTCGTGCGCGCAGTCACCCGTGTTGAACCAGAGCGCCACCGAGTTCAGGTCGCGCCTGGTCATGTCGAAGCGGGCCAGCTCGGCCCAGGTCACTGCGAACCCGTACACGCTGGTCGGATGCCAGCGCTCGATGGCATCGAGCACCGTGGCCCCGCTGCGCTCGAATTGTCCGCCCTGCGCCGACAGGAACAGCAGCTGGTGCCGGTTGCACAGGCACTGCTGGATGACGATGACTCCCGCGGCGTGCGCGGCGGGCATCACGGACAGGACCCGCTCGGCCTCGTGCACCCTCGGCGCGGCAAGGTGGACCCGGCGGGTCGCCGCGATCAGGCTGCTGTGCGAGTGGACGACGGCCGCGGGCATCCGGGTCGTGCCGGAGGAGTGCGTGATGGCGACCGGATCGTCGGGGTGATGGCGGTAGTACGCGGGGGCCTGGGCCGGATCCCCCGTGCCGGTCTCTGCTACGTCCGCGAGGATCGGGGCGCCGAGGTCGTGGCCGTCGAGCAGTTCGCGATGAGCGGCGTCGGCCAGCACCCCGGCAGCCCGCAGCTTCCGGATGTACGCCACGGCAATGTCGCCGGGCATACTGCCGTTCATCAGCGCGGGGATCGCGCCGAGCCAGGTCAGGGCCATGAAGCTGAGCAGGCAGTCGGCCGACGATGCGACGTAGACCGCCACCGGGTCCCTCGGCTTGACGCCGCGCCCGTGCAGCCACGCGGCCCTCGCGGCGACGCGTTCGCGCAGTCCGCCGAGCGTCAGGTCAGACCACGCCGGGTGACCGTCGACGTCAACGTCGAACATGATTCCGGGCCCGTCGGGCGCGGCGCCGTGCTCGAGGACCTTCATGAGCACGTTTCCCGCGCCGAGCTCGGGATCGTCGGCGAGCGCGGCGCGGATGTTCCTTGCCGTCATCTGGTCACTCCGCCGGGGTCTTCGCCGCGCCCATGCGCTCGGCCACGGTGGCGCAGAACTCGCCGACCGTCATGCTGGAAAGCTCATCGGCTTCCTCGTCGCCGAACTTCACGCCGTATTTGTCCTCGACCCGTATGGCGAGCTCCGCGAGGGACAGCGACTCCAGATCGGCTCCCCTGGGCCCAAGCTCGGTGTCATCACCGATACCTTCAATGTCGTAGTTCATCTCCCGCAGCGAGTCCATGATGAACTCGCGGATGGAATCGGTCATTGAAGGAGTCCCTTCGTGAACCACGGCAACCGGGAGCGATTCCGCACCACGGAAAAGAGTTTCTTCCGCCGCCCCTCAGGCGCCTACAGTGTAGCATGTAAAACTGATATATTCACATATGTCGGCCTCTGTTAATGTCCGTTCCCTTCCGTGAGTCAATGATCACAGCCGGTGCTTGTAACCTGCCCGCGCGCGAAACTTTCCTGCGTACCCGGGAGGCGCACACTACCCACCCGTTGCGGAGCGCAACCTTATCGACGGAGGAGCGGATAGATGGTAACCGGACCGTCATTCGATGGCTGGGACTGGGAAGATCCAGACGGGCTCTCGGCCAAGCTGGACGAATTCACGGCGAACCAGGCGCGGTGTGAAAAGCTGGAGCTGGTAGCGACCGCCCTTCCGGTTACCCGGCAAGACTTCCTCGATATCGGCGTGACAGGCATCGAGTTCGCGGCATTCAAGACCCGGCACCGATCGGGTCTCGGCACCGACCTGGTCGGATTGCGGAGCAAGGACGCCGCCACCCAGCCGGGCAGCATATTCCGGGTGGACGGTGAGAGCTACTTCACTGAGCTGGACGTATCCGATCCGCTGCCGTTCGAAGCGGGGTGCGTGGACTGGGTGTACGCCGAGCACCTTATCGAGCACGTGACGTTGCCCGTTGGCGTCGGCTGGCTTACCGAGGTAAGGCGGATACTCGCGCCTGGCGGCCTGCTGCGGCTGACAACACCCGACCTGCGCACGTATGCGGAAAGCTATGTCAATGGCGATGGATTCTTCGCTAAGCACCGGAGGCGCTTGCGTACCCTGCGCGTGGGGCCGCCGATGCCGGAGCGCGGGGCCTTCATGTTCAACCAGATGTTTTACCTCTACGGCCACCGCTGGATCTATGATCTGGACGAGCTTCGGTACGCGCTTTCCCGGGCGGGCTTCGAGCCGGAGACCGTCCGGGCTTGCGCCTTCCGGGAGGGGACCCGGCCAGACGTCGCGGCACTTGACACGACATTGCGCAGCGACGAGACGATGTACGTCGAGGTTACCGCGTAGCCGGTCCGCTACCCCTCATGCGGACACGGGTGCCGGCCGGGACCGGATGCCGGTGGGCGTCGCCGGATCGAGCGCGGCACTCACGGCCACCGCCTCCACGCCACGCAGTAATGCCTCCAGATCCGCCGGTGACACGTAGTGCGTATCGGCCCACATCTCGAGGTCCACGGTGTCCGGCACAGGGTTGACACTGATGAAGAGCTTGTTCACGGCGGTATCCCACGGCTGGAGCCAGCGCAGCGCGGAGCGCGGCAGCGCCGCCAGCACCTCCTCCTCCGTCGGGACCGGGCGCACGGCGTCCTCCGCCCCCAGCATCCGACGATCGTTGAAGAAGCAGGAGAGGTCGATGTCCCCGCCCCGCTCCCGGCCAACCCTCGCCAGCAGCTCACCAAGCTGGCGCTGGTCGTAATAGGCGTTCTTGTACGCGCGCATCGCACTGCGCCACGCGCGCCCGAGCGCCTCGTCAAGGGTGGCGTCCGCGACATCGACGGCGCACAGGCCCCACATGGCGACCTGGCCGACCATGTCCGCGAGTCCCGGCCGGAACCGGTTGCTGACCAGCAACTGCGTCACGACCGGGTTGCTGCCCGTCACCTGGGCTAGGGTCACGGCGACGACGGCCAGCAGCGCCGACGCGAAGTCGGCGTTGCTACGGGCGGCCACGAGCCGGACCGCCTTGTATGTTGCAGGCGAGTTGTATGCGGCCCGCCAGCAAGGCAGCTCCCGGGTGTCCGTGGAGTCACGGAAACGTCTCGGCGGGATCGTCCGCAGGAGACCCTCCCAGTACCTGAGGGCCACGTCGCTCTGCCGCCGCATGGCCGGCGTACGCTGCCACCGCGCCAGCTCAAGCGGCACCATCCGGGCGACCGGTGCCTTCGCCTGGCCCGTCACGGGATCCCTGGCGGCCACATCCGCCAGCAGCACGAGGGCGCCGACGCCGTCGGTGACGAGATGGCAGAGCGTCGCCACGTCGTGAGTGGGACTGCCATGCTGCCGGACCACGGCCAGCCGCACCGGCCACTCGTTGACATAGTCGAAGTTCGTTGCCTCATAACGAGCGCGGACCGCCTCGGCGACCTCGGCCGGGTCGCCGTCGCCCGCATCGACGATCTCCAGCGGGATCTCGCCGGAACTCGCGACAGCCTGCAGGGCGCGACCGTCGGCACCGAGCCGGAGCCGGGTACGTATCGCCTGGTAGCGGCTCATGACGAACCGCCACTTGGCCACGACTTCCTCGAGGGTCGCGCCCTCGGCCAGCTGCGTCACGCCGCTCATGTGCATCGACGAGCCACAGGCCAGTATCGCCTCCCAGACCATGTGCTGGCCCCAGGTCAGCTCCTCCACTCCGGAGCCTTCGCCCTCGAACGGTATGAGGATCCGATCTGCCATCTGGCACCCCTCCCGGGCAGGCGGTCAGCGACCGCTCTTGAAGACCTCCTGTATGGCCGTCGCCAGCTGCTGCCTGCTCGGCTGCAACGCCACATCGAGCTCCGGAGCGAACCCGAGCACCGCGCCGTCCGGCCGGGTGATCCGCTTCGGCGGAGCGATCAGCCGCATCTCTTCCGCGGCGGTAGCCAGGATGTCCCCGCTGATGCCGCAGGACCGGTTGGAATCGTCGATCACGACGAGCCGGCCTGTCTTGTCCAGCGATGCGGCGAGGCCATTCCAGTCGAACGGATAGAGCGTCCTCGGATCGAATACCTCGACCGACACGTCGCCGGCGAGCTGCTCGGCGACGGCGAGAGCGTCGTGCACGAGGTGGCCGACCGCCACCACGGTGACGTCGGTGCCTTCCCTGTGAACGCGGCCCACCCCGAGCGGAACCGGCGCGAGGTCGGCGAACACCACGTCCTCCCGCACCCCGTGCGCCGCGATCGGAGCGAACACCATCACCGGGTCGTCGTCCCGGATCGCGGTGGTGAAAAGGCCGTAAGCGTCGGTCGGGGTCGCCGGGAGCACGGTCTTGACGCCGGCGTGGGCGAACATGCTGTACGGCTGATCGGAGTGCTGGGCGCCCCAGCCGGGACGCCAGCCAGCGGCAGGCAGCAGGTAGGTTACCGGCACCCTGGCCTGTCCGCCGCTCATCAGCGAGACCTTGTTCGCCTGGTTGGCGATCTGCTCGAAGACCAGGAGCAGGAGGAACGGTATCTGGTATTCCACCACCGGGCGACGGCCTGCCATCGCCGCGCCCGTTGCGAAGTTGGTGAACCCCTGCTCGGACAGGGGCGTCTCGACGACCCGCTGCGGCCCGAACCGCTCGAGCAATCCGGTGGTGGTATTGGTGAGGGCAAGCCGGATGTCCTCGCCAAGCACGAACACCGCCGGGTCGCGCTCCATCTCGTCGCCGAGCGCCCGGTTGAGTGCCCTTAAGTACGACAGCTTCGGCATTGCCTCACCGTTTCCCCAGCACTTGGTTCTCCAGCACTTGGTTCCTCAGCAATTGGCCACCCCAGCGCGGACCCGCAGGCCGGTGGAATAGAGGTAGTCGAGCCCGTCGGCGGGATCCAGCCTTGGGCTGTCGAGTGCGAACCGCACCGCCCTGGCCAGCAGGATCTCGATCTCCTCGTCGATCCGCTCCCGCCGGTCAGCCCGGATCCGCTTGCCCTGCATGTCCACCGGGTCGCGGGAGCGCCACAGGGCCACCTCGTCCTCGTCCCTGTAGCGCAGCCTGGTCTTGTGCTCGAACGTGTGGTGGCCGTCGAACCGGTACGCGGCGAACTCGAGGAATGTCGGGCCCTCGCCGGCGCGGGCCCGCGCCACGCCACGAGCGGTCGCCTCGAGCACTACCTCCGGGTCCATGCCGTCGTAGGTGCCGGCCGGAATCCCGAAGGCCTCCGCCCGGCCCGTGATGGAGCCGGCGACCGCCGTCTGCACCGGCAGGGTGGTGGCGTAGAGGTTGTTCTCGCAGACGAAAAGCACGGGGACCCGCCACAGGGCGGCCAGGTTGAGCGATTCGAGCAGCGCGCCCTGGTTCACCGCGCCATCGCCGAAGATGCTGATGGCCACCCGGTCCGTGCCTGCCCGCGCGAGCGCCCAGGCCACCCCGGCGGCCATCGGTGCGCCATGACCGACGGTGCCGGTGGCGCCGAAGACGCCGACACCGACGTCGGAGGGGTGAAACGAGCCGCCCCGGCCGCGCGCGACGCCGGTCGTGCGCGTGGCCAGCTCGGCGAGCAGCCGGCCCGGGTCGCTGCCCTTGGCCAGCAGGTGACCATGGCCCCGGTGGTTGGCCATCATGATGTCGTCGGGGCGGAGGGCAGCGCCGATTCCGGCGGCGACGGCCTCCTGGCCGATGCACGGATGGATGCCGCTCACGATGTCGCCGGAACGGACAAGCTCGATCGCGCTTTCCTCGAAACGGCGGATCAGCCGGATGGTCCGGTAAAGATCCTCTGAGAGCTGTTCCGCTGGCTCAGCCATAACCGATCTTCTCCTCTGCGGAGCGGCCGCACGCTGGACCCGGCTGCTACCGAAGGCTGCGGGCGAACAGGCGCACCGACCAGGCCATCGCGAATGCCGTAAGCACGGCCACGACGATCAGGCTCTGCCATACCGAGTGGTCACCGACGTGCCCGGCGAACAGGGCGCGCATCCCGTTCGTCGCCCAGTAGAAGGGATTCCATTCGGCTATACGGAAGAGCCAGAGCGGCGCAAGCGCCAGCGGCAGCAGGACGCCGGAGAGCAGCATCACCGGCTGGCCTACCGTGTTGATCATCGGCCCCAGGGCCGCCTCGTTACGCACCCGCATCGTGATGCCGTACGACAGGGACACGGCCATCAGGGCGAGCAGGGTGAGCATCAGGTAGGCGAGCAGCAGGTCGACAAGCCCCACTCGCAGCCCGAACGGCAGCGCGACTATCGTGATGATGAGCGACTGCACGAGCAGCGTGACCACCTCGCGCATAGCCCTGCCGAGCATCAGCGCCACCCGGCTGACAGGCGTGACCCGCGCACGCTCGATGACGCCTGAGCGAATCTCGGCGAGCAGGCCGAAGCCCGTGTACATGCCGCCGAGGATGCACATCACCGTGAGCAGGCCCGGCACGTAGATGCGATATGACTCCGCGTAGGTGTGGGTACCCAGTGCCTTCTTGAGCATCGGCGCGAAGAGCAGCAGATAGGTGATCGGCTGGGCGATGCTGAAGGCGAGCCACACCGGGCTGCGCACCATCAGCAGCATCTGCCGCTGGAAAATCAGCCACGTGTCGCGTGCAAGTTTCACGGTCTATACCCTCCGGGCGGGTCATGACTCCCGCAGCGAGCGGCCGGTCTTGGTCAGGAACACGTCGTCGAGACTGGGGCGGTGCAGCTCGATCGCCTCGAGCGCCACGCCCGAGCCGTCAAGCGCCCGGAGGATCCGCGGGATCGCCGTCGCGCCGGTGTCCACGTACAGCCGGAGCCCTCCCTCATCGCGGACCTCCAGCTTGTGCACATACGGCTGCGTGCCAAGCAGCTCCGCGGCCTGCGGGGTGGAACCGTTGAGGCCGACCGTGAGCACATCCCCGGCGATCTCGCGCTTGAGCTCATCCGGCGTGCCCTCGGCAACGATCTCGCCGTAGTCGATGATCGCGATCCGGTCGCAGAGGGCGTCGGCCTCCTCCAGGTAGTGCGTGGTGATGAAGACCGTCATGCCCTCGGTACGCAGCCGGCGCACCTCCGCCCACATATGCGCGCGGCTCTGCGGGTCTAAACCAGCGGTCGGCTCGTCAAGGAAGAGGACCTTGGGGCTATGGATGACCCCCAGGGCGATGTCGACCCGGCGCCGCTGGCCGCCGGAGTAGGTCTTGCACCTGCGGTCGGCATACTCGGTGAGCTGGAAGGCATCAAGCGCCGCGACCGCAAGGCGCCGTGCCTCCGCTTTGCCGATGCCGTGCATCCGCGCCTGCAGCGCGAGTTCCTCGCGGGCGCTTACCTCGTCCCACGTGCCGCCACCCTGCGCGACGTAACCGACGCGACGGCGGACCTCACCAGGATCGGCCCGCAGGTCGGCGCCGGCGATGGTCGCGTCACCGCCGTCCGGCACGATCAGGGTCGAGAGCATCCGCAGCGTGGTTGTCTTCCCCGCGCCGTTCGGGCCGAGGAAGCCAAAGATCTCACCCTCGGCGACCGCGAGATCGATACCGCGGACCGCCTCGACCGTCGTGGCCTTGCGCCCCTTCCCTGAACGGAAGGACTTGCGCAGTCCACTGGTCTTGATCATCTCAGGCTCCCGACGCCGGCCGGGCCGACAGGCGCCGACCGCAAAGTTGTATGAGCCAGGCTAAAGCGACATAACGCCCACCACAACTGTTGATATTCAGGAAGCACCCGGATATGGCGTTCTCAGGGCATTGCCAGCCCCTCCAGACGCTCGGCCGCCCGCCGCGCACCGCCCGCCGCCGCGAATGAGTCGCGCACCCTTCGTGCGGCCGCCCGGTAGGACGGGTCGCCGAGGACCGCCTCGACAGCGGTCCGTAGCTGGTCCGGGCTGACCCGGGCGAACCGGACCCGGATGCCGGCGCCCGCCGCGGCAACCTGCGCCGCGTTGACGGGCTGGTCATGCCTGATCGGGGCGACGACAAGAGGGACCGCATGGGCCAGCGCCTCACACACGATGTTCAGGCCGCCGTGGCAGACCACGGCGTCCAGGTGCGGCATCAGCTCGAGTACAGGGACCCTCGGCGCGACCAGGATGTGCTCGGGAGGGTCGGGGATCGCCTCGGTCGGGGCGACCACTATCCCCTGCAGACGGTCACCGAGCGGCCGCAGCGCCGCTACCGCCCTGGCGTAGAAATTCGAGGAGCCAGCCGCGATGCCCTCCGCCAGCGTGCCCACGGTGACGAGCACACGGCTCCGCCCCGGGTGCAGGCGATCCCAGGGAAAGCCTGACCCGGCCGGCCGGGTGGCGAGCGACGGGCCGACAAGCGCGAAGTGGCCGGGAAAGGGCAGCAGTCCGGTCAGCGCCGTGCCCGTGAAGGCGATCACGAGGTACGGCGAGAAGCGGAGGTCGTGAGCCTCGTCCTCAGGCAGCCCGGCCCCGGCCCGCAGGGCCGCCAGCTGGCCATGAATCCAGGCGTCAACTCTTGGCAGATCACGGAAGGGCTCGGTCAGCTCCATCGACGAGGAACACAGGGTGGCCCAGCGCAGACCATGCCGCTGCGCCGCCAGCGCACCGGCCAGCGCGTGCTGGTCAACGGCCATGACGTCGGGCCGGTACGCCTCGACCGCCTTCTCCACGGCAGGAAGGGTGAATCGGGCGAACGGGACGACAAACCCCTCCCAGAGCGATTTCACGGCTGCCGTGCCGGTGTCCGACCTGCCCCGGTGCGGGCGCATGCCGGTCGGGTACACGACGGCGTCAGGACCGAGCAGCGGGCGCAGGCGCGCCTCGGATCCGGCCCATGCCACATCGTGGCCGCGCTCGACGAGCGCCTGGGCCACTCCCGCGGCCGGGTTGACGTGCCCGGCCAGCGGCGGAGTAACGAACAGGAAGCGGCTCATCCCCCGGAGCCCGCAAAAATTCTGCCCATCACGTAGGCGAGCACGTCCCCGACGGTCAGCGCGATGATCTGATCGATGTCCAGGCCGGCCACGAACGCGAGCAGGTCCACGCCGTCCCCGTACCGGTCCCGCAGCGCCCCGCCGAGCGCGGCCAGCTCCACGCTTTCGAGCCGCAGGTCGGCCTCGAGCCGGGTGGCCGGCGTGATCCCCGCCGCCCACCGCTCGTCCTCGCCTGTCACGCCGAGCAGCATCCCGGCAAGCTCAGCGAGTAGCCCCTCCCCCGTTAAGCCGACTGCTGGCTCCGCCGTCATCCCAGGCTCCTCGCTAGCCGACCAGTTCAATACGTGGTCAAATACAACCAAAACATACTAACTGTCGGCGTGGAAGTACGTCTTGTGCTGCCTGACATGGCCGCTGCAACTTTCATGAACGGAGCGCCGTGACCGCGTTAGAGGCCGTGGCGACCTACCTGCCCGATCAGCGGGTCCCGATCGAGAACCTGGCCAGCCAGCTCGAGCTGACCCCGATGCAGATCAAGCTGTTCAAGCGCTTCCACGGGCTGGCCGAGGTGCGCATGGACGCGGGCGGGACGCTGCTCGACCTCCTGCTGGCCGCCGCGACCAGGCTCGACGCCCTGCGCGGTCGCGAGCACCAGGTCGCCTACGTCCTGCACGCGCGCAGCATGCCTGTCGTGGTGCCGTATCCCCTGAACCCGCTGCACGAGCTCTGCCGCCTGCTCGGGCTCGACCACGCGATCGCCTTCACTGTCACGCACCATGCCTGCGCGACGGGCCTGCTCGCTGTTGACATGGCCGGGCGGCTGCTGGCCGCCGACGGCGAGCCGGACGGGCTCGCGCTCGTCCTCACGGGGGAGAAGGCCTTCACCCGGGATGCACAGCTCGTGCCTGAAACTTCCATATTCGGCGAAGCCGCCGCCGCGTGCCTGGTGCGGTGCGGCGGGCAGCGGGACCGGCTGCTCGCGTACGTCACGCGCATCCGCGGGGAGTTCAACGGCCGGCTGGAAGACCTGCCCGAACTCATGACCCGCTACCAGCGGGAATACCCGGCGTCGCTGGCCAGCGTGATAGTGGCCGCGACAGCCAAGGCGGGACTGCGCCTCGACCAGATCAGCCTGATCCTGCCGCACAACGTCAACGTGGTGTCCTGGCATCGATTGTGCCGCCGGATCGGTTTTCCCGAGGACCGTGTCCTGCTGGACAACGTGCCCGTTACCGGGCACGCCTTCTGCGCTGATCTGTTCATCAACTACAGGACCGCCGCCGAGCGCGGCCTGCTGCGTCCCGGCGACCATTATCTTGTCGCGGCGGCAGGGGCGGGGGCGACGTTCTCGGCCATGATTTTCGAGCACTAGCCGGGCAGGACGAGGACATGAGAGTTACCGGGCAGGATCGACTCAGAAAGGACTCACCGGTATGGAGCAGGGAATCGTGATCGACGCTGCCCTGCGGCAGCGGGTCATCGACAGTATCCGCATGCTGCTGCCGCGTATTCTCAACCGTGAGATACCAGCCATTCAGGAGAGCACTCAGCTGATGGATGAGCTGGGCCTGCGCTCAACGACAACGCTGGAACTGCTGCTGGAGCTGGAAGAGAATCTGGATATACAGATCGATGTCGAGGATATCGATCAGGGGGACATGAACTCGGTCGGCGACCTGGCCGGCTTCGTCGCCAGCCACGCGATGACCGACGAGTGAGCGGATGCACTCTGCGGGGGGTACTGGGCCGTCGGGGTCCGGGGTGTCCCTGTGCGTGAGCCGGGCAGGGCGCCGCGTGTTCGACGGATCCTCTGCTGCCGCGCGGGATCCGATGCTCCGCGTCTACCTGTCCGACATGGTCAGGCCGTACGGGCTCCCGTTGCGGGAAGACCTGCTCGAGCGGGGCAGCGGGCACTCGTACGGAGAGATGGCCGAGGCGCTACTGGCCGAGATGGGGCTGCGTGATCTGGGGCTGGGCACGACGGTGCCTGCTAACGAGCCGGTGCCTGCTAACGAGACAGGGCCTGAAGATCAGCCGGTCGACCTCATCGTCCTTGCCTTCGCGATCCCCGACGTCATACCAGGGCGCTCGACCGCCCTCTACCTGAGTCACGTCTGCCCTGGAAGCCCGATGGCATTTGCCATCTGCGACCAGGGCGCCGCGGCCGCGTTCACCGGCCTGCGGCTTATGCGCGCGTACGCAGGCACGGACAGCTGCCGGAGAGCGCTGCTGATGATCGTCGAGCAGGCGACCCTGCATTACGACACCACGGGGCATTACGACACCACGGGAGCCGCGGCCATTCCCGCCAGGCACGCCGCCGTCGCACTGCTGTGCGGCGAATCAGGGCCGACCAGGCTTGGGGAGGTACGCCAGCACGCCAACGTCGGCCCGGGGCAGGCAGGTGACCTGCTCGCAGCGGAGCTTGCCGCGCTGTCCGGGGGGCGCACCGACGTGACCCTGATCATCGGCGGTGGCCTCGCATGTGACACCTCCGCCGTGGACGAGGTGCGCCTCTCGCCTCATGGGCAGCCGTACACCGGCGTGTGGTGGGAGCTGGCCGGAGGACTGTCTGGGTGGACGGCCGGGGGGCGCCGGGTGCTGCTCGCCGACTACGACACGACACTGCGCTACCTGTGCGTGTCCGCGCTCGACGTCGAGGCCAGCCCGGCGTCCGCTCCGCTGCCTTTCCCTGCGCGGCAGGGAAAGGCCATGTCGTGACCGGCGACATCGTCTACGTGTGGCTGATCAGGTCGGACGTGCCAGCCACGGTTCTCGCCGATCTCGAGAAGGTGCTCGACGAGAGCGAGCGGAACCGGGCCGCCATGATAGCCGTGGACCGCGACCGCTGCCGGTTCACCGCCGCGCACGGGGCGGCCCGCATCATCCTCGGTAACCACCTCGGCATGCCACCCGAGCAGCTGCGCTGGCGGCACGGGCCGCACGGCAAGCCTGAACTTGCCGGAGCCTGCGCTGGCGCGCAGGTCAGCCTCTCGCACTCAGCCCACCTCGCCGCGCTGGCCGTCACCCGCCGTCGGCGCGTCGGGGTGGACCTGCAGCAGCTCCAGGCGAGCATCGATGCGACGGGCATGTCCGCGCGGTTCTATCCGGCCGGGGAGGCGCGGTTCGTGGCGACGGCCGCCGGGGCCGCCGGGCAGCTCAGCCGCTTCGTGCGGTTGTGGACTCGCAAGGAGGCATGCGTGAAAGTGACAGGCGGCTACCTGATGCAGGGCATGAAGCTTCCCGTCCACGGCAAGGATCCCATCGTGGTCAGCGACCCGGCTGGCGCGCTGCCCGGGCCGTACCTGGTGCGGGATGTGCCGGCACCGCGGGGATTCCGCGCGGCCGTCGCCGTCGAAGGCACGCTTCCCTACCGGGTGACCCTGCGCTGGTGGCCCGGTGACAGCCTCGCGGATCCGGCGACGCCCGGCTAGTTGAAGATGCGGCGTCCGTCAGTCGAAGACCGGGTCGCGGGTGCGGCTGCGCTTCAGCTCGAAGAACCCGTCAGTGCCGGCGATGAGCAAGACGCCGTCCCAGAGCCGGGCGGCCGCCTCGCCGCGCGGGATCGGCGACACTACCGGCCCGAAGACGGACAGCCCGTTCACCGAGATCACTGGCGTGCCGACCTCATACCCGACCCGGTCCATGCCATCCTTGTGCGAGAGGCGGAGCGCCTCGTCGTACTCGGTGGACTCCGCGGCGTCGGCGAGATCGGCTGGCAGGCCCGCCTCGGCGAGCGCCGCCTCGTACGTGGCACGCTCCCGCGGCGCCTTCTCGTGGTGGAAGCGGGTGCCGAGTGCGGTGTACAGCGGGCCAAGCACCTCGGGGCCGAACCTCTGCCCGGCCGCGATGCAGATCCGCACGGGACCCCACCCCGTCGCGAGCAGCTCGCGGTAGCGCTCTGGCAGGTCCTCCTTGTCCGCGTTGAGCACCGAAAGGCTCATCACGTGCCAGCGCGGCTCGACCGGGCGGACCTGCTGGACCTCGAGCAGCCATCGAGAAGCGATCCAGGCCCAAGGACATATCGGGTCGAACCAGAAATCGACCGGTGTACTTTCGTGCTCCGTCATCCGCACTCCTCAGCAGGGATCGTGGCCGGCCGGCGGCAGGTCCGCCGCTGCCCGATGGGCACGCAACTGATGCCCGACAGGGCACGCAGCTGACAACCGGCGGCCTGCGCCGCGCATTCCGAGCGATGCTGGCATGGGAGGATGCCTAGGCAGCACTGGCCTGGAGCGACGCCCCCGCGCAGACCCGCGAGGGCTACGGCCTCGGAGCTAAGCGAAAGGGATCACCACGTGGCAGGAAACCTCACCCGCGACGAGGCACGGGAGCGTGCGCGTCTGATCGACGTAAAGTCCTACGTCATCGACCTGGACCTGACGGGCGGTGATGCCACGTTCAGCTCGGTCAGCGTGGTCAGGTTCCTGAGTGCCGCCCCCGATCAGGACACCTTCATCAACCTGACCGCGCCAGCTGTCAGGGAGATCACGCTCAACGGCACGGACATCGGACCTGAGGCGTTCGACGGCGAGCGGATCACGCTCACGGGCCTGGCCAGGGAGAACGAGCTGCGGATCGCGGCCGAGTGTGCCTACTCGCGTGACGGCGAGGGCCTGCACAGGTTCGCCGACCCCGCGGATGGCCGGGTCTACCTCTACTCCGATCTGGAGACCTTCGACGCGCACCGCATCTACGCCTGCTTCGACCAGCCGGACCTGAAGGCGACCTACGAGTTCAGCGTCACCGCTCCCGATGGCTGGATCGTCATCTCCAACATGGCCCCGGACGTGCCCGGCGAACCTGCGGGGCGCCCGGAGGGACCGCTGCGGTGGCACTTCCCGCCGACGCCGGTCATGTCGACCTATATCACCGCGGTCGCGGCCGGCCCGTATCACGTGGTGTCCAGCGAGCACGACGGCATCCCGCTCGGCATCTACTGCCGCGCGTCCCTCGCCGAGTACCTGGATCCCGATGAGATCTTCGAGATCACCCGGCAGGGCTTCGACTTTTTCCACGACGCGTTCGGCGTGCGGTACCCGTTCGGCAAGTATGACCAGCTCTTCGTGCCCGAGTTCAAGGAAGGCGCGATGGAGAACGCGGGCTGCGTGACGTTCCTCGAGGACTACGTTTTCCGCTCCAGGGTGACGGATTTCGCCCGCGAGGCGCGCGCGGAAACGATCCTGCACGAGATGGCGCACATGTGGTTCGGCAACCTCGTCACCATGCGCTGGTGGGACGACCTGTGGCTGAACGAGTCGTTCGCCACGTGGGCAGGCACGATCGCCCAGGTCGAGGGCACCCGGTGGTCCTCGGCCTGGACCACGTTCGCTCAGCTCTACAAGGCGTGGGCGTACCGCCAGGATCAGCTGCCGTCCAGCCATCCCATCGCGGCGGATATCCCCGACATCCACGCCGTCGAGGTGAACTTCGACGGCATCACGTATGCGAAGGGCGCCTCGGTACTCAAGCAGCTTGTCGCCTACGTCGGCAGGGACAACTTCCTGGCCGGCGTCCGGCGGTATTTCGACCGGCACGCGTGGGGCAACGCCACCCTGGCCGACCTGCTCTCGGCACTCGAGCACACGTCAGGGCGCGATCTCTCGTCCTGGTCGAAGGAATGGCTGGAGACCGCGGGGGTCAACACGCTGCGGCCACAGCTCGAGACCGACTCCGGCGGGCGGTTCACCGTGTTCGCCGTGCGCCAGGAGGCACCACCCAGCCACCCCGTGCTGCGCACGCACCGTATCGCGATCGGGCTGTATGACCGGACAGACGGCGGCCTCACGCGACGGCGCAGGATCGAGGTAGACGTGGCCGGCGAGCGCACGGAGGTGCCGGAACTGGCCGGCGAGCGCCAGCCCGACCTCGTGCTCGTCAACGACGACGACCTCAGCTACGCGAAGATCCGGCTGGATGACCGGTCGCTGCGCACGCTCATCGCCAGCATCGGCGATTTCGCCGACTCGCTGCCCGCGGCGCTCTCCTGGGCGGCCGCCTGGGACATGTGCAGGGACGGTGAGATGGCGGCCCGCGACTATGTCCGCCTCGTGCTCTCCGGCATCGGGTCCGTCGGTGATATCTCCGTTACCCAGACACTGCTGCGGCAGGCCACCCAGGCGATCCGGCGGTTCGCGGACCCGGCCTGGCGCGAGACCGGCCTGTCGGTCGTCGCCGACGCGCTGCATGGCCTTCTCCGCGGCGCGGAGCCGGGTTCCGACGTGCAGCTCGCCTATGCCCAGTCGTTTACCGGGGTCGCCACCGCACCCGGCCACCTGGCCCTGCTGGCGGGGCTGCTCAGCGGATCCGTGGTGATCAATGGCCTTGCCGTGGACACAGAGCTGCGCTGGGCGCTCCTGCACCGGCTGGTCAGCCGCGCCTGCGCGGGCCCGGCGGAGATCGAGGCCGAGCTCGCACGGGATGCCACGGACGCGGGCGAACGGCGTGCGGCGTCCTGCCGCGCCGCCATCCCGCGGCCCGAGGCCAAGCAGGCGGCCTGGGACCAGATCGTCAGCGGCAAGCTGCCGAACGCGACGTTCCGCGCGACGCTCGCAGGCTTCCATAACCAGGACCAAGCCGACCTGCTCAAGCCGTACACCCGGAAGTATTTCGAGGTGGTGGCGCGGGCATGGCGAGACTGGGGCACTGGCATGGCGAGGTATTTCGCCGAGAGCGCGTACCCGCGGATCGACGTTTCCGCGGAAACGATCCGCTTGACCGACGCCTGCGTCGCGGATACCGATCCCCCCGCCGGCCTGCGCCGCCTGCTCCTCGAGGGCCGTGACGACGTGGCGCGGGCCCAGCGCTGCCGCCACCGCGACCGCGAGTCCCCCTGAGGCGGCCAAGTCCATAGGCGTGAATCCGGGGATCGACGACCCCAGGGGGTCCACAATCCCCGGATCGACACCGTCCGCGAAGCCTCGATAGCTGCTACTCCGCCGTGATCGTGAGCAGGGTGACCGCGTTCGCGAGGGACTGGACGCCGGGATGGGCGGCGAGATCCTCGAGGAGCACCGGCCGGCCATCGCCGTCGGCGAGCGGTATCCGCCAGTTGGGGTACTCATCGGTCGTGCCTGGCATGTTCTGCGGGCGGCGCTCACCCACCGCGTCGGCGAGCGAGACGCCGATCAGGGCGGCAGGCGTACGAGCCAGGTAGGCATAGAGCGCGACGACGCCCTCCATCGTCGCCAGGCGGGCGCCCGGCGGGATCAGGCCCTCCCCGGCAAGAGCGCCAGCCCAGGCGGATAGTGCCATTTCTGCGTCAGCCCGTTCGATATCCGCCTGGCGGGTAAGCAGGCCTAGCTCGGCGCGGAGTGCCACGTGCTCCCCGGAGAGGAAGGCCGCGGCGGGAGGCATGTCGTGCGTGCCGACCGTCGCGAGGCAGGCCCGTCGCCATTCACCAGGGGGGCGCGGGGTTCCGTCCTTGCGGCGCTCGAACCAGAGCATCGAGGTGCCGAGTATGCCGCAGGCGGCGAGGTACTCGCGGATCCACGGGTCGACCGTGCCGAGATCCTCGCCGATCGCGAGGATGCCCGCGCTTGCCGCCTCACGGGCGAGCACGCCCACCATCGCCTGGTGGTCGCAGCGCACGTAGGTGCCGCGGTCCGGCGTCATGCCCGCCGGCACCCACCACAGGCGCAGCAGTCCCATCACGTGATCCACCCGCAGGCCGCCGGAACGGGAGGCCACAGCGCCGATCAGGTCGGCGAGCGGCCGGTAGCCCCGCTCCGCCAGCCGCTCGGGGTGCCATGGCGGCATGGTCCAGTCCTGGCCAAGCTGGTTGAACTCGTCGGGAGGGGCGCCGACGCTGACGCCGGAGACGAGGAGATCCTGGTGGGCCCAGGCGTCCGCGCCGCCCGGATGCGCGCCCACGGCCAGGTCGTTGATGATCCCGATGTCCATGCCCATGCCGCGCGCGGCGAGCTGCGCCGCGGCGAGCTGCTCATCCGTCAGCCACTGCAGCCAGGCATGAAAGTCAGCCTGGCGGGCGAGCCTGCGGCGCTCCGCGGCGACCGCGGGAGAGCGCGGCCGCGCCAGGCGGGGCGGCCAGGTGCGCCAGTCCGGGCCGTGGATCTCCGCGAGTGCGCACCAGATAGCCCAGTCGTCGAGCGCCTGGCCCTCGCGGCCGCGGAACTTCTCGTACTCAGCGCGCCGCCGCGGGCTCCGTGGAGCCAGGTACAGGATGTCAAGGGCCGCGCGCTTGGCCGTCCAGACGGCATCGCGGTCGATCAGGTCGCCGGTGGCGTTACGGGCGCGCAGCGGCCCGGCCAGGGCGTCGATCCGGTCCCGGTCCGCGGCGTCGAGCAGGGCATGCTCGGGGACGTCCGCCACGCGGATGTAGAGCGGGCTGGTGAACCGCCTGCTCATCGGCAGGTACGGTGATGAGCTGACCGGGGGCTTCGGCTCTGCCGCGTGCAGCGGGTTGACGAGCAGGAAGCCCGCGCCAAGCCCGCGGGCGGTCGCGGCCAGTCGCGTCAGGTCAGCGAAGTCGCCGTGCCCCCAGGACTCGCGGGAGCGGAGCGAGTAGAGCTGGACCGTGAGCCCCCAGCAGCGGCGCCCGGGGAGGGGCGCCAGCGCGCAGGCGGCCGGCGCGGCCGACACCACGGGCAGGGCTGGCGTGATGGCAGGCGGATGGCCCGCTGGCGGATCCCCGAGCGCCCTGAGCACCGCTTCGAGCGTTTCCGGGGCCACGTCGGCCTCGCGGCCCCGCCAGTCCCGGTAGGAGGCCGCGACTCCCCTGGCCCCGGCCCTGCGCACAAGCTCCGCCCGGTCCACCGCTGCTCGCCGCCCCTCTCTCGCTGAGGTCCCCAACCTCCCACACCATGCCCCCGCTATGGCGTCACGACGGAAGATGCGCGCCGCATGCCGTCACCTACGGCCTCCGGCCGACGCGGCACGCCTGCTCAGGTGCGCTCGATCAGCGTCACAAGATCGCCAAGGTGCCGGATGTGCTCGTGGCCGGCCGACCCGGGACAGTCGCCGTACGGATCCAGGTGAACCGGGCGCACGCCGGCGGCGATGGCGCCGGCCACGTCGAACCGCAGGCTGTCACCGACGTGGATCACCTCGCCGCTCGTCACGCCGAGGGCGTCAAGCGCCAGGCGGAAGATCCGGGGATCGGGCTTTTCCACCCCGACAACCGCGGAGTCGATGACGGCCGCCACCTCGATTCCCGCGCCGGAACAGTCCCCGTCCTCGCCCTCGCCCCGCGCGTAGCAGACGCCGACATTCCTGAGCACATCGGCAACATCACCGCTGGCGTTGGAGACGATCCCGACCGGGACGCCGAGCGCGACGATGCGGCGAAGCGCTTCCGTAGTCCCTGCCGGGACATATGTCCAGGTAAAGCCATGAATCGCGCTCATCTGGATGACGAGGTCGTCGACCGCTGCGGGCCGCACGCCGCAGGCCGCCACGTACCCGCGGAGGTAACCGGACCACCACCGGTCGGGGGGGGCCACCTCGGCCGCGGCCATCGCCCGGTAGTGCGCGCGCACCAGGGCCTGCGGGCCCGGGTCCGCACCCGCCGCTCGGATCGGCGGCAGCATGACATCAGGGGAAGGGAACAGCACGACCCCGCCAGCGTCTAGCAGGACGGCGCTTACCGAAGGCACAAGCGGACAATACGTGACGCGCCGGCGGGCGCACAGCCCGGCTCGGGTTACCAGAGCGGGGGGTGGCGGTCCTTCCACGGGCGGGCCGCTTCCAGCTGCGCGGACAGCGAGATGAGGGTGCCTTCCTCCCCCATCCGCCCCGCGAGCATCACCCCGACCGGCAGTCCGGCGGCGGTCCAGTACAACGGCAGGCTCACCGACGGCTGGCCCGTCACGTTGTACAGCGCGGTGAACGGGGTGAACCGCTTCTGCCGCTCGAAGTTCTCCGGCGGCTCGACCTCTTCGAAGTACCCGACCGGCACAGGGGGTGACGCGAGCGTCGGCGTGAGCACCGCGTCGTACGCGGCCAGCGTGACCAGGGCCGAGCGCACCATGATCTGCAGGTATGCCTGCGCGAAGATCAGCTCTCCGGCGCTTGTGGCCTGGCCGCGCCCGCGCAGGTAACGGGTGAGCGGCAGCAGGCGGTCCTCGCGTGCGGGGTCGACAGGGGCGAGCGTCGCCATCGCGTACCAGAGGGTTTCGAACATCGGCACCACATCAGGGCCGAACGGCAGCTCGACGTCTTCCACGTCGTGCCCCAGTTCGCTGAGCAAGCGGCTCGCGTCCTCGTACGCTGCCACGCAGTCCGGATGCACGGCCCCGCCGTCGACCGGGTGCCTGAGGCTGCGCGCGATCCGCAGCCGTCCGGGGTCGCGGGCGGCGTAGCCAAGGAACGTCTCCCCGGCGGGCAGCGGCGGCTGGGTGTGCATGTCGCCAGGGCGGTTCCCCGTCATCACGTCGAGCAGCAGCGCCGCGTCGCTGACGGTACGGGAGATGGGGCCGTCGACGGACAGCCCGGCCAGGTCCGGCACGAGCGGCCCGCGGGATATCCGGCCGCGCGTGGGCTTGATGCCGTACAGCCCGCAGAGGCTGGACGGAATCCGGATGGAGCCGCCGCCGTCGCTGCCCTGGGCGGCGGGAGCGAGCCCCGCTGACACCGCGGCGCCGGCGCCGCCGCTCGACCCGCCCGCCGACCGGGACAGGTCCCACGGCGTGCGGGCGGGCGGCCCGATCGTGGTCTCGGTGTAGCAGGGCAGCCCGAACTCCGGGGTGGCGGTCTTGCCGGTGATGACCGCTCCCGCCGCGCGGATCGCCGCCACGGCGTGATCGTCCTGGATGGCGATGTTGTCCTCGTAGACGGCGGAGCCGAAGGTCTGGCGCACCCCGGCCACCATGTTCAGGTCCTTGATCGGGATCGGCACGCCGGTGAGCGGCGGCAGCTCGCCGGGCTCGCCGGCTCGCGTGACCGCTTTTTCCGCCGCACGGGCCTGGTCGCCCGCGAGTTCAGCGGTTACGGTGAAGAACGCGCCGACCTGGGCGTTGAGGTCCCCGATACGACGAAGGTAGTAGTCGGTAGCCTCGACGGGGGACAGCTCGCGGGCGCGGATCGCGGCCGCCAGCTCGATCACGGTGAGGTCATGGATCTGGGTCACGTTACCGAATCGTAGACCAGGCGAAATGGGGGAATAAGAACCTATCTACCCAATCGAGAAGAAGCGAACCGGCTACCGGCAGCGACACTTGCGTGAACGACCCGCTACTATGCGCTCAGCCGGACATCAGTTACGCTCGGTGCGTGGATCAGATCACCGGGCAGCGTGTGGACCTGATGACTGGGCAGCCGACCAGCGCCGCCAGCTCATCACCCCAGCCCGATCCATCGGGGCTCACAGGCGCGCCCCAGGATCCCGTAGCGACGCCGATCTGGGAACCGGCAGACGCGGGTCCGCACGCGCCACACAACGCTTCTCTCGCGCATGTTCCCGTGCGCGCACCCTCCGGGCCCTCCCGGCGCGCCAGGATCGGCCACCTGTCCGCTGACCCGCGGATGCCAGGCTGGCGCCGCCGCATGCTCATAGCAGTGCCATCTGGCATCCTTGCCGGCGTGCTCTTCGGCTGGCGGTTCGGCCTCACCGTGGCTGTCCTCATCGTTATCGCGGACATCGTCGTCCGTTCGAGGACGAGCGCCACCGTCCCGGCAGGCACCATGGCGACCGTCGCCCAGCGCCGGACAAAACGGTACCTGGCAAGGCTCGAACGGGCCGGCTTCCGCACGCTGAACGCGCGAGCCATCCCCGGCACCGACCAGGTCATCGACCACTTCGTGGTCGGGCCTACCGGCGTCTACTCGATCGACTCCGAGCAGTGGGACAAGCGCCTCCCGGTCCGGACGAAGAACGCCAGGCAGCTCTGGCACGGGCCGGAGAGCCAGAAGCACCGGCTCGAGCACGCGCGCTGGGAGGCGGCACAGGCCAGCGAGCTCGTCGGGAGCGCGCTTGGCATGCAGCTCACCGTCCGCCCCGCGATGGTCGTCTACGGACCAGCCATCCCATGGGGCGTGGCAACCATCAGGGACGTCGATGTCTTCGGCGGCAAGGGCCTGCGCAAGTACCTGCGCCGGCATCCCGCCGGACGCCGGGCGCCCAGGCTTGACCCGGGCGAGGTCGAGCGGATCCGTAACGCCGCGGACTCGGCCCTGCCGCCAGTGACCTAACGAGAAGAGAGCCCGGCCGGCCGGTACGCTGAGTCTCCAGGCAAGCTCGCAGAAGAGCCCTGGAGGGAGTCGGCAATGCCACCGCTTCGGTCCCGTACGGTCACGCACGGCAGGAACATGGCGGGCGCGCGCGCGCTCCTGCGCGCCACCGGCGTAGCGCGCGAGGATATCGGCAAGCCAATCGTCGCGGTGGCCAACAGCTTCACCGAGTTCGTCCCCGGGCATGTGCACCTGCGCGAGGTGGGCCAGGTAGTGGCCGACGCGGTCCGTGCCGCCGGAGCGGTGCCCCGCGAGTTCAACACGATCGCGGTGGACGACGGCATCGCGATGGGCCACGCCGGCATGCTGTACTCGCTGCCCAGCCGTGAGCTGATCGCCGACTCGGTCGAGTACATGGTCAGCGCGCACTGCGCGGACGCCCTGGTGTGCATATCCAACTGTGACAAGATCACGCCAGGGATGCTGATCGCCGCACTCCGGCTGAACATCCCGACCGTCTTCGTCTCCGGCGGCCCGATGGAGGCCGGCAAGGCGATTGCCCCCGTGGCGGGCCAGCCCGTGGCGGGCCAGCAGACGCAGCTACAGCAGTCGGCGGGGAACGGGCGCAAGATCGACCTGATCGACCCCATGATTGCCTCGGCTGATCCGTCCGTGTCCGACGAACGGCTGCTCGAGATGGAGGAGTCCGCGTGCCCTACCTGCGGCTCCTGCTCGGGCATGTTCACCGCGAACTCGATGAACTGCCTGACCGAGGCGATCGGGCTCGCGCTGCCAGGCAACGGCACCACGCTCGCGACGCACACCGCGCGTCGTGAGCTGTTCGAGCGGGCGGGCCAGGTGGTCGTCGAGATCACGCGCCAGTATTACGAGCACGCCGACGACACTGTCCTGCCGAGAGCGATAGCGACGCGTGCGGCGTTCGAGAACGCGATGGCGCTCGACGTCGCGATGGGCGGATCGACCAACACGATCCTGCATCTGCTCGCGGCGGCGCGCGAGGCGCGGGTGGACTTCGGGCTCAAGGAGATCGACGAGGTGTCCCGGCGGGTGCCGTGCCTGTGCAAGGTGGCGCCGAGCAGCGACCGCTACCACGTGGAGGACGTGCACAGGGCCGGCGGGATACCGGCGATCCTCGGCGAGCTGGACAGGGCGGGGCTGCTGAACCGTGGCGTGCGCTCGGTTCACAGCAGGTCGCTGGCCGCGTTCCTCGGCAGCTGGGACCTGCGCTCGCCCTCGGTCACCGCCGGGGCGGTGGAGCTGTTTCACGCCGCGCCCGGCGGTGTCCGCACGATACGCCCGTTCTCGCAGTCCACGCGCTGGGACTGTCTGGACACGGACAGGGCGGCCGGCTGCATCAGGGACGCGCCGCACGCGTACACCGCCGACGGCGGGCTCGCGGTGCTCTACGGCAACCTCGCCCCCGATGGCGCGATCGTGAAGACGGCAGGCGTCCCCGAGGCGCTGTGGCGGTTCACCGGGCCTGCCCGGATCTTCGAGAGCCAGGAGGACGCGGTCGAGGGCATCCTGGCCGACGCTGTCAGGGCAGGCGACGTGGTGGTCATCCGCTACGAGGGCCCCCGGGGCGGCCCCGGCATGCAGGAGATGCTCTACCCCACCAGCTTCCTCAAGGGCAGGGGACTGGGACGCGCGTGCGCGCTCATCACCGACGGACGGTTCTCTGGTGGCACCTCCGGGCTGTCCATCTGTCACGTCGCGCCGGAGGCGGCCGGGGGCGGTGCTATCGCCCTTGCCGAGGACGGTGACCGCATCGAGATCGACATCCCGCGCCGCGAGCTCCGGCTGGACGTGCCGGACGGGGAGCTCGCGGCACGCCGCGAGCGGCTGCTTGCCAGGCTCGGCGGCTACCGGCCCGCGATGAGGCGGCGGCCGGTCAGCGTCGCGCTGCAGGTCTATGCCGCCATGGCGACGTCGGCAGCCACCGGCGCTGCCCGCGACATCACCCTGCTCGACTCGGGGCCGTGAGCGCTGACCACGTCGACGCCAGCGAGTTCGTCCGGCCCGCGCGGGCGGCCGACGTCGCGGACCTCGCCCGTATCCAGGTGGCGAGCTGGCGGTCGTCCTACGCGGACCTGATCCCCGGCGCCGTGCTCACCGAGCTGACAAGCGGGGACGCCGAGGCACGCTGGCGCGAACAGTGGCAGGCTTCGCTGGGCAGCCCGCCGACCAGCAGGCACCACATACTCGTGGCGGTCACGGCGGCAGGCAGCGGCCCCCGGCTGGTGGCGGGCTTCGCCTCATGCGGGCCCGCCACCGACTCCGACCGATGGCCAGCTACCGACGCGGAGCTCTACGAGCTGCGCGTGGCACCTGACCTGACCGGCAGGGGGCACGGAAGCCGGCTACTCAACGCCGTGGCCGACACGCTCGCCGAGGACGGCTTCCGCACCGCCTGCGCCTGGGCACTCGAATCAGACCAGGCACTGCCCAGGTTCCTCGAGTCAGCTGGCTGGGCGCGTGATGGTGCCAGCAAGAGACTCGACATGGGCGCGACGGTACCGATGGTGCGCCTGCATACTACGGTCGGCCCGTAACAGGAGCACATCAAGTGGTCTGTGCGGGGAAGACCACTTCGGGCAGAGCAAGCACAATAGGCGTGCTCTTAGTCGCCGCGCCCAGTTGCGGCCGCCAGGTAATTGTTACTGGTAACAAATATTTCGGGATTGTGTCACCTAGGTTTCCTGGGTCACCATAAGGCTGGCCGATTCGGCCGCGGTGACCGAGGATACGGCGGGGACATGCGCCGCCTTCGGTGCGGTTCGCGTCACGGTCGCTGTTGCCTTCGACTGGCTGATCTGCCAGCAGAAGACGGCGAGGCCAGCGGAGAGGAGCACGAGGTTCTTAACCACGAACTCGCCGGTCTCTGTGAGCATGAACGGATTCCCGTTCTGGAAGGAAACGCCGGTCTGGAGTACCAGGGTGCCGAACGTTCCTACCATGTGGGCCGCGAACACCAGTATCACCACGCGGGCGGCGAGCCCGGTGATCATCCATAGCCCAAGAAAGATTTCGAACACACCGACGGAGTACACGAACCACATACCCGGTGTGACGAACGGGACCGAGTGCATGACGAGCGTTGCGACCGGCGAGCTGCCGGTCAGCTTCAGGGCACCGAACCAGATGTAGACGATTCCGAGCGCCGTGCGCAGGACTGGCAGGCTGACCTGCCCCCATGCTTGGATGGCGCGCTCATAGGCTGTGGTTAACCTGGTCATGACAACTCCTGATTCTCTCCGACATTCTGGACATTTCGTTTTCCACAGCCAGCGGAACTACTAAGTAAATGGCACAGCATCCCGGGGCACTCCGTCAAGGCTCCCGGGGGGGCCGGAACACTTCCGGTCCCCGAGGGCGGGCCCAGCCAGGGCCGAAAGGGCCCGTAAATGAAAACTGTGCGATGAAACACACTGAAACACACTGAACTGAAGATCAAATGAAATTGCGCCAGGCTGGCGATCCCCGCGCGCGCCAACGGGCCATGCGGCCTGCGAGCGCGCTCTCGCGCAGGCCAGGGTCCCGGACCGGTCCGCCATCAGGCCGGCCCGGGTTGCGGCATAGCCTGTGTCCGTGGCTAGCACGCGGCAGTGGGTGGCGGGCGCGCGGCCGCGGACACTGCCCGCGGCGATCGTGCCCGTCCTGATCGGCTCGGCCGTCGCGGCCGGCTATGGCAGGTTCTCGTCGTGGCGGGCCGCGCTCGCGCTGGTCGTGGCCCTCGCGCTGCAGATCGGGGTCAACTACGCCAACGATTACAGCGACGGCGTGCGCGGCGCGGATGAGCGCCGCGTCGGGCCTGTCCGCCTCGTCGGAGCCGGCCTCGCACCGCCCGGGCAGGTCCTCACCGCCGCCATGGGCTGCTTCGCCATCGCCTGCGTCGCAGGGCTCGTCCTCGTCGTCGTCACCTCGTGGTGGGCGCTGCTGCTCGGCGCGGGGGCGGTCGCCGCGGCGTGGTTCTACACGGGAGGCAGCCGCCCCTACGGGTACCGGGGGCTCGGTGAGGTGGCGGTGTTCGCGTTCTTCGGCGTGGCCGCGGTCGCGGGAACCGCCTATGTGCAGATGGGCAGCCTGCCCTGGCTCGCGCTCGCTGCCTCGGTGCCAGCGGGCCTGCTCGCCTGCGCGCTGCTCATGGTCAACAACCTGCGGGACATCGCTTCCGACGCCGTGGCGGGAAAACGCACGCTCGCGGTATTGCTCGGCGACCATCGCACCCGGCTGCTCTACGCGGCGTGCCTGCTCGTCCCGTTCGCCGTCGCGGCAGCGCTCGCGGTGCCCCGGCCGCTTGCCCTGCTCACCCTCGCCGCGGCACCGCTCGCGCTCGCGCCTGTCCGGTCCGTCCGGACCGGCGCGTCCGGTCCCGCGCTCATCAGGACGCTAGGGCAGACCGGACGGCTCCAGCTGGCATTCGGCGTGCTGCTGGCGATCGGCCTCGCCATCCGCATCTAGCACCCTCGCCGGGCAGGCCGGGACCGGCCCATTAGTATGGATGCCTCGGTAGCGCTGTTCTAGCTACACCAGCGAGGCATTCACACTAATGGCTGGCGGGGGGACCATCAGCGGGAGTCGCGGGGGCAGGGTCGCCTGCGGGAGTCGCGGGGGCAGGGTCGCCTGCGGGAGTCGCGGCCGCGCTACTGCCTGCGGGCGTACCGCTGATGGCGGGCGCCGACGGCTCGGCAGGGCCGCCTGAGCCGGTCGCGGTGCCCGCTGAGCCGGCGCCCCCCGCGGCTCCGGTCGCGCCCTCGAATGCCGTGCTGAGGGACTTGAGCGCCGTGGTCACCTCACTCGGGATCACCCAGAACGTGTTGCCCTGTCCCTGCGCGAGCTGCGGCAGCGTCTGCAGGTACTGGTAGGCGAGCAGCTTCGGATCCGGATCGTTATCATGGATCGCCTGGAAGACCGTGCCGATCGCCTGAGCCTGGCCCTCGGAGCGCAGGATCGCACCCTGCTTCTCGCCCTCGGCGCGCAGGATGTTGCTCTGCTTCTCGCCCTCCGCGGTGAGGATCTGCGACTGGCGGAATCCCTCGGCGGTGAGGATCGCCGCGCGCTTCTCCCGTTCGGCCCGCATCTGCTTCTCCATCGCGTCCTTGACGCTCTTCGGCGGGTCGATCGCCTTGATCTCCACCCGGGTGACCCGGATCCCCCACTTGCCCGACGCGTCGTCGAGCACGCCGCGCAGCATGTTGTTGATCTTGTCGCGGGACGTCAGCGTCTGCTCCAGGTCCATCGAGCCGATGACGCTGCGCAGCATGGTCGCGGTCAGCTGCTCGATCGCCTGGTGGTAGCTCACGATCTCGTAGTCCGCCGCCCGCGGGTCTGTGACCTGGAAGAACAGCACGGTATCGATGAGCACGACGAGGTTGTCCTCGGTGATGACGGGCGCCCCGTTGAACGACACCACCTGCTCGCGCAGGTCGATCATCGACTTGACCCGGTCGACCATGGGGATGACGAAGTTCATCCCGGGCTCCAGGGTCTTGCGGTACCTGCCGAACCGCTCGACGTTCCGCGCGCGGGCCTGCGGCACGATGCGGATCGTCTTGATCACGAAGAGGAGCACGAGCAGGGCGACGACGGCCCCGACGATGGCGACAGCAAGGTCCATGACTACTCCCGCGGGTGCACGAGGGCGGTGGCGCCCTCGATCTGAAAGACGTCCACGGTCGTGCCCACGGGGATGACAAGGGTCTCGTCGTAGGCGCGGGACGACCACACCTCGCCGCCGATGCGGACCCGCCCGGCCTGACCGGTGACCTCCTCCACCACGGTCGCGGACTTTCCGATCAGCGCGGACACGCCGGTCCGCAGCGCGGGGGGCTGCGTGATGTGGCGCATCGCGATCGGCCGGACGAAACCGAGGCCGCCGCCGGCCGCGACAACGAACGCGGCGAGCTGGAAGGGCAGGCCGAGGCCGAATGCCCCGACGATGGCGGCCACGACCCCCGCGACCGCGATCAGGCCGAGCGCCAGCGTGCCGGTGAGGATCTCCGCGACCCCAAGTACCGCGGCTACGATCAGCCAGACGATCCAGGACCCCATGGTTGCTCCGGGGAAGGGGACACATGGCGGGCGGTTAGGCCCGTGCGTGGCCTGTATCGGCGCGGGCACGGCTTGCTCGCGCTCTCCTGATGACATTAACGCTTCCGGGGGCCTGCCGGCACCGGCGGCAACGCATCATTTGCCGCAGGGACCGGTGACTGGCCGGCGCGGGCCGCGGGCTCAAAGCACGCACGTGCCGGAGCCCGCGGCTCACAGCTCAGCCGCGGCTCAGGGATCAGCCGTAGGAGAGCGAGTAGCTGTTGACGGTGAAGGCCTCGGTGGTGTTGCTCGTCGAGCTGATCTCCCAGCCGAACTGGACCGTGCTCAGCGTCGCATTGGTGAGCCAGCCCGCGCTGGACAGCCAGTTGAATGTGGCCTTGATGTCGACGCTTCCCGAGGTCTCATTGCCGGTGCGCACGAAGGAGAAGACGGCGTTGGACCCGTTGCTGCCGCGGTAGACGTTCCAGCTGCTGCCGCCTATCGAGACGGTCGTCTGGTATGTGCCAAGCGGCCCGACGTTCCGGGTGTCCGTCCACAGCATGATCTCGTCGGCGCTGCCATTAGCCCAGATGTCGTATGCCGCTTCGAAGTTCCCGCTGCCTGGGACGCTGAAGTTGAAGCTGCTCTTGACGCTGCTCAGTGAGCTGAGCGACCTGCCGACGGACTTGCTGACGTTCGGGTACGACTTGACCCCGCCGGTGTTCGGCTGGTCAGAGTCAACTCCCCAGTTGCTGAACGAGTTCGCCCAGATCGTCTGCGGCCCCGCCCCGCTCCCCCAGACGTCGTTGTAGAGCGTGTAACCGCCGTTGGACCACGAGCCGAAATTGGCCGACGAGGACCAGACCGCGGCGAACGCCGCGTTAGCCCCGAGGACAAGTACCGTGGTAAATGTGAGAATGGGCAGTATCAAACGTGCCGTCCTGGTCATGAGCGGGTTCTCCAATCTTCTAACCGGGACATGCCTGCACTGGTTATGAAAGTTTCTCCCTCTTCTTCTTCTCCTTTCTTCCGGGAATTGCCGAAGAAGGTGTCGAAGCGCTTCGACACCTATTCGACATGATCTCTTGCATAATGCATGAGCATGACACGAATACTAAGAGCGCAATTCCCCGAATTCAATAGGAACCCGCCTGGAAGCAAAGCGCGGCAGGGTCAGGACCTCCTGGGGCCCGGCTTCCTGGCGGCGAAGACCAGCACGTCGGAGTCGCCTGTGGCCTCCGCTTCGGTGTAGCCGTCATACACCTGGATGTCCTCGAACCCCGCCTGGCCAAGCATCATCAGCAGCTCATTGCGGAAATACAGGCATTCCCTGAGGGTGTGCTCCTCGTCTGCCGACAGCTGCCCGTCCCGCCACTGCATGGCGTGCATCTGGTAGGTGATGACCTGCGCAAGCGGATCGAAATCCACGACCCGGGCGTGCAGGGCCAGTTCGCTCCCGTCCGGCGCGCGCCGGCGTTGCGGCGGCAACGGCGGCTCGGGTAGGCCGCGCCGCTTGTCCCTGAGCCAGTACTGCCAGCGTTCCGCATTCTGGTAGGGGAGGTGGTTGTCCATCACGAGCATGCCGCCCGGGTCGAGGTGGGCGTATATCCGCCGCAGCGCCTCCCCGTCGTTGCGGCGGCTGCCGCCCAGGCCAAATCCCCCGCACACGAACACCGTCCGGTAGCTGCGGGGAAGATCAAGCTCATGCATGGCCTGGGCGTACAGCCGGGGTGAGAGCCCTTCCCGATCGGCCCTGGCCCGGCACAGGGCGAGCATGTCCGGTGAGATGTCGCACCCGTCCGCGTCGAGCCCGGCGGCCAGGTAAGGCAGCAGCAGGCGGCCCGTGCCGCACGCCACGTCGAGAGCGGGCTGGCCGTGGCGTTCGACAGCGTTACGGAAGTAGGCGATCTCAGGGCCGTCGGTGTTGAACTCGGCCCACCAGCGCGCCACCACGCCGTAGTGCCAGGTCAGCGGCTCGCCGGTCACGCTGGCCGCGACCCGTACGTCTCGGCCAGCTTGTCCATTACCGCGTCGAGCCGCGCATCGGCCTGCTGCCGCGCCGGGTCTTCCGCGTACCACGCGACGATCTCGCGCGCGCCCCGCTCGAAGGGGATCACCGCTCGATAGCCAGGCACGACGCTGCGCAGCTTCGAGTTGTCGAACACCATCGAGTGCGCCTTGTCGCCGAGCAGGCCCGCTCCCCAGTCCGGGTCGGCCGCCGCGATCGCGTCCGAGGGAACGTGGACGATGCGCGCCGTGAGCCCGCTGGCCGCCGCGAGCGTCTCGGCGATCTGGTTCCAGGTGAGCACATCGTCTGAGGTGATGTGGAATGCCTCGCCGATCGTGCGCGGGTGGCCGAGCAGGGGGACGAAGCCCCGCGCGAAGTCCTGGTGGTGGGTCAGCGTCCACAGGGACGTGCCGTCTCCGTGCACGATGATCTGCCTGCCCTGCCGCATCCGGCCGAGCACCGTCCAGCCGCCGTCGAACGGCACGAGCGTCTTGTCATAGGTGTGCGAGGGCCGCACGATCGTGGCGGGAAAGCCATCGTCGCGGTAAGCAGCGACGAGCATCTCCTCACAGGCGATCTTGTCGCGGGAGTACTGCCAGAACGGGTTGCGCAGCGGCGTGGACTCGACCACGGGCTGGCGCGCCGGCGGCGTCTGATACGCCGAGGCGGAGCTGATGAACACGTACTGCCGCGCGCGGCCGCGGAAGACGTCCATGTCAGCCCGCACGTGCTCAGGGGTAAACGCCACCCAGTCGACCACGGCATCGAAGTCCCGGCCGCCCAGGGCTTCCCGGACGGAGACAGGATCGCGGACATCGCCGCGCAGGACCGTGGCCTGCGGCGGAAGCGGGCGGTCACGGCTGCTGCCGCGGTTGAGCACGAACAATTCGATGCCGTGCTCGACGGCCAGGCGGGAGCAGGCAGAGCTGATGATCCCGCTGCCGCCGATGAAGAGGACCCTGAGACTGCTCACGCCAACGATCCTGTCATGCGGTGCGGCGCCTCCTAGAATTTAGCCGAACGGGAGCGCGATGGCGGCACCACCACGAGCCGCGAGCCCTGCCCTGGCGGTCAGCGCCACCTGGCGCTCGCACGTGGCCCGCTCTCGTTAGGTAGATATCTCGTTGTCGTCAGCGTGGTGGTGACGCTCTGCGCTGCTACCCGGCTGCGGGCGGCGGCTGGATGATGATCAGATCCGCGGTCTTCTGGGCGATCACGACGCCGTTCTGATCGATATCGAAGGTCAGCTGGAGCTGTGTCGCGGTACAGGACGGCGGCACCAGGAAGCCGGCGCTCGTGCTGAACCGTCCGAACGGGGCGAAGGTCACCTGCTGCGGCGGGAGCGGGTCGATCGCGGGGCAGCCCGGCGGGATGCCAGAGCCCGATCCGGTGAAGCGCGCGAACCAGATCACCGACGTCTGCTGGGTCTGCCCGGTGCAGTTGCGGGCCGTCATGCCTGCGGTGGATAGCTGCCCAGGGGAGACCTGGGACGGGCTGAAGGCCAGATGCGTGATCTGGATCACGCCGGTGCAGGATGCCGGAACGGTGCTTGTGCTTGCCGCTGCGAGGGCGCTGCCTGTTAAGACGAGCACGGCAGGCGTGATGACCATGGCCGTCATCAGCAGGACTTTACGGAGCATTGAGATCCCCCTTCTATCCGAGGCGGCGACGCGGAGGTTCCCGGCGTGCCGGGGCCCGGCACCCGCGAGATCGCATCGGCCTGCGGCCCAGTGCCAGTGTCCGCAGTCAGCCCGGTCGGCACAACCACCGGATATCGACGCGGCGAAGCGCATCTCGAAATTGCATGATCTACGTGGTGCACGCGCGGAAACGACCATGAAAGTACTTGCCATGCTTTCAGGCAGGCTGTTCACGCGGGCTTTTCAGGCGGCTTCCACTCGGCCGCGAGCAGCCCGAGGATGACCTCGTCGACGAAGTACCCGCTGACCCAGGCCGAGCGTCGCAGAGTTCCTTCCTGGACGAACCCCGCCGCGACGGCTGCCCGTCTCATCGCCGCGTTTCCCGCGAGCGTCTCGACCTGCAGCCGGTGCAGCCCGCGGGTCGCGAAACCGTAGCCGCACAGCACGCGGACGACGTCGGTGCTGAGCCCGCGCCCCCGGAAGGCGGGCCGGAGTGAGATTCCCACATGAGCTGCCCTGTTGTGCAGGTCGATGCCCCACAGCAGCGCATCGCCCGCGAGCTCACCGGCGGCGAGTTCCACCACGGAGAAACAGGCGACGTCGTCGGCGGGGCCGGTAACCGCGAAAGGGGACGCGGCGCAGCCGGGTGCGATGGGCCGCCACGGCCGGAAATCAGCCTTCGACCGGGTCGCGACGTCGTCGTAGAGCTCAGCGTGCAGGATAGGAACATCCGCCTCGTGCCGGGCCCGCAGCCCGATCTTGTCACCGCGCAGCATGTGGCCGTTCTTACCCGGCGGGCCCTGTGTAATCAACCCGATTTCCGGGCTCCGCCTCGTTATTCAAAGCCCTCAGGCCGTGATCTTGCCAGGCCACGCGGTCGGGCCCGGCCCGGGGCGCCGCGTCGCCGCAACTACAGCAGTGGTCCATTCACACACACCAGACTGCATGAATGGACCACTGCTGTAGTTCGCTGCCGGCCGTGGCGAGGGTCGCCCGGCTGCTGATCTTCATCAGAAACTACTTTGAATAACCCCCCCGGCTCCTCGATCCAGCCTTACTGCCCCGATCCAGCCCGCCAGGCGCGACTCTTGCCCTGCTAACACCCCCTCCCCCGCACCCCATCACCATCTGCGTGCCGACCGCCGCCCCCCGTCGCCTGACGCCGCATCCTGCGCACAGTCGCTGTCAGATCTGCCCGTTCAGCTACCCTTTCGTAACTTCGTGTATAAGTTCGAATTCAAATTGTGATCAAGCTCGTTTGGTGAGATGATTCGAGTGTAGGTTCGAAGTTGATCTGGAGCGGGGTAATGCTCCGCGAAGAAACTGCCCCGCCCCGCAGCCAGACACCCGCCTGATGTCACCGCCCGCGCAAGACAGCCACCCACCCCGACACCACCACCACACCCGATGTTCGCGCCGATCTCCTGGCGGATCCGCAGAGGTGGACACTACGTCAAGTGTTTCGCGCCCCTGGGCCCTCGGGTGCGGCGGCTCAGTGCGGGCGGCGGGGTGAAGCCGGGGCCGGCGACGGCGTCGAGTAGCTCTGCGATCCTGAGCAGGCGCAGGTCGGAGAGGAACGGTCCGACCACCTGGACGCCCACCGGAAGGCATCCTTGCGTCAGGCCGGTCGGCAGCGTCACGACCGGGAGCAGGACGGATCCGATGGCACCGCACCATGCCATCGCGATCGGGTGGGGGACGGCGGTGCCGTCGACGTTGAGCACGCGGTCGGTGATCGGACGATCGGTGTCATGGGGGAACGCCGCGGTGGGCATCACCGGCGCGAGCACGACGTCGTACCGCTCGAAAAGTGTGGCCCACGCAGCGCGCTGCCGCTGGCGGAGTCCGTCGGCGCGCGCCCACGAACGGTACGGGCTGGCGAGCGCGCGTCCCGCGTTGAGCATCAGGCTGTCACCGGGGACGTCCTCGAGCGCGGCGAGGCTGGCGAACACGTCGTCGGGCAGCCACACCCCCATCATGGGGAGAGCGAGATCCTGCCAGGCCCGGAGGCCGTCGGCTAGGGGGACGGGGAGCGCCACGGCATCGACCTTCGCGCCGGCGCCGTCAAGCCGGCTCGCGAACGCGACAAGGCTGTCACGCACGTCCTGCGCGAGGGGCAGGAGGTCGCTGCCCTCGTGGAACACGGTTGCCACGCGCAGCGCCGTCGCATCGTCGATCGCTGGTCCCGCGTCGAGCTCGAGACGCCAGCCCGCCATGGCCTCTGGTACCGGTCCCGCGACGACGCCGAGCGCGGTCCGGAGATCGTCGACGCTGCGCGCGAGCGGGCCGCCGACGCCGACGTCGGGCTCGACCAGGCTTCCCGGCGGACCCGGTATGTGGCCTCGGACGGGCACCACGCCCCACGACGGCTTCAGCCCGTAGACGCCGTTGCAGTGCGCGGGAATGCGGATCGACCCGCCGAGGTCGCTGCCAAGCTCGAGCGGGGTGAGCCCGGCCGCGACCGCCACAGCTGCGCCACCCGACGAGCCGCCGGCGGTGCGTCTGGTGTCCCACGGGTTGCGGGTGAGGCCGTAGACATCGTTGAACGTCTGCCAGTCGCCCGCGTAGCGCGGCGTGTTGGTCTTGCCGAAGATGATGGCGCCCGCCGCCTTCAGCCGGCCGACCGCGAGCGCGTCCGTGCGGGGCACATGGTCCCTCAACTGCGGGGCGCCCGAGGTGGTGACCAGGCCCTCGGTCTCCCACACGTCCTTAACCGTCATGGGCAGCCCATGGAGGGGGCCGACGGCATCACCCCTGGCCGTCGCGGCGTCGGCCAGGCTGGCGGCGGCCCGTGCCCGGTCTGCATCGAGCGCCACGACCGCGTTCAGGCCGGCGTTGTGCCGCTCGACGCGGGCGAGGAGGTGGTCGAGCAGCTCCCGGCTGGAAATCTCCCTGCCGCGCAGGGCCCGGATGAACTCGGCCGTGGTGGCGAAGTCGAGGTCCATGCCCGGATCGTACGCGGGCGCAGAAAACACGCGAGTCGAACACGTGTTTGATCATGGGCTACAATCGGCGCATGATGGGTGCGCGCGTGATAGGTGCAGTGCAGGGCTCGCTGCTTGACTTCGGCGAGGAGGCACGTCCGGGCCCGCTCGGATCATCGGTGCAGCGGACGGTCCTCGCCCACGGGGCCTGGATCGATGTCCGGCCAGGCTGGATCGCTGGCGCCGACGCGCTGTTCGCGCGGCTCATCCAGGCTGTCCCGTGGCACGCCGAGAAACGGCAGATGTACGACAGGATCGTTGACGTCCCCCGGCTGCTCAGCTTCTGCCCCGAAGGCACGTCCCTTCCCGACCCCGTACTCGACGAGGCCAGGCAGGCGCTGGATGCGCACTACGGCGACGAGCTCGGCGAGCCATTCCGCACCGCCGGACTGTGCCTGTACCGAGACGGCAGGGACAGCGTCGCGTGGCACGGCGACACCACCGGGCGGGGCAGGACAGAGAACACCATGGTCGCGATCGTGTCGGTTGGCGCACCCCGTACGCTGCTGCTCCGCCCGCGGGCCGACGGCCAGGCCCTGCGCCATGAGGCACTGCACCATGAGGCACTGCACCATGAGGCCCTCCGCCATGACCTCGGCCACGGGGATCTCCTCGTGATGGGCGGCAGCTGCCAGCGCACCTGGGAGCACGCCATACCCAAGACCGCACGGTCCGCCGGGCCGCGGATCAGCATTCAGTTCCGCCCGCGGGGAGTCCGCTGACCTACGGCGTCCGGGGCGGCTGTGGGCTTGGCGCGGCCGGCTGGCCGAATGTGAGCGAGACGTGCTTGAATCCCAGGGAGACGAGGAGCGCCGTGAGCATCGTCCTCGTGTTGGTCTCCGCGCGGGGGATCAGGCCCGCCTGCTGTGCCGCCACCTGGATCTTGTGCTGAGCAACAAGGTAAAGCTGCTGCTGGTCCGGGGGATTACCGGTCAGGAACTGGCCGATACGGTCGAACAGGCCTTGCTGCTGAGCGAAAATATAGCTGTGCCGCACGTCCATCGACGGCGAGCTGAGCTGCGCGTGCGACAATGCGATCGAGACGGTATCCCGGTTGGCGGATACCGTGACGGCATTGCCCTTGAGGTTCGCGAAGTCGACGTAGGCGATGACGCTGCCGGCGCCGACGAACAGTGTCCGCTGGCCGCGGAGCGCAGACGGGATGAACCGGGTTTCGGTATCCAGGTCGACGACTACCTGGAACTGGCCGCTCGCCGCTTCGTATCGGCTCAGGTCCTGTATCGACTTCAGCAGTACCGGCTGGCTGCGATCAGTGGTCTGGCTCGTGAATGGGTTATGCAGGGACGGAATCAGCTTCAGGCCGGCGACCACGAGGATCACAGCCACAACGACAGCGATCAAGACAAGCGGCCACACCCGACGCCGCGGGCCCCGCCTGGCCGGATACCCGGCCGATCTCGCCGCGGTCCTGCCCAGCCGCACGTTCATTCGCCTCCTCGCTCACGCGCCCGTTACCGCTACGGTGACGCCGTCCCTCTGCCCATCACTTGCGGATCTATGACGCGAATCGCCGACTTGCTGAACCGGTGCGGGGAGAGCCCGGACGGAGGATGCGCCGAACGTGAACGTGCCCTGGTGCCGGCTGACATCTGTCCTGCGAGATCATTGGTACGCACCAGTTTCCAGGAGGAAAGCGAGGAGGGAAAGATGGCGCAGAAGGTTCAGGTACTCCTTATCGACGATCTCGACGGGAGCGAGGCTGTCACGACCGTGTCGTTCAGCCTCGACGGCGTGTTCTATGAGATCGATCTCAGTGCGGACAACGCAGGAAATCTCCGCAACGGGGTAGCCCCCTACGTCGCGCACGCGCGCAAAGCTAATGCCCCCGCCCGGCGCCGTCAGGCCCGGGCCGGCGTGAGCCGGGAACACAGCGCTGATATCCGGTCGTGGGCGAAGTCACGCGGATACAAGGTCAGCGATCGCGGGCGGATTCCAGCCTCGATCGTCCAGGACTACGAGAGAGAGCACTGAGAGAGCCGTGAGGCAGAGCACTGACACGATGGCAGACCTGCGTCCGCCGGCGAGATCCGCCGGGGAGAATGGTCGGCATGATAGGTCCGGTCCAGGTCCGCGGCGCGGTGATCCCGCCCGCGGAGCTGTCGTGGCGGTTCTCCAGGTCTCCTGGTCCGGGCGGGCAGTCGGTGAACACAACCGATAGCCGGGTCGAGCTCTCCTACGATCTTGCGGCCTCTGAGGCGCTCGGCCCGGTACTCAGGGAACGGGCGATGCGAGCGCTGGCCGGCAGGCTGGTCGACGGCGTGCTGACGGTAACCGCCTCGGAGTACCGCTCCCAGCTGCGCAACCGCCAGGCCGCGGCGAGCAGGCTCTCGGCGCTGCTCGTCGCGGCAACGGCCCCGCCCCCGCCGCCGCGGCGGGCGACCCGGCCCAGCCGCGGGGCAACGGAACGCCGGCTGGCCGTCAAGCAGCGGCGCTCTCAGATCAAGCGTCTTCGCCGCTACGAGGGCGAGTGACACGCGCCGGCCGCGTCATTCCCTGCGTCCGGTCGCGGCGAGCGTGACACCGAGGCTGATCATCGCCAGGCCGCCGGCGCCGCCGATCAGCTCGAGCCGCCGAGGGGAGCGGGCGAACCATGACCGCACCGCGCTCGCGGCCAGGCTCCAGGCGCTGGGACCCGGGATCACGATCAGGATGAAGGACGCCACCGAGAAAGCCAGGAACTGGTCAGCCGAAACCATGCCATCACGCTAACCTCTGGCACCACCGCTTCGCGACCCTCGAACCGGTAGCACCAGCCCCCGTGCGCCCCGGAACCCCGGTTTGCTAGTCGAGACCGAGCAGCGGCTCCAGGCCGAATGTCAGCCCGGGCGGCAGTGAGCCGATCCGCCTGACGCCGAGCAGCACTCCGGGCATGAACGATGCACGGTCGAGCGAGTCATGCCTGATCGTGAGGGTCTCGCCGTGGCCGCCGAGCAGCACTTCCTGGTGCGCCACCAGGCCGGGGAGCCGGACCGAGTGCACATGCACCCCGTCCGCGAGTGCTCCCCGCGCCCCGGGCAGCCCAGACACAGTGGCGTCCGGCGGCGCCCCGAGGCCGGCGGAGAGCCGGGCGGCGCCGATCATCGACGCGGTCCGCAGCGCGGTGCCTGACGGCGCGTCGGCCTTGCCCGCATGGTGCAGCTCCACGACCTCGGCGGACTCGAAGAACCGTGCGGCCTGCGCGGCGAAACGCATCATCAGGACTGCCCCTACCGAGAAGTTAGCCGCGATAAGCATCCGGACGTCCGGATCCGGGGCCTCGCCCAGCCACCGACGGACCGCGCTCAGCCGCTCCTCGCCGAACCCGGAGGTGCCGACCACGGCCGGCAGGCCATGTCCGACGCACCAGCGCAGGTTGTCCATGACTACGCCCGGGTGGGTGAAGTCCACCACGACATCGCAGCCGGCGAGCGCGTCGAGCGCGTCGCCGGCGTCCACCTCCGCGGCGACCGACATGCCGTCGGCCTCGGTGACGGCGCGGCAGACCTCCGTTCCCATCCGGCCCTTGGCGCCGAGCACGCCTACCTTGATCATCATTGGTCTCCGGTGACGCCCGTGCTTGATAACCCCGTCCTTGTTACCCCGTGCTTGATAGGCCCCTGCTCAGCCGAGCGCGGCGACGAAGCCAGCGTCATCGTCGAACGGGCCGACGACGGCGAGGGCTTTGGGCTGCGCGAGCACGGCAGCTGCAACGGCGCGCACGTCATCATGCGTCACCGCCTCGATCGACGAGAGGATGTCGTCGACCAGCTCGAGCCGGGGGTAAACGAGCTCGGACTTGCCGAGCCTGCTCATCCGCGACGAGGGATCTTCCAGGCCGAGCACGATCGACCCGCGCATCTGCCCCTTGCCGCGCTCGAGCTCTGCGTCGGTCAGGCCATCGGCGACGACCTTCGCGATCTCGTCCTGGCAGATCGCGAGCACGTCGTCCGCCTTGGCCGGCAGGCAGCCAACATAGACGCCCCACATGCCGGTGTCGGCATGCTGCCCGGTGAAGCTGTATACCGAATACGCGAGGCCGCGCTTCTCCCTGACCTCCTGGAAGAGCCGGGATGACATGCCGCCGCCGAACGCCGAGTTCAGCACGCCGAGCGCGAACCTGCGCTCGTCGGTCCTTGACAGTCCGCCGCAGCCGAGCACCAGGTTGGCCTGCTCGATCCCGCGTGAGATCAGCCGCACCCCGGTCCCCGGCGACGCGGGCCCAGTGTTCAGCGCAGTGTCCAGCCCAGTGTTCAGCCCGGTGCCGGCGGTCCCGTCCAGGCGCGGCAGTGCAGGCGCGGCATCGGGATTCAAGGCGATGCCGAACGCCTGCCGGGCGTGTTCCACGACTTCAGCATGATCGAGGCTGCCTGCCGCCGCGACGACCAGGTTCTCTGGCCTGTACCTGGCGAGATAATGCTCGACGATCTGGTCACGGGTGATCGAGTTGATCGAGTCCACGGTGCCGAGGATCGGGCGGCCGAGCGGGGTGTCGCCGTACAGCCGTGCCGAGAACGCCTCGTGCACCGTGTCGGAGGGATCGTCCTCGTTCATCGCGATCTCTTCGAGCACCACGCCGCGCTCGGCATCCACGTCCTTAGGCGTGATCAGCGAGCTGGTCACCATGTCGGAGAGTACGTCGATGGCTAGCGGCAGGTCGGCGTCGAGCACGCGAGCGTAGTAGCAGGTGTACTCCTTGCCGGTGAACGCGTTCAGTTCGCCGCCGACCGCGTCCATCGTGGCGGAGATGTCCAGCGCGCTGCGGCGCTGGGTGCCCTTGAACAGCAGGTGCTCGAGATAGTGCGTCGCCCCTGCGTGCTCGAGGTCCTCGTCCCGCGAGCCAACCCCGGCCCAGATGCCGAATGCGACCGACCGAACCGCTGGCAGCGACTCGGTGATGATCCGCAGGCCGCCGGGGAGCACGGTGCGCCGCACCGTGCTCCCCGCTGCGGCCGCACCCTCGCGGGCATCCGCGGACGGCTCAGTGTTCGCGGCGGGCCCATTGGCCGAGGCGGGCAGGGCGCCCGCTGACGGCTGCTCGGCAGTCACGATTCGCGGGGCCCGCGGTCGCGATGACGAGTCCGGCGGTGCCCGTCGCGATCACCGCCTCTGCTAGAGTCGCCGCCTCTGCCGCCGGAATCACGGCCGGAGTAGCCGCGCTCACCGTGGTCGCCACCGTCCTGGCCGCCGGACAGATCCTCACCGGCCGCCTCACGCTCGACGACCTCGACAGGGACGAGGGAAAGCTTGCCCCTGTCGTCCACCTCGCGGATCTCGACCTGGATCTTGTCCCCGATCTTCACTACGGCGTCGATGTTCTCGATCCGCGCACCGCCATGCAGCTTGCGGATCTGCGTGATGTGAAGCAGTCCGTCCTTGCCTGGGAGCAGTGAGATGAACGCGCCGAACGGCGCCGTCTTCACCACCGTGCCGAGGAACCGCTCCCCCACCTCTGGGATATGCGGGTTGGCGATCGCGTTAATGGTGGAACGGGCAGCCTCGGCGGACGTGCCATCGGTGGCGCCGATGTAGATGGTGCCGTCGTCCTCGATCGTGATCTCGGCCCCGGTGTCCTCCTGGATCGAGTTGATCATCTTGCCCTTCGGGCCGATCACCTCGCCGATCTTGTCCACCGGAATCTTGACCGTGATGATCCGCGGCGCGTACGCGCTCATCTCGCCAGGGGCGTCGATGGCCTCGCGCATCACGTCGAGGATAGCCAGCCTCGCCCCGCGCGCCTGCTTGAGCGCCGCGGCGAGCACGGAGGCAGGGATGCCGTCCAGCTTCGTGTCCAGCTGCAGGGCGGTGATCACTTCCCGGGTGCCTGCCACCTTGAAGTCCATGTCACCGAACGCGTCCTCGGCACCGAGGATATCCGTGAGGGTGACGTACTGGCCTCCCTCGTGGATGAGGCCCATGGCGATGCCTGCCACCTTGTCCTTGAGCGGCACGCCCGCGTCGAGCAGTGCCATCGTGGACGCACAGACCGAGCCCATCGAGGTGGAGCCATTGGAACCGACCGCCTCGGACACCTGCCTGATCGCGTAGGGGAACTCCTCGCGAGTCGGCAGCACGGGGATGAGCGCGCGCTCGGCGAGCGCGCCGTGCCCGATCTCCCGCCGTTTCGGCGAGCCGACGCGGCCGGTCTCGCCGGTCGAGTACGGCGGCATGTTGTAGTTGTGCATGTAACGCTTGGTGCGCTCCGGGTTGAGCGTGTCGATCGTCTGCTCCATGCGGAGCATGTTGAGCGTGGTGACGCCGAGGATCTGGGTCTCGCCGCGCTCGAACAGGGCCGAGCCGTGCACCCGGGGCAGCACGTGCGCCTCCGCGGATAGCCGCCTGATGTCGGTGAGGCCGCGGCCGTCGATGCGAAGGCCGCCGCGGATGACCCTCTCCCGCACCAGCTTCTTGGTGAGCGCGCGGAACGCGCCGCTGAGCTCCTTCTCCCTGCCCTCGAACTGCGAGGCGAGCTTCTCGGCCGCGAGGGCCTTGACCCGGTCGGTCTCGCCTTCCCGCTCCTGCTTGCCCGCGATCGCGAGGACCGCGCCGAGCTCGTCGGAGACCGCGACTGCCAGGGCGTCGTAAATGTCCTGCTGGTAGTCGGTGAAGACGGGATAGTCAGCGGTTTCCTTGGCAGCCTCCGCGGCGACCCGGCTCTGTGCCTCGCAAAGGATCTTGATGAATGGCTTGGCCGCCTCGAGCCCCTCGCCCACCGTTTCCTCGGTGGGCGCGACCGCGCCGCTGTCCGGGTCGGCAAGCAGCCGCAGCGTGCGCGGCGTGGACTCGGCTTCCACCATCATGATCGCCACGTCACCGCCGTCTTCGCCAGCAGTGCCGTCTTCGCCAGCCGCGAGTACCCGGCCGGCGACGACCATGTCGAACGTGGCCTCCTCGAGCTGCGGGTGCGTCGGGAACGCGACCCACTGGCCCTTGATCAGCGCCACCCGGACACCACCGATCGGCCCGGAGAAGGGAAGGCCCGCCAGCTGGGTGGAAAGGGACGCGGCGTTGATCGCGACCACGTCGTAAAGATGCTCGGGATTCAGGGCCATGATCGTCTCGACGATCTGGATCTCGTTGCGCAGCCCCTTCACGAACGACGGCCGGAGCGGCCGGTCGATCAGGCGGCAGGTAAGGATGGCGTCCTCGGACGGCCGGCCCTCCCTGCGGAAGAACGAGCCGGGGATCCGGCCAATCGCGTACATTCGCTCTTCCACGTCCACGGTGAGCGGGAAGAAGTCGAGATTCTCCTTGGGGTGCTTCGACGCCGTCGTCGCGGAGAGCACCATCGTCTCTTCGTCGAGGAAGACGGTCGCTGAGCCGGCCGCCAGGCGGGCAAGCCTCCCGGTCTCGAATCTAATTGTGTGAATGCCGAACTGGCCGTTGTCGATGACGGCCTCGGCGCTATGCACACCCTCCACGGGTGAGACCTCCTTGCGATGAGATCCCGCGCCCGCCCGCCACCGTACCGCGCTGTGCTGGCTGCCGATCGGTCGTGCCGAAGGCGCGCAGGCAAATGCTGTACGCCATGCTGGCTGCCGGCCGGTCTTCGATCGAAGCCCTCGGCTCCTGTGCACCGGCGCAGCGCTTTCGCGCGCGTGGTGCGCAGTAACCCGGGGACCACTACCGAGGACCGGCCCTGAGCGCTCCGGGGCTGTGGCCGCGGGACGTCGTTCTCTTGACTCTCTTCAGTTTTCGGCTGGCACCGGTCTTGGCTGGCACAGCAGCGACTGGCACAGCAGCGATGGGGGACGGCCGACCATTGGCCCTCCGTGCCCCTCCGGCCTACCTGCGCAGGCCGAGCCGCTTTATCAGCGCACGGTGCCGGGCGATGTCCTTCTTCGCCAGGTACTTCAGCAGTCGCCTGCGGCGGCCGACGAGCAGCAGCAGCCCGCGCTGGCTGTGATGGTCGTGCTTGTGCACCTTCAGGTGCTCGTTCAGGTCGTTGATCCGTCGCGTCATCAGTGCGACCTGGACCTCCGGCGAACCGGTGTCACCCTCAGCGGTCGCGTGATCCGCGATGATCTCCTTCTTCACGGCTGTCTCGAGCGGCACGTGGCTCCTTCATTTGCTGGTCATTCGCTGGCAACCTCGGCCGGGGACGCGCCATGGCTTGCAGACCATATCGCCCCCCCGCCGGGGGTTCCGGGGGGTCGCCCTCCCGGAAATGCTGCGGGCTTCGGCGAAACTGGCCGCAGGCCGGTAAGCAGCCCCGCCCGCCTCGGGCCGCCGCATGAGGGTGCAGCAAGCCCTGGCCGGTGACACACCAGCCGCATAGAAACGCTACCACGCCCAGCGACAAGGCAATCCCGGCCGGCCTCGCGGCTCAGGTTGCCGGATACACTTCTCTAACCAGATGTGATGGCGCGAGCGCTCTCTGTGTCCTGGTGCATCTGCTGGACAAGCGCCTCGACGGAATCGAACCTGACCATCCCGCGGAGCCTGGCGGCGAAGTCTACGCCGACATGCGCCCCGTACAGGTCGAGGTCATCGCGGTCGAGCGCGTACGCCTCCACGATCCTGTCCTCGCCGCCGAACGTGGGGTTCGTGCCTACCGAGATCGCGGCGGGCCAGCGCTCCTCTTCGCGGCCGTCCAGGTCCAGGCTGGCCAGCCAGCCAGCGTAGACGCCATCGTCGGGGATCGCGGTGTGCGGGAGGGTCGCCAGGTTGGCGGTGGGGAATCCAAGTGCCCGGCCGCGCCTGTGTCCCCGCACCACGACGCCCTCCACCTGGTGCGGGCGGCCGAGCGCGGCCGCCGCGGTCTCGACGTCGCCGGCCTCCAGCCGCTGCCTGATGTACGTCGACGAGATCGTCACCCCGTCGGCGACCAGTAGCGGCACCCCCTCGGCCGTGAAGTCGTACTTCTCGCCGAGCAGCGAGAGCAGCGCGACGTCTCCCGCGGCCCGGTGGCCGAACCGGAAGTTCTCTCCCACCACCACGCTTGCCGCGTGCAGCCGGTCCGCGAGCACCATCCGGACGAACTCGTCAGGGCCGAGCTTCGAGAACTCGTACGTGAACGGAAGCACGCAGACCGCGTCTGTGCCGAGCCCGGCGAGCAGCTGAGCGCGCCGCCTGGCGGTGCACAGGAAGGGTGGATGCGTCCCAGGCCGGACCACCTCGTCCGGATGCGGATCGAATGTGATCACCACGACCGGCAGCCCCGCGCCGGCGGCGACCTCGACGGCACGGCGCACGATGCGCTGGTGACCGCGGTGAACGCCATCGAACACCCCGACGGTGACGACGGAAGAGCCCCAGTCATCGGGCACGTCACCCAGGCCGTGCCAGCGGTGCACGCTGTGCTCCTCTCCCGCGGTGGTCACGCGGGCGCGCTCGAAACGACATCCCGCGCACCAAGCCTGCCATGCGGTCCGCTGGTACCGAGCGGCCGGGGCTTCAGCCGCGCACGGCATGGTCATGGTGGGCGCCACCGGGGTGAGGTCCTGGTGAACGCGGCGCACCGCGGTTCCGAGCGCGAAGAACCCGACCGCGTGCTCGCCCACGGATCTGATCAGGGCACGAAGACGGCGAGCGGCCTGGCCTGGCCTTCTTCCTCGCTGACAAGCGCGAGCAGCGAGCCGTCCCGGCCGAACACGGCGACCGGTCCAGGCCCGAGGCCAGCCGCGGTCAGCGGGCGCCCGTGGGCGATCCTGCGCGCCTCCTCATCCGTCAGGTCCCTTCGCGGGAATGCCGCGGCCGCGGCATCCGCGAGCGGCAGCACCGCGAAGGCGGAGGCAAGCTGATCGAGCGTGCGGGCGGCGTCGATGCCATAGCGGCCGACCCTGGACCTGCGCAGGTAGCGGAGGTGACCGCCGACGCCGAGCGCGGCACCGAGGTCACGGGCGAGCGCCCGGATATAGGTGCCGCTCGAGCAGGTCACGGTCACGTCCACGTCGAGCACGTCGCCGAGCGGGCGAACGTCGCTGACCGAGAAAGCCCGCACGGTCACCGTCCGGGCCGCCAGCCGCGGCGCCGACCCCGCGCGCGCAAGCCGGTAGGCCCGCTGGCCGCCCACCTTGATGGCACTCACCCCGGGGGGTACCTGCTGGATCTCACCGGTCAGGCCGGCGATTGCGGCGTACAGCGTTTCCGCGGAAACGTCCGCGGCAGGCGCATGGGAGATCACGGTGCCATCGGCGTCGTCGGTATCCGTCACCTGCCCGAGCCGGATCGTGGCCAGGTACTCCTTGTCGACCAGGGCAAGATGGCCGAGCAGCCGGGTAGCCTTCTCCACCCCGACCACGAGCACGCCGGTTGCCATCGGGTCCAGCGTCCCGGCATGCCCGACCCTGCGCGTGCCCGCGAGCCGGCGGATCCGCGCGACGACATCGTGAGATGTCAGCCCCTGCGGCTTGTCAACGATGACAAGACCACTGTCCGCGGGGGGTCTGGGGGGGTCCCCTGGTACGGGGCCCTCTGCGCTCACGTCGCGGAGTATCCCGCGTCATGATCGCTGGCGTCGGCGGTTTCCGCGAGATCACGAGTCGCGCTTCGCGGCTGACCGTCATCGCGCTCCCGTTCGGCATCCGGCTCTTGATCTTCGCCTTCTTGCGCGCTGGTGGTCCGGTAGGGGTCGGGATCGCCTGCCGGCTCGGCGCCCTGGCGTGCCCTGGCGACCTCGGCGTCAGCCTCGCGTGCCCTGGCGACCAAGTCCTCGATGTGCCTGGCGTTGTCCGGCAGCGTGTCAGGCACGAACTCGAGCGACGGTGTGTGCCGCAGCCCCGTCTGGCGTCCGACCTCAGAGCGGATGAGACCGGACGCGCTTGCCAGCGCGGCGGCTGTGTCCGCCCGTTGCTGAGCTGTCCCGTAGACCGTGTAGAAGACCGTCGCCTCCCGCAGGTCATTGGTCAGCCGGGCCTCGGTAACCGTGATGAAACCGAGCCGCGGATCCTTGATCCGCCGTTCCAGCATGTCGGCCACGATCTGGCTGATCCGGTCGGCAAGCCTGTGCGCCCGGGCGGCGTCCATGATCGGTCACTCCTCCTCGCTGAACAGCCGCTGCCGCGCGGACAGCAGCTCGATCTCCGGGCGCTGGGCCACGAAGCGCTCGCATGCGGCCATTACCTCGCCCGCGTAAGCGGGCGTGGCCGACACGATGGCTACGCCGATCTCCGCTCGCCTGTGCAGGTCGAGCTGGCCGGTCTCGGCCACTGAGGCGCCGGGATGCCGCCGCCTCATCTCGGCGACAAGGGGCCGGATCAGGGCACGCTTCTGCTTCAGCGAGCGAACATCACCGAGCAGCACATCCAGGGTCAGCGCCCCTACGTACACCGTGTCCCCGGCTTGCCCGGCGCGCTAGGCGTGCTCGGCTCTATCAGGCCCGCGGCTTCTCCCGCATCTCGTACGTCTCGATCACGTCCTCGAGCTTGATGTCGTTGTAGCCGATGCCGATGCCGCACTCGAAGCCCTCGCGCACCTCTGTCGCGTCGTCCTTGAACCGGCGCAGCGACTCGACCGTGAGGTTGTCGGAAACCACGACACCGTCCCTGACCAGGCGCGCCTTGCTGCTACGGCTGATCGTGCCAGAGCGCACGATGCAGCCGGCCACGTTGCCGATCCGCGGCACCCTGAAGACTTCCCTGACCTCTGCGGTGCCGAGCTGGACCTCCTCGAACTCGGGCTTGAGCATGCCCTTGAGCGCTGCCTCGACCTCATCGATGGCCTGGTAGATAACCGTGTAGTACCGGATATCCACGCCTTCGCGCTGGGCAAGCTCCCCGGCCCGGCCCGCGGGCCTGACGTTGAAGCCGATGATCACGGCATCGGAAGCGATAGCGAGGTTCACGTCGTCCTGCGTGATCGCCCCGACTCCGCGGCCGATGACCCGCAGGCTCACCTCTTCGCCCACGTCGATCTTGAGCAGCGCGTCCTCCAGCGCCTCGACAGACCCGGACACGTCGCCCTTGATGATGAGAAGCAGCTCTTCCTTCTCGCCTGCCTTGAGCGCGGACTCCAGGTCCTCGAGCGTGATCCGGCGCCGCCGCTGCGCGAACTGGGCACTGCGCTCCCGCGCCTCCCGCCGCTCGGCGATCTGCCTGGCCATCCTGTCGTCCGCGACGACGAGGAAGTTGTCGCCCGCATCGGGAACCGCGGTGAGGCCGAGCACCTGCACGGGCCGCGACGGGGGCGCCTCGCCCACCGGATCGCCGTTCTCGTCGAGCATGGCCCGCACCCGGCCGAACGCATCGCCGGCGACGATCGAGTCGCCGACATGCAGGGTGCCGCGCTGCACGAGCACGGTCGCGACCGGCCCCCTGCCGCGGTCCAGATGCGCCTCGATCGCCACGCCCTGTGCATCCTGCGTGGGGTTGGCGCGCAGGTCGAGCTCCGCGTCGGCCGTCAGCACGACCGCCTCGAGCAGGTCATCAAGGCCGAACTCCTCCTTGGCGGAGACATCGACGAACAGCGTCTGGCCGCCGAACTCCTCCGCGACGAGGCCGTACTCCGTGAGCTGCGAGCGCACCCGCTGCGGGTCCGCGCCCTCTTTGTCGATCTTGTTCACCGCAACGACCACGGGCACGCCGGCCGCCTGGGCGTGGTTGAGCGCCTCAGTGGTCTGCGGCTTCACCCCGTCATCCGCGGCCACGACGAGCACGACCAGGTCGGTGGTCTGCGCGCCGCGCGCCCGCATCGCGGTGAACGCCTCGTGGCCAGGGGTGTCGATGAACGTGATCTTGCGCTCCCGGCCGTCTACATCGGTCGTGACCTGATAGGCGCCGATGTGCTGGGTGATGCCGCCTGCCTCGCGGGCCGCCAGGTTCGTGTGCCTGATCGCGTCGAGCAGCTTGGTCTTGCCATGGTCGACATGCCCCATCACGGTCACTACCGGCGGACGGGCCACCAGGTCGGAGTCGTCCCCCTCGTCCTCACCGAACTCGATGTCGAACGATTCGAGCAGCTCCCTGTCCTCCTCCTCGGGGGACACGACCTGGATGTTGTAGTTGAGCTCGGCGCCGAGCAGCTGCAGCGTCTCGTCGTTGACCGACTGCGTCGCCGTCACCATCTCGCCAAGGTGGAAGAGCACCTGCACGAGCGACGCCGGGTTGGCCCCGATCTTGTCCGCGAAGTCGCTGAGCGACGCACCGCGGGAAAGCCGGATCGGCTGGCCGCTGCCGCGCGGGACCTGCACGCCGCCAATCGACGGCGCCTGCATGTTGTCGAATTCCTGGCGGCGCTGCTTCCGCGATTTCCTGCCACGCGAAGGACGGCCGCCAGGCCGCCCGAACGCGCCCTGCGTGCCGCTGCGACCGCGTCCGGCGCCGCCGGCGCCCGGTCGGGGGCCGGTACTGGCCGCGCCCGGCCGTGCGCCGCCGCCGCCACCGCCGCCGCCGCGCGGGCCGGCGCCCGCACCTGGTCCGCCTGGTCCGCCGCGACCGCCAGGGCGGGCTCCCGCACCCGCACCGGGGCCACCTGGGCGCGCTCCCGCACCGGCACCGGGGCCACCGCGCCCGGCACCCGCAGGGCCTCGGCTAGGGGCAGGCCGGCCGGGCATGTTCATCGGGCTCGGCCGGGGGCCGCCAGGACGAGGACCACCGGGCCGCGGGCCTCCGGGCCGCGGCGCGTCCGAAGAGCTGGGCCGCCCCGGGCCTCGGCTTCCGGCGGCGTGCGGGGCGCCCGCGGGCGCCCCTGGCCTGGCTACCGGCTGGCCGGGGGCGTCGTGGCCGGGCGGGCCGGCCTGGCCAGGCGCACCTGGCTGGCCCGGCCTCGGCTGCGTGCCCGGCTTCGACGACCCCATTCCGGTCGGTGTCGAGCTGAACGGATTATTGCCCGGGCGCGGACCCGGCCGCGGCGCGCCGCGCTGCGGTCTCGAAGATCCCGGCCGCTGGCCTCCGGGGGAAGCCCCTCCCGGCCGCGGCGCGCCTGACGGCGGGCCGCCCGGCCCAGGACGCGGGGCGCCCGGCCTTGGGGACGCGGGCGCCGACCGCGGCGACGACCCGGTAGCGTCGGGCGGGCCGCCCGACGGTGACCCCGAGGAGGCCGGGGCCGACGGCGATGGAGCCGACTGTGCTTGGGGCGACTGCGATGGAGCCGACGGCGATGGCGGTGAGGGGACCCGGTGGGGCGTCGCAGGCCCCGCGGGGCTGGCCGGGGCTGCCGGGCTAGCGGGCGGTGACTGCCCAGGCGCGATGTCTGCCGCCGGCCGCGTCGCCCCGCTCGTTGTCGCCCCGCCGGTTACTGAAGGGACAGCGCTGCCGTTCGTTCCAGGCGCCTGCGGCCGCGGCGGCCTGCGGCCACCGCGCTGCCCGTCATCGGGGACGGACGGTACGGGCGGCCTTGGCACGGACGGCGCAGACGGCGGCGCGACGACCCGCTGCGCCGGAGAAGGCACCGGCTGCTGGCTCCTGGCCTGCTGACCCTGCACCTGCCTCGGCGCCTGAGTCGTGAAAGCTTCCTTGAGCCTGCGGACGACCGGCGCCTCGATCGTCGAGGACGCCGAGCGAACGAACTCACCCATCTCCTGGAGCTTGGCCATCACGGCCTTGCTCTCTACGCCGAACTCTTTCGCGAGCTCGTATACCCGGACCTTCGCCACTACGCTCCTCTACCCGGCCCGGCAGCCCGGACCATCTCCGCCAGTCCGGGCAAGGCGTGCTCCGGGCCGACGTCAGCCTACGGTTCTCATCGCTGTGTGCTCATCGGGTGCTCATCACAGTCTTGACCCGCTTCCCGATAGGTTGCCGCCCTTGCTTCCAGTCTGCCTGTTCCGTCCGCCAGTGTCAGCCCGCGAGGACACGATGCCGAGATACTCGGCGAGCGGACCCGTCCCGAGCGGTCCCTCGGCGCGCAGCGCTCTGGGAAACGCCCGACGACGCTGCGCTAGCTCGAAGCACCTCTGGCTGGGATGCAGGTACGCACCCCGGCCATGCAGCCGCGCTCGAGGGTCAGGAACGATAACGTCCCCGGCCGCCACCAGACGGAGCAGGTCGGACTTGGCCGCGCGCGTCCTGCACCCCACGCAGGTGCGGGTACATGCCGCAGGTGCGGGAGAATATCGCGCCCGCTGCGAAGACCGCCCGGCCATTTCCGTATGTCAGTCTACCGCGCCGCAGCGTCCGCGGCGCCGGGCACGCTGCCGGCTGATTCCGCGGCAGCGCCGGCGACGGCACTCGAAGTGGCACCTACGGTGGCACTGGCAGGGGCGCTTGCAGCGGTTCCGGCGGCGCCGCTGGTAGCGGCGGCGCCCGCGCCCCCGGCGCCGGGTCTCGCGGCGCCCGCGCCCCCGGCGGCCGCGGGAGCAGGGTTATCCGCAGGAGTGTCCGACCTGATGTCGATGCGCCAGCCGGTGAGACGCGCGGCCAGGCGGGCGTTCTGGCCTTCCTTGCCGATGGCGAGTGACAGCTGGTAATCAGGCACGATCACCTGCGCTACCCGGGCCTGGGCATCGATGATGTCCACCCGGGACACCCGGGCGGGCGACAGGGCGCTCGCGACGAACTCGGCGGCGTCCTCGGAGAAGTCCACGATGTCGATCTTCTCGCCGTGCAGCTCGGTCATCACGTTTCTTACCCGGCTGCCCATAGGCCCGATGCACGCGCCCTTGGCGTTCACGCCAAGCTGATGTGACCGGACAGCGATCTTGGTGCGATGCCCGGCCTCGCGCGCGATAGCGGCTATCTCCACCGCCCCGCTGGCGATCTCCGGGACCTCGAGGGCGAAGAGCTTCTTCACAAGGTTCGGATGGGTGCGCGATAGCGACACCGATGGTCCCCTGTGCCCCTTGCGCACGTGCAGCACGTAGCAGCGGAGCCTCTCCCCGTGTACGTACCGCTCACCGGGGACCTGCTCGGCGGGCAGCAGGACGGCCTCGAGCTTGCCGAGGTCCACGAGCACGGCCCGCGGGTCCTTGCCCTGCTGGATTACTCCCGCCACGATGTCTCCCTCGCGGCCGGCATACTCACCGAAGGTCAGCTCGTCCTCAGCGTCGCGGAGCCGCTGCAAGATCACCTGGCGGGCGGTGGTGGCCGCGATCCGGCCGAACCCGTCCGGTGTGTCGTCGTACTCCCGCACGGTCTCTCCGTCGGGGCTGGTCTCCGCCGCCCAGACGGTCACGTGCCCGCTGCGCCTGTCCACCTGGACGCGGGCCGAGAGCGCCGCGCCATCGGTCCGGTGATAGGCGACGAGCAGCGCATCCTCGATGGCCTTGATGGCCATGTCCATCGAGATGTCCTTCTCGCTCTCCAGGCTGCGCAGCACGCTCAGGTCAATGTCCATCGGGCTCCGTCCTCCATCCCCCGTCGCCGCCCGTTTCCCCATGGCTGAACTCGAGCTGAACCTTGCCATCCCCCAGCTCGCCGTAGCCGAACTTCCGGCGCTCGCCTCCGACCTCGAGAGTTACACCGTCCGCCGCGGCGGCGATGACCCTGCCCTCGACGCCGACAGCGCGGACCAGCCTGCCGACCGCGCGCCGCCAGTGCCGCGGCTCGGTGAGCGGGCGCTCCGCACCCGGTGAGGAGACTTCGAGCGTGTACGGCCCCTCGCCCATGACACCGGAAGCGTCGAGTTCCGCCGATAGCGCCCGGCTGACAAGCGCCGCCTCGTCCAGGCTCACCCCGCCGTCAGCGTCCACCACCACCCGGAGCAGCCTGCGCCGTCCTGCCGCGGTCACCCGGACGGACTCCAGGTCCATCCCGGCCGCGGTGATCACGGGTTCGACCAGCCTGGCCACGCTGTCGTGATCGGGGGCCGCGCCGAGAGTACCGCCGCCGTCCGTGCTGGCGCCAGCACGGCTGGCCGTGTGCCGACCGCCCGACCGCCGCCCTGAGTCCCTGTCGTCCCCGCGCTCAGGACGAGCGGGGGCGTGACGGGAATCACCGCTCATCACGACCTCCTCGTCCACGACCTGTGCTGTTATCCCTGATGTAGCCTATCCGCAGCACGCCACAAGAGCCGCCGTGTTAGGAGCGACCGCTCATCTGGGCGCCGGCGGGGAGTCGTCTGCCAGGCCATGAAATGCTAAGGGCCTGCCTGCGGACCGCGTGCCTCGCGACGCGGCCGGACGGGCTCCAGGATCGCTCATTCATATCGGCGCGGGTTCTTACTCTCGGTGGTGGCGGTCCGTGCGGACCGGCGGGAGGTTGTGGCGTGCCTGCACAAGGTTCCAACACGGCAGCGGTTTCCGCGCCAGCAGGTCCCGCGGCAGCGCCTAGCCGACGGCGCCTGCTCACGGCTTCCGCGCTGGCGGTGCCGCTACTCGCGACCGCCTCCTGCGTAGGGCCAGACCCGCTCACGGGACCGCCAAGGCCGTCCCGTGAGGTCGTCGCGCTGCGCGGGGCGATCTCTGCGGAACAAATCCTAATTTATAGGTATAAAGCGGTAATCGCCGCTTATCAGAGCCTGGCGCGGTCCCTCGAGCCGCTGCTCAGCCAGCATGACGCCCACCTGGCCCAGCTGCGGGGCCGGCTGATCGAGCCACCAGCCGCGAGCCCGTCCCCGTCGAAACCTGCGCCGGTTCCGGCGGTGCCCGGGTCAGCGGCCGACGCCGCGGCCTTCCTGCAGGCGGCCGAGCGCAATGCGGCGGCGGCCCAGGTCAAGCGGCTCACGGCGGTGGCTCCCTCGCTCGCCCAGCTGCTGGCGAGCATCGCGGCGTGCGAGGCAACGCACGTGGCCGCGCTCGCCCCGCTACGGCAAGCCAGGTGACCGGGATGGCAACGCCGACGCCTTCAGCCAGCGGTACGCCCGCCGTCAGCGCGCTGCAGGCGGCCCTGGCCGCCGAGCACGCCGCCATCTACGGATACGGGGTCGCGGGCGCCCTGCTGACCGGAAGCCGTAGAGCCAAGGCGGTGCAGGACTGGACGGCGCACCAGATAGCGCGCGACACGCTGAGCGCCATGCTGCGGGCGAGGAGAGCCCAGCCGGTGCCCGCCGCCGACGCCTACGCAATCCCGTTTCCCGTACATGGCGCGCACGCGGCCGCGGCGCTCGCGGTCGCGCTCGAAGACGGCGTCACGACGACATACCTCGGGCTCGTAGCGCAGACGGATCCCGCGCTGCGCACATTCGGCGCCCTGGCAATGCAGCGTTCCGCCCTGCGCGCCACCTCCTGGCGAGGCACCACCGTTGCATTCCCCGGCCTGAAACGGTGATCTTGCAAAGAGGTCGCGCGACCTCTACGCCTGCCGTCGCCCGCCGGGTCAGTTCCGCGGCGTCGCGGCGAGGACGCGCTCGATCCTGGTGGCAGCCGCCGCCACGTCCTCTCCGACCGCGATCCGCTCTGCCCAGGACCACCAGAACCACCAGATGCCGTCCTTGCCGCACCCTGCGTACACGTCTTCGGCGATTGCCGCCGCCGCGGGATTCACCACGTGCAGGCTCGGGATCCGGTCCAGTGGCGCCATCAGCCTCGCGTTCAGCCCTCTGCGGGCTAGTTCCTCGGCAAGCCTCTCAAGATAGGCATGCCGAAGAGGCGCGTCCAAGGCCCGTTCGGCTTCCAGCGTCATCAGCGTCACCTTTGGTAGCAGCGTCGCCGCATAAAGTGACGACCGCGCTCCCAGGATGCCGCCAGGGTCCGATGGTCGCAACACGCATTGAGTAATTATTTGATCACAACCTGCGATCGGCCTGGGGCCTTGTCAGCGCAGGGGCTCGGGGAGCGGTTCCGTGTGCAGGACGGTCAGCCGGGACACCGCGCGGGTGAGCGCGACATACAGCCTGTGCAGGCCGCGGCTCTCCGCGGCGGCGATCCTGGCAGGCTCGACGACGATGACCTGATCGAACTCGAGGCCCTTCGCCAGCGTGACAGGCACCAGGGTGAGCCGCGCGGCTGTGTCACCGCCGTCGAGCACCGCGTGCTCGAGACCGGCTCCGTCGAGCATCCGCGACAGCGCCGCCACCTGCTCGTCCGCGGCGATCACCGCGACCGACCCTGGCCGGACGGACGCGTCCGCGCAGGCGGCCGAGAACGGCCCGGCGAGCGAGCCAGGCGCGGCGGGGATGATCTCGAGTGAGCCGGGATCGTGCCGGAGCGAGTCGGCGGGTGCCAGGCCAGGAGCGATATGGCTGAGCAGCCTGCTGGCATAGTCGAGGATCTGGCGCGGGACCCGGTAACCGGTGTCGAGCACGCGCAGGCGTGCGTCTGGCTTGCCGAGGTTGGCAAGAAGCTCCGGCCAGCTTGACGCCGCCCACGGCGTGGTTCCCTGCGCGACATCGCCGAGCACGGTCGCGGAACCCGTCGTGCATCGCCGGCCGATGGCGCGGCATTCCATCGGGGATAGGTCCTGCGCCTCGTCCACCACCACGTGGGCCAGGCTGGGGGTGCGCTCGATCAGGTCCCTCGCCTCATCGATGAGCACGACATCTGCTGCTGACCAGCGCGCGGAGCCGGGTCCGCGCGCTGGCGTGTCCCAGCGAATCGCGCGCTGCTCGGCCCCGTCGAGCAGGCCGCTCGCGGCGCGCGCGAGTACTTCGGGATCGGATAGCAGCCGCATGACAAGTCGCACCGGATCTGCCTTTGGCCAGATCGCGTCCACGGCGGCACGCACCTGGCTGGTGCGCCGCACCGCATCGTGCGTCCTGTCGTCGCATGACTCCCCCGCCGCCTCCATCCTGGTGAGGATCACGTGCGCTATCCGGTGGGCAAGCAGCTCCCGCCCGGCTCCGTAGCGAACACCGCGTTCGCGCAGCTCGGCGGCCAGCTCGGCGAGTTCGTACACAGGGACCCGCCAGCGCCGGGAGCCGCGCGGCAGCATGAGCGCCTCGGTCGGCTCGGCGACGCGCGCCCAGACATCCCGGCGCAGGACTGCCGCCATCCGGGCGTCCCCCTTGAGCGCGGCCCGCTCCGCCGAGTCCGCGCCGCGGACCGGCACGGAAGCGACCAGGTCGGCGACTGTCGCCTGCTTGACTTCTGCCTCGCCCAGGGCCGGGAGGACGTTGCGGATGTAGGAAAGGAAGGCACGGTTCGGGCCGACGACGAGCACGCCACGGCGGCCCATCCGCTCCCTGTGCGCATAGAGCAGATAGGCGACCCTGTGCAGCCCCACCGCGGTCTTGCCGGTGCCTGGCGCACCCTGCACGCACACGGTCTGGTCCGCGTCGGCGCGCACGATATCGTCCTGTTCGGGCTGGATCGTCGCGACGATATCGCGCATCGGCCCGGACCTGGGTCGTTCGATCTCGCCGATCAGGATGCGGCTCACCCAGCACGGCCCCCATCAGCACGGCCCGCGTCGGCGGCGAAGACCTCGTCCTCGTAGGCGGTCAGCTCTCCGCCGGAGAACCCGAACCTGCGGCGCCGGACGAGCCCCATCGGGTCACCCTGGCTGGCACGGTAGAACGGCCGGGACACGGGAGCCCGCCAGTCGATCACGACGGGGTGGCCATCCGTGTCGTGCACGTGGCGGCGGCCGATGCGGAATCGCTCGCCCGGCATGCTCTCTCCGGATGGCATCGCGGGATCGTCTCCCCGGGCAATGCCACCGGGGTGCACCCCAGATCCGGCCTGGCCGCCGTAGTCGAGCCTGCCGAAGAAGAGCGGGGTGTCAGGAAAATCGCGCAGCGCCTCGGCACGCCAGTGCAGTGCCGCTTTCAGGTACTCCTCGGACACCGGATCGCCGCCAAGCGCCCGCAGCGAGAGCACATCGTCTCGCATGAGCCGCAGGAACTCCCGCGCGCGGGAGAGCTGGGCGCGCTCGTCCGCGAGGACCGGATCGCGAGAGGCGGGGTCGGGTTCGGTGTCTGCGCTTGCCTGGGGGGACGACCCCCCAATACCCCCCGCAGAGGGCATTGCCTGGGGGGACGACCCCCCAATACCCCCCGCAGAGGGCATTGCCTGGGGGGACACCCCGGACCCCGATGGCCCAGGGCCCCCCGCCGCTGGCTCCTCATCTCGGTGACTGGCCCCGGGCATGACTCATCTCCTCGATGGCGTCGGGGGGGGTGGCACAAGAGCCCAGCAACTTACCAGCCGCGAGCCCGGACGTCACCTGGTTATCGACGCGCCGGCCCAGGCGGATCGCCGCCACGGCACGCCTGGCCTGCTGGCTCATCCGGCGCCGAAGCACACGAATCCGGCGGTCGTGTCCGGTCGCAGGGCCGCCGCGAGGGCAGCGGCCGGAGACCGGCCGTCCGCGATCGCCCGGTGATAGCCGACCATGGCGGCCATCGCGGTATTGTCCGCGACTGCGGCGACGCTCGCGATGACGGTCGCAGAGCCTGCGTTCAGCAGGGCCGTGACCATGCCGAATGTCTCATCGCCTGGCCGGATGTCGGTGAGCCCGAGGTCGCACGAGGACAGCACGACCATCGAGGGTGTCTGGGCGACTCGTTGCAGGTCATAGCCCAGCAACGGTCCATCGGCCAGCTCCAGGGTCGAGAACAGCGCGTTCTCGGCCTGGTGCTGGCCGTGGGCCGCGAGGTGGGCGACGGCAGCCGTGCCTAGCCCGGCGAGGGTGGCCGCCGGCGTCGCGTCTGCCCCGGTGAGGACCCTCGCGTCTGGGTGGAGTGTGGCGATCGCCCGTACCTCTGCGTTACCGCGAGCGTTTCCCGGCCCGGCCACGAGCAGGGCGACGGCCGGCGGGACCGGCCCGCCGGCGCCGAGCCGACGGCCGGCGGCAAGCCGGCGCGTGGCGTTGTGCCAGACCGTGGCCGACGGCGCCACCGTGACGGGCCGTCCCGCGCAGCCCGGCAGAACCGACCACGGCACCGTCGTGAGGATGCCGGTCGGGACTACGACCAGTTCGCGGTCTGCTATGTGGCCGAGGAGCGGATTGAGCACCGCGGCGGCGAGCGTGGCGGCGTCATGCCGGGTCGCGGTGGCCACGGCTTTGGCCATCCGGCGAGGCAGCGCCCGGCCGGCCTGTGCGTCGAGGTCGGCGCGCAGCCGAAGCACCGCCTCCGCCGCGGCCTCGTACGCACCGACGGGCCTCAAGGACGCCGACCCGTCGACCACGACAAGCGCTCGCAGCGCGGACCCGTCCCTGAGGTACATGACGAGGGCCGCGTCCTTCATGCCTTCCCTGACCGTGGTGAACGGGGCGAGAACCGGTGCAGGGGCGCCGGGCTTTCCTGGCGTCGACCACGACAGCTCGCGGACGGTGCGCTGCAGTGCTTCGACGCGCGCGCGCAGGCCGCCGGCCGGCTGTCCGGCCAGCTCGCTCGCGCGCAGTGCGTGCCGGGCTTGTCTCAGCTCCTCCAGCGCTGCTGCCGCGGCGGGGTCGTCCGGCGGCCGCACTGGGGGCAGTAGGAGCGCCTGGGCCCTGGCCCGCTCGGACCATCGGTACACGCCTGCTGGTGATCGGCCGGCTAGCGCCGCGGCGAGCCCCGCGCGAGCGAGATCCTGCCCGTGTACGGCGGCGCCGGTTCGCAGGTCGAGGCAGCCGAACTGGGCGCGGTGCCGGTGCAGCGCGGCCATCCCGGCGACGAGATGCCGGGATGCCTCGGCAGGCAGCCCTTCGGCTGTGGCGAGCTCGGCCCGCGCAAGCCGCCACAGCAGGCGGGTGTCGAGGCAGTCGACCCGGCCCGGCGGCCCGTATCGTGTCGCGATGCGCCTGGCCCGGCGGGGCTGGCCGACGGTGACAAGCGCGCGGGCAGCGACCAGGCCGGCGACGCGCGCGTCCTCCGGCAGGCCCAGCCGGCTGAGCCGCACAGCGAGGGCTTGTGCGCTGACAGCGATCGCGCCGGTATCTTGGCCCGCGGCAGCGTCTTCGCCTGCCACGCTGAGGTCGGCGCGGAGTTCGAGCAGTGACGCGAGCGCGGCCCGGCGCGTGTTGCTGCGGCCGAGGAACCGGGCCTGGGCGTGCCGCGCCCACTGCGCGGCGGCCTGCGCCCGGCCTGCGAGGAGGGCCGCTTCCGCGCGGACCTGGACCGCGTCGGCGTACGTGTGGCTGAGCCGCTGGCTTGCGGCCTGATCGAGAGCGTGGGCCAGTTCGCGGTCGGCCTCTGTGAACAGGCCGGCCGCTACGAGGGCGCGGGCTCGCTCCACGGCGAGGTTCGCGAGCCGGCCTGGCGCCAGCATCTCGTAATCGGCCCGGGCCGCGGCGAACGCGCGGAGGGCGGACGGCAGGTCGCCGGCGAGGACTTCTATGCAGCCGAGGTTGACCCTGCTGAGCGCCGCGTAGATGGCAAATCCGTGCCGGGCCGCGATCTGCCCGCACCTGCGCAGATCGGCGCGGGCCAGCTGGATGTGGCCGGCCTCCAGGTGCACGAGGCTGCGGTTGTTCAGCGCCTTGACCAGGTCCAGCGGGTGCGACTGCTCAGTGAGCAGGGCTACCGCCTCGTCGTACTGCCGCAGCGCCAGCTCGTTGCGGCCGCTGCGCTTCAGCAGCAGGCCTCGCTGGGCGAGCAGGATCGGCCGCTGTCCCCGCGGGATGTGCTGCTCGGCTTCGTCGAGCAGCCGGAAGCCGACGTCCACCCGGCCGCGTTCGGACTCGGCCCAGGCGAGGCTGACGAGCAGCCGGCCGCGGATCTCGGCGAAAGCGGGATCGTCGTCGGCGGCATCGCGCTGGATCAGCCGCAGCCCTGCCCGCAGCTGGCGTACCGCGGTTGCGGGCCGGCCATCATCGCTGGATGCCATGCCGGCCGCGTGCAGCCGGACGGCCCGGTCGGCAGCCGGCGTCGCCTTCACGTCACAGGGCGAGGGATGGCGTGACGACGCGCGGCGCCGCGCCGCCCTCCGGCGGGTGCACAAGCAGCTGTGCCAGCCCGTGCGGGACGCCGTCGAAGACGAAGCGCCCCGCCTCGTCCGAGGTCACGATTGTGGACGGCGCTGGTTCGGGTAGACGCAGCTCGACCCGCAGCGCCGCCGAGGGCGCGAGCCAGCCGTCGAGGCGCACCAAACCGTCCGGGCGGTCGACGATCGTGATCATCACCGCGCGGCTCTCGGCGTCGAAGGTGATCGTGCGGGTGCGCTCGCTGCCGCGCGCGCCGGACCCGGCCAGCAGGTCCTCGCCGAGCCGCGCCACTTCCACGTCCATATCGTCAATGGCGATCGCGAACTTTACTCGCTCGTCAAGGTCGGCGGGCGGCGGGTCGAGCAGCAGGTGGACCGCCGCCAGCCGGTCGAGGACCGCCTGGTCGTCGCCGTCGAGCGGCAGGTCGGCAAAGTCCGTCATGACCCGCTCCAGCCGGGGTCGGCCAGCAGCATCTCGCGCAGCTTGGCCAGGCACCGGCCGCGGGTCGGGCCGATGCTGCCAACCGGCATGCCCAGCGTCTGCGCTACGGCCGAGTAGTCGGGCCGGTCGGCGTGAGCGACGATGCGCAGCAGGTTACGGCAGCGTTCCGGCAGCCGCTGGAAGTGCAGCCAGAGGACCCGGTCCCGTTCGTCGGAGAGCAGCCGCTCGTCCAGCCCGGGGCCAGGATCAGGCGCCGACTCGAGCACCGCCATGCCATCAGGGGCCTGGCGTCGGGACCGGTCTCGCGCCCGCCACGCGGCGCGGCGAGTCGTGGTGATCAGCCACGCCGTCAGCGCCTGCGGAGACCGGATGTCGTCTAGCCGGCGCAGCAGCTCCAGCCAGGTGGTCTGCACGACGTCGGCGGCTTCCCCGGTATCGAGGCCCTGCGCCCGCGCCACCCGCCACAGCAGCGGGTTGAGCTCGGGCACGATCGCGCCGAGCGCTTCGCGGTCGCCGTTCCTTGCCCGCTCGAGGCAGCCGCCGATCCGGGCCGCCCGGTCGGTCCGGGCGACGTCTCCCGCGCGGCGGGCCTCGGCCTGGCCGGTGCCGGCGGCCTGGCCGGCGTCGAGCGTCATGGTGGTCATGCTATGAGCCGGCGACGTGGGCCGGAACTCTCTCGCCGGTCACTACCTGGTGCGCCAGCTCGCCCGCGTAGGTAGCGGCGGCGAAGGAGTTACCGCTCCAGTACGTGAACCCGTTGCCGGGAACCTGCTGCAGCTCGCCGTTGCTGTTGTACTCCAGCATGACCGGGTTGATGCCGACGACGTTCACGCCGTCCCGCCACTCCCGCACCCAGACGCCGTAGTTGCTGAACGGGGCGCGTTCGGTCGGCGAGACACGCGCGCCGACGCTCACCACGGATGCCGCCAGGACGGGGTCTGAGTCGGCGGCGAAGGCCGCCGGATAGACCGTGGATTCGGAATCCTGGTTGCCCGCCGAGACGACGATCTTCACCTGATAAGCCGACAGCCGCTGGACGGCGTTCCTGAGGTCCTTCAGGTCGGCGTCGCCGGGATCTGCCTGGCGGCCGAAGGCCATCAGCACCACGTCGACGTGCCCGCCGCCATAGACGTAATGCCCGAGCCGGGTCAGCGCGGCGACGGCGTTCTGGTCGCTGACCTCGCCCATGTTGCTCATCACCTGCATGGACAGCACCCGGGCCTCGGGTGCCGCCAGCCGGATGAGCCCGGCGAGGAAGGTGGCATGACCCGCGTGGGTGCCGAACTGGTCGGGCCAGGTATTCGGCACATCAGGGATCCGCACCGGCGGCTGCCAGCTGAGTTCCGCGGCGGCGTCGATCAGGAACGGCGGGCTGCCTGCCGGGCCGGGCAGCCAGCTGTGCGACCGGACCCCTGTGTCAAGCACCGCGACCACCGGTGGCTGGCGGCCCGGCTGCCATGGCTGCGCGGGCTTCATCATGTCCGGCAGCGCGGAGAGCCATGAGATGGTGCCATGGCCGCCCTTCTTCCCGCTGGCCACGAGTCCGCCTTCTTGGACTGTGTGCCCGCTGTGCGGGGGGACGTGGCCGCCCTTCTTCCCGCTGGGATCGAACCCATGGATGGTGTGCACGCTGTGCAGGAAGTCCGGGCTCAGCTCGGGCAGCGGCTCACGGCGTTCCCGACCGGCCTGCCGCAGTGCATCCCGCACGGCTATCGGGTCGACACCTTCGTCCAGCGGCAGCTCGACTAGCCCGGACGCGTTATCTCCGGGCGTGCTGGCTCCGGGCGCGGCGGGCTCAGGCTCCCGCAGCGGAGACCCGAGCCCGTAATCACGCAGGACCTGGTTGAGCTGATCGATCGTCCCGGCCTGGAGGTCGGAAGCCTTCGCGAGAATGACGGATTCGCGGCAAAGCACGGGCATGACTGCCTTCCCACTGTGCGAGCGTTCGCTGGCGGCTGCTGCCGTCAGCGGAGAAGTGCCCGCACCAGTCACTGAGATACATCCCCAGTCGAACACGACGCGGCCTGACGGCACATTCCCGCGGCGGACACTGACGTGTGGCTCCCGTCCAGGTCTGCTCACGTTTCCGGTCATGTATCCGGCCCCTTGATGTATCTGCTGGCGGGCCAGGTCCCCTTGGTGCCTAGAAGCGACGCTGCCACGCCGCTGAGACCGAGGAGATGGCCGCCAGATGCACCAATCCCGTTGGCGCCTGCCCCGATTAGCTACTGAGGAGCCAGCATGGGAGCCAGCACGGTTGGAATCGCGGTCGTGATACCCCTCCTCGCCGGGATCGCGTTGCTCGTCTGGAGGGCAATGCGGTCACGCGGTCCGCAATCGCCAGATATGCCTGAGCACGCCGCCCGCCAGGGGCTGGCGCCGATCGAGGTCGGTGGCGATCTTCCCACGTTCAACCTGATCGCGCTCGGCGGGAAGGAGACCGGGAAGACGGTCCTCCTGGCGAGCATGTTCCATAGCCTGACGACGGAGATGCACGACGGCGGGTTCAGGCTGCAGACCAGCCTCGATCAGTCGGTCCAGCTCACCAACCTTTACGAGACGCTCAGGAACCCGGACGAGGCATGGCCGCCCGGCACGGCGGTGGGCGAGACCCGCTCGTTCAGTTTCGAGTGCGTCGGCTCGGCCGGCGGAGCCGAGCTGCCCATCCTGACGTTCAACTACCTGGACTTCGCCGGCGAGCTCGTCGGCGGCGGCCGCGCGTCCAGGGCGGCCATCGAGCAGCAGGAAACCCACCAGCGGGAGCTGGAGCAGCGGATCGAGGCCGCCCACGCGCTGTTCGGCATCATCGACGGCCACCGGATGCTCGGCTGCCTGCGCGGGGATCCGGAGGGCCGGCTCTATATCGAATCCTCGATCATTCCGATGGTCAACGCCATGCGGAAGGCGAAGTGCCCGGTGCACTTCATCCTGACGAAGTGGGACCTGTTCGACGGTGCGGCCGGGCCAGGCGACTCGATGGACGAGAACGACCGCCTGCTGGTAGTGCGCAACGAGCTGATGTCCCAGGCGCCGGTCAGGAACCTCGTCGAGCACCGCAGGCGCGAGAAGCGCATCGTCCGGCTTATCCCGGTCAGCGCGATCGGCAGGAAGTTCGCCGCCATCGACGCCGAGGGGCGGATGGTCAAGAGCAAGACTGGCCGCCTGCGGCCTGTCAACGTCGAGATTCCGCTGTGCGCGGTGCTGCCGGATCTGTTCGCGCAGATCGCGGAGCAACTGGATCAGGCGGGCGAGGACAGGCTCAAGGCCGAGCGGCGGGCGCGGGCCCGCCTGACCGCCAGGGAGTCGGTGGCGGCAGTAGGAAAGTTCCTGGCCCTTCCGGCCGGTGCGGCATTGCGCGTCGCCGCCGACATAGCGATCGGGCGTAACGCGTTCAGTGATCGCATCGCGGACATGTTCATCGACTGGGTAGGGCGGCCCTTCGACGAGAAGGTGGGGCAGGTCAACGCCCTGGTCGACGACGCCAGGCAGCACCTCAGCGAGCTGGGTCTGGCCCGCGGTGCCGTGCTCAGGGAGTTCGGCGAGCGGCTGATCGTGCTGAGGCGCCAGCTCCCCGCTTCCGAGCTAACTGATGCGGGTCAGCCATGACCGGCGAGTCCACCCGCGGCTGGGCATTCCTGGTCGCACGCGGGCATCAGGCGGGATACCACCTGCTCCTCGCCCCGGACTTCATCACGGCAAACCGCGAGTACGGGTTGCTGCTTGACGAGATCCAGGGCGAAATACCAGCGCAGGCCCCGGCCAGGGTAACCGATATCGTCGGGCCTGCCAGCGGGCCGCTCTGCCTGGTCCACAGGACGATCCGGGCCACCCAGGCGGACGTGGGAGCGACCGGTAACCCGGCGGCGCCATTGCTTGACCGCGCCGGGCGCCCGCTCGTGCTGGCATACGGCTTCGTCTGCCGCGGCGCGCACGTGATCGTCCCGGATGACCAGGACCTGCGCATCGCGCGGGAGGCGGCAGTCGCTACCTACCGGAGATTCCACGCCGCGGAGGAGGAGTTCGCGCCGGAGACGTCGACCCCGTACGCGGTGCGCTCGGCCGTGGCCCGCGCCGCGGCGCCCGCGCCGCGGCCGACCCAGGCGCGGCCGACCGCGCCCCGGTCCACGGCACCCTGGACGTCGCAGATCCTGCCCGACAGGAAACCGGCTCAGGCCCGGCGCCGGCTATCGGCCGTCGTGCTAGCGCTGATAGGGGTGCTGGCACTGGCGGGACTAGCGGCAGGCATGTCCGTCTTCACCTCTGCGCGGCAGGTGGAGGTGCCAGACGTCAGAGGCAAGGCCAGCGTCGAGGCGGCACAGCTGATCAAAGGGGCGGGCCTGGCCCCGGAGGAAATATACGCGGTCAGCAGCAAGCCTTGCGGCAGAGTTGTCGATACCAGGCCGACGCCCCACGCGCGGGTGGATAGGAACAGCAGCGTCGTTATGACGATATCCGCAGGCGCCGGCCCGGCCGGCCCAGGCGACATTCCCCGGGCTCCAGCGTGTACCGCCGGGCAGGGCAGCGGATAGCGCGGCCGGCCGAGCGCCGGGTCAGGTGAGAGCCTCTCTAGGGTGAATCGCGCGTGCCTGGAGGTGGGGCAGCCGCGCTGCCAGCTCGCCGACGAGCAGCCGGGCGGCCTCCGCCCAGTCTCCGGTGATCCCGATGTCAGCCGTGTCGAACACCGGGGCGGCGGGATCCGTGTTGACCGCCACGATCAGGCCGGCCCCGCGGGAAGCGATCATGTGGTTGATCTTCCCTGACGAGCCGAGCAGCAGGTAGAGCGCCGGGCTGATCATGCGGCCGGTGAGGCCCACCTGCCGGCCGCGGGGCAGCCAGCCGGCGTCGGTGACCTTGCGGGTGCCCGCGAGTTCCGCGTCGAGCAGATCAAGCAGCGGGCGAAGCTCGCCATACCGGGCCGGGTCGACGCCGTGGCCCGCCCCTACGACCACGCGGGCGAGGACGAGCCGCTCCGGGTCGTCGTCGATCATGCGCCCGGTGATCGTCACCCGCTCGGGCGGCATGGCACGGCAGGTGCGCATGACGGCCACGCCGCCGCCCTCACGCCGCGCACGCAGCGGAAGCACCCCCGGCCGCACCGTCGCCATCTGCACCTCGGACCTGGCGGTGACCGCGGCGACGGCGGTCCCGAACGCGGGCTTCCAGCAGACCAGCCTGCCTGCCCGCACCTCGAGGCTGATCGCGTCGCCGGTCAGGCCCGCATCAAGCCGCACGGACAGGCGGGCCGCCGCTTCGCGCCCCCACGCGCTCGCCGGGGCGAGAATCGCCCACGGCAGCCGCTTCGGGACGCCGGGACGGAAACGGGGAATCGCCCAGGCCGCGGCGCCTACGGCGACGCTCTCCGCGCTGACCGCGCCGCCGTTGATAGCGCCGCCCCAGACCGGCCCTCGCTGGACAGCGCGTTGGGAGTCGTGGCGCTTGGAGGAACCGGGGCCATGGGAGGCATCGGGACCAAGGGGGACATCGAGCCCGAGGGCGATGTCAGGGCCGAGCACGACCACCTCGTCGGCACCGTTTGACCAGGCGACCGCGGGATCCGGCTGCCGCACCGTCAGCAGCACGGTCCGCCCGCCCAGATCCGCCGCGAGCCCCGCCGCCGCACCGAGCAGCTGGCGGGTGACCCGCTGCTCGCCTGGCTCGCCGAGCACCGCGACGACCGGGCCGTCGCCGCCGGACAGCGGGATCCGCTCGGGAGCAGCCCCCGTCGGTGAAACTGCCAGAAGCCGCTGCGAATCCTCAGTAAGAGCCCCGGATTCCCCGATCAGTTCGGCAGCGCGCCGCACCTGCTGAGCGAGCGTCCCGGCCAGCCGGACGCGGCGGCGTTCCCGCCCGGCCTGCCTGACCTCGCCCACCTCGGTCGGACTGCCGGCCTGGCCCCACGGTCCCTGGCCGAGGCTGGCCGCGGTGATCACCGTGATCCTTGCCGCCAGGTCACGGGCGGCCGCGCGGCGGTCCGGCGGGACCTTGCACGGCTCGCAGAGGCGCTCAGCCGCGGTGAGCAGCGCAGGCAGCCGCAACCGCGCCGTCACCAGGCCGTCCTCCCGCTCGCAGCGCGCCTTCACCCGGTCCCCGTCGACGGTCAGCTCTCGCACCCCGGACAGGAAAGGCAGGTCGAGCAGCTCGGCGAGCTGGGGCCCCACCTGACCGGTGTCGGAATCTACTGAGTGCAGGCCAGCCATGATCATTCCGAACGGGCCGCGCCGTCGGATGGCGGCCGCCAGTGTGCGAGCGGTCGCATACGTGTCCGATCCGGCGAAGGCAGGATCACAGATCAGTACCCCGCCGCTTGCGCCCCAGGCGATCGCCTCTTCAAGCAGCTCAGCGGCGGACGGCGGCCCGAGCGTGAACACGGTGCAGCTACCGCCGGTCGCGCGGGCAAGCTCGACGCCCTTGGCGATCGCGCGCCTGCAATAGGGATTGATCTCCGCTGCCGATCCATCCCGGTCCAGACGGCCTCCCGGGCGCAAGCGCAGCGCTTCGGACGACGGCACCTGCTTGGCGAGCACCGCTATGCGCAGCGGCTTGATCACGCGCTCATCCGTGCCGGACAGTGACCGCAGAGCATGCCGAGACGATACCCCCGTTTGCCGGTGATTCCGCCATTGATCTACGCAGGAATTCCGTTCAGGTAAATCGCGGCTGGTCGAAGCGCTTCAGTGCGCCCGTTCACCATGACTCGGGGAGCTGCGGCCCCGCAGGAGCTTGGCGCGCACGCCGTCCGCGGCCGGGTGACTGAGGTCATCCAGGATCGTCAAGGCCCGCTGCCAGGCATCGGCGGCATCGCGGGAATCTCCGGCGGCATAGTGGGTGTCGCCGAGGTGGGTCAGGGTGTCGGCCTGGTAGAAACGGTCGCCAGACTCGCGATGCAGGCCGAGAGCGCGCTGGTAGCACGCGAGCGCCCGCGCGTGGTCGCCGAGGTGGTGATGAGCGTAGCCGAGGCTGTCCAGGGCAGTGGCCTCGCCAGTCCGGTCGCCGCGCTCGCGGTGCAGGTCGAGCGCCTGCTCGCAGCAGGCGAGGCCCTGCTTGTGATCGCCGAGCATTGCGTGGAACCAGCCGATGTTGTTGAGGGCGTTCGCCTGCCCGGTCAGGTAGCCCGCCCGCTGGTACAGGCCGAGAGCCTGGACGCAGTGGTCGAGCGCGTCGCGGTACCGGCCCTGCCGCTCGGCTGTCTGGCCGAGGTCGAGATGCGTGTTCCCCTGTCCGACCTCATCACCGAGCCGCCCGAAGAGGCCGAGTGCCTCGAGCAGCTGGGTGCTTGCGTCGTCGTGGGAGCCGAGCAGCGCAAGCGCGCGGCCGACTCCCCGGCATGCGAAAGCCTGCGCGTTCAGATCCCCAAGGCGTCGTGCAGCCGCCAGCGCGGTCCGCTGCGTCGCGATCAGGTCGTGCCAGTGCCCGCGCCGGTTCAGGAACGTCACCAGGGTCCAGGGGAGCTGCCAGGCGTGGACGTCGAAGCCGGTCTCGGCGGCCAGGGTGATCGCCGCGAGCAGCACCGCATGCTCGCTCTGGCACCATTCCAGCGCCCGCTCGTCACCGGCGATATCCTCCGGTGTCACGCCGGGCTGAGCCGACGCCAGCGCCGGCGGCTTCCAGGCGGGATAGAGGAGCCGGGCAGCGGACAGCGCGGCGTGCAGATAATGGTCAAGCATCCGGTGAACGGCGGAGCGGCGCTCTTCGTAACTGTCGTGCGTCGTGGCCTGCTCGCCGGCGTAGGTGCGCAGCAGGTCGTGGAAGGCGAACCTGCCGGCAGCGTGCTCCGTGAGCACGTGCGCCCGGGTAAGCTCCGCCAGCGCCGTGCGCGCCTGCTCGGGGCGGATGGCCGCCAGGCTCGCGGCTGCGGGGACCGAGATGTCCGGTCCCGGGTGCACCCCGAGGAGCCGGAACATCCGTGCGGCGGGCGCACTCAGGTGCTGGTAGGACCAGGAGAACACCGCCCGCACATCGGTGACCGCGTCTCCCGTGCTCAGCGTGTCAAGCCGGCCGCGGGCGTCCCGCAGTTCCGCCGCCAGCGCGGCGAGTGGCAGCAGCGGCCGGGCGGTGGCGCGCGCGGCGGCGATGCTGAGTGCCAGCGGCAGCCGCGCGCACAGCTGGATCAGCTCTGTGACGGCCTCCGGCTCGGCCGTGACCCGAGTGTGGCCAAGCAGACGGGTCAGCAAGTCGCTAGCATCGGCGTCTGGAAGCAGATCGAGTGCGAGCGGCCGGGCACCCTCCGCGGCGACCAGGCTGGTGAGCTGGCTGCGGCTGGTGAGGATCACGAGGCAGGCGGGGTTCCCGGGGAGCAGCGGGCGCACCTGGTCGGCGTCGCGGGCATTGTCCAGTACGACGAGCACGCGCTTGTCCGCGACCAGGCTGCGGTACAGGGCCGCCCGCGCGTCGAGGCTTACCGGAATCTGGCCGACCGGCACCGCGAACGCGTCAAAGAAACCCCGCAGCGCGTCCGTTGCCGTCATCGGAGATCCGGACGGGTCGAATCCCCGGAGGTTGACGTACAGCTGGCCGTCGGGAAAGCGTCCCGCGACCTGGTGCGCCCAGTGCACGGCCAGCGCGGTCTTGCCAATGCCGGCCATGCCCCCGATCGCCGATATCACGACCGCGGGGGGTCTTGGGGGGTCGCCCCCCCAGGCAGGCACCGCGGGGGGTCTTGGGGGGTCGCACCCCCAGGCCAGCACCATCTGCCCTGACTCGGCGACCTGGCCGAGCATGCCTGTCAGCGCCGCCAGCTCGCCCGCACGTCCGGTGAAGTGCCGCGTGGCTCCCGGCAACTGCCGTGGCACTACAGGCGGCACGGCGGCTGGGGCAGCGGCGCCGCTGGAGGCAACGGGAGCGGTACTCCCGGAGGTCATGCCAGCGGCACTCCCGGAGGTAGGGGTGCCTGCCACGGGAATCTCGCCGCGCAGGACGCGCGCGTGTGCCTCCGCGAGCTCGGCGCACGGCAGGACATCGAGCTGCTCCTCTAGCCGCCGCCGCAGATCCTCGTAGACGCGCAGGGCAGCCGCCTGGTGCCCGCTGCCCGTCAGCGCGACCATCAGCCGCGCGTGGGCCCGCTCGTTCAGCGGCTCACGCCCGGCGAGCACCCGCAGGTGCGGCAGCACCCGGTCGTGGAGACCGGCCATGGCCGCGGCATCGGCGAACTCCTCGACGATAGCCGCCCACCGCCGGCCAAGGCCGATGACCGCGGGATGAGCCAGCAGCACTTCGATGTCGGCCAGCGGCTCACCGCGCCACAGGCCGAGCGCGTCTGCGAACAGGTCACAGGCGACGGGCAGGTCACCAGACAGGCGTGCCTCGCGGGCGCCGGCGGCGAACCGCTCGAAGGCCATCAGGTCCATCGGGGGCCTGCGGCACGCGCCCGGGATCCAGCAGGCGCCGCAGGCGGCTGACGTACGACTGCACCATCGTCACCGCGGTGGCCGGCCTGTCATCGCCCCAGAGCGCTTCGATGATCGCTGTGCGGGGCAAGGCGGTGTTCGGCTGGAGGGCTAGCAGTCCGAGCACCGCCCGCTGCGCGACCGCGCCAAGCTCGACCGGGACACCATCTCGCCATGCCTCCAGCGGGCCGAGCGTGCGCAGCCGCAAGGTCGTGGCCGGTTCCCCTCCGCGGCCCGTACTCATGTCCGAGACGCCCTGCCCGCCGTCCGGGTCCCCCGGGTGATCCCAGGCGGGACCGCCAGCCTGCCGCGGATTCAGGTCGAGCGCCGCGGCAAGGCGCTGCATCGAGTTCGCATGAGGCCTGACAGTCCTGTCCTGCTCCAGGTCACGTACCGTTCCTACGCCCACGCCCGCCGTCTCGGCGAGCTGCTGCTGAGTCAGCCCGGCGGCCAGGCGGCGTTCACGAACCATGGCCCCGAGCCCTCTGAGCGGCTCTTCACGACGCTCCGCCATCACCCATCCCGTCCCCACGCCCGCGAAACCGCCAGCCACGTCCCCGAAACCTGCGTCCTGGCGGGCACTGAACCGCCGATTCGGCGGCTATCTCGATGGTCCCTCAATTGCACCACGAATGCTGATCGGCCGGCGCGTGCCGCGGCCTCTTCATCCGATCGCGGATCCCGGCCGCCTGGGGGTCGGCGAGATCCTCGAAGATGGCAAGTGCCTGGCGCCAGGACTGGCGCGCCTCGTCGGGCCGGCCGGTGTCATCAAGCAGGTCACCGAGATCACGCAGGGTCCCTGCCTCGCCGTGCCTGTCATCGGCCTGCTGACGGACCGCCAGTGCCTGCTCGTAGCGCTCGCGGGCTTCGCCGGGCTGCCGGAGCATGCGGTAGATTCCGCCGAGGTTGTTCAGGACGAGGCCTTCATTCTGCCGGTAGCCCATGCCACGGAACAAGGCGAGGGCCTGATTATGGCAGGTCAGGGCGTCGCCGAACAGCCGCAGCTTCTGATATGTGTCACCGAGGTTGGTCAGCGCGATGCCCTCGCCATACTGGCTGCCGGCCTCGCGGGAGTTGGCGAGGACCTGCTGGAAGCAGCCGAGGGCGTCCTCGAACCTGCGCAGCTCCAGGTAGGTGCAGCCAAGATTGTTCAGGGTGGCGCCCTCGCCCCGTCTGTCGCCGATCTCGCGCCGGAACTTCAGCGCGTCCTGGTCACAGGCGAGCGCGTCCTCGAACCGCCGCAGATCGTAGTAGGGGGCGGCGAGGCAGCTCAGCGCCCATGCCTGGCCGCTGCCGTCGCCAGTGCGGCGCGCGGCGGCGAGGCCGGTGCTCGCGGCGGCGATCCAGTCGGCCCACGGCTTGCGCAGGTCGAAGTAGCCCCGCAGCGCGACAGGGAGCTGCCAGGCAATGACGTCGTTACCCGTCTGCGCGGCCTGGCGGACGGCCGCGACCAGGCTGGCATGCTCGTCATCGCACCACGCCAGCGCCGCCTCGTAGTCCCCGAAGCTGAGCGGCTCGCAGTCCGGCTCCAGGGCCGCGAGGCTGACATGACGCCGGCCTGGTACGAGCAGCCGGTCCGCGTTGTCAGCGGTGTGCAGGTACCAGGTGAGCAGCCGCCGGATCGCGGTCGCGCGCTCGGCGCCGCCCTCCTCGGCGGCTGCCAGTTCGGCGGCGTAGGCCCTGAGCAGGTCGTGGAACCGGTAGCGGCCTGGCCTGGCCTCATCGAGCAGGTTCATCCCCGCGAGCGCCTCGAGCAACCGCTGCGCCGCCGCCTCGTCCACCGCTGTGAGCGCCGCGGCCGCCTGGACGCTGATGTCAGCCCCGGCATGCAGCCCGAGCAGCCGGAACGCGCGGGCCGCGCCGGGTGCCAGCGCCCGGTAGGACCAGGAGAGCACCGTGCGGACCGCCGTGGCCTCGTCGTCATCAGCCGCGAGCACATCCAGCCGGTCCCGGGAGGCCACGAGCTGGCCGGCCAGCTCGGCCAGCCTGGACGGCGGCCCGCCGGCGGCCCGGTCGGCGGCGATCCGCAGCGCGAGCGGCAGGAAACCGCACCTCCGGGCGATCTCCGCGGCGGCCTGCGGCTCGGCGTCCACCCGCTCCCGGCCCAGGGCACGGCGTAGCAGCAGCATCGCGTCTGCCTCGGCGAGAGGGCCGAGGGCGATTCGCGCCGCCCCGTCCCGGGCCGCCAGCCCGGAAAGGCGGCGCCGGCATGTCACCAGGACAAGGCAGCCTGGCGCTCCAGGCAGCAGTGGCCGTACCTGCTCGGCTGTCGCGGCGTTGTCGAGCACGATCAGCGTCCGCTTTCCGGCGAGTAGCGACCGGTAAAGGGCGGCCTGCTCATCCTGTCCAGCCGGGATGCGGTGCGGGTCGGTGCCGAGAGCGCGCAGGAAGACGGTGAGCGCTTCCCCCGGCTGCGCGGGCGGCTGGCGGGGGCCGAAGCCGCACAGGTCGACGTAGAGCTGCCCGTCGGGGAACCGCGCGGCAAGGCGGTGCCCGGCGCGCACGGCGAGCGCGGTCTTGCCGACCCCGGCTACACCGTCGATCACGCAGATCACCGTCGCTTCCGCGGTTCCCTCCGCGAGAGCCCTGATCTCATCGAGTTCTGGCTCCCGGCCGGTGAACCAGCGGGGGCGGGGCGGGAGCTGCCTGGGCAGGACGGATTCCGTGGCAGGGAGCGGCGGAGCCGCCGGGCTGTCACGGACATCGGAAGCGGGGAAGTCCTGCCTGAGCACCCGGGCGTGCGCATCGGCCAGCTCCGCACCAGGGCGGACTCCGAGCTGATCGTCAAGGCGCTGCCGCAGTTCGTCGTAAAGCCGCAGCGCGGCAGCACGCTGTCCGCTGCCCGACAGCGCGATCATCAGCCACGCGTGCGCGCGCTCGTTCAGCGGGTCGCGCCCGGCTAGCGCCCACAGGTGCGGCAGCACGCGGTCATGCAGTCGCGCCGTAGCGGCGGTCTCCGCGTACTCCTCGATGAGCACCGCCTGACGCTGGCGGAGGCCGATGACAGCAGGATGGGCGATGAGGAGGTCGATGTCGGCCAGCGGCTCGCCCCGCCACAGGCCGAGCGCCCGGGCGTAGAGGTCGCAGGCGAGGGCCAGGTCGCCGGATAGCCGCGCATCGCGGGCGTCGTCGGCGAGGTGCCCGAAGGCGATCAGATCGAGCTGGCCGCTGCCGGCCGCCAGCCGGTAGCTGGTGCCCGTCGAGACGACCAGCCCGTCGCGGGCCTGCGACCGCCCGGGATCCAGCAGGTGCCGCAGCCGGCTGACATATGAATGGATCATCTTGACCGCGCTGGCCGGCGGGTCGGCGCCCCAGATCACGTCGATCATCGCATCCCGGCGCAACGCCGCGTTCGGCTGGAGCGCCAGCAGGCCGAGCACTGCCCGCTGCCTGGCCGCCCCTAGCTCAACCGGCGCGCCGTCGCGCGAGGCCGCCAGCGGCCCGAGCACGCGCAGCCGGACGGCGGCGAGCCCCCCGGCCCCGATGTCATGCCGGTGTCCGCCCAGGCCGGACCCGGGCCCGTCGCGACCCCGGCCCATCGGTAACTGTCACCCCCATGCCTGATGCGTTCTGCTGGGCGCAGGCGTCCCCGCACCGTCCGGCTCAAGCTCGGCCGTGAGCGCGGGCCAGGCGACCGGGTCGTGGCCGGGCACGAGGCGGTAGCCGCGCCCGGCCGCGATGCGCTTGAGCTTGCGGATCTGCTCGACCGTCGCCTCGGGCTCGACGTCGATCATCCCGCCGATCGCGAGCTCCTTCTCGATGTTCTCGGTGAGGTCCGCGGCGTCGAAGGCGAACACGAACCCGCCGCCGCCGACCGACTCGTCCAGGTCGACGACGAAGCTCTGGTGGCCAGGGGTGTGGCCCGCGGTCAGCACGGCGGTCACCCCCGGGGCGATCTCGGTATCGCCGTCGGCCATCCGCCAGTCGATCCGGGGATCGTCGAAGTCGACGCGGAAGATGGCGTGCCGCTCGGGCGCGGGATGGCCGGACAGCCCGTAGGCGAGCTCGGCCCGCTGGACATGCACGGGCACGCGGCCGGCGAAGTGCTTCAGCCCGCCCGCGTGGTCGTTGTGCAGGTGGCTCACCGCCACCGCATGGATGGCGGCCATGTCGATCCCCGCCGAGGCGAGCGCCTCCTCGAGCGGCTCACCGGGGCCTGGCAGCACCGGCTGGATCGCCGGGTCGCCGTGGAAGCGGCGGCGCAGCACGGGATCGCTGATCAGCGCGGTGTTGAACCCGGTGTCGAGGAGCAGCCAGCCGCCGTCGCACAGCAGCAGGATCCCCGGCACCGGCTCGCGCAGCCGCTCCCCGGGCGGAGCCCCGTGCACCGAGACCGACCTGGGCAGATCCTCCCAGCCAAGCGTCAGCGGAACGATCCTGCGCACCCCGCCCATACGGCCACCCACCTCACCTCTCGCACCCGGCCCGAGGCAGCCAGGCCGGTTCTCGCCGACAGTGTCAAGTCCTGCCCTCCGTGGCCCCGCGCCACCGCGTACCCGTTCGGATAATTATGCCTAACGGGAACTTATATGGCACTCTCACTGGCCGGCTGAGTCGAGGTCGCGGAGCTTACCCCGGACCACGTCCGCGGCAGGGCGGCCCAGGTCGTCCAGGATGGTCAGGGCCTGCTGCCACGCGTCGCGGGCTGCCTCGAGATCACCCACGGCGCGCTGGGCGTCCCCGAGGCGGCCGAGCGTCGCGGCTTCCTCGTAGCGGTCGCCCACCTCACGGTACAAGTCAAGGGCCTGCCGGTAGCAGGCGAATGCCTCGGCGTGGTGGCCGAGATGGTGGTGGGCGTAGCCGAGGCTGTCCCACGTCTCGGCCTCGCCGAGGCGGTAGCCGGCTTCACGGTTCAGCACGAGTGCCCGCTGGCAGCAGGCGAGGGCCTGCTCATGATCGCCGAGCAGGGCGTGATACCAGCCGACGCTGTTGAGAGCGCCGGCCTGCCCCGGCCGGTAACCAGCGGACCGGAACAGCTCCTCTGCCTGCAGGGCGTGGCCGAGGGCCTCGCCGTGACGGGCCTGCTGCCCGAAGGCCCAGGCGAGGCTGTCGTGGGCGCGCGCCTGGCCGACGCGGTCGCCGAGCTGGCGGTGCAGGCCGAGGGCGTGCCGCAGGTGGGCGCGGGCATCGTCGTAGCCGCCGAGCAGTGCCCTGGCGCGGCCGAGATACCGGTGGGCGCAGGCCTGTGCCGCAGGGTCGTCCAGGCGAAGGGCCGCGGCCAGCGCGGTTCGCTGGGTGGCTGCGTAGTCGTGCGCGTACCCCCGGCGATCGAGATAGGGCACGAGACTCCAGGGGATCTGCCAGGCGTGGGTATCGAACCCCGCATCGGCGGCCTGGGCTATGGCCGCCAGCAGCACCCGGTGCTCGGCGTCGCACCATGCCAGCGCCTGCGCGTGGTCGGCCAGGTCTTCCGGCACCACTCCAGGCCGCGGCGGGACCAGGGCGAGGGGCTCACGGGCCGGATATAACAGCAGGGCCGCGGCGTGCGCGGTATGCAGGTAGTGGTCGAGCGCCCGGTGCGTCGCCGCACGGCGCCGGGCGTCGCTGTCGTGCGCCTCGGCTCGCTCAGCGGCGTAGGCGCGCAGCAGGTCATGGAAGGCGAACCGGCTGGCGGCGTGCTCGGTGACCAGGTGTGCCTCGGCCAGCTCCCGCAGGGCCGCCCGCGCCCGCTCCCGGGGAACGCCGGCCAGGCTCGCGGCGGCCATGCCGCTGATGTCGGGACCCGGATGCATCCCGAGCAGCCGGAACATCCCGGCAGCGGGAGCGCTGAGCTGCCGATAGGACCAGGAGAACACCGCCCGCACGTCCGTGACCGCATCCCCGGAGTCCAGCACATTGAGGCGGCCGCGGGCGTCCCGCAGGTCCGCGACCAGCGTGGCGAGGGGAACGGCGGGGCGGGCCGCCGCGCGGGCCGCGGCGATGCTGAGCGCCAGCGGCAGCCGCGCGCACAGTTCTGTCAGCTCGTTCACCACGGCCGGACGCGCCGCGACCCGCCCGGGACCGAGGCGCCGGGCCAGGAACTCTCGTGCCTCCGCATCGGTGAGGACATCCAGGGTCAGCGAGCGTGCGCCTTCGGCCGCGACCAGGCTCGTCAGCTGACTGCGACTGGTCACCACGGTCAGGCAGGCGGGGCCGCCTGGCAGCAGCGGGCGCACCTGCCCGGCGTCGCGCGCGTTGTCGAGGACGACGAGCATGCGCTTGCCGGCCAGCAGGCTGCGGTAGAGACCGACGGTGGCATCCAGGCTCGCCGGGATCCGTCCGGCGGGAACGTCGAGGGCATCCAGCAGGCTCCGGATCGCCTCCGCAGGGGTCATCGGCCTGCCAGACGGGTCGAATCCCCGCAAGTTCTGATAGAGCTGCCCGTCGGGAAAGCGCTCCGCCACCTGATGCGCCCAGTGCACGGCAAGCGCGGTCTTGCCGACCCCCGCGGTGCCGTCGATCGCCGAGATCACCACCGTGGCGGCACCGGCCAGCTCCAGCAGCGCGGACAGCTCCTTCAGCTCGCCCGCCCGGCCGGCGAAACCCGGCACGGCCGCTGGCAGCTGCCGCGGCACCACCAGCGCCCGCGCGGGCGGAGCGACGGGACGGGGCCGGGCAGCGCGGCGAGGCGGCACGGCGAGCACGGCTTCCGATGCGGCGTTCACGGCCGCGCGGGGAAGCTCCTGGCGCAGCACCCGCTGGTAAGCCTCGGCCAGCTCGGCGCAGGGGAGCACGCCAAGCTGATCATCGAGGCGCCGCCGCACCTCGTCGTAGACGCGCAGGCCGGCGGCCTGACGCCCGCTGCCCGCCAGCGCGATCATCAGGAGGGCGTGTGCCCGTTCGTCCAGCGGCTCACGGCAGGTGAGTTCCCTCAGCTGCGGCAGAACCCGATCATGCCAGCCCGCCGCGGTCGCCGCCTCGGCACATTTGACCACGGCGTCCGCCCACCGCCGACCGAGGCTGGTGACAGCGGGATGTACTCGCAGGACATCGATGTCAGCCAGCGGCTCGCCCCGCCACATGCCGAGCGCACGGAAGTAAAGATCGCACGCCGCAGCTAGCTCACCGGCCGCGTGGGCCGCCTGAGCGCGGGCGGTCATTTCGCCGAAGGCAAGCTGGTCGAGTTCGGTGGCAGCAAGCTGGAGCCGGTAGCTGGTGTCAGCTGAGATCAGCAGCCCGTCACGTGCTGAGGCCGACCGCCCCGGGTCGAGAAGATGGCGCAGCCGACTGATGTAACACTGGACCATGGCGACCGTCGTGGTCGGCGGGTCATCACCCCAGAGCGCGTCGATGATCGCCTCCCGCCGGATCAGCCTGCCCGGCTGCAGTGCCAGCAGCCCGAGCACCGCCCGTTGCCTGCCCGCGCCCAGCGTGACCGGAATGCCGTCCCGGCGGGCGGTCAGCGGCCCGAGCACCCCAAGCCGCAGGCCGACGGCGCTGCCCGCACGCCCGGCGCCGGGTGCGGCCTCCGCTTCGCCCGTCATCGCGCGGACGAACTCCGCGGCCAGCCCCTGGCCCAGGCCAAGCGCGCCAGCTAACCGCCGCACGGACTCCGCACGGGGGCGAGCGGTCAGGCCCTGCTCCAGATCGCGCACCACCCCGATGCTCACCCTCGCCGTATCGGCAAGCTGCCGCTGGGTGAGGCGCGCGGCACGACGGTAGTCGCGTAACAGTTCCCCGGCCCGCCCGTCGTCACCATGATCCATCTCACGTCACATCCCCGAGTCCGGCCCCCCCGGGTACCCCATGGGCTGGTCATCAGTATGTGGTGATTGCCCTCGTATCTGCCTACATAACGCGAGTCATCCGGGGCCGGTTCCTGTAATGGCTATGGCTCCTGTAGCACGGTCCAGACCCCGATACCGATCTACCCGCGGCCTGACCAGGCCAGACGCGGGCACAGTGAGCCGCCGGGCTACAGGAACGCCCTGACAGCCGACGCATAGCGAGGATCCGGAGTGGCAGCCGAGCCTGGAAGCACGGCATGGCCGATGCCACGGGGGCACCGGCCGCAGAGTGCGGCTACCCGGCCGCACGTCAGGAGGAGTAGATGCTCAAGCGAAGAATCCTCAAATTTACGATGGTGCTCATCACGATTATCGGATCGGTGGGCGGACTCGGCACACTAGCCGCCGGCTCCGCCCTCGCCGCTACCCAGCCGACCGCACTCCCGGGCCTGCACCTCGTCCCGGTGCATAGTGCGACTCCGAGCGCGGTGACGTACTTCCAGATCGAGAACGGCGTGAACCATCACTTCTGCCTCGACGCCAACATTAACGGCGGCATTGGGAACGGCGACAACGTCCAGATCTGGCAATGCAACGGACGGAGCAACCAGCAATGGGGTTGGGTAGGGCACCAGCTTGTTAACCAGGCCAATTTCAATTTCTGCCTCGACGCCAACATCAACGGCGGCATTGGAAACGGCGACAACGTCCAGATCTGGCAATGCAACAGACGGAGCAACCAGCAATGGTTTTCGGTCCCCGATGTCTCTTCCCAAGTTGAGCTGTCGAATGGAGCAGGCCCCTCCTTTGTCCTCGACGCCAGGGTCAACGGCGGTATCAAGAGCGGCGACAACGTCCAGATCTGGCAGTTCAACAACCAGAACAACCAGGCGTGGATTCTCTGAGCCAGGCCACGCGAACTTCTGAATAGAGCATGGTGACGATCCTTTTACCGGATGCCCTGGGGCAAGTCCCCAGGGCATCCGGCTGCTCCCGCAAGAGTAGTGAGTGCCGTTGCCGCCACTCCGGCGGCAGCCGTTAGGTATAGCAGCGGGTAACCATTCGACAAAGCGTCATATCCGGGCGCTCCCAGGCCGCCAGGCGCTCAGGCCGCGGGGGGTGAGGAAGCCGTCGAAGACGAGTTCCGCTGCGCCGGTCAGCGGGGCGGGCGTGCCGAGTTACGATGGCACGAGCGCGGGCGGGGCGGCTCTGCGGAACCGCATCAGCGCGGCGAGGTATCGGGCGCGGACGACGGCGGGCGCGGTCTCGTAGATGTCGCGGGCCAGGCCGGAAAGGCCGACGACATCGGGGTCGTGCGCGTTGACCAGCGCTCCCGCACCGCGCCCGAGCGCCGCCGCGACGGTGCAGACTGCCTGGCCGCTCCGCTGGTCGCCGACGGAGGCCGCGCCGATCACCCGGGCCGCCAGCGCGACGCGGTCGCCGCCCTGAGCGCCATCGGCAGCACCGCCAGCCTGGCCGGCGTGCCTGAGCAGCGCGCGGGCGCCGACGTCGAGGTCCCAGCATCCGGCCGCGCCGCACTCGCAGGGCTGGTCGCCCCCGGCGAGCGGCATGTGGCCGATCTCCTGCTCGGCCATACACCCGGCGAACGCGACCAGGACGTCCGGAACTTCAGCGCTGCCATTGAGCCACGATTCCTGGACGGACACCACAGTGCACTCACGCTCGCGGAACTGGCGGATAAGCCGCAAGGCGTCTTCTGCGCGTCAGCCTGTTCAGGCCCCAGACGATAAGGATCTTGAGCTTGCCCGCCCGCGCGTCGTCCAGTGCGCGCTGAGCGCTGCCCGGTACTCGCCGCGAGATGCTCTCCCGCCGGTAGCCTATGCCGGTGATTGAGAGTGGTCCTGGCCAGCACACATTGCGCGCCGCTGTGACCGATGCCCACCGGGCTGAAGCTGAGTCCGACAATGCGCGGGCCTGGCTGGAAGAAGCGCTGCAGGGCGCGATGGAGCCGATCGCGGCTGAGGTCTGGGCGTTTGATGAGGATTTCCAGCATGTCCTGCTGGTGAAACATCGCTGGCGGGGCTGGGTGCCGCCGGGCGGGAAGGTCGAGGCCGGCGAGACGCCCCGCGCCGCCGCGTGCCGTGAGCTCACCGAGGAGACCGGCATCACGGCCGGCCTGCTGGACGCTCCGGCTGCTGTGTCCGTGCGGTCCTATCGCCCTGACTGGGCGCCCACGCTCGGCCTGTCCTACGCCGCGGTGGTCGACAGCTCGGTTCCGCTGGGCGGGGAGAGTCACCAGCCCGCGGCGTGGATCCCGCTGGACCACGATTGGGAGGGTGCCTTCCCGGAGGACAGGCTGAGGATCCGCGAGTACGTGCGGCGGCTGGCCCGCGCGCAGGCCGGTACCGCCTGGGTCAACCTGGCGGGCGGCATCTATGCCCGCTACTGGCAGTACCTAGCCGACGACGGCCTGGCCGATGGCGGAGGCGGTCACGACCATCTGGAGCCGGACGACGAGCACGGCGAGGACGGGCTCGGAGGCAATCCGCTGGAAATCCTTGATGAGCTTGGGCTGTCTGGAGATCCTGCGCTATGACCGCCCGGCATGGTCCATCTGTCGTGGTCGGTTTCCCGACCCGCAACGAGGTGTCGACGATCCAGCAGGTAGTGGCCGCGGTCGAAGAAGGACTCCGCCGTGCTGGCTGGGCCGGATGCTCCGCGCTGGTCAACGCCGATAACGGCAGCAGTGACGGGACCCCGGCCGCCTTCCGGTCTGCTCCTGGCTATGTGCGCAGGCTGACGGTGGCGACCAGCCCGGAGGGGACAGGCAAGGGCACCAACGTGATGGCGATCTTCCACGCTGCGCTGGAGCTGGGCGCTGAACGGGTCGCCGTGTTCGATGGTGATGTCCAGTCCGTCGAGCCTGGCTGGGTGGAGGCGATGCTCGCCGCCGTGGACGGCAAGACCCCGGCCATGGCGGTACCGGTCTACCGGCGTAACCGTTATGAGGGTAATACCACCAGCCACATCGCTAGCCCGCTGCTGGCCGCGGTGCTGGGCATGCAGGTGCAGCAGCCGATCGCCGGGGACTTCGCGTTCAACCGCAGCTTCGTCGAGCGCGCAGTTACCTGGCCGCTCCCGGAGTCTGCCCAGCTTTACGGGATTGACATCCACCTGACCGGCGGTGCTGCCTGTGACGGGCACCAGATCGTGCAGGTGCCGCTCGGCCGCAAGATCCATAACCCGGGCTTCCCTAAGATCCTCTTCATGAGCCGGCAGGTGATCGACTCGGCGTTCCACGTGATTACGCGCGCTGGGTGTCCCCGTCCGGCACCGGCCGCGGCCCGTGATCCCCGTGCCACGGTCGATACGGCGGCTGTGCGCCCTGAGGCGGCGCTGGTGGAGCGCACGCTGGCGAGGGTCCGCGCTTACCTGGCGCAGCACCGCCGCGCGGTCGCAGGGCTGTTTCCCAGCCTGGATACGGTGGTATGGACACATGACGGGCTGGCCCGGGTGGATGCGCCGACCTGGGCCGAACTGGTCGCCGATGCGCTGGCCGCAGTCGCTGCAGGGTGCGCGGCGGAGGCTCGCGATCATCTGGTCGCGTTGTACCTGTGCCGTGTGATGACCTACTGGGACGAGATAGAGAGCCTAGGCGACCCCGCCGTAATCGACGCGGCGCTGGATGCCCAGACGGCTGCCGTGATCCGCGCCGTGGCCCGGCGGCACGGGCTTGAATTTACGGTGGCGCCGCCGATGGCGCTGAGCCCTGGGGTATGGCCCGGAGGCCCTCTGTGAACGAGCCGCAGCAGTTACTGATGAGCCTCGGCCCGGTTGAGGTAGTACTCACCACCGTCCTGCCGGTAGAGCAGGCAGCCGCGGCGATGCGAAGCCGCGGCGAGCCGCCCATGTTCGGCCTCGCCCGCGTGCCTGATCGGGTACCAGGTGCTGCCCAGGTCGTTCATTTAGTTACTACACCGGGTCAGGCGAGCGCGGCCTGGGATGGCTCGACCCTGACCGTGCGCGCTGCGGCGGGGGAGCTACCAGCGGAGGGTTTACTGCACCTGGCCTACCTCGTAGTGGAAGCCGGGCTTCACCGGCGCGGTTACCTCACGCTGCATGCTGCGGCCGCCTGCCGTGACGGGTCTGCCGTGGTGCTGCTTGGATCAGCCGGAGCGGGAAAGACGACCAGCCTCCTGCGGCTATGCCTTGACCACGGCGCCGCACTGGCCGGCAACGACCTGGTCGTCGTCGGCGGGACGGCGGCGGTGCCTGAGGTGCTGGCCGGTAGCTGCCACCTGCGGCTGCGTCACGCTTCGGTCGCGCAGGTCATGCCCGGGCTGCTGGGGCTGTTCCCGGATGAGGTCAGCGACTCGTGGCGGGCCAAGCGCGATACCGACCCTGCCTGGCTGGGAATCAAGGTAGCGACGGGTCCTGTGCCGGTGGCGGCCGTGGTGTTCGTTCATGTTGACATGAGCTAACCCGGTCTCGTCGACGAGCCTGGGGCCACCCTGGTGCACCGCCTCAACCTGCACGAGAACGCCGTCCGCTATGTCCGGGGCGCCGCCACCCCGTGGTTCCTAGGCGACGGAAGTTTCGGCCCGTACGTGCCTTCGCTGGACGATGAGCGCGCGCACGCCGCCCGCAGCGCCACCCTGGAGCGGCTGGTGGCCCGCTCCCGCTACGTTGCCGGGCCCCCCGCCGACGTCGCCCGGCATCTATCGATGCTCCTGGCCGCCCGGGAGCCGGACCCGGCGCCGGCCCACATGAGGAGGACTTTGTGAACAGCCCGTCCCTGCTCATCGTGCGGCCCGAGCCCTCACGCGGGCTCGGCGCCTTCTACCGCAACCTGGGCATGACCATGCTGGCCGCCCACGCCCGGGCCTGTGGCCTGGACCCGCACCTGGCTGATCTCACCTTCGACGATTTTGATGAGGCGCTGGGCTGCGGGGCGACGGTGGCCGCGTTCAGCCTCTACATCGACGACTTCGCCCGCGGCATCGAGCTGGCCGCGGCGGCCAGGAAGGCCGGGCTGGTCACCGTGGCCGGCGGACCGCATGTGACCCTGCTCGGCCAGGACGTGCTCGCGGCCACTGACGCCTTCGACCTGATCGGTGTCGGAGACTGCCTGGCCGAGGCCATGCCGGTCATCGCCGGTATCGCCCGCGGCGGTGTCATGCCGGCTAGCCGCATCATCGGCGCTGGGGCGGAGGCTCGCATGGATGCCCTCGCGCCCGATTACAGGATCTGGCCGGATGGCCGCTACTTCCCGGTTTTCCCTGTCGAGTTCTCCCGCGGCTGCCGCCAGCACTGCCCGTTCTGCACCGACCCGGTGCTACGGCGAGGAGTCGCCACCGATCCCGCCGAGCGGACCATGGCCACCTTGAAGGATCTGGTGGCCAGGCACGGCCGGATCTGGGTGCGCTTCGTAGACTCCAGCATGAGCAGCCTCGGTCCCGACCTTGACCGCCTGCTGGAAGCCATGACCGCCGCCGGACTGCCCATCGAGTGGGGTGCCTACGCCTACCCGCACGACATCGACGCCGGGCTGGCCGCCCGCATGGCGCGGGCAGGCTGCCGGGCACTGTTCCTGGGAATCGAGAGCCTTGCCGGGGGCGTCCGCGTGGGCAAGCACCACGCTAAGCATCCCGGTGAAGTCGCCCGTGCCGTGGACACGCTGCACGAGCAGGGGATTTTCGTGCATGGCAACTTCATCATCGGCCTGCCCGGCGAGACCGCCGCCACGGTCCAGGAGACTCTGGCAGGGCTGGCCCGGATCCGGTTCGATTCCATCGGCGGCGGCCCCTTCTTCCTGACCCCTGGCTCCACCTTCGAACGCCGTCCGGACAAGTTCGGCATCCGCATCCTGGACCCGGCCTGGCGGATCCGCCAGCACGTCAACTTCTACGACCCCGAACATGCGTACTTCGCTACCGGCACGCTCACCCAGGCGCAGATAAGGGCCCTCGCCGGCGGATTCCGCCGCAGCGTCGAAGACCAGCATCTCGGCTGCTGGAACTTGTCGGACTACGCGTTGCTGTGCTGGCTGTCAGCCGACGGAGACGTCAAGGACCTGACCAGGCCTGTGGCAGCAGCCAGAACGCGAGCTGGGCGGCGAACAGCGGCTAGTGGTGAACGTGCTCAAGGAGAAAACCGGCGTCACGCTTCCAGGGCAGGCGGGCGCCTTCGTGACGACCGCCCGGCGCGTGGCCGCCCGGGAGCACGCAGCGGCGGCGGCCCCGTGAGGATACTCGCGATCTGCCGCGGCGCCCCCGGGCTGGGCCGCGTCGTCCCGTCGCTAGCACTCACCCAGGCGCTGGCCGCCCGCTTCCCGGTCACGGGCAAGTTCGCCTCCTACCAGGCGGGAGCACGCTACCTGGCAGCCCGCGGCGAAGATGTCGTCGATCTCGGCCGTCCGGATGGGCTGTTCATCGACTCCGTCTCCCCGCAGGCACTACGCGCCACCGAACTGGCCGAGCAGGATGCCCCGGACCTGGTGCTTATCGACGGCGAGTTCTTCCTGCCCGCGACGCTCGCCCACCTGCACATGCCCGTGGTCTACCTTGCCAACCCCCATGACCTCACCGGCGAGCCGAACACCTTCCGCCGCGTCAACCGGCTGCTGCTGGCCCACGCCGACGCCGTGCTGATCCCAAGCCTCACCTGTGCCCGGCCAGCACTCCGGCCGGAGCTCGTGCCCGGCACCCCGTGCCTGGAAGTACCGGCCATCACCAAGGACATCCCCCTCGATCACCAGCTCGCTGGCGGGCCGCCCAGGGTACTGGTGTCCACCGGCGGCGGATCGCTGCGCGCCGGTCCCGGCTTCCGCGCCGCCACCGATGCGGCCCTGGCCTGCGTTCTGGACGCACTCGCCGAGCAGGCCGTCCTCGGCGCTATCGCGAAGGTCACGGTCGTCCTCGGCGCCGACGCGGGCCTGACGGGCACGTGGCGGCACCCGCCCGGCTGGCTCCAGGTCACCGCCGGGCCCGTCGAGCTGGCCGGCATGTACCCGCATCACGATCTGCTGATCGCCCGCGCCGGGCGCAACACCGCGGCAGAGGCCGCCTACTGCGGCATCCCGGCCATCCTGCTCCCGGTCACCGCCGACCCGCACCGCGGCAGCGAGCAGGCAGCCAACGCGGCCGCGCTCGCCCACCTGCCCGGCATCTTCACCACCCGCGACTGGCAGGAACTCGCCGCCCTCCGGCAGACTCTGCGCCGGGCGCTGCGGCACGCCGGGCAGCAGGCCCGCGTGACCGGCCACCGCGGCAACGACAGCGCGGCGGCCTTTATCGCCGGGCTCGTTACCAGCCCCGGCGCGCGGAACCCGCTGACAATCGCCTCATAACACCAAGGAGCCCTAACCGATGCCCACCTGGGACATGACCTTCCGCGCCCTGCCCGGCATCCCCCTCATCCAGCCTGGCGACAGCCTGCCCGCGGTCATCACCCAGGCCGCCGGGGCCGACGGGCTTGCGCTGGCCGACGGTGACGTGGTCGTCGTGGCCCAGAAAATCGTCTCCAAGGCGGAAGGGCGGATCGTGCGCCTCAGCGACATCACCCCCAGCGAGCAGGCGGAGAAACTGGCCCGCCGCACCGGCCGCGACGCCCGGCTGTGCCAGCTCTACCTGGACGAGTCCCGGGCCATCATCGAGGTCAGGGGGCGCCATGTGGTGACCGTCCACCGGCTCGGCTTCACCGGCACCGGCGCCGGAGTGGACACGTCGAATGCGGGCAAGCGCGCCGACGGCTACGCGGTCCTGCTGCCGTCTGATCCGGACGCCTCGGCCCGCGGCATCCGCGACGGCATCCGCGAACGCGCGGGTGTCACGGTCGCTGTCATCGTGTCTGACTCCTTCGGCAGCGCGGTGCGGGAAGGCGCCTACGGGGCGGCGATCGGCATCGCCGGAATCCGCCACCTGGAAGAGCCGGAGGGTGACGCCGACCTGTTCGGCAACCCGAGCAAGCCGGTGATGAACCGGGTCGACGAGATCGCCTCCGCCGCCTCGATCCTCATGGGCCAGACCGCAGCCGCCCGCCCGGTCGTCATCGGCCGGGGCATCCCTTACACCACCGACGACAACGCCTCCCTGTCCGGCCTGCTCATCAAGCCCGCGCTGCCCGAAAACGGCTATGACCTCACCATCGGCGCCTGACCAGGCACCAGGCGTGCCCGCGATGGCCACCGAGATCTGCGCGCACCGGCAGCCCGGCCCGGCGGACGCGCCCGTCGAGGTCGTCGAGCGCAAAGGGCTCGGCCATCCCGACACTCTCGCCGACGCGCTGGCCGAGCGGATGTCAGTGGCCTACTGCCTGTACTGCCAGGAGAACTTCGGCGCGGTGCTGCACCACAACCTGGACAAGCTCTACCTGCGGGGCGGCCACTGCCGGACCGGCCTGGGCGTCTTTGAGATGACCGCCCCGGTCACCCTCGTCATCGGCGGCCGGGTCTCCACCAGCTTCGGCGGCCAGCCGATCGACCACCGCGGCCTGTTCGAGCAGGTCGCCCGCGATTACCTGGCCACCGTCCTGCCCGGCTTCGACCACGGCAGGTGGCTGCGGATCGAGCACGCCACCACTGACCGGTCCCGCTTCCCGGCCTGGTTCCACCCCCGCGACCACGACGACCTGCCCGAACTCGCCAGCCCAGCCGCCAGTGATACCGCCGCGGTAACCGGCTGGTGGCCCCACACGCCAGTCGAACGCCTCGCGCTCGTCCTCGAACGCTACCTCAACCAGGAAGGCCGCGGCCCCCGCGACCCGCGCCTCGGCCAGGACATCAAGATCATGGCCATCCGCCGCGACCAGCACGTCGATGTTACCCTCAACGTCGCAGTGCACCCGCTGGCCGCACCAGACACCGCCAGCTACGACACGATCCTCACCCTGCTGCACGGCGAGCTCGACGCGCTCACCGCACAGACCCTCGGCGGGATGCTCAGCCACCGGCTCCGCCTCAACAGCGGCGACACCAACCCATACCGCGGCAAGCGCCATTACCTCCTGGGCAGCGGCTCCTGCCTGGAATTCGGCGAAGAAGGGCTCGTCGGCCGCGGCAACACCCCCAGCGGGCTCATCCCCATCCACCGGCCCAAGAGCGCCGAGGCAGCCTTCGGCAAGAACCCTGCCTACCACGCCGGCAAGGTCTACGCCCTATACACCGAAGCGATTGCCCGCGCGATCCATGCCGCGACCAGCGCCCCGGCAGCCGTCACGATCGTTTCCCGGCACAGTGACCCGCTACGCGAACCCGCCCTGACCCACGTTGCCCTGCATGCGGACGCCAGTCTCACGACCGCGGCCAACGTGACCCGCGACGTCCTGGCCACCACCGACCACGCGGCATCGGCGGCATCTAGCAATGTGACCTCCCGGACGTTCACCTCGTCGGCGCTTCCCGGGCTGCGCGCGCTCACCACCGAGCGGCCCGAGGTATCCGGTCAGCGGATGAGGGACATCTGTGCCGCTCACGGCGTTGCTGTGGTCTTCGTCGAGGAGATCACCGGTGCCCGCGCCAGCGGCGCTACCCGCTGGCTGACGCCCTCCAAGGCTCTCGTGCAGCTCAGCCTGCGGTACCGGACCGACGATCACTTGTGGTTCACCTTCTTCCACGAGATAGCCCACGTCCTGCTGCACGGCAAGAAGGACGTGTGGATCGAAGGCGACTCGCCCGCCGCCGACGATCCGCGGGAGGCCGAGGCTGACCGGTTCTCCCGCGACATCCTCATCCCGCCAGGGGCAGTTCCTTGAACTTCCTGAATGATCACGTGACTGGATGGTGCTTCCTCCTGGGGATCGGGTTCTCTTTGCCGGCCCTTTATGGCCGTCGGATGCACGGCACCTCTTCTGAGCCGCTCTACCACGTCCCGGGCATTGGCTGGCGGGGCCGCGGGCGTCAGGGAAAGATCACTTCTATGTCGAGGCCGCCTTGGGGGCGGGGGCTGGCGGTGATGGCGGCGCTGTGGGCGTCGGCGATGGCCCGGACGATGGCCAGGCCGAGCCCGTGTCCTTCGCCGTGGCGGATCCGCTGGGTGCCGAGCTGCCGGAATGGCTGGAACAGGTCCTCGACCGCGTCTGGCGGGATGAGGGTGCCGGTGTTGCCGACCGTGATGGCGGCGCCCGCGGTGGTCAGTGCCGTGGAGATCTCTGCCTGACCGCCGGGCAGGTTGTGCCGGATGGCGTTGTCGATGAGGTTGCCGATCAGGCTTTCCGCCAGGCTCGGGTCACCTGTCGCCGGGGCTGCGCCGAGCGCGGCGCTGAGGCTGATGCCGTGGCGTTCAGCTTCATGCTGGCGGTTCAGGACTGCTTTCCTGGTGATCTCGGCGAGGTCCAGAGATTCCGCCCGCGCGATCCCGCGCTGGCTGCTGGCCAGGGTGAGCAGTGCCGCGATGAGGTGCTCCTGCTGATCGCTGAGCTGCACCAGTTCCTCGCAGGCTGCCCGCAGCGTCTCCACGGTGGGTTCGGGGTCGGTGATCGCGACCTGGAGCAGCGCCCGCCCGGCGGACAGCGGGGTGCGCAGCTCGTGGGAGGCGCTGGCGATAAAGTGCCGCTGCGAGTCAAACGATGCCTCCAGGCGCGTGAACAGGTCATCGAGGGTCTCGCCGAGCTCGGTGAACTCATCGCCCCCGCCACGCAGCCCTAGGCGCCGGTGCAGGTTGCTGGCGGAGATGTCCCGGGCGGTGGTGATGATCGCGCGCAGCGGCCGCACGAACCGGCCGGCGATCAGCCAGCCGGGCGCCAGGGAGAGCACCGCCATGATCGTCACCGCGACCACGTCGGTCCAGAACATGTCGGAGCCGATGAACGGGATGAGGGCGGCGGAGGGATGCCCGGCATGGATGGCGCCCGGCTGATTCGGTGCGGGACCCACGCGCCGGTGGATGAAGTGGATGAACAGGCCCGGCGCGACGCCCTGGATGATGCCGACAAGCGCGATGCCTGAGGCGCAGATGAGGGCGGCGTAGAGCAGGGCCATCCGCGTCCGCAGCGTGGACCGCAGGATGGGGCGCGTGAGGCGGCGGATGGCGGGCACGGGGGCCCGGCCGCCGGGGGGCGTGACCATCACTGGCCTGCGATCCGGTAGCCGCCCTCGCGGACGGTGTCGATGACGGGCGGGTCGCCGAGCTTGGCCCGCAGCCGGTACACGGTCTGCTTGACCGCGGTGGTGAACGGGTCGGCGGCCTCGTCCCAGACCCGCTCAAGCAGTTCCTCGGCGGACACCACCCGGCCCGCGCGGCCGAGCAGGTACTCCAGGACGGCGAGCTCCCTGGCGCTGAGCGCCAGCCGCTGCCCGGCCCGGGACGCGCTCCGGCTGGCCGGGTCGAGCTTGATGTCGCCGCACTGAAGGACCGGTGACAGCGGCTCCGCCACGCGGCGGCCGAGAGCGCGTACCCGGGCGGTCAGCTCGGGGAAGTCGAAGGGCTTGGCGAGGTAGTCATCGGCGCCGAGGTTGAGGCCTTCCACCCGGTCGGTCAGGCCCCCGGCCGCGGTCAGCATCAGGATCCGGCTCGGCGACCGCGCGGCCGCCAGCCGCCGGCAGACCTCGTCGCCGTGCACCCCGGGCAGGTCCCGGTCCAGCACCACGACGTCGTAGCGGGTAACGGCCAGCTGATCGAGCGCGGCACCGCCGTCGTATGCGGCGTCGACCGCCATGCCCTCCCGGCGCAGCCCGGTCACGATCGCCCGGGCCATCGGCTCGAAATCCTCGACCACCAGCACTCTCACGTCCGCGCCTGCTCCTTCCCGAGCCTGTCCGCGACGGCTGACATGCTCTTCCAGCATGCCAGGCCGCCGGTATCAGCCAGGTAACAGCCGCTGGCACCGTGCTGAGACCGACCCCGGCGTACAACCGGTCGCATGAACCAAGCAACCATTGAGGCAGAGCGGTGCTGGTGTCGGGCCACTGGATGAGCGAGCTACAAGGCACGGCCACGCATCTGGTGGTGATCGGCCGGGGCCGGCTAGTGGCCGGCATCAGCGTGGCCGAGCTGATCGCGGCGGCCTCCGACGGCCGGGTCAGCCTGCGCACCACGGCCCGCCCACAAGCGGCCACGGTCCTGGCCAGCGCCGGGACCAGGCGATGACAACTGCCGTGCCGCCGTATCGTTCCGGGCAGCCGGCCGGCCGTGGCGGGTTCGCCCGGCTGCTACGGGCCGAGTTCACCAAGTTCCGCACGGTCCGGGCCTGGATGATCGCGCTCTGCGCGGCCGCGGTCGTGTTCGTGCTCCTATCGTTTCTCAGCGCCCTGGTAAGCCGCGCGCCCGTCTCCGCCGTACCCACCGGCCCGGGCGGCGAAGCCATCTCCGACACCTACATGTTCGTGCACCAGACACTCGCCGGCGATGGCACCCTCACGGCCAGGGTCGCCTCCCTTTCGGGAGCGCACACCCCTTTTTCGGCCACCTCGGGCAAGGGCCCTGGCATGTCATCGACGGGTGGGGAGAACTCGCAGCTGCATCCTGGGCTGGCGCCGTGGGCTAAAGCGGGAATCATCCTGGAACCGGACACGAAGCAGGGAACCGCCTATGCGGCCGTGATGGTCACCGGCTCCTACGGTGTCCGGATACAGTACGACTACACGCACGACAGCCCGGGACTCACCGGCGCCGTCGGGCCGTCCTCCCCCCGGTGGCTGCGGCTCACCCGGGTGGGCGACATCATCACCGGCTCCGACTCAACCGACGGCACCCACTGGACCGAGATCGGTACCGCCCGCCTCACCGGCCTTCCCCGCACGGTCCAGATCGGGCTGTTCGTCACCTCCCCGGTGTACTTCGCCGCCGGGTCCAGCGTCGGGACCCCCAGCGTCGCCACCGCGAGCTTCGACCAGATCACCACTCAAGGTGACCTTCCTCGCCGCTCCTGGACTCCAGACGCGATTGCCGGTTTCTACCCCTATCTGCCGTCGGCTTCCGCCTGGCGACAGCGATCCGCCGATGCGTTCATCATCAGCGGCTCAGGCGACATCGCGCCGCTCGTGGGTGACATCGTCGCCACCGCTTGGTCGGGCGCGAGCATCGTCAACGGGACGATCGTCGCGCTCCTGTTCGTGATCGTGCTCGCCACCTTGTTCGCCACCTCCGAGTACCGCCGCGGGCTCATCCGCACCACCCTCGCCGCCAGCCCGCGCCGCGGCCGCGTCCTGGCCGCCAAGGCCGTCGTCGCCGGATCGCTGGCCTTCGCCGCCGGAGCCATCGCAACCGCGATCGCCGAAGTGATCACCCGCCACGTCCTGGCCGCCAACGGGAACTACCTCTTCCCGCAAAGCGGGCCTGCCCTGGCCCGGGTCATCATCGGCACCGGACTCCTCCTGGGGCTCGCCGCGGCACTGGCCGTCGCACTAGGCATGATGCTGCGGCGCGGCGCCGCGGCGGTCGCCGCAGGCATCGCGCTCCTCGTGCTGCCGGGCATTCTCGGCGCCGGCTCCGGGAACTGGCTGATGCGGCTCACCCCGACCGCGGCCTTCGCCATCCAGGCCACCCTGCCCCGCTCCAGCCTGGTAACCAGCGCCTACACACCACCCAACGGCTACTTCCCGATAAGCCCCTGGGCCGGCCTCGCCGTGCTCGCCGCCTACACCGCGGTGGCCCTGGGCGCGGCCACGTGGCTCCTCCGCCGGAGAGACGCCTGAACTCCGCGGTGCCTCCCGGCGGCATGGGCCGGCCGGGGCCAGGGGCGCGGGCTGGGTGCGCGGGCGGCTGGCCCGGCCGGCCTGCAC
>WNFD01000109.1_pt1 | contig 101201 bp, 82 predicted proteins | sample 5400491 | NCBI WGS metagenome assembly WNFD01 (sample SAMN13153343, study PRJNA577476) | soil metagenome | isolation source: 120 cm saprolite under Douglas fir tree site 2 hole 2 replicate 2 | place: USA:California | collected 2015-04-18 | reverse complement strand
GACCTGAGCAAATATCCTACGAAGATCAAGGTAACCGATCGAGAGAAGAAGTCGATACCTCTCGTAAGACATGATTTTCACGGCGACTGGAACTACAACATTCTGCCATCAACGGAATAGCTTGTTTCAATCCGGCTCCATAGCCCCTCAGCCCGAACGGGCACGCCTCCAGCGCAGAATCGATGACGTCCATGCAGTGCCGGTATAGGCAGATAAACCGCGCCTTCGGGAACAGGTCAAGGAACCGGCTCGCCGACTCTGCCGACCCTAGTGATTTCTCGCACCATCGGGCTTTGCCCATGCGCACCAGGTAGGAGCCGAACGTGGTCGCTACCCAGGATCGAATCGACACGGTGGCCAGATCGGTCAAGCCGGGCCGCACCCCAACCGGGGGTCCGTCAAGCAGCATCGACAGCACCCCCATCCGGGTGCACAGGTCCACCACTCCCGTCTCCGGCGGGCACGCCAATGCCGGGTGGGCGTCCAGGATGAACCGCAGCAGCGTCGACCCTGAACGACCGCACGTCAGGACGATTACCGGCTCATCTAGGCGCAGCCCCGCACGCACGCTACCCGTACCGATTGGGCCTGCAGATGCAGTCAGCGGTTCCGATTTCCGCTCTGAAGCAAACATGACGGCGACGCCCTCCTTTCTGGTTATCCGCCCTGGTATGGGCTGCCGAAGGTTTCGTACTGGTTGTCACACATGAACCCAGTTGCTGGCTGGGCATCGGGCGCTGCCGTAGCGGTGAGTCCCCAGGGGTTTCCTGCTGCGCCGCGTGTCCCAGTGTCGCAACCACCGTACGCATTGAATGCAACGTCGGTATCGGAGGGTAGATTGGTGAAATCCTGATAATCTCCCGCTTCTACTCGCCCGGTCGTAGGATTACCATAGTTATCAACCAGATTTCTATCATAGTAGAGGTACAGGTCGGGCATAAAACTCTCATCGACGAGCGTGCGCTGAGGAGTCATCTCTATATTGTTCTGCAGGGCTGTTGATGCGATAGTGCCATTGACACAGAACTCCAGATGGGCATCTTCCCAGATGGGAGCAGCGTGCAGGAAGAGGGTCCCCCCCATCAGCGACTGGGAAAAGAAGAAGTTATTGATCTCTCCGGCCATATCGACAACAGACTGATTGACCTTGGCATCATTCTGAAGTGCAGTTACCCAGGCGCTAACCGAGGCTGCGACAGGCGTCTGGGCGGCGAGCGGTCGCCATCCGACGGTGCCGCCCGTGACTGCGCGAGCCTGAAGGCAGGTCCCGTTGCTGGTGACCACGCCAGGATCCGCATGCCAGACGTACTGGCGCCCAGGAGTCTCTCCGGCAGCCAACGGATTGACAGGCGTCGCGTCACCTGAATAGGTATTAGCGTCTACCTCGTTATAGCTGAGGTTGGGCGCAGCGATACCGTAGTCCTGCTGTACGGCATTCATGAACCCGCTGACGAAGGCGGGAAGGTGCGTGTCCCCAGTACGAACCGACGTATTGACTTGCTCGGAACCGGGTACGATGATCCCGTTACTGACAACGAAACTGGTGTCGATGTGAGTCTTTATTTTGTAACTGCCGTCGTCGGAATAGGTCGAACTGGTCATGGTGGTGGGCCCAGGTGTGGGGTTATTAAGTCCCAGCCAGGTAGGCTCCGTCATCACCGGACTTGAACTCGAGGCAGGCGCCGTGCCCGCGAGTTGCGCATACGCCGTCCACGTGTAACCGACATTCCAGACGTCAGCTGGTACGCACGCCGAGGTGATGGCTGACAGGCTCGAACAAGCCGGATAGGAGGAGACGCCATAGTGATAGGTAGACGGGGCATTCCACATCGGCCCTGCATCACCATAGTCAACAGCCCAGTCATGCAGGGTCTGCATTGTTCGGGCGGGAGTATTGACCGTGCTCGACATATTAGTATTCAGGTTCTGGTTCCAGTCAAAAAGTGATACGGCATCGAAGGTGTGGTTGACCGCCTGGCCAGGCACGGGAACAAAGGCAACCGCGTCGAAAGCTACATCATGATCACCTAGCGTACTGTCGTCGGTGACATTTTTCAGTGTGACAGCCGCGTTGGAGCCCAGCCCAAAATACCCTATTCCTACCCACTCGTCTTGCTGTTGATACTGGTCTACGACCTCGTCATACGTCGTCCCGTTGGAGGTCAGAACCTTGTAGTGCGCTGAAGTAGTAATCCCGCCTGTACTCGGGATATGCACCAGGACATGGTAGGCTTGGGTGGGCAATGAAATCTTCCACGTACCCGTGACGAGATGCTCAGTATCGGTGGCGGCGTAGTTGTGGGTAAAGAACAGGTGACCGCCAAATCCGGCGCCGAGTTGATGTGTGTCGATCAGCGAAATAGGTACACCCGCAGAATTAACTCCTTGCGTAAGGGCGAAGCTGCCCTGGGACTTCCAGTTCACACTCCCGCAGCCAACGATATTATAATTAACCGGCTCTTCATCCACGATGTAAGTGCTCGAAGGCAGCGTAGAGTTGCAGTCCGGCGGATGGGGGCTACTGACAGGCGGCTCGCTGCTCCCAGCGGCGTAGCTATAGATCCCCGGATGACAAGCGCCCGATGTCGAACAGCTGATCCAGGAAACTGGCCAGTGCCACCAGCAATGGTAGTTTGCCAGCGTACAGTGGTTGACATTTGCCGTACTACAGCTATCATTAGTCGTGCAGAATGTTGGGAACGGGGCGACGCTCGGATACCCCGTAGTGGGCACGTAGGAAGGTGTGCCGGTATAGTCCAGCAGTGGGACACGAGCCCAGCCAAGCACCTTCTCTTGGTAGGGCCAGTCCCCTGGATGGGCGGCGTCTGCATAGTTGCTGAGAAGGAAAGGCTCACGACTGGGATTCCAGCTGGTGTTCTCGGGATTGTTGGTCCATCCGAGACCCCAGTTGCCGCCAGGGCCGTTGCCTGCGGCGTCTGTGCAATTCGGGCCCGGAGTGCAGCCCGTCGTGTTGCCTGTGGCCGCGCTCGGGTTCAGCCCGGTATTATAAGCCCACAGAGCCATATACCAGTTCTCGACATAGCTGGAGTTGCCTCCGTTAGCCAGGATCGGTGTGGCATAACTGTGCAGCTGATTCCACTTCTGCGAAAGCAGGGAGACGGCCGCGGCGATGTTCTCCGTATAATCGACCGCGATCTTCGCCTGCGTGGCCGATGTGCCCCAGTACGTGCTGCCAACGTTCATCCCGGTTGTTATCTGCCCGATGCCGTAACCGCAGTCGGCTAGTGAGTAGTCGATCACGTTGATACCACCGCCGTCGCCGTAGTAGTCCGCGATCAGCGGATCACCGGCGATCCCTGGGAGCGCGTGCCAGGACGCCTGCCAGAAGTTGCTTTCCTGAGCAAGGATCCCTAGCACGACCTGAGGCGGTATGGAGCCGCCCCCGACAAGCGCCGGGGCTGGTAGGTCGGTGCCCGGTGAATAGGCAGGCAGGCCCATATTGTCGTAGTTCGCCGGGCGCTGGACGCTCAGTTTCCCTTGCGCTGCCAAGTCAGCCGCCCACTCGACCTGCTGGTGGTTCGGCTGGAGCACTTGGCGTTGCGGATTAAGCCTCGGCACCGCGCATACGGGCGTGGTGGTATTAGCCGCAGGTATCGCGCCGCCGGTGTGGGCAGCTGGACTCTTAGAGTCGATGGGAGGAGGCATCGCGGTTGACGCCGACGCTGGCGCAGGCAGTGGCCGCTGCAAGCGCTGCCCGGTAACCGTCGAGACGAGCACAGGCGTTGGCTGGAGCCGCGCCTGCCCAGTGCCTTGAACCTGGAGGATCTCGGTGACGAGCCCCCGTCTCGACACGGACGCGGGCGCTGAGGAGGTACTGACCGCCAGGCTGCCCATGCCCGCTGTGACTGCGGCAGCTCGCATCTTCGTGTCTTGCGCAGCTCCCGTCATTTCATTGTGCCCACTAGCACCTGCGAACAGATGCAGGCCCGTACGGCTACCTGTCCCGACCTGAGTCACTTTCCCGGCAGAAAAATGCCAGGCATGGGCCGTCGAACCGAACGTAGTAGTCAGGTATTCGAGACCGCTACCGCTGGACGGGACCAGATCGTAGGCCGCTCCCGTAACCGCAGCGAGCCTCCGGACCCGGCCGTCCGTGCCGACGGAAACGACGGCGTCGCCGCTATAGGCTGCGATGCCTCCTCCAGAGGGAACCGCAGACGTGAACTGGCCGTGCAGCAACTGGCGCCGGATCAGGCGAGCATTCGCAAGATCAGCCGTCAGCAGCACGGTCTGAGTTTCCCCGGTTCCCGGGAAACTGCTCAGCACGCCGGTGTCCCCCACTCCGCAGCCCGGCACGTCGTAGTACATCGCCACTCCGGCCACGAGCGGCCGGACCCTGCCACTCGCAATATCGATAACATAGGCGAGGGCTCCCCGGTCCTCGAGATCGGGGTGATTGCTCGCAAGCGTGGGCGCGACTGTCGCGAGCACATACCTGCCATCGCCGGAGACGCAGAAGTAACCGGTCCACGCCCCGGCGTCGGAACCGCCGGGCAGGATCGATGCGAGCGGTCGCCAGAAATAACCTTCCGACTCGCGGGCCACGAAGTAGTGCATCCCCTTCTTATCACTCGTGCTCGTGACGATGAGATCCGTTCCACGCCACCAGTTCTTCCCTAGTTGAACGGAAAGCTGCTGTCCGAACGGATCCGAAGGCGTTCCCGGACCGGGTCGGGACACTGCGGCTGCAGTACTCGACTCTGCGAATGACTTACTCGTGCCTGCCAGCGGCGCCGACGCGAGCGCGAGCGCCGTCATAACAGCAAACCATCGGACCACCCGCCGTTTCCATGGCGCGCGCTCCGTTACTAACATCGCGAAGGTTTTCATACTGGCTCCCCGTATCATCTAGACAGAGAATCGCTATACACATTCTTGATTAGCGAGAACCGAAGTCCGCATTCTCCGATCGCAGCGGATCTGCCATGCCATGGCGAGCCCCGCTGAAACTGCCAGCGCCACATGCAGTCCTCCAGCTATTGGCCAGATCACAGAACCAGGCGTCCACGGCCGGTAAAAAGACACGCCCGCGACGAATAGCATCGGCACAACGAGCGCCGCCGTTCCTCCGAGCACGAGCCCATCACTAATCATGACCCAAGCCGTCACAGCCAAGGCAAGGATCACAAAGAGAATCACCAGGCCTCCCGGAAAGACGAATATTGAAAAGAGCCCAAGCAGAACGGATCCGGGAATCATCTCCCACAGGAATAGGGAAGAAAGGATGAGCAGCACAGGGATGCTTTTACCCATCCACCCTCGGATGCCCATGCTGATTGCTGTCATCACAAGGGAAAACTCCGCAAACCAAGTTCCCACCACCACCACGCGGGCATTGTGGTTCTGGGTGTGCCAGACGTGCAGCAGAGGCCACACAGATGCGATAGCGAGGCCGGTAGTGGCCGCAATCAAGATCGCTATGAGGCGCGTACGCATCGTGATCTCCGTCTGTTGTAAGCCCAAACCCGCTGAGGTCGGGCAGTCTGAGCGTCGTGGGGAGGGGTTGAGGGCTGGTTGAGCTACGGGTGAGTCGTTTAGGATGCTCCTGCTGTCTTGCGACGCTTTGGCATCAAACGGGGTGATGTGATGCTGTTTCGGATTCTGGGACCGCTTGAGGTTCGCACGGGGCAAGGCTGGAGTGCCGTGGGCGCTCCGAAGTGGAGGGAGCTGCTTGCCATCCTGCTACTCGGCCAAGACAAGGTGCTCTCGACCGACCGGCTCGTGGACGAGCTGTGGTCCGGCACCCCGCCAACCGGCGCGCGCAAGCTTGTCAACCTGTACGTCCTGCGGCTGCGTCGGCTGATCGGTGACCCCGAAGGAAAGGTGCTGGTAACCCGAACGCCAGGCTACCTGCTGCGACTGGGGCCGCACGACACCGACGTGCGGGTATTCGAAGAGGGCGTCATCGCAGGCCGGACGGCACTGCGGGCGGATCAGCCTGAACGTGCGGCCGAGTTGCTCACCGATGCGTTAGCTCTGTGGAGAGGCCCGGCGCTGTGCGATGTGACCTTGCCGCTGGCGACGGCAGAGGCCCGGCACCTGGACGAATCCCATCTTGCCGCACGTGAGCTTCGTATGGATGCCGAGCTGGCATGCGGCCAGTACTCAGATGTGATCAATGAGCTGCGCCGCCTAGTGGATGCAAATCCCCTGCGCGAACGCTTCTGGGGCCAGCTGATCCGCGCCCTGCACGGCGCTCACCGCCAGGCAGAAGCCCTGGAGACTTACGCCCAGGCGCGACACGTGATCGCTGACGAGCTGGGCACGGATCCCGGAAGAGAACTACAGGATCTCTATCATGCCCTACTCGGCGGGAAGTCCCTGGCTGTCGCCAATCCAGCCGCGACGCTTCGTACGACCGCAGCTAAGATCACGCCGCCCATCTGTCAGCTACCCCCTGACGTGGCCGACTTCACGGGCCGGAGCGACTACACCACCGAACTGATAAGGCTGCTCACACCGACCGAGGGAAGCACCTTTGTTCCGATCGCGGCGATCTGCGGGTTGCCTGGCGTCGGCAAGACGTCCCTGGCGCTCCACGCGGCCCATTCCATGCGTGATTCGTTCCCGGACGGCCAACTGTATGTACAGCTGGCCGGGGCATCCCCGCGTCCACGCGACTCAGGCGAGACGCTCGGAGAAATGTTGCGGGCTCTCGGTGTGCCCCCTTTAGCCATCCCGGAAACGACAGGCGAGCGGACAGCACTGCTGCGCTCTCGTCTCGCTGGCCGTAGGGTCCTGCTCGTAGCCGACGACGCCGCCACCCCAGCCCAGGTCCAGGCCCTGACACCAGGAACCGCGGGAACTGCCGTGATCGTCACGAGCAGGACGTGGCTGACCGCGCTCGCTGGGGCCTCCATGTTCAACTCGATATGTTGACGCGCGACGAGGCGGTCCAGCTGCTCAGCCAGATCGTCGGTCGACATCGTGTGGATGCGGAACCAGCGGCTGCCGACAGGCTAGTGTCCACTTGCGGACTTCTTCCCCTTGCCATACGGATCACTGGTGCCAGGCTTGCGGCACGACCCGCCTGGTCAATCGCATATTTCGCAGATTTAATCAATAATGAGCGGACTCGACTAGCCGAACTCGCGGCTGACGACATGGCCGTCCGGGCAAGTATCGCGCCAAGCTACGATGCTTTGCCTTCAGCAGCCCAGTGGGGGTTCCGGTTACTGGCGCTTCTCGGTTATTCGGATTTCGCGGAGTGGTCTGTGGCTGCATTGCTCGGTAAACCGGACGCGCGTGACCTGATCAGCCTCCTTGCGGACAATTGCCTGCTGACGCCCACAGAGATTGACGTCACCGGTCAGCCTCGTTATCGCCTGCACGACCTTCTCAGGGATTACGCCCGTGAGCGCTTGGCCGACGAAGGCCCCGATGACCGGACTGCGGCGCTCAAGCGAGCGCTCAGCGGCTGGCTCGAACTAGCAGACCTCGCCAGCCGCGCACTGCCCATCGATCCCTACTACCCGCCGCCAACTCGCCTCCCGCGACGCGCAGTCGTCCCAGAACAAGTCGCCACGAGTCTGGTCACTGATCCGATGGCCTGGTTCAATGCCGAGCGGGACAATCTGATAACCATGACTGAACGTGCCTGCTCGGTAGGCTGGACAGGACTGGCCCTACAGCTGATCAGCTATCAATGCTCATTCCAATTTTTCCAGGGCCGATTCGATGACAATGAGCGCGTGCTACATGCCGTCATTGACGCGGCGAACCGCAACGGAGACCACCGCGTCCTGGCCGATGCGAGGCTCCGGCTTGCGGGCCTCACTGCTCACCGCGGACATCACGCCGAAGCAATGGCCGCGTTTGACGATACTATTGCAGCCATTGAGAGCACGAGTGACCAGCAAGCCCTAGTCCGAGGTCTGTACTGGCAGGCGTATTGCGCAGCGAAGCAGGGGCTTCTGGAGACTGCTCAGGACGTCGCGCGACGCGCGCTCGACCTTTCCCGGCAGCTCGGTGATCGGCACACCGAGCTGATGGCACTGCGTATCCTGGGCAGTACGATCGCCCGTTCCGGCAGTCCTGGTACAGGGGCGGTCCTCTGCGAGGAATCCCTGACCCTCGCGAGGGAAACGGGGGAGTCTTACTACGAGCAACTCGCGCTCCATACCTTGGCCCTTGTCAGGTCCACAGAAGGGCGCCACGATCTCACTCTTGGTCTCTGCCAGCAGGGCATCGAGTTGAGCCGTCGGATGCGCCTCGCCACGAGCGAAGCATATTTCCTGAGCCTGCTCGGCAGCGCCCACTCCGGGCTTGGGCAGCACGAGAGGGCAATTGTTGCTCTCACCGAGGCTCTGCGGATCTTCGAGGGCCAAGGGGAACGACGCGCCCAGGCTCGATGTCTGATGGCGCTCGCCCTTCCCCATCGTTCACTTGGCCAGACAAGTAGAGCAATCACGCATTTGCAAGAATGCATTCCGATCTTCCGTGAACTCCTACTTCCACGATACGAAGAACAAGCCCTCGACCTCTTGCACACCCTCGTACCCAATGGAGTACGCCCGACTGAGTAGCGAATAGCTCGGCATGCTCCACATGTCGATTACCGAGTGGTCAGGAACTCCCCTCTGCTTGTTGCTTCAGATACTTGTTCCGATCTTTGATAAGGCGCTGGAGGTATGGGGCGAGGGCAGTCGCTTCGGCGGCACGGCCGACTGGGCCAAATGGCGCAGAAAATGTGATCGTGTCAACCATCATCGTCGCGCCTTCTCTATTTACAAAACGATGTTCATGGCGGAAATTTGCAAACGGGCCAGCGGTTTGCTCGTCAACGAACAGATGTGGCCGGTCGTATTCCGTGATCCGCACTGTCATCGTCCAGACGAGGAAGAAATGGCGAGCCCTCCAGGTAACGTGATCATCTTTGCTGAGCTGCCCATGAGGTGCGCGGCCGACAACCGATTCCTGCGCACCAGCCATCGAGTCGAGGTGCGCTTTCACATCAAGCGCGAGGTCAAATACTCTCTCCGGCTGCGCGGAAATCTCCGTCACGCAGCTGAAACAAGCGGTCATCGGATCATTATCTCACGAACTCCAAGGATGCATCCGCTCCCTGCGGACTATCGTTTCTGCATGCAGCGACTGCCATCGCCGCAAAGTCCAGGAGGTGGCCACCGAAGAGACTTTTCGGGTATTCCAGACATTTTCCCGGGTGTGGAACTCAGCGTGGTAAAAAGTGACGCCTACGGTCGCTTTATTACCACAGTGATCTCCACACCTGACAGAAAGTCCGGAATGTCGGGATGGCCGCCAGCCGACTCGCCGCCGTGAGTGGTGAGGGTATCCGGGTACCGCGTGAGGAGAGGGGCGTCGGGGGTGCAGTCATTCACGTCCCGTTCGGTATAAATCTGGGAGGAAGTCGACGGGGGAACGGGTTGCTGGCTGGGGGCTCCTGCCGCGGGAAGCGCGTTTGGGTCCGCGGCTGACCCGCCTGCGCCGGAAACACCAGGGCGGAGGCGGGTCAGCGGCGTGCCAGGCGCGGCTACTTCCCGGTCTGGTCGTCGATCGTTGCCCCGGGTGCGTTCGTCTTCACCGATTCGATTCCGTTCATGGCCGCGCCCTTGCTCTCATAGGTCTGGCTGGTCGCGATCACCTGGCCGTTGCCGGCCTGCAGGTTGAAGTGGAATTTTCCGGTGTTGCCTTCCTTGAGCACGAACTTGCCAGCCATGTTCCCCCCTCGTTCGGACGGCTGGACGGCCGCGGCCCGCAGGCACCCCCTGCGACACGCGGCCTCGGACCACAAGCGATTGTTCCCAGCCGGGCGCGACCCGACACCCGGCCGTCACGATCGATCGCTTCACTCACTAGATTCTCAGGAGAGACGCGCACGCGATCGGAGGAGCCATGGCTATGGAGTATCGCCTGCTCGGCAGCAGCGGATGCGCCGTGTCGGCGCTGGCGCTCGGGACACTGACGTTCGGCAACGAGACCGGTGAGGCGGGCTCGCACGCCCAGCTTGATCGTTTCATCGAGGCCGGCGGCACGCTTGTCGACACCGCCGACGTCTACGCGGACGGCCGCTCCGAGGAGATCATCGGCCGCTGGCTGGCCGCCAGGCCCGGCATGCGGGAGACGATCGTGCTCGCGACCAAGGGACGGTTCCCCACGGACGAGAGCCCGAACGGGCACGGGCTGTCACGCCGCCATCTGGCTCAGGCGCTCGACGCGTCGCTGGCCAGGCTCGGCGCGGCGGTTATCGACCTCTACCAGGTGCACGCGTGGGACCCGCTGACGCCCGTCGAGGAGACGCTGCGCTTCCTCGACGACGCGGTGCGCGCCGGGAAGATCCTCTATGTCGGCCTGTCGAACTTCCTCGCGTGGCAGCTGCAGAAGGCCGCCTGCGTCGCGGACGCGCGCGGCCTGGCCCGGCCCGTCAGCCTGCAGCCGCAGTACAACCTGCTGGCCCGCGCGATCGAGTGGGAGATCGTGCCCGCGTGCCAGTCGGAAGGGCTCGGGCTGCTGCCCTGGTCGCCGCTGGCCAGCGGCTGGCTGACGGGCAAGTACCGCCGCGGCGAGCCGCCCGCGAGCGGGACGCGGGTGGCCGAGAACGCCGACGAGGGCATGAGAATCTGGAATGAGCGCGGGCATCTCGAGCGGACCTGGCAGGTCGTGGAGGCGGTTAGGAAGATCGCCGAGTCTCGCGGCGTGTCGATGGCACAGGTGGCGATCGCGTGGCTGCTCGGCCGCCCCGCCGTGACCTCGGTGATCCTCGGCGCCCGCACCCTCGAGCAGCTCGACGACAACCTGGCCGCCGCCGACGTGCGGCTGAGCCAGGAGGAGGCACAGGTGCTCGACCAGGCCAGCGACCCCGGTGCGCCCGACTATCCCTACGGGGAGCGCGGCCGGGCCCAGCGCATCCGCCGGATCGCGGGCGGCCGCTTCTGAGGCAGCTCCATGATCAGGACGACAGCCTGCGGCGTACCTCGGCCGCTACCCTGCCGCCGTCCGCGCGCCCGGCGATTCTCGGCGTCACCGCCTTCATTACCTGCCCCATCGCGGCCATCCCGGCGGCGCCAGTCTCGCTGACCGCCTCCGCGACGAGTGCGGCGAGCTCGTCATCAGCGAGCTGGGCAGGCAGGTATTCGGCGAGCACGGCACCCTCGTCCCGTTCGGCTGCCGCCTGGTCCGCGCGCCCGGCCGACTCGAAAGCCTCGGCCGCCTCCCTGCGCTTCTTCGCCTCCCTGGCAAGCACTTTCATGATCTCGTCGTCGGACAGCTGACGAGCCGTGGTGCCCGATACCTCCTCATTCGTGATTGATGTCAGTGCCATACGCAATGTCCTTGTACGCACCGCATGCCGCGCCTTCATCGAGGCGGACAGGTCAGCGCGAAGCCGCGCCTTGAGTTCAGCCATATGACCCATCCTGCCGTGGCCGCACATCAGACAGCTACCTAACGGGAGCGCCGTGGCAGTCCTGTTCGCATGGCACGATGGGGTGGTGCGAGCACACCCTTTCCTTTTCCGTGGAGCATTCGGGGCCGCCATGGGCGGCGCCGCCGCCGTGGCCTACGCATCGGTGATCGAGCGCAACTGGTTTGCCCTGCGCCGGTTCGACGTGCCGGTGCTGCCGGCCGGCGCCAGGCCGGTTCGCGTGCTGCATATCTCCGATGCCCACCTCACCCCCGGACGGCGCCGGCTCATCTCGTGGGTCAGAGCCCTCGATGAGCTAAGCCCCGATCTCGTGGTAAATACGGGGGATTCGATCGCCCACCCGCGAGCCGTCAGCTATTTCCTCGAGGCGCTCGGGCCCCTGCTTGACCGTCCTGGGGTGTTCGTGTACGGCTCGAACGACCTGTACTCCCCGGTGCCGAAGAATCCCGCCCGTTACCTCTGGCGGACCAGCGCAGGCGATCACCAGCGCACCGTCCCCGACCTGCCGTGGGCCGTGCTCGGCGACAGCATGATCGCGGCCGGCTGGTACGACGCGAACAACAAGCGCGGCAGGATAAAGGCCGGCGATCTCGACATCGAGGTTGCCGGCGTGCACGACTCGCACATCAAGCGTGACCGGTATGACCAGATCGCCGGGCCGGCCGATCCGGGCGCCGACCTGCGGCTCGGCCTGCTGCACTCCCCCGAGCCGCGCAACCTGGACCGGTTCGCGGCCGACGGTTATGACCTGCTGCTCGCGGGACACACTCATGGCGGCCAGGTCTGCCTGCCGTTCTACGGAACGCTCGTGACCAACTGCGGCATCGAGCGCGCCAGGGCGCACGGGCTGCACAGGCATCCGCCCGCCGACGTCACGGGCGCTAGCGCGGGTGCATGGCTGCACGTGTCCGCCGGGCTCGGCACCTCGCCGTGGGCGCCGGTACGGTTCTGCTGCCGGCCAGAGGCGACCCTGCTCACGCTGGTTCCCCGTACCGGCTGACTTTCCTGCCCGCCACCCCGCTCACGGCGGTGCCTCGATTCGGCTAGACTGCTCACGCGGTCAGCTTGGTTGCCTGGTGCTTCCGGCACGGCTCGCGGGGTGTGGCGCAGCTTGGCAGCGCGCTTCGTTCGGGACGAAGAGGCCGCCGGTTCAAATCCGGCCACCCCGACCCAGCTCAAAGGCCACTCCCCTACGTGGGAAGTGGCCTTTTTCTGTGGCGTACAGCAGCGGAGTACAGCAACGCCTACGAATCGAGCTGGTCACCGAGCTGCTTGAGTGCCTTGAGGGTCTGCTCGTCTGAGACGTCGGTGTAGACGTCCATCGTTACGTCGATCTGAGCGTGCCGGAGTATGCGCATGGCGACTCGCGGGTGTGTATCGAGCGCCGCAAGCAGGGTTGCACAGGTGCGGCGGGTGGCGTGGACTGTAATCTTCCGGACGCCTGCCTTGGCGCAGCGCGTGTCGAAACGGCGGTTGAAGTTGCGCGGCTCGAACGGGGTACCGGCGCGGGTCGTGATGACGAGGCCCGTCTCGCTCCAGTCGTCGCCCATTGCTCCGCGCGTCTCGGCCTGGTCCTTCTCCCGCATGCGCAGGGCTGTCACGCAGATGTCCGGGAGCGGCAGCGTAGCGTCTGACGCCTCCGTCTTGGTCTCACGGTGCAGGAGCTGACGGCGGACCCGCTGGAGTTGCCAGCCGACATCCAGCTCTGCCGCATCGAGGCTGACCGCGTTCCATGGCAGGCCGATGACCTCGCCTTTGCGGAGGCCGAGAACGAGGATCAGCACGTACGCCGCGTACAGCGGGTCATGGTCGTGCTTGGCGGACTCCAGGAAGCGCCGCGCCTCGTCGACCGTCCACGGCTTCACCCTGCGCTTGCGCGGCTTGGAGACGTGGAGCAGGGCGGCGACGTTCTTCGAGATCAGTTCCTCGGTGACGGCATTGGTCAGCGCGCTGCACAACACCGTCCAGGCGTCGCGGATCGTGCGGTCTGACGAGATCTTCCGGCAGCAGTGCTGCCTGCCCCGAGCGCAGCAGCGCCGCCGCTTCTCCGGGCGCCGGGCGTCCTTGCCCTGAGCGCAGCACTGACAGGTCTCGTGCAGCCCGTTGAGCCAGATCCGCACGTCGCGGACGGTGAGCTTGTCGAGCCGCTTCTTGCCGAGGACCGGCACGATATAGAGGCGCGTCAGCGTCTCATACGTCGAGCAGGTCAACGGCGCGTACTGCGGTGGCTTGATGACATCGCGGAGCCAATCGGCAAGGTATTTGTCGAGCGTGGGCGCCGCGGTCGTCACGGGCCCTTTCTTCGCCTCGGCATGCAACTTGAGCCATTTGTCGTGGACTTCCTCGCGCATCTTGCCGTAGGCCCACTTACGGTCGCGTGTACCGTCCGGCCGGGTGACCCATACGTACGCCGCGTACCCGTTCTTGTAGGGGAAGATCGAGCCCTCACCATTCGCCCGTCCGCGCGCCATCAGGCCGCCACCTCCCCGAGCAGATCCAGGCACTCGGCGAGCGCGGCAGGGGGGACCAGGCGACGCCGACCTATCTTGATCGTGCGGAGCTGGCCGGAGCGGATGAGGTTGTAGATCATCCACCGGCTGATCCGGAGCAGGTTGGCGGCTTCATCAATGGTGAACAAGATCACGTCCACGGCTAGCTCCCTCCCGGTGACGGGGCCGGGAATGCGGGCACGCGGGACGAGGTGGTTGCCGCTGACGGGGATTCGCCGGAGGCATGGCCCCGGCCCGCGTAGTGCCAGTGGGTGAGGACGAGCACGGTGTCCTCTGCGTGGATGGGCAGGCGACGGGTCATGATCGCGTGCTGGCGCTGGTGCTCGGCGCGTGCGGACCGCAGGGCGCCGAGAGTGGTGGAGTAGGCGCGGCTCTTGGTGGAGAAGTGGCCGCGGAAGCCGAGCATGTGCGCCCAGGCGGTGAGCCGGAGGTCTTCCAGTCCGGCGAGCTTGCCGAGCCGGAGGCATGTAGCGATGAGCTGTCGCGCGTGGGGGCGGATCGGCAGGTCGGTGAGCCGGTCGGCGGGATTGATCCGCCGGTCGAGGGTGCCGGTGCATTCGGCGGCCTTGGTGGCGTACTTGGCGACGTAGCCCGCTACTGCGTTGTCGGTCAGTTGGCCGTCTGCGACGATCGGCCTGATGTCGTGCTGGCGGCCCCAGCGGAGCGACCTCGAGGGGAGGCCGTCGGCGGCTGGAGTGGTGACGATGACAGCGGCTGCTGTGGCGTCGATGGCGGCGGTGAGCAGGTCGATCGTTGCCCAGCCGGGCGGGAGCGTGGCCGGGCCGTCCGGGCCGTCGATCCGGATCACTGCGTGGAAGTGGACGACGCCGCGCCGCTGATACTCGGCGACCTTCGCGAACGAGACGCGTGCCTCACGGCTGAACGCGGCTTGTGTCTTCCCGGCGAGCCGGGCGAGGGTGCGGCGCAAGGTGATGGTGAAGCGCCGCCACAGTTCGGGGGCGCAGGCGTTGAATAGCACCGAGCCCGCGTAGTCGTAGCAGCCGGGGCACAGTGGCTCGCCGGGTCGGGGGTCGTCGGTTCCGTGCCGTTCGGTGCAGGAGACCGGGCGGCCGTGCGGGCAGGTGCCGCCGTCGCGGCGGGGACGGCAGGCCCTCACCTGGCCGTTGCGCAGGGTGCGAGCGTGAACCGGGGCGAATGACGGCGCGGTGAGGGTGAGGAATACGCACGGGTGAGCGGCGACGGTGGCGGGTACGCCCTTGCCGCCGGTGAGCCCGGCGCGGATCAGGTGGTAGGTGTCGGCCCGGTAGATTTCGGCGCACGGTGGGCACCGAGACGCGCGGCGGGTCTTGCACGCTACACGCAGCACCCCGTCAGATTCACGGGCTGTGGTGTAGCGGTGGAGTAGTTCGCCGGTGGCGCTGTCGAGGTAGTCGACGCCGCCGCGCAGGCGGATCGGCTGGGCACACTGGGGGTTCGGTGAATCACCCAGCGTGACGGACTTTTGGGAAATGCCTTGGTGATCAGGCAGATTTGGCATGATGGAGCCGTCCTCTCGTGCCTTGCGGTGTGAGGGATGGCCCCGGCGTGGCGGGGATGCTTGCGGCTGAACGGCCACGCCGGGGGCGCTCAGGTCAGGCGGCCTCGGAGATGTCCCCGGCTTCGGTGGTGTCGGGCGTGACGCCGCCGGAGTAGCTCATCTCCGCGTTGTGGGCATCGCGGGCGGCATCGGAGATCGCGATAGCCTCATAGAGGAGCGGCCCGAAGCGGCGGATGGCGATGTAATGGCCGTTCTTGTCGGCTGGCGTGGTGTCGAGAAGGGCGGCCAGCCGGTCCACTCCGGCGCGTCGCTCGGCGTCGCTGGCGCCATCGGGGAAGATGCGGATGTACTCCGTGTAAGGCGGGACGGGGATGGCCGGATTGGCAACGAGGAAATCAGCCAGGTCGCGCAGCGCGGCGATGAACTCGGTACGAGTGCTGGTCATGGCAGTAGTTCCCTTCATGCGGTTTCTGGTGTGGTGCGGATCTGGTGGAGCAGGTCAGAGGCGAGCTGGTTGGACACGCCGAGCCGTGCGCGGAGGGTGTCGCGGGTGATGGGCTGGCCGTGGGCGTGCTCGTGCTCGGCTGCGACGCGGCGGGCGAAGTCCAGGAGCGCCGTCGCGGGACGAGCCGGGGGCGGCGGACTGGACGGGGACGGGATGGCGGGGACGGGGATGGCCTGGTCGTCCTCGTCCGGGTCGGCGGGGACGGGCGCGGGGTTCTCGGCCAGGCGGTGAATCCCGGGCCGCCGTTCGAGCATGGAGACGGCGACGAGAAACGCGCCGCATGGTGTCGCGGCGGTGATGCGGCCCCACGGGGTGGGCTGGGCCTGGGCGAGGTTGGCGGCAAGGCTGAGCAGGACGCCGCCGCTCAGGACGAGGGTCGGCCAGGACAGGCGCCGGGTGGTGCCGCCGAGCCGCTTGTCCCGCTGGCGTTCGCGGGCGGCCATGACGCAGGTGAAATCGATGCAGACCGCGACGGCCCACGACATGGGGCCGGTCTGGCCGTGCTGGGCGGCGGTGTCGCGGATGTGGACGAAGGACCCGGCCCCGGCGATGGCGGCCAGCGCGACGACGGGCGCGGAGTCGAGCACGAGCGCGGCGACGCGTCCGGCACCGCTGCGGGCGGGGATGGTCATGGTGTGCCTCCCTTCGGTGGTATCCGGGCATGGATCGGGTAGGGACCTGGCGCGATGAAGTCCGCGCCGGACGGGGAAGAGGGGGATGGTTAGGCGGCGACCAGGTCGTCGAGAGCGACGGGACCCGTAGCGGTCAGCTCAGCCCACGAGGGAGCGAGGCTGGCATATGTGCGGGCGGCGGTCTCGGCTTCGTCTTCGCTGACTTCTACGGAGCGTGCCCGGTGCCATGAGCCGTCTTGCCCGGCGACGATCGCGACGCCGGGGGTCTCGGCGGGGATGGCGCGTGCGGCATCCAGTGCGGCGGGGTCCATGTCGCCGAGGGTCATGTTCGCGGTTTCGGGGTCGTTGACCCGGTGGCAGATCCGGCCGGAGAGCTGGGAGCGGAGCGCGGTGACGCCGGGGCCGAGGTCGGAGCCGATCCGCTGGCCGCAGACGACGAGGTAGACGCCGAACGCGCGGCCGAGCTGGGCGATCCGCAGCAGCGCGGTTGCGGTCCTGGCCACCTCGTCTTTCTCGGACTTGTCGGCCATCAGGAACAGCTCGGCTACCTCGTCAACCAGCACCACGACGGGCACGGGGCAGATGTTCTCGGGAAGCCTCCAGATGTTCCGCGCGCCGTGCTCCCGGCAGATCCGCATCCGGTCCGCCAGCACCCGCACCAGATCGTCGAGCAGTTCCCCGCATTCGGCCCGCGTGGTGGCCAGTGCGGACATGCGCGGCGCGTACGGGGTGAACTCCACCCCGCCCTTGAGGTCGAAGCCGACCAGGGCGACCGGCTGGGGCGCGAGGCCCTTGATGATGGCGTTGGCGAGGTTGGATTTCCCGGACTGGGTAGCCCCGGCGTTCAGCCAGTGCGGCACGGTGCGGAAGTCGATCATCCATGGGTCGCCGGTCTCCAGCATGCCGGGCCGGACGGTCAGCAACTCCCCTGTCTCTGGCGTGATCGTGACCGTGGTCAGCGGGTCGGACCTGGTGGCGAGCAGGAACACGCGCCCCGGCGAGGCACCGGTAACCCGGACCGCGTGGACACGCCAGGCGTGCGCGAGCTGCTCGGTCGCCTTGGTGTAGTCGGCGGGGACCTGGCCGTCATGCAGTTTGATCCGCATCCGCCAGCCCAGTGACACCGGGCGGAGCAGGCCCAGCCGCGGAGCGCGTTCTACCTCGGTACGGCGGACCCGGCGACGCTGCCGGGCATGCGTGGCGGCTGACCGGGTGACCGAGCCCATCACGGGGACGGCATCCAGCGTCCACCGCCAGCGACGCCGCCTGAGGGTGAGCCCGCACGCGGACGCGATGTGCGCCCAGGTGAGGTACACGTGCGCGGCCTTGAAGGGGAAGACGGCGAGCCGCCAGAACGAGGCTGGCGCCCAGTGCCGCCAGGCGAGCACCCCGGCCGCCGCAGCGGCCAGGGCACCCAGTGCCAGGAACATCATCGGATCGTTCATCGCGGGCCGCCCTCTCACGCGGCCCTGATGGCGGGAGCCGGGGTGATGGAGTCGGCCCGGTAGGCGATCCCCCATCGGGTCTGGCCGTTGCGGTTCTGCTCCCAGGCGAAGCCGACCAGCCCGACCGGGGCGACGACCTGGCCGACGATGACGTCCGGCTCGCCGGAGACGTTGACGTTGACCAGCTCAACCCGGCCGTTCTGGTCGGCGGCGGACAGGCCGACCTGATACACGGTCTGGCCGTTGCGGTCGATCTTGATTTCGCCGGTTTCCTGGCTGACCACGCGTGGCCGGGGCGCCATAACGCAGATGAACGTCAGGCGGGACGTGTCCACGGGGATAGGGATATTGCGCATGGTGGAACTCCTCTCGTCAGGCCCGTACACGGGCCGTGGGCGGACGAGGGAGGCGTGCCAGCTGGTCAGATGCGGTAGCATCGGAGCGCGAACAGCGGTGCTTACCGCGTCTGGCCTGGGCGGGTTGCCTCCCGCTCAGGCCACGTTTTTCTGTGGCCTGTCAGGCCGTTCGCTGCGGTTTGCCTTCCGCCATGCGACCGGCGTCTGTGGCACTGTCACCTCCGTTTCCTGCGTGGGTGCGCTATGCCACAGACGCTACACGTACTCTTAGTACGTGTCAAATACTTTGAGTACTAGGACCGCACTTTCCTTACGCCGACCCGTACTGCCAGGTCGCGCAGGGCCTCACTGGGCGGGTCCTGCATGGTAAGCAGGTCAGAGACGATCTGGCGGACAAGTCCGTGCCCGCGCACCTGCTCGGGGGTGATGTCCTCGGCCTGGCGCAGCGCCGCCACCGCGTCGTCGACCTGACGGCGCTGGGCGTGCGCGCGGGCAACGTCGACCAGCATGCGGCCCTGCCGCTCAGCCGACAGCCCGGACGCGTCCACGTCAGCGGCAGCACGCAGCGCGCGGCCCGCGTCGCCAAGCTCAACAGAGACGGCGATCTCATACAGCGCCACGTTGGCGGGACTGAATTCGGTGTTGTAATCGTTGCGGCCTGGCCCGAGCCGGGCGGCGACCGGCCGCGCACGGCCGAGATGCTCATAGGCAGCCGCCCCGTCATTCGTCCGGGCGGCGATGATGGCCCGCTGCAACGTCAGCCCGCCCCACAGCGACATAGCCTCAGGATTCCCCTCATCGGCCAGGTGCCACAACGCGTCAGCGGCGGTCCGGGCGGTCTCCTCCGCCTGGTCGTAATGCCGGGCGCTGATGAAGACGAACACGAGCCGGAACGCGCCAGCCGCCACCAGCAGCGCATCCCCCGCACGCTCCGCCGCAGCCATCGCGCGGTCAGCCGCGATCCAGGCCGCCTCCGGCTCATCAAGCTTGGCCAGCGCAGCCGAGACCGCCTGATAGGTAGACGCCAGCAACTCGAACACCTCTGACCGGCCCTCATCAGACACGGCACGCGCGGCGACCTCCAGCTCAGGAACAAGATCGTTCAGCAGGTCAGTCAGGTCCGCGTACTGTCCCGCGTGGGTCAGGGTCCACGCCCTGTCGACCTTGCCCCGGATCGCGGCGACGGACGGGGCGTGCTGCCCGTTGAGCATGGCCCGAAGCGAGTGCACCCCGGACAGCACCAGGCGCAGCCCCCCGGCACCGGGCGGCTCCCCGGTCGCCGCCGCCACGAACGGCGCCTCTGCGGCCAGCTCGGACAGGGGCACGCCGAGCGCGTCCGCCACCGTCTCCAGCACCGACATCCGGTCAACCTTCCGCACGCCGCGCTCGACCTGCGACACCCACGCAACCGACCGGTCAATCATCCGGGCCAGCTCCGGCTGGGACAGCCCCCGGCGGCGGCGGTGCTCCGCGATCTTCCGGCCGAGCGCCTTCTGATACTCCTTCGTGCTCACTCGCCCGTGCCCTTACCGGTTTGCAGCGTCAGCCAGTCCACCTCTGTGCCTGCCAGGTACTGATCCCGCTCAGCCAGGTAGACCCTGGTATGCGGTGCCGCCTCATGAGCGGCAAACGCGTCACGGTCGCGGTACAGCTCATAGAAGATCCGCTGTAGCGGCTGCCCGTCCACCCGGTGGACCGCGTAGACCAGCGTGCCCGGCTCATGCGCGCGGATGCCCTCGACCGTCTCAGCGACCAGCCGGTCATACGCGGCCGCGCTCGCCTCGTCCTTGCACGTAAACCGCACCACCAGCCCGAGCATCTCTCCTCCTCCTACCTGGACGCCGTAACGGTACCTATTGTGCTGCACGGGTACGACAAATCTCACGTACTCATTGTATCGTGCCGGTACTTTCAGTACGCTTGCCTTCACCTGGTCGTCTGACCTGCGCAATCGCGAGGTGACCCGCATGCAGACACGAACCCCGAAGGCACCCGGCCTGCACACCTTCAGCCGCGCGTATCTTGGCTTCCCCGACCAGCTCCGCCAGGTCCGGCTCGCTCTGACGCGAATCTTGGACGGATGCCCGGTAGCCGAGGACGCGGTCCTGCTCGCCTCAGAAATCGCGTCCAACGCCGTGCAGCACAGTAACAGCGGGAAGAAGGGCGGGCAGTTCACGGTGCGCGCCGAGCTGCACCCCGGCGACTACGTGTGGATAGAGGTCGAAGACCAGGGCGGCCCGTGGGAAGAGCACGACCGCAGCGAAAGCCACGGCCTCCGTGTCGTGGCCAGGATCGCCGGTGACGGCAACTGGGGCATCGAGGGCAGCGTGAACGGGCGGGTGGCCTGGTTCCGGCTCGACTGGAAAAGCGAATGACGGCCGCCGAGCCTTCCGCCGATGACCAGCCGCAGCCGCAGGCGCGACGCTCACGCCGCACTCCGCACACTGGCGGCCGAACTGAACGAACGCGGCATCACGCGGATCTACGGGAGCGCCAGCCCCGCGCTGGGCGTGCTGTCCCTGCCCGGCGTGACCATCTGGACCAACGGCACGATCCTGCGCTGGAACCAGGACGGCGAGGAGATCACCTGGCCCGCCGCGGACGCCCCCGGCGCGGCGGCACGGCTGGCCGACCTCGCCCAGCACGGCAGGCCGCACCCGTTACCGGCCACGCCAGGACGGGTTACCGGGGGAGCTGACGACCTGGCACGGCGGCACGCATGAGCGGGATCTGCGATGCCACCGTGCCACGGGGGACGGGGACGGCGCACTCGGGAGCCGTCCGCACGTCCCCGTCCGGGCGCCGGTCCCGGCCAGCACCCCCATGCGGGACCGGCGCCCCTCACAGACGACCGCGCGGCCAGGGGCCGGGAGATGGGAGGGTTTCCCGCTGACCCTGGCCGCGCGGTCAGCCACAGCGAAACAGCCTCAGCGGGAAGGGGCAGCCAGTGAGCAACAGTGACCGCCTGCAAGACTCGAACCAGACGAGCTGACCCGCCCCCGGTCCCACAGCACGTGACCCAAGCCCGCACGGCAGAGGCGGGATCACCAGCGCGTCCGTGCCGACGACCGAAGCTGTGAGAACTTTCTTTACGCCGTCAAGGGCGGCTCGCTCCGCTCGCCGCCAGCGCCCGCCCGTGCGCGCCGGGCGTGCGATCCGTCCCGGCCGGTCCCGGCGCACCCGGTCGGCCGCAGCGGTGGACCGGGCACCTGAAGACGCCGAGGAGTCCTGCGCCATGGGGCCGCTCTCCTCGCTGCGTCATTGTCCCGGTCGTTACCGGTCGCGTTGCCGTCCGTGCCCTGGGAACCAGGAGCCGCGAGAAGGAGGGGCAGGTCCAGGAGCGTCGGCCCTGGCCGGTCGCCTATGTTGCTATTTGGCCACGCAGTAACGAGCTGGCTGAGACAGGTGCTGATACTGGCTGATAAGCCTAGGCGGGGATGTGAGACGGTGATGGAAGGGCCGCGTGGCGGGCCAGGGCAGGTGAGCCGGGCGGTTGCATGGTGGGCGCGCAGCCATCTGGCGCTGTGGATTGTGGTTGCCGCAGCGGTGGACGCGGCGCTGCTTGCCCTTGTGACTGTGCTGATCGCGCTGCCCGGCCAGTCGGACGCGACCATAAGCGGTTTAATCCTGGCCCTTCTAGTCCTGCTAACCGGGTCGGTCGTCTTCCCGGTGGCCGGTCACCTGGTAGAAGGACGAGGTCAGGCGGCGGAGCAGGAAGAGGACCGGCGCGAGCGGATCGACCGGCAGCTAGCCCGAGGTTCCCTGGCGCGGCTGCCGCAGTTGTCGGAGCTGGCCGATGACGTGCTAGGAGCTACCCCGACCCGGTACAGCATCGGGAAAGCGGCCCCGTATGTGGCCCGGCCGGAGGCCGACGAGAACATCCGCGGCTTGCTTGCCGCGCCGGGGCCTCCCTACCCGTTCGTGATCGTGTGGGGGACCACCAAGGCGGGGAAGTCGCGGACGCTCACCGAAGCCTTGCGTGCCGCATTCGATCACGATCCGGTTGTCATCGTGCCGCGTGACGGGCAGGCCCTCGCCGAACTCGCCCGGCTCGGCATCGGCAATCGTGTGGGCCATCGTCCTGCCGTGGTGGTGCTGGATGACCTTGGCCCTGCCGGGCTGGAGGCGCTGACCGCGGATGTGCTTGACGTGGCGGGTGGATGGGCGGTGATCGCCGCGACCATGACCGCGCAGCGACGCCAGGATGCGCTGAAGACCGGCAGTGAGGTAGGGGCCGTTGCCCGCACCGCGCTAGAGCACAGGTCCTGTCAGTACGAGTTAGCATCCGGCCCGCCTGAGGGGGCCGAGAAGGCCGAGGCCGAACGGCTGTATCCTGGGGAGCATTTTGATGGCAGCATCGCCGAGACTCTCGTAGGAGGCCGGGAACTCATCGCCCGGTATAAGGCGAGCCACGACAGCGATCCGGCCGGGTGCGCGATAGTACGCGCGGCGATCGACGTCCGCCGGGCGGGCCTGTCCCGGCCGGTGACCGAGGCCGAGCTGCGCCGCCTGTTCCCCCTCTACCTGCACGCCGTGCGGATCGGCCTCCTCCCCACAACTGAGCAGTTCACCGCGGGTATTCAGTGGGCAGCCCGACCGGTGGCGTCCCAGGTCGCGCTGCTCCGCCCGGCCAGCCCTGCCCGGGAACCACCCGCCTGGATCATCTTCGATCACGCCGTGACCGCTGACGAAGGCCACGAGGGCCACCACCCCCGCCCCGTCCCCGCCGAGACCTGGGCCGAGCTAATAGCTGTCCTCCCGCCGCAGGACACGTTTGCGGTCGGGATAGCCGCCTACACAAGCCACGAGACTACGGCGGCAGTCACCGCCTTCCGCAAAGCGACCATCTCCGGCCACGCCGACCAGGCCCCCATGGCGGCAGTCAATCTCGGTGTCCTGCTCAGCGAGCAGGGCGACGCGGAGGGCGCACGAGCCGCCTACCAGCAAGCCATCGACTCCAGCCACGCCGACCAGGCCCCCATGGCGGCAGTCAATCTCGGGATCCTGCTCAAGCAGCAGGACGACGCGGAGGGCGCACGAGCCGCCTACCAGCAGGCCATCGACTCCAGCCACGCCGACCAGGCCCCCAAGGCGGCGTACAACCTCGGGATCCTCCTCAAGCAGCAGGACGACGCGGAGGGCGCACGAGCCGCCTACCAGCAAGCCATCGACTCCAGCCACGCCTACTTCGCCCCCACGGCGGCGTACGGCCTCGGGATCCTCCTCAAGCAGCAGGACGAAGCGGAGGGCGCACGAGCCGCCTACCAGCAAGCCATCGACTCCGGCCACGCCGACCAGGCCCCCAAGGCGGCAGTCGGCCTCGGGATCCTGCTCGGCGAGCAGGGCGACGCGGAGGGCGCACGAGCCGCCTACCAGCAAGCCATCGACTCCAGCCACGCCTACTTCGCCCCTGCGGCGGCAGTCGGCCTCGGAGCCCTGCTCGGCGAGCAAGGCGACGCGGAGGGCGCACGAGCCGCCTACCAGCAAGCCATCGACTCCAGCCACGCCCACGCAGCGCCTGCGGCGGCAGTCGGCCTCGGGATCCTGCTCGGCGAGCAGGACGACCCGGAGGGCGCACGAGCCGCCTACCAGCAAGCCATCGACTCCGGCCACGCCGACGCAGCGCCTGCGGCGAGGCGTCTCCTCGACGAATTGGGGTGGAACCACCTGCCGTGACGCTGAGATGCTGCCGCGCCGCTTCCGGTCCTCGGGCCTAGCGGCCCTGCGGTCCGGGTCGGCTTGCCATCGGAAGAGGGCGACTCTTGTCGCAGGTCAGCGGGGCGACTGTACAGCAGGGAAGTACAGCAACGGAGGCGCACAGCCACTGACGCGGACGACCGCCAGCACCCAAGCTAGCTGGGCACGAACGACGAACGCCCTGGACTGCCGCTAGTTCGGGACGAAGAGGCCGCCGGTTCAAATCCGGCCACCCCGACCGGTTTTCGGACCTCTGTTCGAGAACAAGTGACTACGCCTTAGCGGCCAAGTCACTGCCGGACACTGTGTCCATGACGGTGGCGCCGCCCCGGATCGTGGGGACGATCACGTTCCGGTAAACAGTGTCGTAGCCCTGATCATCACTGGTGTGGTCCTCCCCGCAGTGTGGTCGCGCAAGAAGACGCGTCGCGAGGCTGCTCTAAACGTGCTTGACCGCCTTTTGCGGCGGAAGCCTTGACCACCGAGTCATCTTGGCCCGGCGTCAATCAGGCGAAGACTGTCGTGTTCAGCGAAATCTGCGAAATCCTTGGTGTTGAACGTCGCCAGGGGCAGGCCGTCAACGAGGCAGCACGCAGCAATCCATGCGTCGTTGACCGGCCGGGGGCGGCCCCGGCGCTGCGCTCGCGCCTGCAACTCGCCCCAGGTCGTCGCGACCGCCTCGTCAAATGGCAGCAACACGACCTGGCGCCTCCAGCTAGCCAGGTCAGCCAGGCGACGCGGCCCCCAGTCCCGCAGCACGGTCCACTTCGTCAGCTCACCCAAGGTCACAAACGTGATGCACAACGACTCCCCAGCCAGCCGGGAGCGAAGCGGATCATCGAGCCGACCCCGCAAGCTCGCCGAGGCGACATCCGTGTCCAGGACGACGAAGCTCACGCCAGCCCGGCATGCCGCGAGGCATACAGGTCAGCAAGGAACTCATCCAGCTCTTCATCTGACTCGAACGCACCCGGGCGCACGAGGTCATCAACTGACCCGACCGGGCCGACACCCTGACGACGGGCCAGCTCCGCCACCGGAACGTGCCCGGCATCGTTCCACTTCGGCACCCATTCCACTTCCACGTTGTCGGAACTCACCGCGACTACCCCCTCTCGCTCTCTTCATCATCTCATCACTAAAGCAGGACTGCCGCGCCGCTTCCGGTCCTCGGGCCTGGCGGCCCTGCGGTCCGGGTCGGGCGCCCTCGCGAGGAGGTCATGCTGGGGGCGGCCTGGCATGACAGTCTTGGCGGATGCAGTTCAGCTCCGGAGAACTTGAGTGGGCGGCCGAGGTCGTCGGGCGGCGGGTGCCGCCCACGCCCCAGTACGTGTGGCCGCTGCTCGCGGACAACTTAGGCGCCGAGGTCTGGGTGAAGCACGAGAATCACACCCCCACCGGGGCGTTCAAGGTCCGCGGCGGCCTGGTATACGCGGAGCGGCTGCGCACCGGTCGGCCGGGCGTCAAGGGGATCGTGTCCGCCACCCGCGGCAACCACGGCCAGAGCCTGGCTTTCGCCGGGCGGGCAGCGGGGATCGACGTCACGATCGTCGTCCCTGAGGGCAACAGCCCGGACAAGAACGCGGCCATGCGGGGCTTCGGCGCGGAGCTGATCGTGCATGGCCACGACTTCCAGTCCGCACGTGAGCACGCCGCCGGGATCGGCGCCCGGCGAGGGCTTGAGACTGTCCCCTCGTACCATCCGGATCTGGTGCTCGGCGTGGCCACGTATGCCCGGGAACTGTTCGGGGCCGCCGGGGAACTCGACGCCGTCTACGTGCCGGTCGGAATGGGGTCAGGCATCAGCGGCATCATCGGCGTGCGGGATCTCCTCGGCCTGCGGACCGAGGTGATCGGGGTCGTCGCGGAAAACGCCCCCGCGACGGCGCGCTCGGTGCTGGCCGGGCGGGTTGTGGTCACCGCCACGGCGGCCACGTTCATCGACGGGGTCGCGGCCCGGGTCCCGGACCCCGATGCCATCGCGGTCATCCGCGCCGGCGCCGCCCGTGTCCTGACCATCAGCGAAGACGACGCCGCCGAGGCGATGCGGGTCCTGTTCTCGGCGACCCACAACGTCGCCGAGCCCGCGGGCGCGCTCGCGCTGGCCGGGCTGCTCGCGGAGCGTTCCCGGGCGGCTGGCAAGCGAGTAGCCGTGATCCAGACCGGCGGGAACGCGGACGCCGGCCTGCTTCTCCAGGTCCTCGCCGGGCACACCCCCACAGTGTGAAGCCGCTCCGCCGGAGCCCGTGCCACTGACTAGCCCCCTATCCGGGCGGTCTCACACCGGCTGGCGACGCGCCTACGAGGCTATGCCGACGACCTGAAGCTCGGATCCGACGCCGCCACAGCTGATCCTGGCGAACGGCCCGGGATCGTTGTTCTCCTGCGACTCGATGAGCCCGAATGCCGGCACCCACGACCCGTCGGAGTGACGAATCGTGTGCCAGAGCTGACCACTGGCGATACCGACGACCTGGAGCTCGTTGCCGACTCCTGCGCAGCTGATGGCGCTGAAGGAGCCGGGGTTGTTGTTCTCCTGCGACTCGATGAGCCCGAATGCCGGCACCCACGATTCCTGGGCCAGGGCCACCGGTACGGAAGACGAGGCCCCGCTCGTGCTGGGACCGGCTTTCCGTCATGAAGGGGCGTGGCCCGGTTGCGGGCCGACGGCGGCGTGACGGGCTTGGGCGGATTACGTCGGCAAGCTGGCGTGCTTGTGTGGCTAGCTGTAGCGTGCCGATGCGATCACGCGGTCCCGGTGGCGCTATGCCCGGGGGGGACCGGATGTTTGCATGCCAGGGTCATAGATCGTGTAGATGGTTGCCGTGGTGTTGTCCTATGTGGCGTTCTATCTGCCTGGCCGTTTCATCGATGAGCTTGAGCATGGCGGGGTGGGCGGCGTGCCAAGGCGCGGTGAGGTTCAGTGCGCCGAGTAACCGGCCGTCGCGGGGGTGGTGTATGGGTGCGGCGGCGCATGTCAGGTCGTGCAGGGCGTCCATGTAGTGCTCGGGGCCGCGTACTAGCACCGGATGGCTGGCCGCGAGGGCGACGCTGACGCCGCTGGTGCCGACGGTGTGCTCGGCCAGGCAGGCGCCGTCGCTGTGGCCGTCGTGGTCGGCGCGCCGCAGGGCATTGCGGTCACCCGCGCGCCACAGTACCCAGCCTTGGGCGTCGACCACGACCACCATCAGCCCGGTCGCGGCGGCTGACCTGGCGAGCCTGGTACAGGCGGCTGGGCAGGCGGCGGCCAGGAGTGAGGTGCCGCGGCGGAACGCGAGTTCGTCGGGGCTGAGAGGGTCCGTCAGGGCGCCATGTGCCGGGTCGACCCGGAGCCGGGCCGAGCGGGTCCAGGACTGGCTGATGACCGGCCGTGATCCGGCCGGGGACAGGTTCCCGCCCCGCATTTCCGCGTAGGCCTGGCGGAGCACCCGCCCGGGCAGGTCCGGCCTGTCTGCGTTGATGAAAGGCCGCAGGGCCGCGCGTGCGTGCCTGCGGTTAGACCGGATGGTCGCCAGGGACGCGTCCAGCGCCGCGGCGAGTTCCCCGTCACGGTAGCCGTCGTAGCATCCCGCCATCGCCTCGCGTTGCCGGGGCGGCAGCGCGAGCAGATGCTGACGCACCACGGCGGCTTGCAGTCGGCCGGGGAAGTCACCGGGCGCCTGCCGGCTAGCCTCGCAGGCGCTGCCGTGCAGGGCGGTGTCGTGCCAGAGCCGCGCTTTCCACAGCCTGACCAGCTCGTTGGCCGCGACACGGTGCAGGTAGCCGCCCGGACTGGCCAGCGCGGCCCACCGGCGCCACACCTCCGTGAAGGCCATCTGAGCCGCATCCTCCGCATCCGGGAAGCTGGCACCCCGCGCGGCCAGCCATCTCAGCAGCGGCGTGTACTGCTGGTGACGGAACTCCTCGAACCCCCGGGTCCCGGCCGCCGTCACCGCGCCGGTCCCTTCGATGCCACCGGTACAGCGGTCACCGCGCCGTCCTGGCCATCTGCCGGAATGGCAGACGCCGTGCCGCCGGCGTGACCGGCTGCAGCCGCCCCCGGGGACCTCGCCACCTCGTGACCGGCGGCCGCTACCCTGCGTATCCGCGCCAGGCGCCGCCTTGCCATCGCGCCCGCCGCGATCTCACCGGCCCGGAACGCCCCGCTCACTGTGGCGGCAGCAGAACCCCACGCCACGATCAGACTGCTCACGATTCCTCCCGGAGGACAAATGACGATGACCGCTACCCAGCAGAGTCCGCCACCTGTCAGACCGTGCAACACGATCCGGCCCCGGGCCGGAAATCACCGGGGGCCACGCGGACCTGCCGTTCTCCTGCCAACGGCGATCTGGTCCATCCCGGCTCACCGGCCGGGCAGCGCACACGTACAAGAAGAAAAGCTGAGACCGGTCGCTGCGGGGCCGGTCCGGGCGGGCTCCGGGCAAGCAGCCCGGGGCGCCGTCCTCGACCTTAAGGAACTGTCCGGAAATTACATGCTTTCTCCCTGATCTAGCGTGGTCCCGGCCCGGCGTGATGCCAGGACGGCTTCGGGCCGGGCGGCCAGCAGCCCCGCCGGAACTACAGCAATGGTCCATTCACCCACACCTGACTACAGCAATGGTCCATTGATGCAGCTCGGCCCTGAGGTGTGGCTGCTGCGGCGCGGACCTATTCTGGCTCGGCGCGGACCGGAGGATGGCCAAGCGGATCACCCGGTTGACAGGCGAGATCCAGCGTGACCCCTTCGTCGGCATCGGGAAGCCCGAGCCGCTGAAGGGCGACCTGTCCGGATACTGGTCCCGCAGGATCGATGACGAGCATCGGTTGGTATACCGGGCTGACGACAAGGAAGTGAAGATCCTTAAGGCCCGCTACCACTACGGAACTGATTGAAACGTTGAGGCGACCGCTGCTCGCCAGCACCTGGCACTCCCGCGAGCTCGCCACCGCCCGCAGCACCGGCGAAGTCCGCGCCTGGCGGATCACCGCCCGCACCCTGGCCGCCACGCCGGGACTCGCACCACTCACCCGCTCGCTCAAAAAAAAGCTTTAGATCCCGAACGGGAGCGTGGTGGCGGCTCCTCAGCCAGTGCGGAGCTGCGCGCGAGGGATAAATTCTGTTGCCTGGCCGTCGGCTGGCGCTTATAGTAGAAGCATGATGTTCTGGTCAGCCACCGAGCGCGACACGCGGCATTGCATTCCCGCGTTCGCGCAGCCGGAAACTGTCCTGGGCAACGGGAGGGTTCCTGGATAGGCCGGAAGGCTGTCAGCCAGGAACCGCCCGCAGGGAAGCCCCTGACGGGCGGTTTCATATACATAGGGATGTAGCTCAGCCAGGTAGAGCGCCGGTCTCCAAAGCCAGTCGTCGCGGGTTCGATTCCTGCCATCCCTGCGAAGCACCGCCTACGGGTGAACGTGCCTGATAATTGCCAACTCCATAGCGTGAGCACCAACGGCAGGCTGATGCACGGGACGGAACGGCGTGAGCCCGCGAAAGCCTGCCGCCATGGGCTGCTAGCTCCAACGGTAGAGCGCCTGCTTTGCACGCAGAGGGTTCTCGGTTCGAATCCGAGGCGGTCCACGTACGTAACGGGATGAAGGGGATGTGGTGCCCCGCCTGGCCTGGGACCAGGAGACACGCAGTTCGAGTCTGCGCATCCCGACTCGATGGGTCTCTAGCTGAAACGGATTAGCAGCCGGTTGAAGCCCGGCGTAGGCAGGCTCGATACCTGCGGGACCCACCTTGCGGCACTAACACAACGGCTAGTGTGCCAGTCTTCCAAACTGGGAATGCCGGTTCGACCCCGGCGTGCCGCTCCATGCGCCGCGAGCTATACGGGTGAAGCACCAGACTCTTAATCTGGGGAAACGGAGTTCGAGCCTCTGGCGGCGCACCACGCGGGCGTGATGGGAACCGGTATACCTGATCGGCTCAAACCCGATTGCCTGAGCGTTCGAATCGCTCCGCCCGTACTTCAATGCCGGATCGTCTAATCAGGCAGGACATGTGGTTCTGGGCCACACGATCAAGGTTCGAGTCCTTGTCCGGCAGCGATGCCGCCGCGCACGGCTGCGGCCCCGCCTTCGTACGGCGGGAGACCCCGAGTCGGCACCGGGTGGCGGCTCCAGTGCCGGGTTCGAGACCCGTCGCTCGCTCCATGCCCTCCTAGCCCAACTGGCAGAGGCACCGGGTCCAGGCCCCGGGGATCGGAGTTCGAGTCTCCGGGAGGGTACGCATGGAACGGTGGCCGAGCTGGTAAGGCAGCGCCCTGCTAAGGCGTACACGGGGAACCGTGCGGAGGTTCGAGTCCTCCTCGTTCCGCCCTGGATGGGCAATCCGAAAGACGGCGACGGAACCTGTCCCGAAAACAGGCGAGCCTAACGGCCTTGAGCGTTCGACCCGCTCCCCATCCGCGAACGGCCACGACCCGTTGGAGTAGTGGTGATCTCACCTCGTTCTCAGCGAGGGGAAGGCCGGTTCGATCCCGGCACGGGGTACGCGTGGCAAGGCCCCATCGTCTAATGGCTAGGATCTCGCTCTTTCAAGGCGAGGGAGACGGGTCGGAACCGTCTGGGGCTACAGCGGGTTGGAGGAGTTCGGTACCTCGCGGGCCTCATAAGCCTGAGCCACGGGTTCAAATCCCGTACCCGCCACCAGATCCGGTGTCGTTCAACGGCGTCACCGACACATGCCCGCGCAGCTCAGCGGTAGAGCGCCACCACGACAAGGCGGAGAGGCACGTTCATCTCGTGCCGCGGGTACCACGCTCCTGTGGTGAAACGGAGATCACGCCTGACTACGAATCAGGAGGATGGGGGTTCGACTCCCTCCGGGAGCACGGTGACCGATCCAAAGCGGTCGCGGGACCAGGCCGTGAACCTGGTGGTAGAGGGTTCAAGTCCCTCCGGTCACCCCATCCGTGAGTCGGGCAGGTGGTGCGCCCAGCGGACTGTAACTCCGTAGCCTCGGCGTGGAGGTTCGATTCCTCCCTCACGGACCCCATGCTCCTGGTGACGGATTCACGTGCTGCCCTCCGAAGGCAGCTTCCCCGGTCCGACTCCGGGCGGGAGTGCCAAGGCGCGGTTCTCGCCGGGCGGGTGACGGCCTGCAAAGCCGCCAGGGCCGGGTTCGACTCCCGGCCGCGCCTCCGATCGGCCCGTGGTCCAACGGACAGGACAGTGGTCCAACGGACAGGACAGCGGCCTCCTAAGCCGCCGATGCGCGTTCGACTCGCGCCGGGCCGGCGACATGCTCACGCTGTGGAGTCCACGCCAGCGCCCGGCCCGGCACGGGCTTGAAAGGTGCTGGCCATCGGATCGCCTAGATTGGCGGGTCCGGCGGGCCGACACCGACAATCTCGCTGGCTCGCCAATCCGCGCCTGAGTTGTCCTGGTTTGCGTTGCGTCACGATTTGACCGGTTAAGCGGAGTCGGCAACCCACGCATAACAAACTGGAAAATCCCGCCCAGCACATCTCGCGTGATGCCCGAAATGACCGCTATGATCTCGCGGGTGGCCAACTTGAGGCTCGCGCCTACCGGCAGCACCGGCGGTAACTCCTGCTTCGCCGAACCGCGCTCTGCTCCGGCCGCATCACTGATCGCTGCGGGCAGGTCGATGCTGTGCCACAACGCGAGCGAGACGTTACGGGGCCGCGGGCCCGATCACCGTCGCGAGCCCGACACGCTTCCGCGCGCACCGGAGACCGCGCGGAGCAGGCGGCCTCGCCCCCGAGGGCACCGGACCACGTGAGGCACCTAACGCATGTGCATTCCATCACGGCATTGAAAGAGGCATTTCCGCTGCCAGCGCGAGCATCTAAAGCACGCAGGCCGGCACCAGAGGAGAACAGATGACGGAACATTCCGCGACTGCCGTCGCGGGAACCGCGCCGGCCCCTGCGGCCCGGCTCGAGCCCGATGCGATCGGAGTGGCACAAGACACTGTCATTGGCATGGCCACGTCCGCCCCGGCGGCAGTGGTCGGTATAACGCTGGCCTCGCTCGCCGCCGCAAGCGCCTATAGCGGCGGGCTTATCCTCATCCTCTCCGCGATTCCCATGCTCATCATCGCCAACGCCTACCGCCGGCTGAACATGTGGAATGCCAACTCCGGTGCGTCCTTCGAGTGGGTCGGCCGCTCGATCAGCCCGTCCCTCGGCTTCCTGACCGGGTGGCTGATGATCGCCGGCTATATCCTCGGCACCCTTAGCGGGGTCGAGGTCCTCGGGCCGACCGTCCTCACCATCTTCAACTCCGCCGCGACAAGCACCTGGGCAAACGTCGGCATCGCCACCGCCGTCGTCCTTGTGATGCTGGTGATCGCGGTGGTCGGAATCCGCATCACCGCGCGCGTCCAGGTCGGCATGGCCGTGGTCGAATACGCGATCCTCATCGGCGTCTCGATCTGGGGCCTGGTGGCAGTGCTTGGTCACCATCACGGCACCTACCCCGTTACCAGGGGCTGGTTCAGCCTCAGCGGGGTCGGCGGCCACGGCAGCGCCGTAGCGGGATTCCTCATCGCGATATTCGCCTTCAGCGGCTGGGACGGCACCGTGTACGTCAACGAAGAGGTTAAGCACCGGCGCAGGAACCCAGGCAGGGCCGCCCTGATGGCGACCGCACTGCTCGCCATCATGTACACGCTTGCGCAGGTGGGCCTGCAGGGAGTCGTGTCACCGGACAAGCTCCAGGCCAACTCAGCCTCCCCGCTCGTTTACGTGGGCCAGGCCCTTGGCGGCAACGGCTGGGCCAAGGTGGTGGCGCTCTGCCTCGCCCTGTCGGTGATCGCCACCACCGGAACCGGCATCGTGGTCGGCGCCCGTATCGTCTACGGGATGGCGAGCTACCGGACGCTGCCTGAGTTCCTCAGCAACGTGTCCCGCCGGTTTTCCACCCCAGTCGCCGCCAGCGTCGTCGTCGGCCTGCTCGTCGTCGGGCTCGCATGGGTATACCTACTCGCCACCTCGGTTCAGAACGCCTTCACCGACGTGGTCGCCGTGACCGGCCTGCTATTCGCCATCTTCTACGTCCTCACCGCGCTCGCCACGATCGTCTACTACCGGCGCCGTGTCATCACGGGTGCCTGGGACGCGCTGACCGTCGGCATACTTCCCCTCGCCGCCGCCGGGTTCCTCGTCTGGATGGTGGCGAAGTCGCTGCAACAAGCGCCCTCGACGCAGGTCTGGTCGCTGGTCGGCATCGTCGCCTCCGGCGTGATCCTGCTGTTCGTCGCGCGCTTCGTCCTGCGGTCGCCGTTCTTCCAGATCAAGCGGGAGAGCGACCCCGGGACGCTGACAGACAAGTAGCCCGCTGAGCCGGGCGCGGCGCTAGCGGATGGCGCGGGCCGCTCTGGCCTCCCAGGAGGTCCAGAGCGGCCGGTACCCCTGCTGGTTCCAGAACGGCGCGGACAGCGGATTGAACTGCGCATAGTGCAGCAGCGTGACGGCCACGCCGGCCGCGTCGATCTCGCTGTGCAGCCGGTCGACCAGCGCAGCGCCGACGCCACTGCCACGCTCACCGGGCAGGACGAACATCAGCATGAGGTAGGCAACGGGCGCCGGGCCCGCCATCGGGGCGATCCAGCCCGCGGACTCCGGCCGCTGGGCGGCCAGCATGCCGATCGCCGTGCCATCGCGCTCGGCCAGCCAGGTCCAGGCCTCGGGCCCGGGCACCAGCCAGGCGGCTTCGCGCCGCAGCGCGTCCGCCGTATCCGGCCTCTCGGTCACGCCGCCGAAGTGCGCGTCGAACCGGACCACTTCCAGTCCCAGGCGGACCACGGCGTCGATGTCCGGGGGCCCGGCTCGCCTGATCCGCAGGCCCTCAGCCGCCGTGCCAGCGGCCAGAGCCGCGCCCCCGGCAACGTCCGCTCGCCGCGGCGGCCCGGCGGGATGGCGGCGTGTCGTGCGCGCCGCGATGACCTCGAGCGGCACAAGTCCGCGGCGCAGCAAGGTCGCGATCCCGTCGATATCACGGCTGGGCCAGGTGACGACGGCGGCGGTGTCCTCGTCGTCGGCGCCCGGCACGCAGGCCAGATGATCGCGCCACAGGGACAGCAGCTTGTCCAGCGCATTCGCGACGTCCGGGCCCGCTACCTGAGCGGTGAGCTGGAATCTGCGCGCGGCGCCCCAGGACAGGTCCAGCGACCCGGGCGCCGCCTCCCAGTGATCGCAGGTCCCGATGGCAGCAGGCTGCCCGCCGGACCCGGCGACGATGAGCCGCGTGCCGCAGCCTGGCGACGAGGCCCCCGGCACGGGCAGCAGCGGATCGATCGCCTGCCAGCGCCGCATGACCTGAGCGCTGACGATGCTCGCGGTATCCCCGGCGACAGCCGACATGAGCATCCTCCACATGCCCGCGCGGTGAAACTTCCGCAGGGCGCGGCATTGGCCGACATATCAGTCCGGCGATCTTATGAAGCTCGCTGACAATTGGCGCGTAATGCCCCAGGATAGTGCACTGACGGTGGTGCCCGGTTCGGCAAAGAGTGACGGGATTCCGTGCACGGGATCGATCCAGGAGTGACGACATGGGCATATCCAACTCAGCAGGCCCGGAACGGCCGCGCGCCGCGCGCCGCTCGATCCGGTTCACCTTCGCTGCAATGGTGGCTGTGCCGATTGTCTGCCTGGTAGTGCTCTGGGGACTGGCCGTGAGCGCCACGCTCGGTAGCCGGCTGGCCTGGCGCGGCTTCCCCTTGCGCAATCACCGGGAACTGGTCGAGGCGACGCTGGTGGTCGGTGCGGGCCTGGTCGTCGTCCTCGCCGCGGTCATACTGATGGGATCGTTCGCGCGCCGGGTCTCGCGGGATATCTCCCATCTGGCGGCAACGGCCCGGCACCTCGCCGACGAGCAGTTGCCGCAGCTCGTGGAGCTGCTTCGCGGCGGAGAGCAGGTCACCCAGCTGGACGGGGCCACCCCGGCGCACCGCGCCAGGAACTCCGAGATTGCCCAGGCCGCTGAGGCTATTGCCAGGCTGCAGCACTCGGCTGTCGCGGCGGCGGCCAGCGAGGCCAGCCTGCGCGACGGACTCAGGCAGGTCTTCGTCAGCCTCGGAAGACGGAACCAGTCGCTGCTGCAAAGGCAGCTGCGACTGATCGACGCACTGGAGCAGAAGGCATCAAGTCCCGCCGCACTGGCGGACCTGTTTTCGCTGGATCACCTCACCACCCGGATGCGCCGCCACGCCGAGAGCCTGACCATCCTGTCCGGTGCCACACCCGGGCGTTCCTGGAGCAACCCGGTGCCGATCATCGACGTCATCCGCGGGGCAGTGGCGGAGATCGAGGACTACCAGCGGGTAACGGTCCTCACGAGGACCGAGGACGCGGTGACGGGCCTGGCTGTCGCGGACATGATCCACCTCCTTGCCGAACTGGTAGAGAACGCGACCTTGTTCTCCCCGTCAAGCACCCGGGTCGAGGTCAGGGCTGAGCGGGTGGCCAACGGCTTCGCCATCGAGATTGATGACCGGGGCCTGGGCATCGAGCCCGATCAGCTGGTCGCGATCAACCAGCAGCTGGCCAGGCCGCCCGACTTCGACCTTGCCAACGCGGACCAGCTTGGCCTCTTCGTCGGGGGCAGGCTTGCCGCCCGGCACGGTATCCGGGTCTCGCTGCGCCCCTCGCCGTATGGCGGCACCACGGCGATCGTGCTCATGCCCGCCAGCATCGTCGTGGCGGCAGCCGAGACCAGCCCAGCCGAGACGGGCGACGACGCGCGGCCGAACGCTCGCGCGGCGATCGGCATGCCTGCCAGACTGGATCCGCGGTCCGCGGACGCGCTGGTCCTGACCGGCCGACGGGCAGCACAGCCACCGCTTCTGGCGGCCAGCCGGCCGGAGGCCGCACCGGACGGCCTCACAAGCACCGGCCAGCCGAGCGCAAGCCAGCCGGGTCCCAGCCAGCCGAGCGCCGGGACCTATCGCGGGCTTCCCCGCCGTACCCGCCAGGCAAATTTGTCCCCGCATCTGAGGGACAGCCCTCCGGCAGCCGCCCGCCCATCGGGAGCCAGCCCCCTAGCGGCGCCTTCCAGTGCTCGCGCACCGGAACAGGCGCGTGACCTCGCGGCTTCCCTGCAGAGCGGATGGCAGCGAGGCCGCCGGGCGGGCACACCGGACGTCCAGGCGGACACGCCGGATGTCTGGACGGGCACGCCGGATGCGGAGCCCGCGGCACGTACGCGGGTGGCGGGGCCACAGGACTCCGAGGTGTCGCAGAGCGAGGAGGCGTTATGGATGAGCAGGGCAGAGCAGGGCCAGGGAGGGACCTGGCCTGGCTGCTCGACGACCTCGCCGACCGTGTGGACCATTTCCGGCGCGCCGTGATCTTGTCTCGGGACGGGCTCGTCGTCGCTGCCTCAAGGGACCTGAGCCGGGAAGACGCGGAGCATCTGTCCGCGCTGGCCGCCGCGGTGCAGAGCCTGGCCAGGGGCGCGGGCGAGCGCTTCGGGGCCGGCGAGGTACGGCAGACCATCATCGAGCTGGAAAAGGCGCTCCTCTTCGTCACCGCAGCCGGTAACGGCAGCTGCCTGGCTGTGCTCTGCCCCGCGAACGCCGATGCGGGCCTTGTCGCCTATGAGATGGCGCTGCTTGTGAAGCGCGCAGGCCCGCACCTGGCGTCACATCCGAGATTCCCGGGCAGCCAGATCCCGGGCAGCCAGATCCCGGGCAGCCAGATCCCCGCCGGCCCGATCCCGGCCAGCCAGATCCGGGTGGAGTGAGCCTGCCATGCGCGCGGGCGACAAGTGGGACGACCGGGACTCTGGCCCGGTCGTGCGCCCGTACGCGCTGACTGGCGGTAGGACAGAGCCTGCCGACGGCGAGGTGCTTGACCTGATCGCCGTCGTCGTCGCCTCCGATCAGGCCGCAGGGGCCGATGATCCGATAGGCCTCAGCCCGGAGCACCGCAAGATCCTGGGCTTGTGCCGGCAGCCGGTCACCGTGGCCGACGTGGCGTCCGACACCGCGCTGCCGCTCGGCGTGGTCCGCGTACTGCTTGCCGACCTCATCCTGCAAGGCCGGATCACCGCACTGTCACAACGACCCGCAGGCGAGCAGCCCCGCGCCGACCTGCTCAAGGAGGTACTGCATGGGCTCCGCGCCCTCTGACGACGCCGCTGACCACGCGGCTGACGACGCGGCTGACGCCCCGCTCGCCGCATTCAAGATCGTCATCGCGGGCGGGTTCGGTGCGGGCAAGACGACGCTTGTCGGGGCGATCAGCGAGGTTCGGCCCCTGCACACAGAGGAAGCCCTTACCAGCGCGAGCGTCGGGTTCGATGATCTCAGCGGTGTCGGCGGCAAGACAACGACGACGGTCGCGATGGACTTTGGCCGGATCACCATCGGCAGCCGCCTCGTGCTCTATCTCTTCGGCACGCCCGGCCAGGAGCGCTTCTGGTTCATGTGGGACGAGCTCTCCTACGGTGCGCTCGGCGCCGTGGTCCTGGCCGACACCCGCCGGCTCGGTGACTGCTTTCCGTCCGTTGACTATTGCGAGAGACGCCAGCTGCCCTTCATCGTCGCCATCAACTGCTTCGATGACGCTCCCCAGTACAATCCGGGGGATGTGCGCATCGCGCTCGACCTCGACCCGGGCGTGCCGACCGTGCTCTGCGACGCCCGCGAGCTCGGCTCGGTCAAGCAGGTTCTGATCACCCTGGTCGAGCACGTCCTCGCCAGCAGATCCGCGCCGCCACCAGTGGCGGCGGCGCGGATGGATGCTGGCCTAGGGTAGCGGGCCGTGGACAGCAGGGTGCCGGCCGGCGGGCCGGCCGGGCCGGAGCGCGGGCGGGCGGCGCGACCGCTCTGGTCAGGCGCCGTGCCTTCGCTCGCCGACGGTTTCAGCCCGAGGCCGGAGACGGCGCCTGGTCTCGGGTCGGCGCTGGTTCCGGGTGCCGCCGTGGTGCTTGTGCCTCGCAGGGTGACCGCGGAGGGGTCGGGGGACTGGCTGGAGACGTGCGGCAAGACTCAGCTCGCGGTGTCTTTCGCGGAATCGTTGTGGCGGTCCCGCGGGGTGGACCTGGTGGTCTGGGTCGTTGCCGCGAGCCGGACATCGGTGCTGTCCGGCTATGTGCAGGCGGCGGCGGATGCCTTGGGGACCGATGCCGCGGGGAATGCCGAGTCGGTCGCCGCACGCTTCGTCAGCTGGCTCGGCGAGACCAGCCGACCGTGGCTCGTGGTACTCGACGGCCTGTCCGACGGGGCGGATCTGGACGGGCTCTGGCCGGAGGGGCCGGCGGGCAGGGTCCTGATCACGACCGCGAATTCCGCGACCGTCTCCGGCAGGCACCAGGCACAGGTTCTCCCGGTCGGGGTCTTCAGCCCTCGCGAGGCCCTGAGCTATCTGATGGGCCGCCTCACCGCGGACCCGGACCAGCGCCTCGGAGCGATAGACCTCGTCAAGGATCTTAGCTACGAACCGTTAGCGCTTGCCCAGGCCAGCGCGGTGATCGCTAGTTCGGCGCTGTCCTGCCGTGATTACCGGGCTTACTTCGTGCGCAGGCGGGAGCAGCTGTCGGAGGCGGCCGGCGGCTTGCCGCCGGCCGCCTCGGTCACCTGGACTATTTCTGTCGAGCAGGCAGACCGGCTGTCGCCGGGCGGGGCCGCCCAGTCCTTGCTAGCGCTTGCCGCGCTTCTCGGCGGCCATGGGATTCCCGGCCCCGTCTTCACCACGTCAGCCGCGGGCGAATACCTCTCGGGAGACGGCTCCGGGACCCCAGCGGACCGGCAGCGTGCCCGTGGCGCGCTGCTCATCCTGGAGCGGGCGGGCTTGCTGTCCACCGATCTGGCGGGCACGCCGCCGACGGTACGGATGAGCCCGGTGGTTCAGGCCGCCGTCCGGGCGGCGATGCCTGACGGGATGCTTGACCGGGCGGCGAGGGCGGCGGCGGACGCGCTGCTCGAGGCGTGGCCTGGGGATGAGCTGCCGGCGTGGCTTGCCGGCGGCTTGCGCTCGTGTGCGGCAAGCCTTCAGCAGGCCGCCGGGGGGCGGCTGTGGGCGGGCAGCTGTCATCTGCTGCTGCTGCGTGCCGGGCAGAGCCTGGACCGTGCGCGCCTGGCCGGCCCTGCCGTGGCGTACTGGAGGGAGCTTGCCGCCGTCAGCCACCGGGTCCTCGGGCCGGGCCACCCGGACACCCTGGTGATCGGCGAGCACCTGGCCGACGCGTACCTGGCGGCCGGCCGGGCGGCGGAAGCCGTCGCGTGGTTCCAGTGGGTGCTGGCTGAGCGGCTCCGCGCGCTCGGGAAGGATCACCCCGGCGCCATCGCCGCCCGTCGTAATCTCGGCCATGCCCTGGTGGCCGCGAACCAGCTCACCGACGCGGTCACCGTCCTCGACGAGGCTGTCGGCGATTACGAACGCGTCCGCGGGGCTGACCATCCCGAGACGCTCAGCGCCCGGGATGAGCTCGCTGCCGCGTACCATGCCGCGGGGCAGTTCGCTGACGCTATCCGGTTGTACCGGCGCACGCTCGCCGAGCGCGAGCGCAGCCAGGGATCTCAGCATCCCGACACCATGACCACCCGCCAGAAACTGGCCGGCGCCTACCTGGCCGACGGCCGGGTCAAGAACGCCCTTTCGCACTACAAGCGCGCCCTTGCCGACCGGGAGCGCGTCCTTGGCCCCGATCATCTGGATACGATCGCGGTCCGCGGTTCCCTCGGCTCGGCCTATCACTCGGCGGGCCGGATGGCCTCCGCGGTTCAGCTCTACGAGCAGACACGCGCGGGTTACGAGCGGGTTCTCGGCGCCGATCACCCGGATACCCTGACGCGCTGCGTGAACCTGGCACACGCCTACTACGCCGTGGGCCGGCTGACCGACGCGACGACGCTGCTGCGCCATACCGTCGCACGCTGCGAGCGGGTCCTGCCGCCCGGAGATCCGCTGAGGGAGGCCGTGCGGCAGAGCCTGACGAACATCGCAGGGGAGGACAGTGCCTGATTCGTCGCCCACGCATGCGGAGCTGGCCAGAGGCAGGGCCGCCATCACCCGGTAGCCGTTCGAGATATTTATCCCTAACGGCTACCGCCGTGGTGGCACTCAAGCCGAACGGCGACTGAGGCTGCGGTAGCGTTCCGGACGTGTCCGCTGGCCGTGACCGCAACCGCACATCGCCCGAAGGCGCCCCTCGCGTGCCTGGTGTCGGCGCCCTGCTGGCCGCCGCGGTCGCCGGCATCGGCGGCGCCAAGCGGCCGGGCCAGGCCGCGATGGCCGAGGCGGTGCACCGCGCCATCGAGACAGGCGAGCATCTCGCCGTTCAGGCGGGAACGGGGACGGGGAAATCACTGGCATACCTCGTCCCCGCCGCGCGGCACGCGATCACGCGCGGGAAGACGGTGGTCGTCGCGACGGCCACGATCGCGCTGCAGCAGCAGCTTGTCGACCGTGACCTGCCGCGGCTGGCCGGGGCGCTGCAGCCGATGCTCGGCCGCGCGCCGGTGTTCGCGATACTCAAGGGCCGCCGGAACTACCTGTGCCTGTATCGGCTGCACAATGGCGGCGCCGACGACCCGCAGGGGACGCTGTTCGGCTCAGGCTCAGGCTCCGAGGCCGGCATCAAGGCCGGCGATGTGTCCGATCCCGGCCAGCAGATGCAGCGGATGCACGAGTGGGCGGAGGCCACGAGCACCGGCGACAGGGACGAGCTCGTCCCGGGCGTGACCGGACAGACGTGGCGCCAGGTCTCGGTGAGCGCACAGGAGTGCATCGGCGCGCAGCGCTGCCCGTTCGGCTCGCGGTGCTTCGCCGAGCGGGCGCGCGAGGCGGCCGGCCGGGCGCAGATCGTCGTCACCAACCATGCGCTGCTCGCCATCGACGCGCTGCAGGACGTCGAGGTGCTGCCCGGGCACGACGTGGTGATCGTCGATGAGGCACATGACCTCGTCGACCGGGTCACGGCAGCCGCGACAGGGGAGCTGTCCGGGCCGGCCACGGATGTCGCCGTCCGCCGCTGCGGCCGGCTGGTCGGGGCCGACATGGCCGAACGGCTCAGGCAGGCGGGCGCGGCCCTCGCATTCACCCTCGGGGACGCGCCCGACGGGCGCATTGACGACCTGCCCGAGGCGCTGGCCGCGACGGTGGCCGCGGCACGCGATGCCGCCGGCGGCTGCGCCGAAGCGGTCCGGGCCAGCGGGCACGGCGCCGAAGACGATCCGGATCAGGCGTCGGCGCGGCGGGCCGCCCTCGCCTCCCTGCACGAGCTGCAGGGCACCGCCGCCCGGATCCTCGGCGCGTTCGGCGCCGACATCGCCGCCCGCGACGAGGTCGTGTGGCTGGACCGGCCGCTGTCGGAAGACCCGAGGCGGCCGCCGACGCTGCGGGTCGCGCCGCTGGAGGTCGGCGGGCTGCTGCGGGAACGGCTGTTCGGCAACCGCACGGTGCTGCTGACCTCGGCGACGCTCATGATCGGCGGATCGTTCGGGCCGCTAGCCAGGGAGTGGGGCCTGCCGCCGGACGGGGCCGGTCAGGAGGACGGCGCGGCTGGCGGCGATTCCCTCGCCAGCCCGGACGCCAGCCCGGACGGTAGCCCGGACGCCGACCCGGCGCGGCTGGCCTGGCGCGGGATCGATGTCGGCTCGCCCTTCGACCACCCGCGCAGCGGCATCCTGTACGTGGCGCGTCACCTTCCGCCGCCAGGTCGTGACGGCCTGCCCGGTGCGTACATCGCCGAGCTTGGCGAGCTCATCACCGCGGCCGGCGGGCGCACGCTTGGGCTGTTCTCGTCGATGCGGGCCGCCAGGGAGGCGGCCGCCGAACTGCGCGGCACCATCGGGCTGCCGCTGCTCTGCCAGGGCGATGACGTCACGTCTGCGCTGGTCAGGCAGTTCGCCGAGGACGAGGCCACCTGCCTGTTCGGCACGCTGTCGCTGTGGCAGGGCGTGGATGTGCCCGGTCGTTCGCTGCAGCTTGTCGTGATCGACCGGATTCCGTTTCCCCGGCCCGATGACCCGCTGGCCTCCGCGAGGCAGCGTGCCGTGGAGGCGCATGGCGGCAACGGGTTCATGACGGTGGCGGCGGCGCGCGCGGCGCTGCTGATCGCACAGGGCACCGGGCGGCTGCTGCGCACCATGAGCGACAGGGGAGTGGTCGCGGTCATGGACCCGCGCCTGGTGACCGCGCGGTACGGCGGCTTCCTCCGCGCGTCCCTGCCGCCGTTCTGGACCACCACCGACCCCGCGGTCGTGCGAAGCGCGCTCCGCCGCCTCACGGCGTCGGGCTGACGCGGCTCCCTCCTCTACAAGGGAATGTTGCCGTGTTTGCGCTGCGGCGACAGCTGGCGTTTGCCGCGCAGTATGGCCAGGCCGCGCGCGACCGCTGACCGGGTCTGCACCGGGTCGATCACGTCGTCGACCAGCCCCCGCTCGGCGGCGTAGTGCGGGTGCATGAGCTGCTCGGCGTAATCGGCGACCAGCTCGGATCGTAGTCTCGCGGGATCTGCGGCGGCGGCCAGCTCCTTGCGGAAGATGACATTCACGGCGGCTTCGGCGCCCATCACCGCTATCTCGTTCGTCGGCCAGGCCAGCGAAAGGTCGGTGCCGATGGAACGCGAGTCCATCACGATGTAGGCCCCGCCGTAGGCCTTGCGCACGATCACCTGGATGCGCGGCACGGTGGCCTCGCAGTAGGCGTAAAGCAACTTTGCGCCATGCCGGATGATCCCCGCATACTCCTGGTCGGTCCCCGGCAGGAATCCGGGTACGTCGACCAGCGTCACCAGCGGGATGCTGAATGCATCGCAGAATCGCACGAACCGCGCTGCCTTCTGCGCGGCGGCGACGTCTAGCACGCCGGCCAGCACAATAGGCTGATTACCGACCACGCCGACCACTTCCCCATCGATGCGGGCCAGCACGCAGATCACATTCGGCGCCCAGTCTTCGTGCAGCTCGAGGAAGTCCCCGTCGTCTACCAGCTCGGCGACGACCGACCGCATGTCGTATGGCTTGCTCGGCTCGAGCGGGACGATCTCAGCCAGCCGGGGCCTTTCGTCTGTGGACGCACCACAGGATGACACGCTGGGCGGAGGCTCCAGATTATTGCTCGGGAGCATCGAGAAGAGGTATCGCACGTCCTGCAGGCAGCTCTCCTCATCCTCATGGACGAACGTGGCGACTCCCGATCGCCGACCGTGGACTTCCGCGCCACCGAGCTCGGCATGACTGACTCGCTCACCGGTTACTGCCTCGACGACGTCGGGCCCGGTCAGGTACATCTGCGAGGTATCGCGCACCATGAAGGTGAAGTCGGCCAGCGCCGGAGAATAGGCGGCTCCGCCCGCGCAGGGCCCGAGTACGACGCTGATCTGCGGTACCACGCCGGAAGCCTGGACATTGCGGCGGAAGATACCGCCATACCCATGGAGGGCCATCACCCCCTCCTGAATCCGCGCGCCCCCGCTGTCATTCAGCCCGATGAGAGGGGATCCGGTCGCGATCGCCAGGTCCATCACCTTGTGAATTTTTGAGGCGTGCGCCTCGCCGAGCGACCCGCCGAAGATGGTGAAATCCTGGGCATATACGAATACCCGGCGGCCGTCGATCAGGCCGGAGCCCGCGACCACGCCGTCGGTATGCGGCCGGTGGTCCTCGGTTTTAACGCCATGGACCGCGCGACGGCGGTACATGTCAATCTCGGTGAACGAGCCCTCGTCGAGCAAGAGCGCCAGCCGCTCCCGCGCCGTGCGCTTGCCGAGCGAGCGCTGCCGCTCGACCGCCTCACTGCGACCGGCGACGACCCCGTCGCGCAAGCTGTCGCGCTGCTCACGAGCCACGCGCATCGACCGGACTTGCGGGGACGGGGACTCCTGCACAGGATGCCCGTTCACGGGGGGCTCTGGGGGGCGCGAAGCGTCGTCCCCCCAGGCTGGTGCCACGGGGGGCTCTGGGGGGCGCGAAGCGTCGTCCCCCCAGGCTGGTGCCGCATGGCTGAGGTGACGGCCGTTGACGTGCTCAGTCCGCCCGCTGATGGCGGTATCCCCCGTCATGATGGTGTCACCGAAGCGGGGTTCGCGACGAGCTGGCGCTGGCGAATCCGTTTCCGCCGACCACGCTCACTTGCACCAAGAATATCTCATTTACCTGAGACACTAATTGATGCTTCCGAATCGCCCCAGACATGATGTGTAGCATGGATCCCTTCCATCAATGTGGTCGGATCAAGCGTGCATCAGCAGAGATCCTGCTGTCTTCTCCGGATGTGCTTTCCGGGGATGATTTCCCTGCGGTATGCGGAAACCTCATTCCATAACAGCGTGATTTAATTTACTCGTGACAGGCGGAACAAAACGGTGCGCTGAAGGGACAGACTGCGATCGCTCGCGGCCTGCTGCCCCTACTTGCCTGCGGGGCGACCCCCAAGGCCCTCCGCAGTGGAGAGTACGCACGGACGGAGAAGACAGCAGGCCTCCGCTGTTGCACGCTTGATTCGACTGCATCCATGCAACGCAGCCGACCCGTCCATCGCCGCGACCGGAAACCTCGCCATTGGGATCGCACGCGCATTTAATTTCGCGATACGGCGAGCGGACCCACGGCACCACGGGATCGGCGCGGGTGTCAGAAGACAGCTCATGACCCGTCCGCGAGCTGGTCTCCGACCGAGAGGACAGGCACGTGACAGAGCAGCAGGACTTGATCTGGGACCTGACCGCAGAGGGCGACGATATCGACCGCCTAGTGGCCGGTCTCGACGCGGCCGGGTGGACGACGCCCACGCCGGCGGCCGGCTGGACGATCGCGCATCAGATCGCCCACCTGGCCGCGACCTTCCATATGGCTGCCCTGGCGGCGTCGAATCCGCAAGGCTTCAAGGCGCTGGCGGCGCAGCTCAGCGACGACTTCGATGCAAATGTCAGCGCCGCGCTTTCGCAGTACCTAGCCGACCCGCCGGAGATACTACTCACTCGCTGGCGGGCCGAGCGCACCGCCGCGGAAAAGGCGCTCGCCGCCGCGCCGCCCGGCCAGCTGCTCCCCTGGCTAGTCCGCCCCCTGCCGCCCGCCGTCCTCGCGGCCGCCGGGATGATGGAGCTGTTCGGGCACGGCCAGGACATCGCCGACGCCCTCGGGGTACGCCGGGAACTGACCGACCGGATCCGGCACCTGGCCGCGTTCGCGGTGCGCACCTGGGACTTCGGCTACCTGGCGCGCGGCCTGACGCCGCCGGACGGGCAGTTCCGCTTCGAGCTGACCGCCCCGTCAGGCACGCTGTGGGAGTTCGGCCCCGCCGATGCAACGGAGAGGATCACCGGGCCCGCTGTCGACTTCTGCCTGCTCGTGACCAGGCGCCGGCACCGCGACGACCTCGCGCTCACCGCCACGGGCGAGGAGGCCAGCCAATGGCTGGACATCGCCCAGGCCTACCGCGGGCCAGCCGGGCCAGGCCGTTCTCCCGGCCAGTTCGCGACCTCCGGGCAGTAACGCCGACTTCATGGGGTCGAGGGAGCGGTGATGAGCGGGATGCTCATCCGGACGGCGCTACGGAGATCACAGGCGCAGATCCGGCACGTCTCAGCGGTCCGGCCTGGCGCCGCGCAGGACCTGGTCGCTGCCGTCTACGCACAAGCCGAACGGGACTTCGGCATGCTCGCACCACCGGTCAGCCTGCACTCGCCCGCACCGGGCCCGCTGGCAGCCTGCTGGCTGATGCTGCGCGAAACACTCCTAGCGGCAGGCGTGGCCACCCGCACAGCGAAGGAAACAGTCGCCGCCGCGGTCTCGCTCGGCAACGCCTGCCCCTACTGCGTCGAGGTACACAGCGCGACCCTGCACGGCCTTGCCCGAGGGCACGACGCCCTCGCCATCGCCGCCGGCCGCATCGAGTCGGTTAATGACCCCGCCGGCCGTGACCTCGCCGCCTGGGCACGGGCAAGCGGCACGCAAGAAGCCGCCGCCCGGCACCCGGCGCCGTTCCCTGCCGGGCACGCCCCGGAACTCACCGGGGTAGCGGTCACCTTCCATTACCTCAACCGCATGGTCAACGTCTTCCTGCGCGACAGCCCCCTGCCGCCCAGCGTCCCAGCCGCTGCCCGCGGCGGCGTGCTGCATGTCCTCGGCCGGCTCATGGGCCACGCGGCCCGCAATCACCCTGCGCCCGGTGCCTCACTGCACCTGCTGCCAGACGCGCCGCTGCCACCTGACCTGTCCTGGGCCGCGGCCAGCCCTAGCATCGCCGCCGCGTTCGCCCGCGGCGCCGCCGCGATCGAAACGGCGGCCAGCCAGTCAGTTCCCCAGCCGGTCCGCGACCTTCTCAGCACTACCCTGGCCAGCTGGAATGGCCAGTCACCCGGCCTCGGCCGCAGCTGGGCAGAAGACCCCGTCTCCGCGCTGCCCGCCGCCAGCCGCCCGGCCGGCCGACTAGCCCTGCTCACCGCCCTGGCCTCGTACCAGGTCACGCAGTCCGACATCGATGAATTCCGCCTCGCCCAGCCACGTGACCGCGCGCTCATCGAGCTCACCGCCTGGGCCAGCCTCGCTGCCGCCCGCCGGATCAGCACCTGGATACCAACCACTTAGTTCTGGGTAAAGAAAGGAGTCGCGGCCATTCACGTGCGGCAGACTGGCGCACTCAGCAGCGTCTCAGGCGGATTGTGCTCGTACATCTTCGACATTGCTCGCGAGTCCCCGGTTCAGGTGCGGCCTCGGTTGCGCAATCGGGAAGATGCCGACGGTGGTTAAGGCTGCGACGGTGGATGGTATCCGGCCGGGCTCCCGGCCGGGCTCCCGGCCGCGCCCGGTGCATTCGCGCCAACGTGTTCCGGAATCATGGATGGACGGTGAGCGACTGATGGGCCCCGTATCGATCCAGGGAGCCGAGTCCGCCTTGGCGGCGTTTCCTGGCCTGGCCAACGTCACGATCGTGGAACAGGGCGCCGTACCGGCTGATCAGTGCCTGGTGGCGTATGTCGCGCCCAGCGGCCCCGGCCTCGACGTGCCGGCCCTGCATGCGCACGCCAGGAGGCTCCTGCCGGGTGACCTCATGCCGGCGGCGATCGTGGTGCTCGACGAAATTCCGGTGACCGCCGACGGAACGATCGACAGGAAGGTGCTCCCGGTACCGGATCTTGGCGGCCTCATGCCTTACCTGGCGCCGGGTACCGCCCGCCAGGAGACCTTGTGCACGCTGTTCGCCGAGGTACTCGGCGTGGCCCGGTTCGGTGTCGACAACGACTTCTTCCGTCTGGGCGGCCAGTCGGTCGAGGCGATGCTGCTGGCCGGCCGGATCAGCGCTGCCCTTGGCGTCCGGATGTCGATGGCCGACCTGTTCAAGGCGCCCACGGTCGCCGAGCTTGACCGGCTGCTTGACGTCCTGGCAAAGGCGGCAACGTAATCAATGACAGAGCTGCCGGGATGCGGTAGCGGGAGGACCGCACAAGCGGAGAAGACAGCAGAACTCCCGCAGATGCAAGATTAACTGGACTGCAAGATCGCGCGGCTGCGACCAGCATGACGCCGGCTAAGCCGAACGGCCCTCGCCGTTATCGCCGCGCGAATGAGGGGGTTCGCATGACGTCGTCCATCCGCCCTTGCCTGGTACCTGAACGCCTGACGCCGGGCGACGCCGAGCCGGTCATCGTGGCCGATTTCCTGCCTTTCTCTTCCGGCAAACCACTTAGCCAGGTAATCAGCGCTCACGGCGAAGGCCACCCGGTCTACCGGGTTGATCCTGTTACTGACCTGGCGTGCGACGGAGCCTACCTCTCGCTGGCCGCGCTGGCCGCGGGTTATACCGACGCGTTCCTCCAGGCAGCCGCCGCCTGTGACCGCACCGTGGTGGTCGGATACTGTAGCGCCGCGGCTCTCGCACTGCGGATCGCGGCCCGGCTGGCAGGTTCACGGGACGTGCTCGCCATCCTGGTGCAGCCGACCTGGCCTGATACCACAATGATCAGGTCCGACCTTGACCGGTTCCGCGCCGACCTCGGTGCCGCAAACGGGTCGCGCCCAGATCTTGACGAAGATCCATCCCGCGCGCTTAGCCAGCTGGGCGAATTGCTTCACGCAGACCTGCGTGCCATGGCCACGGCGCACGGCCTCGACGAGTCAGGCGGCGCACTCGCAGAGCTTCTCGCACGGTACCGGGCGTGGCTCGGCTTCCTCCTGGCCTGCCGGGATGCGCTGCGCGAGCCGTGGTCGCAGGAGCTGTCACTGAACGTGCTCGTCGATGCTGCCGGGAACGCCCTCGTGCCCTGGTTCGAATCAGGCTCTTACCAGGTCACGAAATTGTCATCACCCGACGCGGAACCGGTTTCCGGGACGAAACTGGCGAGGTCGGTGCTGGCGAAGATACGGAATTACGCTATCTAAGCGAACGCCGGGCGCCCGCCATCGAGAGGCTGTGCATGGAGATCGGTATTGTCGAGCGCATCGCAGACATTCCGCCGAAACAGTTCGACCTTCTGGACCAGACCGCGGGAGCCGCGTCGTGTTATGCACGCATCCGGCAGAAGGAATCCGACGGGCGATGGCGCGCGATTTACCTCCGGTGCGCCGATAACGGCTGCCTGGCGGCTGCCATACCACTCTACACGTGCCGGGAAAGAGAATGGCCGAATCCGCTCTACGATCCCAGGACCTGGGAGCTGCCGCAGGAGGTAAGCGAGAACTGCACGCCTGGACAATACGTGCTCGTGGGCAGCTATGCGGATCTGCGCTCTGGCCTGCACGTCGCACCCGCACTCAGAGATTCCCGCCACTTCCGTAGCATACTCGCAGCGATTGCGGGCATGGCTGCCGAGCAGAATCGCGGCCTCATATTCCCGTATGTCTTCACCGCTGCGAAGGCCGCGCTTACAGACGCCGCAGACGGACGGATCGCCTGGTGCCCACTCGGCCGGGAAGCGCGCATACCCGACGTGTCCGACCCGGCCTGGGAGAGCCGCCTCAGCCGGAGCGTCCGGTACAACCTGCGGCACGACAAGATACTCATTGCATCGGCGCACCTTTCCCATGCGGAGTGCGCGTGGTCAGACGTCGAGGGCACGGCAAGCGAACTCATCGCTAGTCACAACATCCGGAAGGGCCAGCCGGACCATCCTGAATTTGCCCGCATGCGCAACGGTGAATGGGACGAATGTGACGCCGTGGAACTCATCGTATTTACCGCACGGTCGGATTCCGTTAGCGGCGTTCTGACAGCGCTCGTCTGGAATGAAGACATCGAGCTCTACGAGATAGGCCTGGATGGCGAAGAAGGGCCTGACAGGCGCGCCGCCTACCTCGATCTTGTCTTCCATCAGCCCATCAGTTTCGCGCAATCACGCAAGCTGCGCAATATACGCCTTGGCTCGATGGCCGAAACGCCGAAGGCGGGCCGCGGCGCAGTCTTCCAGAACTTGTACGGAGGCGTACTTGATGTCGCTGATACAAAGAGGTTTGCGCGACCTTTAGATAAGACACAGTACTGCCCGTAAGAGTCAGCTAGGAGGAGCCAGATGATGCCGACGGAAATAGCCGCTCTAGTACAGGAGCTCCTTGACATCGACCAGGTAGCACCAGAAGATAACTTCTTCGACGTGGGCGGCAACTCGATCCTGGCCCTGGCATTGATATCGGAGATAAGGCAGCGGTATGGCACGACGTTGCCCTTGATCGACGTGATCCGCAATCCGACTCCCGTGGGCCTGGCCCAGCTCATTGCCCGGTCGAGAGGCGGCCGCACGGTAAACGCGACGACACTCATGACGGAGCCGGAGGGCGGGCAGTGACGGGATCACTATGGGACGCCGTGGCATCCCAGGCGGCACGCGCCCCACGTGCGATCGCAATCCGGGCAGACCGTGATTACGCCTACCAGGAGGTCGCGGCGCGTGCGAGTGCACTTGCCGGGCGGATTCAGGCCGGCGCCTCGCCCGGCGACATCGTTGCCCTCGAGGCGATGACCCCGATCGCCGGGGCCATAGCGATACTGGCCGCCGCCAAGAGCCAGTGCCCTGTGCTCCCGGTTAATCCTGAGAGCCCGCCGATGCATCGGGCAACCGTGCTCGCGGATGCCAGTCCGGCCCTGCTCCTTCGTGAGCTCGATGCTTACACGTTTGCTGTCGAGCCTGGCACGGCGGGCAATTCTCGTGACGACACCGCTGGCTCGTTCCGGCACGATATGCCGGGAGTCGCCTATGTAATTTATACATCTGGCTCGACTGGCCGGCCTAAAGGCGTTGTAGTATCTCACGAATCCCTGCTGAGCCGCCTGGCTGGCCTCGCTCGGGTTCCTGGCCTCGGTCCAGGAGACTCTATCCTCGCGATGTCCGCCCTCTCATTCGACATCTCGCTGGCCGAGATGTTCCTGCCCTTGACGGTGGGCGGGTCTTTCGTCGCGGCGCCGGCCGCGGCGCGCCTCGACCCGGAGATCTTCGCCCAGGTGGTACACGCCTACCGTCCGCAGGTTATCCAGGCCACGCCCAGCTTCTGGCGGCTGGCGCTCGCGTGGGGCTGGCGCGGCAGCGCACAGCGCGGAGGCACCGGAAGCCGGCTGTGGTGCGGCGGCGAGATCCTGACGCCGAGCCTGGCGCGCAGCCTGCTCCCGCTGTGCGCGGAGCTATGGAATGTGTACGGGCCCACGGAGACGACACTGTGGGCGTCGGCGGCACACGTCAGGAGCGCTGATTGCATCGATCTCGGCAGGCCGCTGCGGGGCGGAACCCTATTTCTTGCGGATGACGACGGCGGACTCATACGGGAGCCGTGCCAGCCAGGGGAGATCCTGATCTATGGCGATGGCCTTGCTCTCGGTTATCTCAACCGGCCCGAGCTCACCACAGAGCGGTTCCGCGTCTGCGCCACTCCCGTCGGCCCGAGGCGCTGCTACCGAACCGGGGATCGAGCGCAGTACCGGGATGATGGTACGTTGCAATTCCTCGGGCGGGCGGATGACCAGGTTAAACTGCGCGGGCACCGCATCGAGCTCGCTGAGCTCGAGGCCGTCGCCGAGGAGCACCCTGCCGTCCGGGAGGCGGTTGCCGTGCTCCGTCATGCCGGTGACCCAGAAAGCGCGCACATAGCCGTGTTCGTCGTTCCTGATGGCGCGGTGACATCTCGTCAGATCCGCAGCTGGATGGCCGACCGGCTGCCGGCAGGCATGCGGCCGGGCCGCATCTCGGTCCAGCCGGCCCTGCCCCGGACGACAACCGGGAAGGTTGACCGGGTCTGCCTTGCGAACGGCACGCTCGAGTACCCGGCTTCGCAGTGACCACGGCGCATCCGCCACCGGGAAGCCCGCGAACTAAGTGCCGCCGCGGCCCGTCTGCCGGCTCGCCAGGCCTCAGGGCAGCTCCCGTCGCTCGTCCGGCTCGGTTACGGATTTCCGGAGCACCCGGCGGTACTCCCGTACCATATCTACGACCCAATGCCTGTCGAACTGGTCAGGATTAAATTGCACGCTGCCTGCTGTCTCGCCCGACGGCAGGAGATCAAGCGCCCAGAGCACACCGTTTGGTATGCCCGATGCGACCGGCTGCGGTAGTAGCCGCTTCCGTATCTCAGAATACGATATATCGCCGACCTGCGTGCCCTCGGCGAGCCCTGGCGACTGGACCATCTCGAATGCGAAGAGCGCTAGGTCAGCCTTGCCGGACGGCTGCATGAGATCGTGTGCGACGGGCAGGATGTGAGCGAACGAGACGTCGTGCGCGTAAGCATCGACACAACTAGCCCTGGTACGCGCTACGACGTCACGGAAGCTTGCGCAGCTGGCGATGTCTGTCCTGATCGGGAGGAGGTTCAAGAACGGCCCGACGGTATTCCGGAACCGCGGCTCATTGCGGCCTGACGTAAATGTCTGAACTGTTAAATCAGTGGCACCCGTCATCTTGTGCGACAGAAGGTAGAAGGCCGCCAGCAGGATGATGAAGGGCGAGCTGCGCATTTCCTTCGCGAACTCCACGGTCATTTCCGTCAGCTCGGCATCAATCAGGAAATTGTGCTTCGAGTACGGGCTTGCGAGCTCGGCCGGGGGCGCCTGGTCGGTCGGTATCGCGAAAACCTGGGCGCCACGCAGCTTCTCCCGCCAGTACTCGCGGGCGACCTGCGTCTCTTCGTCAGCCGAGCTTGTCCGCTGCGATACAGCGAATTCCCGGTACTGGTGCACATCCGGGAGACCGCGCGGACGATATCCTCGCCTGATGGCGTAACAGGTGGCTAGATCACGAATGATCAACTGCACCGACCACGCGTCGGCCGCGATATGATGCAGCACGAGTATCAGTATCGAATCGTGGTCGTCGAATCGACCAAGGACAGCACGAAGCAGCGGCAGGCCCCGGACGCTGAGTGTGTCGCGCTCGACCTCGTTGAGCAGTTCCTCGGTACGAAGGTTCCGGGATTTGTCCGCGACCGGGGGCAGGTCAGTAACTAGCAGTGTCACCGGGCTTGGCGGGCATATCTCCTGATACCGCGGCTCGGCGTCGCGTATTATCGTGGTGCGAAGTATCTCGTGTCGTGCCACGATGTCGTCGAGAGCACCATGGAGCGCTTCGACGTCAACTTTGCCGGTGAGACGCCAGCCGTTGACCAGAGTATGCCGGTTGCTGAACGCCCCGGTAATGTCGCCCTCGTCAAGCACGCACAGGAATTCTTGATTGAAGGAGAGTGGAATCTGGTCCGTCAATGCACTCGGAGCCTTCCGCCGGGAGAAATTAAGGCACCACGCAGGGCTGCGGGCCGGCCTGGGCTTGCGCCTGGCAGGCGCCACGTTAATATCAGGCCGTGTGACCAGCATGGCAGCTATGCGCTAGCCGGCGCATCTCCGGCATTGCGACGGCCAGCTCCCCGGGGTGCGCCTCCGTAATGACATGAGCCCCAGCCTTCCCAGGAGTCACAGCCTCCGAGGAACCCGGGGCAGTCCAGTCATCGTGCCGGATGCTGCTGGCAAAGCTGGGTAATCTCCGAGAAATGCGGTTTCGCGGAATCCAGGTTACCGTCCACGATATGAAGGTAATCGGAGTAGGTTTTGGGCGTACCGGTACCGCGTCGCTCCAGATGGCACTCGAGCAACTGGGATTCGGCCCATGTGATCACATATTTCAGTTCATGGACCAGACAGACCGGGCGCGCACGTGGCGCGGTATCGGCGAGGGTAAGCGCCCTGACTGGCCAGAGCTCTTCGACGGGTACCAGGCCGCCGTGGACTGGCCCTGCGCCGCATACTGGCAGGAACTAGCGGACGCGTTCCCGAAGGCCAAGGTCATCTTGACCGTACGCGATCCCGAGCACTGGTTCGACAGCACGCTAAGCACGATGACCCGGTTCCCGCTGCGCCGCCACGGATGGGTCGAGCGGTCGGTCTTCGCGATGTTCAGCCGCCTGCATCCGGCTTCCCTGGCAGTACCGATGATGCTCGACAAGATTCTCTGGGACCGGGTATTCGACGGCCGGGTCTTCGACGGCAGCAACAGTGACCGCCAGTACGCCATCGACGCATACCGCCGACACAATGACCAGGTCAAGGCGTACGTTCCAGCGGAGCGGCTGCTTGTGCTGAGAGTAGCGGACGGGTGGGAACCGCTCTGCGCGTTCCTCGGAGTGCCGGTTCCGGCGGAGCCGTTTCCCCGGGTCAACGACGCCAGGGCGTTCAACCGGCGCATCGCCGCCCGAGTTGGGTCAGCGGTACTGCGCGTCGCAGGGGGGTTAAGCGCTGTCGCGGCCGCCGCGGCGGCCGCGATCACCGCCCTGGCCGGGGGCGGGATCGCACGCGCGGGGTTAGCCGCAGCGGCAGCCGCCGGGCTCATCGCGGCATGGTTCGCCGCGACCAACGGGATCATCTACCTGTCCAGGCGGCGGCGGGAACAAAGGGCCAGCCGCGTCGGCCGACAACCGCAGGCGGCCTCCTGACAGCCGCTCCCGTTAGGAAACCTGAATGTCTAGCGTGATAACGCGCTAGGAGTCATATTTGTCGTGGTGACGGACCCACGCAATAGTATTCTCATCTTCTTGCCGGCCAAGCGCGGTCAGGTCGAGGAACATGTAGGTGTTGAGGAGCTGCTCACCGCCACGGCCGAACGTCGAGTAGGTGTGGAAGATATTGTCGCCCTCGCGGAGGAAGGCGCTCACGCCGGGCTGCTCGCCCCGCGCGAACCAGGGCGTGCCTGCCTGCTCGAGCTCGGCCTTCGTCCGGTAGTTGTACTGGGCAGGGGCAATAGCTTCGTCCAGCGTGACGTGGAAGTCATAATTGAAGTCGCTGCCATATGACGAGTACCACGGGACGGTCCAGCCCATGCGCGCCTTGAACGGCTCAATCCTTGCCAGCGGCGCGCGGGAGACGACAGCGAACGACGTGTCACGGGCATGCAGATGTGCCAGGTTACCGACATTGTCGGTCGTGTATGAGCAGCTAGGGCAGCCCTCGTCCCAGCTCGGGTCGAACATGAAGTGCTGGATGATCAGCTGCTGGCGCCCCTCGAAAAGGTCGAGCAGGGTCGCCTTGCCTGCCGGGCCCTCGAAGACATACTCCTTCTCTATCCTGACCATTGGCAGCTTGCGGCGCTCGGCATTCAGCGCGTCACGTGCCCGGGTGGCTGCCTTTTCCTCGACGAGCAGCTTCTTGCGGGCGTCTAGCCACTCATCTCGTGATACCACTTTCGGGTGTTCCATCATGCTCTCCTCGGTATATGGACAGCCCCCCACTTTACCAGTCCGAGGGGCAGGCCCACCAGGCTGCCTTGACCTGATCACCGGCAGCTGCCCGGGCTCACATCACCCCGCCCGCTGCCGCGCCAGATAATCCGCGCAGCTGGGCAGCCCGCGTTCGCGGATTATGTTGTTGATCTCGAAGAACTGTTCCGGCGGAACGGAAACCAGCAGCTCGACGATCGGAGTCCCGTACTTCTTCGCCATGTACCTGTAGTTGGCCTCGACAACCGCCATGTTGTGGTCGAAACTCTTGGCGTGCGGAGCATGAATCGCGCTCGCCTGCCGGCACAGGACGAACCGCGCGCCGTCGCGATGCAGCCGGTAGCCGAGATCGGCGTCTTCCCCGCCCCAGCTACGGAACGCCTCATCGAACATCCCGACGGAACGCAACTGCGCGGTCCTCGCCGACACGTTGAGCGTCCAGAACACCAGCCATGGCGCCGGAATATCATGGAAATCGTCGGTGTACAGATCGTAGAAGCCCTCACGGACGTCGAGCCACTGCCCGGTGGCCCGCAGCTTCTCGATGCTCGCGTCCGGATTCTCGAAGTCGATCGTCTGGTTGATGAGGTCCGCGTCTTCATTATCCAGGGTGAGGCAATATACATATCCGCATACCGCGACCGGCTCATCGGCAGATTGATGGCTCGCGACGTGCGCGCTGAGGCAGTCAGAGTGGAGCAGCACACCAGAATCGATGAACACGCACACGTCGGCAGCCGCGAGCGTGATGCCGACATTCCGCGCCTTCGCGACCCGGAAGCCCTGATCCTCCTGGAAGAAGTAGCGCACGTTGAGCCGCTCACGGAAGCTGTCCACCACGACCGGCGTGTTGTCCGCCGAGCCGTCGTCGACAACAACAACCTCGAACTGATCTTGTGGCAGGCTCTGCCTGGTGAGTGACCCGAGCGTGTGACGCAGCAGTCCCGCCCTGTTGTAGGTCGGGATGATCACGGTGCACTTCAGCACGTTACTCATCGCCTCTCCCGAAGCTGATATTCCGGCCACGTAGAGCACATCCGTACCGGTGGATCATGCCTATGGCCTGGCTGCCGGGTCGGTAACCCTGTTCTCGCCTTGCGCGGCAGCGGCTTCCGGCCGTCGCCTGGATTGACGCAGCACGCGCAGGACCATGCTCGGGCGCATGAGTGCCTGCGGCGGATCCATGAGGCCGGCCACCCGCATGAACGCCTCTGTGATACGAGCATCATAAAGCGCACCGTACATCAGCCGGCCCATATAGGCATTCGCCATCCGGATCGCCGGCGTGCGGCGCCCTTCGACACCGGGCCAGGCGAGGTCGCCGCCGGACGCCATGCCCCACGGCGCATCGATGACGCGGGCGATGTCATGAAAGAACCGGCGGGCTTGCGGCGGGCGGCCCTGTTGCAGGTGCCGGCGCAGCGTGAGCGCTTCCAGCGCGGCGACGGTCATGCCCTGACCGTAGACCGGGTTGAAGCTGCACACGCCATCACCTATCACGAGCAGGCGATCAGGAAAGTCAGTCAGCCGTTCGTAGTGGCGCCGCACGCTGGCCGGGAACCGGAACACGACCGGTCCGGCGTCCGGCTCGACATCGCGAATCGCCTCGAAGATATGCGGGATCGGCAAGGACCGGGCACCGTCGCGAACGCCATCGGGATCGGCCGACGGATGGTCGCCAAGCATGCTGGTGAGCGACAAGGCATGCCGGTCGCCGCTCACCCTCCCGAAGAATGCTCCGCGGGGAAACACCGGGGTCGCCAGCGGGATGATGGACAGGTCGTTCTCGAGCGGCCTGGACGGCAGCAGGAATTCGCATGTCGTGTAGGCCAGGCCGATCTTTACCCGCTCCTCGGCCGGGCGCTCGCAGCCGAGCTCCTCCAGCCACACGGGGGCTCGCGAGCCCCGGCCGGTGGCATCGACCACCAGGTCAGCTGGCAGTACCTCCTCGGCGCTGCCGTCGGTCCTGCGCTGTACCCGCGCCCCGGTCACCCGGTTACGACCGGGCGTCGTCGCCAGTCCGAGGATGTCGCAGCCTTCCATGAAGGTCACATTCGGGATGGCGGCTACCCGCATGCGCACGAGATTCTCGAGGGACGGCCGCGTGATGCTGACGGCGACGAGTCCGGTATGCGCGTTCCGGAGCCGCAGGCCATTGAGGTACCAGTGCATCTCCCCCATGTCCAGCATCGGCTGGCCCGCCGCTGCCAGCTCCTCGGAGAATCCGGGGAACAGCTCGTCAAACACCTGCTGGCCACGGGCAAGCAGCGCGTGGGCGTGGAATCCCTGCGGAACGCCGCGTCGCGGCCCGGTCACTCCGGTCAGCTCGTCACGGTCCACGATCGTGACGTCCGCATAAGCCTCGGCGAGGACCCGGGCGGCAAGCAGGCCTGCCATGCTTCCGCCAAGAACTACGACGCGATCACCGACCTGATTGCTCATCGCGGTCACACCCTTTCAGATCCCGTAATCCGGGCAGCGGTATACATGCGTCCGCACAACCGCATCGTCACATCGATGCATATCCTCGTGCATCTTCCGGATTGCGGTCCTGCCCGCCTCCCGCGCTGCGTGCTTGGCGAGCACGGCGAACCGCGAGCACCGCAATCAGGGAGATGCCCGGCCCCGCGGATGAGTGTGACGATGCAATGGCTCTCGCCCGGATTCCGCGTCAAGGGTCCGCCGCCGTAACTTTCTCGAGGAGGACACAGTGGAAGTAGAAGCCCAGGTACCGGCAAGGACGCAGCTCGTCCGCCGGGCATCGGAGTTGGTACCGCTGCTGCAGCGGAACTCGACCTGGACAGAGGAAAACAGGCGTCTCCATGAGGAATCCATCGAGGCACTGGCCGACGCTGGCATCTTCAAGATGAGGGTGCCTGCCCGGTACGGTGGATATGAGAGCGACGCTCGCACCATGGTCGAGGTTGCCGCCCAGCTCGGACAGGGTGACGGCTCGACATCGTGGACGGCTTCGGTGTGGTGGATCACGACCTGGATGGCCGGCCTGTTTCCTGACAAGGTGCAAGACGAGGTGTTCTCGACGCCGAATGTCCGGGTCTGCGGGACGCTGAGCCCGACCGCTATGGCCGCTCCCGCGAATGGCGGCGTCACGGTGAACGGCAAATGGGGTTTCATAAGCGGTGCACTGCACAGCCACTGGCAGATGGTCGTGGCTATCTCGGCTATGCCGGACGGCACGCAGGGGCCGATTATGGCGGCCGTCCCGATGTCGGATCTCGAAATCGTCGACGACTGGCATACCGCCGGCCTCAGGGGAACAGGCAGCGTCACCACGGTCGCGGCGGACGTATTCATTCCCGCGGAGCGCATCCTGCCACTGGGCGCGATGCTGCATGAGCAATACGCCTCGGCGCAGAACTCAAAAGCACCGATATTCGGCAGCCCGCTGCTCCCGACTGCCTCCACGTCCTCGGTCGGGACCGCGATCGGCCTGGCGAGGGCAGCCAGGAATGTCTTCTTCGAGCGGCTGCCCGACAGGCACATCACCTACACCAGCTATGCCAGCCAGCGCGAGGCGCCGCTCACTCACCTGCAGGTCGCCGACGCGACGCTGAAGAGCGACGCCGCGGAGTTTCATGCTCACCGGCTAGCAGACCTGGTGGACGCCAAGAGCGCAAGCGGTGACCCGTGGACGCTGGAGGAGCGCGCCCGCGCCCGTGTCGACATGGGCAGGGCGTGTCAGCTCGCGCAGGAAGCCGTGGACATCCTGCGGCGGGCAAGCGGGGGCGCATCAGTCTACAGCGCCGTGCCGATCCAGCGGATCGAGCGAGACATGCAGTCCGTCAACCTGCACGCCCTGATGCATCCGGACACCAACCTGGAACTCTACGGGCGGATCCTCTGCGGCCTGGAGCCGAACACTTTCTACATCTGAGCCGGCAGGTGCCACGGAAAGAGAGGTCAGCGAATGCGTCCCTTCCGTATTGAGATCCCCCAGGCAGCGCTGGATGACCTGCGCCGCCGGCTTGCGGACACCCGCTGGCCCAGCGAGCTGCCCGGTGTCGGCTGGGCCCGGGGCGTTCCCCTTGACTATCTCAGGGAGCTGGCCGACTACTGGCGCACGATCTACGACTGGCGCGCCGCCGAGGCGCGACTGAATCAGTTCCCGCAGTTCATCAGCGAGATCGACGGGGCGGACGTGCATTTCCTGCACGTCCGCTCGCCCGAGCCGGATGCGCTCCCGCTCATCATGACCCATGGCTGGCCCGGCTCGATCGCGGAATTCCAGGAGGTCATCGGACCGCTGGCCGACCCCCGCGCCCACGGCGGTGACCCGGCTGACGCGTTCCACCTGGTCGTCCCTTCGCTGCCTGGGTACGGGTTCTCCGGCCCGACCCGCGAGACCGGCTGGAACATCCCCCGGATCGCGACGGCTTGGGCCGAGCTGATGCGCCGCCTCGGATACGAGCGGTACGCCGCACAGGGCGGGGATTTCGGCGCCGTGGTCTCCCTCGGGCTTGGCCAGGTGGACCCTCAGCACCTGATCGGAGCCCACGTCAACCTCCTTTTCGCGCCACCCTCTGGCGACCCCGCCGAGCTGGCGGGCCTCAGCGAGCCGGATCAGGCTCGCCTGGCCCGGCTGCCGGAGTTCATCGCGACGATGTCTGGCTACATGAAGCTTCAGTCCACCCGGCCGCAGACCCTTGCCTATGGCCTGACCGACTCACCGGTCGGGCAGCTCGCCTGGATCGTCGAGAAGTTCCGCGAGTGGACCGACTCGGCCCGGGTCCCCGAGGACGCCGTGGACCGGGACCAGCTGCTGACCAACGTCACGATCTACTGGCTGACCGCGACTGCCGGATCATCCGCGCAGCTGTACTACGAGCTCGCCGAGTTCCTGCCGATATCCGCGGCGGGCGGGCTGCCACAGCCGAACAACGTGCCGCTCGGAGTCGCGGTGCTGCCGCACGACCTGTTCCCGCCCGTCCGCCGCCTCGCCGACCGGGACTTCCCGAATATCTTGCACTGGACCGAGTTCGACCGGGGCGGTCATTTCGCCGCCATGGAGGTACCCGCCCTGTTCGTGGCCGACGTGCGAGAGTTCTGCCGCTCGCTGAAGCGCTAGGGCGGTGACTGTCAGCACATCTATGCCGAACGGAAGCGCGGTGGCACACTCGCGCCGCGCGACCGTCAACCGCCCGCACCCCGACATCCTTACCGCGACCCGGCCACCCGGCGCGATCGTCTCGATATATGAGCCCGATCCTAAAGACGCCCCCGGCCGATCAGGCCCGTGTCGGTGGATCCGCCCGGCCCGGTGATCCACCGGTGGTGGGTGCTGGCCTGGAACGCGACCACATAGCCCATGCCGCCGCTGCCCCCGGGAACGCCGCGGTGCTCACGGGCGCTCCCAGCGGTGGCCGCGCTGATCTGTCGCCCCTGGAGCGCGACGAGAATGGCGCGCCGACCTCCGCGCAGTTTGGCCGCAAGCCCAGCGACCATGCCGTGAACGAGCGGCCCATCCGCCGCCGACGGCAACCGCCGCTTTACGGCCTGAACCTTGACCCTGCCGCCAACCCCGATTGCAACGACGCTTGTTGTAGCCGGGTTGTCTCGGCAGGTAGGGGGAACAGATGCCGCAGGTGGGCGCGGGCGTGCCGCAGCCACCGGGACCCGGAGGTGAAGCCGGGCATCGCCTGCATCATCGCCAGGGTCACCAGCTCCGCGTCGCTGAGCAGCGGCGCGATACCTGCCTCTGGCCGCCAGGGGGCGAGCTGCGGGGAATCCCTCAGCAGGTCATCGGCCTTGACGTAGAGTGCGGTCACAAGGGGAGGCAGATCGTGGACGCGGTACGCCGGGTTGTCACACGGGATCACCTGGAAGGCGTCGCGCGTGCGGCTCTGGGCGCCGGGCATCGCCTCGTGGGCGTATCGCGGCTCCGAGGTGGAAGCAAGAAGGGCGAGCTCTTCGAGGTCGCCCACCGGCATCTGGACACCCTCGGAATCCGCACGCCCAGGATCCGCCTGGCCGACCGGAGCAGGAGCCACTACCCGGCGGACGTCGCGGTGGTCGAGGACGTGCCCGGCGAGAACCTGGAAGCACTGCTCCGCCAGGACCCGCGCAGCGCGGGAACGGCCATGGCGCGACTCGCCGGGGCACTCGATGCGATGCAGCGGCACCAGGGTCAACGCTTCGGGAAAGTCGCCCTGATCGACAAGGGCGGCGCCTCCAAGGGCAGCTCATGTGAGCAGGTCGTCCTGGACCGCGCGCTCGACGACCTCACCGAAGCCGCCTCCCGGGACACGCGGCTCACACCTTCCCGCGACCGCCTGGAGACCGTAGTCCGCAAGCTGGCTGCGGCGGTGCGCCCACGCTCGCAGTACAGGCTCATCCACGGTGAGCTCGGGCCGGACCACGTGCTGGTGGGCCGGCAGCCCGGTCTCACTGGCCGGAAGCAGGTCATCACCGCAGGTGAGACGTGCATATACCGAACGGGCGCGCGGTGGCACTCCCCGGCAGGAGGCGTGCCAGCTCGCCGCCGTGCAGAGGCGCCCGACCCAGACCGCCACGCCACACGTCTTCCTTACGCGGCCGGACGCCTCACCCGGGAATGACCGCCCATCCTCGAGCACGAGGGCCGCCGGACCGCGGCTTGTCACTCGGCGGGGCGAGCCGGGACAGCTACCGCGCTGTTGTCCGGCTGCACCGGCACGCTCCGCGGCCTGCCCCTCGCGTTCCGCAGTACCCGCAGGACCACGCTGGGACGCATGAGCGCCTGGGGAGGATCGACAAGGCCGGCTGCCCGCATGAAGGCGGCGGTAAGGCTGCCGTCGTGCGTCGCGGCGGTCTGCAGCCGCGCCATGTAGGCGTTGCCGAGCCGGACCTTGAGCGTTCGCCGCCCCTCGACACCCGGGAAGCTCAGATCGCCGCTGGCCGAGATATCCCACGGGGCGTCGATGACGCGCGAGATATCGCGGAAGAACCGGCCCGGCTCCGGCGGGCCGCCGTGTCCGAGGTGCTCGCGCAGGGTTATTGCCTCCAGTGCGGCCACGGTCATCCCCTGGCCGTAGACCGGGTTGAAGCTACACGCACCGTCGCCCATCACGAGCAGGCTCCCGGGGAAACGTGTCAGCCGCTCATAGTGGCGGCGCACACTCGCAGGGAACATGAACGTCACCGGATCATCGAGCGGCTCGGCGTCGCGGATCGCCTCGTAGATCTCCGGTATCGGCAGTGACTTCGCGAAGGCGAGGAAACCCTCGTGATCGGTCGGCGGATGGTCGCCGAGGATACCTGTCAAGGACAGCATGCTCTTGTCACCGGGAAGTTTCGGGAAGAACGCGCCGCGCGGATTCGCGGGTGAGGCGACAGGGTTGATCGAAAGGTCGCTGCCGTAGGGATCGGACCGCAGCCGGAAATGCCGGGTCGTATAGGCCAGCCCGATCTTCACCCGATCCTCCGCGGGCCGCTGATAACCAAGCTCCTCCAGCCACGCGGGCGTCCGCGAGCCCCGGCCGGTGGCATCGATCACCAGATCGGCCGGGAAGACCTCCTCAGTGCTGTCCTCGGCGTGCCGCAGCACCCGCACTCCGGTGATCCGGCCGCGGTCGGGCGTGGTCACCAGCCCGAGGATGTCGCTCCGCTCCGCGAAGCTCACACTGGGCAGGGCGTTTACCTTCTCCCGCACATGGCTCTCGAGGACCGGCCGCGTGGCGGACACGCTGAACAGCCCGGTGCGGCCGGGTTGCAGCCGCTGGCCGTTGAAATACCAGCGCAGGTCGGCGGCCAGGTCCCCGGCCGGTACACCGGCCGCGCCGAGCTCCGCGGTGAGTCCGGGGAAGAGCTCGTCCAGAATCTGCTGACCCCGGGCGAGCAGCGCGTGGGCGTGGCGCCCGTGCGGAACGCCACGCCGCGGCCCGCTTGTCCCGATCAGCTGATCGCGATCTACCACCAGTACGTCCGTATAGGCGTCGGCGAGCACCCGCGCGGCGAGCAGTCCCGCCATTCCGCCGCCAAGCACCACCGCGCGATCTCCCACGTGGCTGGCCATCACGTCACCTCCTCGAGATTGCTGTGTGTACGCGCCTGGCGTCAGGCAGGGCAGTTCTGATAGGTGGCGAGCCGCCACTGTCCGTCCTGCTTGACCACAACCCACGAAGCCCGGATGGCGCGCTCAGCGGAAACCTTCGTCTCGCCGGGCACCAGCACGCCGCCCTGCGTGATCAGCACTCCGGCGTCTCCGCCGAAGAACATGACGTCGATTGGCTGCCCGGTCACCTGGGTGCCCTTGTAAGGACCCGCGAACGCTTCCGCCATGTACGCGCGGATCTCGTCGCGTCCCTTCCGGTACATGCCCGGCAGGAGCATGTTCCCGTCCTCGGTGAAGACTTGGGCGAATGCTTCGGCATTGTGGTCGGCCCACGCCGCGACGATGCGCTGCGGGATAGCCGCGACGGCGGCCTTGTCGGCGTTGGAGGGACCGGCAACGGTTGCTGAGGTCATCGTCTTTCCTTTGCGGTAGAAGGTGCTGGACTCCTTGTCGCAGAGATCCAGCCGTACAGCTTCGGTATGGAGTTCGATCGGATCAGGGCATGCGGGCGGACCGGCTGAATGTCGGGTTCGCTCGCCAAATATGCAGTCAGGATCTTTCCGCTGCTACGGGTTCGCGAGTCATGCGGCAGGTGACATTTAGCGGATCGTTATAACCGCAGCCTCCCATCCGGCCATCCGCCGATGCATCTCCTGGAATGCCTTGTCAGGGAGAACATCCGTCAGCTCTGCGCGGTCAGGGCGTGTACACCTTACGGCCGATGCGGTGTGCCTCTGTCATCAGGTCATCGTTCCACCGGTCACGCAGCCCCGCCAGTCTCGAGGTAATGATGACCGTGTCGACGGATTGATCGGCCAACGGCGTCCGCAGGCCGACCGCATGGTGCCTGAGGTGGGGCCCGGCGCCCTGCCCCTGGTCAAGCAGCTCCTTGTCGAAATCCACCAGGATCGTGGCCGGCCGGGCGGCTGGAACGTTCCGGCCGGCGCCAAGAACCGCTATCCGGTCATCTCGGGGAATGCGCTGCATGGCCTCATCAACCTCATCCGCCACGTTCAGGTCGCGAACCTCCAGGCTCCACGCCTGCAGGTTCCTGTAATCATCCTCCCAGTCAAACATGCGGTTTTTCCGAACCAGCGCCCAGCCGATCTCAACGACCGGCTCCGGATATTTACCCAGGAACTTGCGCATGTTGGAACTGAACTCTTTCATCCGGGTATCCATATCCCGCTCGACCGGTGCTTCGATCGTCCACGCCGCCTGCGTGAAGTGAAATGAAAAGCCTCGGCGAAAGAACCGGAAGGCGAACTCAAGATCCTCGGCTCCCCAGCCCGTGAACTCTTCGTCAAAGCCGCCGGTGTCCCAGAAGTCGGCCGCCCTGACCGAGCAGTTGGCGGTAAAGAACAACATCCAGGGAACGGACAGGCGAGTCAGCTCGAAACCACACTTTATAAGGTCGCCGTGCCTGACATCGAGGAAGGCTGCGTTGTCGTCGTACTGCGCGAGTACCTCCTCCGGGTGAAACCGGCTGAGAGCCGCACCGAGGCCTGGCACCGAGGCGAAGGGATTGAAGCCGTACATGTACCCGCAGACTGCCCGGTGGTCCGCGTCGTCACCGTGTGCGGCAAGATGGTGCCGCAGGTAGTCAGGGCTGGCCATAGCGCCGCTATCGAGAAAGACCAGGACCGGGGCGGTCGCCAGGCGCGCGCCGGCATTGCGGGCTGTCCCGGCGCGAAAGCCAAGGTCCTCCTGGAAATGATATTTGAGCAGCAGTTTATCTGCGAACGATTCGACTACCGCTTTCGTCTCGTCGGACGATCCGTCGTCGGAGACGATGACCTCGAACTCGCCTGGCTGACTTCGCTGGCGGGTAAGTTGCCGCAGCGTCTCATGAAGCAGGTCGCAACGGTTGTACGTGGGAACAATTACCGATGCCTTCAGGCGGTCTCCGCGCACGGACAATATTGTTCACCTCCTGGAAAGACGCCGTCAGCGCGTGGCTCCGACGCACCGCAGGCAGCAGCCCCAGCCGCAAACGCGCCGCATGCCACAGCGCTACGCTACTGTGCCCTTCGCGCCGGTGAAAGACCCTGATGACAATAAGCTCAGCTCGGCATTGTGGAAGAAGAAGCACCTGGTCAAAAGACCGGCCGAGCTGGCCCGGCACACATAGGAGCCGCCATCAGATCGGCGCGGTCCTGGCTCGCCCTAGGGCCCGGTCTTCGATTCCGCCGCGTGCGCAGGCACGAGGCTGCCCGCCGGAAGCGGCATCGGCATCGGCGCCCCGCCGCGGCGGCCCGGCCGGCTCGACACCTCCGCGGCCGCCACCGCACGCCCGCACACCTCACATACCAGCCGCGCCTCTACATGACCCCCGCAATCCAGATGCTCGGCCACTCGCGGCGGCCCCCCGTCACCATCGAAATACCGGTCCCCCCACTCCATCAGCGAGATGATGACCGGGGTAAGCTCACGCCCCTTCGGAGTGAGGTGATACTCATACCGCAGCGGCCGGTGCCGGTACGGCCTCCGCTCGAGAACCTCGTGCTGCACCAGCGCATTCAGCCGGCCGGTCAGCACATTACGGGCGATCCCCAGCCTGCGGAGAAACCCGTCAAACCGCGTGGTGCCAAGCAGCGCATCACGAACGATCAAAAGAGTCCATCTCTCCCCGACCACTTCTAGCGTGCGGGCGATGGAGCAAACCTGGTCATCATAGGAGCGTCCCAGCACCCGCCCATGGTAACGAAGGGTACGGCGGCGGATCCGCAACGATCTCTATGGTCCGGCCGGTCCGGGCGCCGCGCGGCAATGCGGGCGACCGCGCACGCGAAACTTACATGTACGCCTTGGCCTGGAGGGCGAAGAGCTCGGCGTACAGGCCGCCGCCGGCAGCGAGGGTGGCATGATCACCCGTCTCCACCACCCGGCCGTCGCGGACCACGATGATCAGATCGGCCATGCGCACCGTGGAGAAACGGTGGGACACGAAGAGGGTGATCGCGCCCGTCGCCTCTCCCACCCGCTTCGCCTGCTCGGCGTACCGCTCGAACAAGGCGTGCTCCGCCTCGGGGTCGAGCGCGGACGTGGGCTCGTCGAGCACGAGCAGCAGCGGCGTCTCCCGCATCAGCGCCCGGCCAAGCGCGAGCTTCTGCCATTGACCGCCGGAGAGCTCCGCACCGTCCGCGTAGCTCTTGCCGAGCTGCGTGTGCAGGCCGTCGGCCAGGTGATCAAGGACGTCGGCCGCGTGTGCCCGGTCCAGCGCCCCGCGTACGGCGGGCTCGGCGGAGAGCCGTGGCAGGTCGCCCACCCCGACCGTGTGCTGGGCCACGAACTCGTAGCGGATGAAATCCTGGAACCCGGCGGCGATCCGCTGCCGCCACCCCTCGATGGGGATGCGCCGCAGATCGACCCCGTCGACGAGGATCCGGCCTTGCGACGGCTGGTAGAAGCCGCACAGCAGCTTGACCAGCGTCGTCTTGCCTGCCCCGTTCTCCCCGACGATCGCGGCCGTAGCCCCGGCCGGAAGGGTGATGCGCACGTCGCGCAGCACGGGTGTATCCGTTCCCGGGTAGGTAAACGCCACCCCGTCCAGCTCGATCCCCGCTCGCAGCCGCTGTGGCGGCGACTGATCGACCGGCAGCTGCCCGGCCACGGTCACCACCGCGCGGATCTGCGCGACGCGGCGGTAGGCGCTCGCCATCCGCTGCAGGTTCTGCAGCAGGACGACGGCCGTCGTGACCTGCTGGTTGACCTGGGCAGCGAGCGTGACCACCAAGACGACATCGCCGACGCTTCGCCGGCCAGCGATCGCGTCCCGCACCACGAGAAGCACCGCACCGACGTACCCGAGGGCGAAGACGACCTGCCCGGCCGCGCGGACCCACGTCGCGGCGAGATGTGCCCGCCACAGGCCGCGCGTGGCGGTGGCCCACAGCTGCGCGTGGCGGCGGCGCAGCTCGTCCTGAAGCCGGAAAACACGCAGCTCACCTGCATAACGGGCAGATGTGGACAGGTGAAACAGGTTAAACGCGACGCGGGTCGGTTCCGCGGTGGCCGTCTTCGCGCGATCGAGGATGCGCTCGGCCGCCCGGCCGGTCAGCAGCGGTGGCACCGCCGCCAGCGGCAGCAGCAGGAGCAGCGGGTTCTGCAGGGCGAGCAGCACCGCGGTGAGCACTACTGCCAGGCCAAGGCCGAGGCCGAGCAGCAGCGCCTCCAGGCCGTTGCGGTACTGGCGGCTCTCCTGCTGCACGACGGTCAGCGTGTCGGCATGCTCGGCCAGCTCGTGGTGCTCGATGCCAGGGGAGCCGTTGGACAACGTGATGAGCTGCTCGTCAAAGTCCAGCTCGGCAAGGTCAGAAAGGTCGAAGTAAGCGACGTGGGCGAAGTGGGCGAAGGTAAGGGCCATGATCGCGAGTGCGGCGACGGTGACTCCGGCAAGCGCCGCGGCCGCCGGGCGATGGGCGACGACCTGGCCGGTCATCCAGCCGACCGCCGCCGCCACCAGGGGAGCGGCCGCCGCGCCGGCCACCATTAAGATTACGGAGATAACCGTCTTGCGCCGGTCCATCCGCCAGGCCGTGGCAATCATGTTCCACGAGCCGGTCAGCACATCCTTCACGCCATCACCCCTCGGTCTCGTCGCTGCCTGCGGCGGCACCGGCGTCGGCGAACCGGTCGGCCTGCAACCGGAACAGCTCCGCGTAGCGTCCGCCGGAGGCCAGCAGCTCCTCGTGGCTGCCCTGCTCGGTGACGTGGCCGTGCTCGAGCACCACGATCAGGTCCGCGTGCCGCACGGTTGAGAACCGATGCGAGATGAGCAGCGTCGTCGCGCCCTTGGTGAGGTCGGCGAACTGGTCGAAGAAGCTAGCCTCGGCCCGTACGTCCAGGCTCGCCGTCGGCTCGTCAAGTACCACGATCGGCGAGCCGTGGCGCAGCGCGAACAACGCGCGGGCGAGCGCGACTCGCTGCCACTGGCCACCCGACAGCTCCGCCCCGCCCGCCAGATGCCGGGCCAGCGGAGTATCCATGCCTCGCGGCAGCCCGTCCAGGGCGTCCGCGATACCCACCGCCTCGACGGCGGCACGGATCCCCTGCCGGTCACCGAGGAATCCGATCGCGCCGAACGCGATGTTGTCCGCGGCGGGTGCCTCGTATCGGGCAAAATCCTGGAAGATCACGCCGAGCTTGGCGCGCCAGTCGTCGATGGGATAGGACCGGATATCGACGCCGTCGAGCCGCACCGTGCCGCTCGTCGGCTCGTACAGGCGTGCGAGTAGCTTGACCAGGCTTGTCTTGCCCGCGCCGTTCACCCCGACGATGGCCGTGCAGCGCCCCACCGGGATCGTGAGGTCCAGGCCGTCGAAGATCGCCCGCTCCTGACCCGGGTAGCGGAAGGTGACGCCGTCGAAATGGATCGCGGCTACCGGGTCGGGCACGGCCAGCGGCGGCGCCCCGCCGTTCGCCGCCTGGTAGGCGTCAGGGTACGCATCGACACCCGCGGCGAATCGCTGTACCGCGTCGTGGGCGTTCATCCCGATCGCGGTCTGCAAATCGGCCTCAGGGTAGTACTCGCTCAATCGCAGCGCACCCAGGGCTGCCTGCATGACCAGCACAAAGCTGGTGAGCGTCACGGAGTGCGCCGCGCTCGCGCCAAGCGCGCCGAATACCGCGGCCGCGACCGCCAGCCCCCACGCGGCGAACCAGACGAAGGGCCACAGGTAGACACGCCGACGCTCCGCCCAGAGCGGTTTCAGCCAGGCGAGGTATGCCTCCCTGAGAGAGCCCCGCAGCCAGCCGGCCAGCCCGAAGACCCGGATCTCCTTCCCCGCGCCAGCCTGGATGCCAAGCTTGCGCAGATACTCGCTCTTGCGCTCGGTCCCCATCAGGCTGATCCTCACCTTGGCGTACTTGCGCAGCCCGCCACGCTGGCCGTACCGGAACAGCAGCACGGCCGCAGCCACTCCCGCCGCGGCCAGCCACGAGAACGCCACGCCGATCGCGATGGCATACCCGGTGAGCTGCGTGTACCTCGCGATCAGCGCCAGCAGCCCGGCGCATGCCTGGCCTGGACTCTGGAAACCGAACTCCAGCGCACTGGCGGCCTCCCGCAAATCGTCAAGCAATCGCTGGTCCTCCATTGGGGCAATGCTCGTGCTCCGCAGCGATGCCGACATCAGCTCGCCGAACACCCACCCGTCGATCCGGCGCGCCACCAGCTCACCAAGCGACGTCGCGAGCGGGGCAACGATCTGCTGCGCGACAAAAGCCGCCGCGGCGACGACGAACACCGCGACCAGCGAATTCCAGGCAGCCGACTTCAGCCCGCCCTCGACGGCCGCGGGGACCCGGCCGAGTACGACGCTGGTCGCGATGATAAAGACGACAGGCAGCACGCCGAGCACAAGGTTGGCCAGCGCGAGTACGGCGACAAGCCCGGACCCGGCGCGAGGCGTCAGCCGGGCGATGCTCCACCTGGCAGCGGCCAGTTCCCGTGCCCTGCTCTTCAACGGACGATCATCCACCACGCACCATCCGGTTCTTACCCACAGATCGCCAACGTCCATTGATCAGCAAATTGAGACTAATAGGTCAGCAGGCAAATACAGACCCTATCGTATAATTCGGCCCGCGACGCCGTCCAGCCACAGGCCTTCGTGATCTAGGCAGCGATGCGACGGAAGGCCCGCACCGCAATCGAGGAGATGCTCCCGCGACCGCAGGTATGGCCGGTGCCAGCACATACCGCGCGACGCGGCTGGTGAGCATGACATGGAGAAGGCAGCAGGATATCCGCTGGCGTATTCTTGATTCCGGCTGCATTCACGAATTGCTGCCGACGCCTTCCTATGGCGTATCCGCGACCGCGAGCTCCCCGCGGACGATCTCCTCGAGCCGGCGCCGGTGGGTCTGCGGCCCGGTCAGGGCGAAGGCGACCATCGCCACGACCAGCGGGATCGCTCCGATGAGGGCCGTCTCAGCGATCGAGGGGATCGTCGTCGCCGCGACCACGAGGGCGATGATCAGCACTCCCCCTGCCTTGGTCATTCCGGCGACGAGCCCTGCGCCCCGGGACCGGATGCGCGTCGGGTAGATCTCGGAGCTGTACGCCAGCACGACCGCGGCCACTGAGCTGATCCCCGAGAGGGGGACCACGAGCAGGGCCGACAGCAAGAGGTGGTGGTGTGCCAGCGAATTCCCCGCGATCACGAACCCGAACAGGGCCAGCGCGGTCAGCCCGGCCAGCAAGATGATCGTGTTCTTACTGCTCCAGAAGCCGTAAAGCAACGCCACCGCGACGGTCAGCGGCAACCCGATCAGCGCCGCGTTGCGCACAATGTAGTCCGAGTTCACCGCGGTGAACCCCAGGTGCTGCAGGTTCGTCGGGATCCATAGCTGGAAGCCGTAGGTAACCAGGCCTGCCCCGATCGCCAGGATCGCGACCGCCAGCGTCGTTCCGGCGAACGGGGCGCGGAACAACTGCAGGAAGCTGTCGCGCACTCGCGTTTCCGCTCGCTCGGGCTGCTGATCTTGCTCGCTGGCTACCGCGGCTCCGAAGCGGGTCATGATCTCTTCGGCGGGACCCTGGTGGCCGGCCGCGAGCAGGTAACGCGGCGACTCAGGTATCCAGTGGTTCAGGCCCACGAGCAACAGGCCCGTGGGCATGCCGATCAGCCACAGAATCCGCCAGCTGAAGTGCGGCGTCAGCCAGCCGGCCAGCCAGCTCGTGATCACGTACGCACCTGCCACGTCGCCGCCGATGAGAACGAGCAGCCAGCCCCGGTGCCGCGCCGGGATGGTCTCCGCCATGAGGGTGAAGGCAATCGGCAGCATGCCGCCGACAGCGATCCCCATGAGAAAGCACATCAGCAGATTCCAGCTGAAGCCGGGCATCGCGCCGCAGATGGCCGTGGTGACGAACAGCATGCTGGCGAAGAGGATGGAGGCCCGTCGCCCGATGCGATCCGCCAGCGCGCCCCAGATCAGCGACCCGATGACGGTGCCTGTGATGCCAGCCAGTGGCAGCAGTGACACCGGAAGATGGCCGCGGGCGTTGACGGCTGACTTCAGCCCGTACTCCTTGGCCACGCCAGGTGCCACGAACGACAGTGTGGTCGGCTTCATGACATCGATGGTGATGGCGATCGCCATCACCACAAGCAGGGCGACATGCTGTCGCTGTATCGGGGCGTCGTCGAGCGCCCTGACACGGACTCGCGCCGCCCGCCGCCGGATCTGGCCGGCCCCCACGGGCATAAGTCCGTACAGTGACGCGGCTAGCCCTGCCCCGATCAGGACCATGCCGACGATCATCGCGGGATCCGGCCGCATTCCGGCCATCCGGTATCCCATGCCCCGAGCGCTGATGTACATCGGGAGGTGCAGCAGAACGCCGGCTGTGCAGGCTACAGTGCCGAGCCAGAACGCGACAGGATGCTGGAAACGTGTCCACCGAGCGCCCTCGGACACGACTCGGTCGGGCATATCCCTCTCCTCGCCGGCGGAAGCATATCGAGGTTACATAACAACGTTGTACTAACAGTAGCTTTAGCGCAACCGTGAGACCATGTCAACCGTGAGTCCACGACGCGCTGACCCGCAGATACCGATCGCCCTGGTAGAGGCGGCGGCCAGGCTCCTCGCGGAGGAAGGACCCGCGGCATTTTCCACCCGTCGCCTTGCCGCGGCCGTCGGCACGTCCACGATGGCGGTCTACACCCACTTCGGCGGAATGGATGACCTGGTACGGGCCATGGTTCACGAGGGGTTCGCCAGGCTGCACCACCGGATGAGCCAGGTAGGCGCCACCGATGACCCGGTCGCCGACGTAGTGACGCTCGGTTGCGCATACCGCGGCAATGCCCTTGACCATCCGCACATCCGCACCTCTACGCGGTGATGTTCGGCGGCTCGTCACTCGGCGGGTTCTCGCTGACCGACGATGACCGCCAGCACGGCCGCTACACCCTGGAGGTGCTGGTCGACGCCGTGAGCAGGTGCATGGGGGCAGGCCGGTTCACGGAGGCCGACGCTCACCTTGTCGCGCACCAGATGTGGATCGCCCTGCACGGCCTGGTGACACTCGAACTCGGCAGCTACCTAATCGACCCGTACAACGCGGATGTCTGCTTCGAGGCCCAGGTATCCGGTCTCATGCTCGGTGCGGGCGACCGTGCCGAGGCCGCGTACCGGTCTGTCCGGCGCGCTCGCGAACGGCACGCGCGTCTGCGCACCGGGCAGGAAACCGCAGACTCGCAATTATAGTTTTGCGACTGGCACCAGCCGGACCCGACGAGCTAGTTCAACTGCGGATTCCCCGCAGTTGAACGTCCCTATCGACGGGCGCCTAAAAGCACTGCGGGGGCTTTGGGGGATGTCCCCCCAGGCCGCACTGCCAGCATCCTATTGGCGGGCGCTCATATTTGTCTTCTTTGTTACAGGCAAAGGGCGGCAATTCAGAAGATGCGACGGGCGCGGCGGGGCGTGCACGATGGTGCCGCAGCGAGCGGGCCTGTGATGCGCGTCCGCCGATGATAGGAGGCGATTGCCGTGCAGCCAGATAATCCGCAATCAGGCGACGCCAGGACGATGACGCTCGAGGCGTTCGCGGATACGATCGTCCCCGGCGAGAAACGCTGGCCAGGTGACCGCACGGTCGCGGGCGCCGCGGCCGACGGCGGAGCGGTGGCGGCCGGCGCGGTGGAACTGCTCGAGACGCCCGCGGCCGGCCTGGCGAGCGGGCTCGACGACTTCGCCGATGCGCTGAACCGGCACGCGCAGGCGTACGCGGCCGGGCACGGCCTCGGCCTTGGCACCGCGGTACCGCCATTCGCCGCCCTTCCGTTCGCGCACCGAACTGGCCTGGTGCAGGCGCTGACCGCGCCAGGGCACCAGGAGAAGGACCTGTGGGTCCTGCTCGCGCTGTTCAGCTTCATGGCCTTCGACACCGCCGCCCACATGCACACCGCCGACGCGATCGCCGCGGGGCACCCCGGCCTCACGGCCATGGGCTTTGCCGATCCCGACGACGACGGCCTGTGGCGGTTCTCCGACTACTCCTACGGCCGGCCGCTGGCCAGCCTTCACCCGGATACCACCCCCTCAGGGAGCCCTGCATGACCAGCACCGAACGCACCGACGTCCTTATCGTCGGCAGCGGCTTCGGCGGCGCGATCGCGGCCTACCACCTCGCGGCCGGCGGCGCCCGGGTTGTCGTACTCGAACGCGGGCCATGGCTATCCAGCAGCGAATTCGAACACGACTTCAAGCTCGGCTCGTCCTACACCCGGATCTTCGATTTCGTCGCAGGCGACGGGATGAGCCTGCTCGGCGGTAACTGCGTCGGCGGCGGCAGCGTCGTCTACTTCGCCACCATGCCCCGCGCACCGCGGTTCGTCTTCGACCGCCACGGCAGCATCGGCCGGCGGATGTGGCCCGCCGCCATCACCCGCGACACCCTCGACCCCTGGTATGACCGGGTAGCCGAGGCCCTGCCCGTCAGCAAGCAGGACTGGAGCGAGGTCACCTACGCAGGCGGCCTGTGGGCAGCCGCCTGCAACCACGCCGGCCGCACCGCTAACCCCGTGCCCATCGCCATTGACACCGCCAAATGCACCAACTGCAACTGGATGATGGCCGGCTGCCGCTTCGACGCCAAACGCTCCCTGCTCGTCAACTACCTGCCGGCAGCCACCGCGCACGGCGCCGAGATCCGCCCCATGCACGAGGTACAGCACCTCTCCAGAACCCCGGAAGGCCACTACCGCGCCCATTACGCCGTCATCGACGACGAGGACTACCGGATACAGGCCGGACACGGGACAATCGACGCCAAGATCATCATCCTGGCCGCCGGCGCCGGCGCCACCCCCGTCATCCTGCAGCGGTCCGAGGCCGCCCTCGGCACCATGCCAGCTGCCGTCGGCCGGTATTTCTCCGGCAACGGCGAACGGCTCAACACCGCCGTTCTCGACGAAGACCGGGTACGCGAGGTCCTGGGCCTGACACGCGCCGATGGGGCAGCCTACGAAGCCACCCAGATCGGCAGAGGACCAAGCGTGGCGAGCTGGGACCGCCTCGACGCCGCCCTGCCCGAATACTCCCGCTTCTCCCTCGAACAGCTCTACTTCCCCCCCGGCCTCGGCACCATCCTCGCCCAGGCACCCGGCACGCCCGCCCCCGCCTGGTTCGGCGTGGAGAAAAAGGAGATGCTCCGGCACTGGCGCTCCTGGCTGACCATCTTCACCATGAGCGAGGACGACAACGAAGGAACCTTCGGCCCGCCTCCGCCCACCGGCAACGCCGTCCGTATCTCCCAGCAGATGCTCGGCCGCGGCCCCCTCCGCTACAAGCCAACCGCCAACACCCTGCATGGCTGGGCCCAGGCCGACACCGCGGTCCGCAGCATCCTCGAACGCGACGGGCTTGCCAAAGTAGCCCCCTGGACCAACGACGTCGTAGGCGCCTACACCGTCCACCCGCTGGCCTCCTGCCGCATCGGCGACGACCCCGCCACGTCCGCACTCGACGACCACCACGAACTACGCAACCACCCCGGCATCTTCGTCACCGACAGCTCCGCCGTACCCGCGGCCCTGACCGTCAACCCCGCACTCACCATCGCCGCGCTCGCCGAACGCGCCATCCCCGGCATCGTCCGGGCCGCGCAGCAACGCGGCATCGCCGTCACGTACGGCGCGCCCCCGCCAGCCCCAGCCCCCGCCGCCCAGCAGCCGCGAGCACCCCTCACCGCCCATCCCGTGCCATAGCGAGTTATCCCCTGCGGACGGACGGGCAATTCCGAAGATGCGCCAGCCCCAGACAACGCCGGACTATGGAGCTGAACTGAGTCGAACAGGGGGGGCCTGACCGGCGTCTCGAATGCACGCCTGGCGGGGAATCCGGGGGCTGGAACCAGCGCCGCAGCTCTTTATCTCTGCCGGTTCCGCTCGGTGTCCCGCTCGAGACCCGGCGGGCCATCGGGTCCGGCTCTCTTGCTGAGCGCGAGGTGAGGTGGCCAATGAACCGCGAGCCTGATCCCCGGCCTGGCCCGCCCGCTGCCGCGGCACGCAGCGCACTCGCGCCGGTGCCGCGGTGCTTGCCTGGGGGGGCGACCCCCCAATACCCCCCGCGGCCAGCCGGGGTGCACGAGGTCATGATCAGCTCGCTGCTGCCCGCGGACTCGCCGCGGCGCGACGGCGTGGTCGAGGACCACGTCCTGCTGCTTGCCCAGACCGCCGCGGCGCTCCCGCCGATCCTGGTGCACCGGCCCACGATGCGCGTCATCGACGGGATGCACCGGCTGCGGGCCGCCGCGCTGCGGGGCCAGCTCGCGATCGAGGCCGAGTTCTTCGACGGCAGCGAAGAAGCGGCGTTCGTCCGGGCGGTAGAGGAAAACGTCCTGCATGGCCTGCCGCTGTCCACCGCCGACCGGCGGGCGGCGGCGGCGCGCATCATGACCGCCCGGCCGCAGCTCTCCGACCGGGTGATCGGCGCGCACACTGGCCTGGCCGCCAAGACGGTAGCCGTCTTGCGACGCTCAACCGCGGACTCGCCGCAGTCGAGCACCCGGGTCGGCGCGGACGGGCGGCAGCGCCCGCTAAGCGGCGCCGACGGCAGGCGCCGCGCATCCGAGCTGATCGCCGCCCGCCCCGGCGCGTCCCTGCGCGACATCGCAAGGGCCGCGGGCGTCTCGGTCGGAACCGCGCACGACGTCCGCGTCCGGATACGCCGCGGCGAGGACCCCATCGCCGCGCACCCCCCGGCAGCCCACGCCCCGCCGGGGGAGCCTGGGGGGGCGCGAAGCGTCGTCCCTCCTGGCAAGTACCGCCCGGGCGCGGTCGGTCCCCGCCGTCCCGGCGCTGGCCCTGCCGACGACCCCGCCACCCGCGACGGCCTGTCAATCCTGCACAACCTCATGAAAGACCCCTCGCTGCGGCACACCGACCCCGGGCGAGAACTCCTTCGCTGGCTGCGGGCCCACGTCATCTCCGCCGAGGACTGGCCCGCCCTGGTCAGCGCCGTTCCGCCGCACTGCGCCGACGTCGTCGCCGAGCTCGCCCGCCAGTGCGCCGGGACCTGGTCCCAGTTCGCCCAAGAACTCGGTCGGCGTAAGCACAGTGCCTGAGCCAAGCACTGCCTGAGCCAAGCGCAGCTCTGCCGAAATCCCATGGCGACAGAATCGCGCGCCGCGGCGGGACGTAATGCCAAAGCGGCCGGGAAAAGCTCGCGCAGACAATGACCTAGCGTCATGACCCCGATACATAACGGGCCTATTGTTCAACCCGCGATAAGTTGATGACTGGTAGTCAACTGTTAGTATAACTATGTGCGCACTAATCCTTTCGATAGCGACTTAAGGATTCACGCCATCGAGATCACCGACGACTGCACCACTGTTAGGTAATTAGCGAACGGGGTTCATTAAGCAAACGTTTAGAGTTCGCCAAAGCCCGGGGTCCATGCTGAGCTTGTGCGCAGGCCGGCTGGTTGACGACAAACGCCTACTGCCATTTACCCGCGCAAGTTCAGCCAGCTTGCCCGCTGAGCCCTTACCCGCTCACGCAAGTTAATGCGCACGAATATTTGCTGTGTCTTATCCAAAGTCGCGCTATTCAAAACCCATCTGCCAAGGTAACCGGGATCCCGACCTGGGCCGACCGCTCGCGCAAGCCCTCCGGGCCTGCACTCGCTAGTCGGTTTTGAATAACACTCTGACCGGGAGACGTAATGGATGAAGTTATCGAGCAAGCTGTCGCGCGGGTCATCGAGGCCATGCACGACAATCTCGGCGAGCAGCTCACCATCGACGACATGGCCCGCACGGCAATGTTTAGCAAATTCCATTTCTCCCGGATCTTCAGGGAGGTCACAGGAGTTTCCCCCGGACGGTTCCTTTCGGCGCTGCGGCTCCAGGAGGCCAAGCGGCTCCTCGTCTCGACCTCGCTGAGCGTCGCGGACATCAGTAACCAGGTCGGCTACACCAGCGTCGGGACCTTCAGCTCACGGTTCAAGAGCAGGGTAGGCGTCGCCCCAACCATGTACCGGCAGCGCGGTGGCTTTGCCCATCAGATTTCTACCGACAACAACGGGAACACGGCAGGAACGCGGTCCGCGACCGTTCGGGGTGAAATCTTCGCACCGCCTGCGGGAGAGGTCGGTCCCGTCTTCGCCGGCCTGTTCCCCGACTGGATCCCGCAAGGGCAGCCAGTCAGATGCACCGTCCTGCACCACCCTGGACCATACGTGCTAGAGGACGTGCCCCAGGGCACCTGGCATCTGCTTGTGCACTCTGTCGCTCCCGGCCTCGAAAAGGCTGCCCCCGACCAGCTATCCCATGCCCAGGCGCCGTCCGTCGGATCCAACGGGCCAATCATCATCCGGCCTGACACATTCGTACGCCTCGCCGACGTGCGGCTCAGGCCGATGCGCGCCTTTGATCCCCCGGTGTTGCTTGCCCTCGTCGACGTGCGATCGGTAGCACTCAGCGCAACCGCGAGCTAGCGCGCCTTTTATGCCGCGCGCACCGTCATCGGCAGCCCACCGCGCACGCGCAGGGAGAGCATCGGCTCCGGGATCACCTCGTAGCCGGGCACCTTGGTCAGCCGGAGCTCCCTGGCGACCATGGCGATCACGAAGACGGCCTCCATGATGCCGAGGTTGCTGCCGACACACACCCGCGGGCCTGCTCCGAAGGGAATGTAGGCATACCGGGGCCGGCTCGCGGCCCGGCCCGGGTCAAAGCGGTCCGGGTCAAAGCGATCCGGCGCATCCCAGAATCCCGGGTGGCGGTGCAGCGTGTAGGGGCACACCAGGACGTCGGCACCGGCAGGGACGCGGTAGCCACCGACCATGTCCTCCTGCTGGGCCTGGCGCGTCAGGATCCACACGGGCGGGTAGAGCCGCATCACCTCTTCCACGACCATCACCGTGTACTTCAGCCGGGGCAGGTCCGCATGAACCGGCAGCCGGTCGCCGATCACCTCGACGGCTTCCGCCCGCAGCCGCGCGAGGACCTCCGGGTGGCGGTCGATCAGGTAGAAGGTCCAGCCCAGCGTGCTCGCCGTCGTCTCGTGCCCGGCGAGCAGGAGGGTGACGAGCTCGTCCCGCATCCGCTGCTGGCCGACCAGCGCGTCGGCCTCCTGCCCGGTCGAGACGATCAGGCGGGACAGCACGTCGTCACCCAGGTCGCCGGGCCGCGCCGTTCGTTCGGCAACCAGCTCGTCGACGACCCGCTGCAGCTCCGCGCGGGCCCGGCGGAAGCGGAGCTGCTTCGGCAGCGGTACCCACATAGGCACCATGCTCAGCGACACCATCTCGAACATCGCCTGGTCCTGCACAGCCTCGAACGAGTGCCCGACCGAGCCGAAGGCGCCCAGGTCGGCGTCGAGCAGGGTACGTCCGAGTACGCCCAGGGTGAGCCCGGTCATCTCCTTCATCACGTCGACGGGACCCCCGCCCTCGTGCGCACGCAGCCGGCCGACGAGGTTCGCCGCCTCCTGGGCGATGATCCCTGCCTGCTCGGCGATCCGCTTCTGCTGGAACACCGGCTGGACCGTCTTGCGCTGCTTGCGCCACAGCTCGCCCTCGCTTGTCAGCAAGCCGTCGCCGAGTGCCCGCCGCGCCTGGATCAGGCCGATGCCCTTGTGGTAGTTGGCACCGTTGTCGGCAAGCACGTGCCTGGCGTAGTCGGGATGGTTGAAGATGTAGAGCGTCTTTGGTCCCACGCGCACCCGGACCGCGTCACCGTACTGCTCGGCGGCCGAGGTCATCAGGGCGAGCCGGTCTCTGGCAAGCTTCACGAACAGTCTTGCCATCGCCCTGCGCGGCGGCCCGGGCGGCACCTGGCCGCGCTTGAGGTCCTGCGCCGATCGTCGTGATGCAGCCTCAGCGTGTCCTCTTGTGACACTCATGCCGTCACCTCGCTCCGCTCCGGGTTGAACTGACGAAACTGGCCGTGGAAGAACAGCAGGGCCTCACCGTCGGCATGCCGGTCCAGGGAAAGCAGCCTGCCGATGAAGATCGTGTGGTCACCGCCGTCATAGCTGCGCCACAGCTCACACTCGAATCGGGCGAGTGCGCCGTCGATCAGCGGCGCACCGGTGAGCCGGCCAGGCAGCCAGCCGACGGCGTCGAACTGGGCCGCCCCCAGAGCCCGCCAGCGGTTTGCGAAGTGCCTGGCAACGGGCTCCTGATGGGCGGCGAGCACGGATACCCCGAAGCAGCCGGTAGCACCGAGGCTCTCATGCATGATCGCGCTGCGGTCGATGCAGACGAGCACGAGCGGCGGATCGAGCGAAACCGACGTGAAGGAGTTCGCGGTCATGCCGTGCGGTGTGTCGCCGCCGGTGGTCACCACGATGACGCCGGTAGCGAAGGCCCCGAATGCCCGCCGCAGCACTTTCGGGTCTGCCACCTGGTGCGATGGCTCAGGGGCGACGTTCACGCTGACCTCCCGTCTCGTGCCAGGGCCGACGGCACATACGGTTGAAGCGCCCGCGCCAGGGACTCGGGTACCCGGGCCGGGATCGTCCGGGTGTTCGGCCCGCGCATGCACGCCACCCGTTGCCGGCCGCGGGCGACGAGCCTCTCGCTGCCGCCCGGGTCCAGCAGGACATAGTCGAAGCTGAACTCGAGCTGGGTCTGCGCGAGGTCGACCAGGTGCATCCTGATGGAGAGCTCGTCGAAGGCAGTGATCTCGGCGAAGAATTCGCAATCGACCTTCAGCGTGAAGAGCTTCAGGTCAGCCTGCAGCTCCGCGAGCACGTCCGGCGCCCGCAGCTTCAGGAACATCTCCCTGCAGCGTCCCTGCCACCGCACGTAGTTGACGTAGTACACGTTGCCAACCATGTTGGTTTCCTCGAATCCGACCGTGTGCAGGTATTCGAAGTAGTTCCCCATGGCCTACGACCGTCCTTCGGCGAGAACAGCGAACACGACCGGGTCCGGGGCGTCCCGCAGGGTCGTGACGAGCGTCGCGATCCGCAAGGCGCCGGAGGCGAAGACCGTCCACGCGTCCTGCCGCACCGGGGTCAGGGTGACGGGTGCGCTCGCCGGGAGGCCAGCCTTCTGCACGCACTCGATGGCGGCCCACACCCGCGTGCACGCGGTATCCAGGCCCTCTCCCGTCTCCGTCGCGACCAGTCCGGCCACGGACGCGTGCGAGCCGAGCAGCCCGTCCCATGTCACCGACGACCGCGGCGCCACGGGCTCGACGTCGCAGCCCACCGGGCCGGCGGTCGCGACGCACAGGGTCACCCCCGCCCCGTGGGACGCCGAGATCGACTGATCGCCGTCGATTTCAGGCCGGCCGTCCGGGCGGTACCTGATGGTGACCCGGCGGCCGAGAGCACGCGACGCCGCCAGGACGGTCCCGGCCCGGCGGCCCCCGTCCTGCTCAGGATCGTCCGGCTGGTCCGGCTCGACGGCGGCGGCGACGGCGACACCGAGCAGGTGCTCCAGCGTCCGTTCCAGATAGCTGCCGAGCAGCGGCGCCACCCATGGCCCGCGCCCGTCTCCCTTACGCACCGCCCGCAGGCTCAGGCCTTCCCACCGCTCGACGACCTCGCCGGCACTAGTGCGGACCGCGATGTCATATACGTAGGTGTCGCCGTCGCGGTACCGCTCGGTGGCGCAGTATCGCACATCCCCCGCGGCGGCCAGCTTCCCGCCGCCCGGGTACACCCGCTCGATCCCGGTCGGCAGCAGCGTGGCATCTGGCACGCAGACCTGGTTGCCGTGCATGAGCGCGTCACGCATGCCGGGGTCGCCGAGCAGCAGTTCACCGGGCAGGAAGCTGGCGAACCAGTCCGGCGCGTCGATTGCCGCCACGTCAGCGTCGACATACCGGGCGGCGGCCCGGTGATAGCGGCGCAGCCGCTGGAACCGCCTTCCCTGGAACAGCAGGCCCCCGTACAGGTCGCGTGCCGGGTCCAGCCGCACCAGCGGCAGCCCGCCGGCGCTCTGGCCTGGCGGGCCATCCGGCGCGCCAGTGCCGGGCAGCAGCAGCCGCGCGCGGAAATGATCTGCCGCGAAGCCGGTCTCCGCGCTGCGAATGGCCACCTCGGCTGTGTCGTCGACGGTGACGACCGCGGCGACCCGGATCGTGGTGCTGCCATCCGGCGGCACCACGATCGGCCGCAAGAACTCCGCCTGCTCGATCACCGGCGCCACCGCCCGCCCGGTGGCGGCGACCGCCACCTGGCTCATCGCCTCCATGCCGAAGACCGCCGGGAAAAGGAGGTTACCGTCGAGGAAGTGATCGGCGAGGTACAGATCGGTGCCGGCATTCAGGTCGACCTCGGTAACGAGCTCGACACCGTGGTAGCGGATCAGCGGTTTCGCCACGAATCGCAGCAGCGGCAGGGGCGGCGCAGCGGCATAGCTGACCGTGTCCATGCCGCCGGTGCGGCCGCTGATCACCACGACGGCGGGCGCGTCAGGATCGGCGACCAGGCGGCGCATGACCTGCACCCCCTGGTCCGGGGAGATTGGTGTCACGCCGTCGCGGGCCAGGGCCTCGACTACAGACAGCCGCTCGCCCATGCCGACGCCGGACCAGACCGACCACTCCATGCAGAGACTGCGGCAGCCCGGGTGCCGCCGCGCCAGCTCCGCGGTGAGGTCGGCCAGCCACTCGTTCGCGGTGGCGTAGTGCGCTTCACCCCGCAGCCCGGCCCGGCCGATGATGCTGCCGAACGTCACGAGCAGGCGGAGCCGCTCGGGGTCGATCGCCTCGAGGACATTACGGAGACCGTCGATCTTGGGCGCGAACGCGTCCCTGAACGCGGTCATGTCGAGGGTGGCCAGTGCGCCTGGCTCGTTGCGGCCGGCACCGTGCAGCACCGCGGTGACCGGCCCGATGGCCGCGGCCACCTCGGCGACAGCGTCCCGCACCTGGCTGGCGCTCGTGACGTCGGCCCTGGCGTACGCCGCGGTCACGCCCGCGTCCGCCATCCGCCGCAGGTTGGCCGCCAGTTCCTCGTCCTCGGCCGGATCCGAACGCCCGAGCACGGCCAGCCTGGCCCCGCTGTCGGCGGCAACCGCCAGCGCGCACTCAGCGGTTATGCCTTTCCCCCCTCCGGTCACGAGCAGCACGTCGGTGCTGTCAAGCGGTGGCCGCGGGCTGGCGGGCGCCGCCGGCATCGCACGCAAGGCCGGCACCCGCCGCACGCCGTCGTCGCCGTAATATGCCTCGGCGAAACCTGCGGTCGCCGCCACCTCGGCTACCACCCAGCCGGCTGCCTCGGCAGCCGGCGGCACATGCACGATGGTGACGCGCAGGTGGGGTGCCTCCAGCCGCAGCGTCTTGGCCAGGCCTGCCGCGCCACTGCCATCCTGGACAAGGACGAACCGGCTGCCCGGCTCGCCGCCGATGGCCGACTTCGCACCCTGCAGCGCCAGCTCAAGCTGCCGCTCGGTGCACCCTCGGGGAAGGCAGACGAGGACACCGGCGCCGACGCGCGCGCCCTCGAGAGCCCGCCGCAGCGTCTCGGCGAACGGGTGGTCGCCGAGCGCGTACACCTGCCAGTGCCCGTCTTCCTGTGCCGCGGCTCGCGCTGGAAGTGGCAGCTCGTCGAGGTCGACGGCGAACGGCCGGACCCACGCCGCCGCGCCTGCCACCACTGGCGCGGGACCGGCGTCCGTAGCCTGGGAGGTCTTGGCCAGCTCATCGAGCGCCTCGGCCAGCTCGCGCAGGGACGCCGTGGCGAAGTTGGCCGGCGCCTGCGCCGCGGACAGGCCAAGCCGCCTGGCGGCCTGGTTCATGATCTGGCCGACGGTGATCGAGCTCAGGTGCAGGTCGTCGAGGAGCCGGCTGTCGTCGCTCACCATGTCCGGCGGCAGCTCGGCGGTTTCGGCCGCCAGGCGGCGCAGCAGGACGATGCTCGCCTCCGCGGGCTGCCCGTCCGCCGGCGGCGCGTCGGCGACGCGCGTCTGCGAGGGCTCCCCTGCCCTCCCTGTACCGCCGCGGATCTGGACCTGGGGCGCCTGCTCGCAAGGGCTGGCCAGGAACGTGAACTCGGCTCCGACCTGCAGCGGCCGGATCAGCCGACCGTGGAAGAGTGCCGCGTGGTCGACCGGGGCGCCGATGACGTACGCCGCGCCGGCCACCCGCAGCAGCCCGCTCAGCGACTCGTCGTCGGTGTCAAGTGCTACCGCCGGCACATCCGCCACGGCCGCCGCCAGCCCGCTGAGTACCCGGCCAGGGCCGACCTCGACGAACAGGTCGATGTCCTTGGCCGCCAGCTCCACCGCCTGGGCGAACAGCACCGGGTCAGTGATCTGCCGGCGCAGCAGCGCGGGGATATCCACGTCGGGCGGCAGCAGCTGCCCGGTGACCGTGGAGATGACCCGCCGGCCGACCGCGCCGAATTCCTCATCAGCCAGCCGCGCGCCGAAAACGTCGGCGGCGGGCGCCACGAGCGGCGAGTGAAAGGCGTGCGAGACCGGCAGCCGGGTCCACTTCAGGCCCGCGTCGTCGGCCTTGCGGCCGAGGGCCTCGACCGCGGCGACCGATCCGGCGATCACAGTCTGCTCCGGTCCGTTATATCCGGCGATCACGATGGGCAGGTCGGCTATCAGGACGGACACCGCGTCCGGCGTCGCGGCGATGCCGGCCATGGTGCCCGAGGAACTGTGCTCGGCCATCGTCTGGCCGCGGACGCCCGCAACCCGCAGCAGAGCCTCCGCCTCCATCGCGCCGGCCCACTGCAGCGCCGAGATCTCGCCGAGGCTGTGGCCCACCGCGACCGTCGCCTCCAGGCCGAGAATCCAGAGGGCACGCAGTCCGGCCATCGAGCCGGTGACGATGCGCGGCTGGGCGACCGCGGTCGCCACCACGTCGCCGGTGGCGGGCAGAGCCGCCTTGACGTACATGTCCTCCACCTCGGCGAAGCGCCGCCGCAGCGCTCCGCCGCTGGTGCCGCAGCCGGAACCCTGCCCGGGGAAGAGGTAGCCGATCCGGCCCAGGCCACCCGCATGGCCGAGAAAGCCGCGCGCGTCCGCCGCGAACAGGGTGGTCTCGCCCGCGTCAAGGGTGTCGGCCACGCGCCGCAGCCGCCGCTCGGCGTCCTGCGGCGAGGAGACGACGACTGCCGCCCGGTAGGGCAGGTCGCGCAGCTCGCGCTGGGTCGTCGCGGCCAGGTCCGCGAGCTGGGCATAAGCGAGGCCTGGTACGAAGTCGATCAGCCGCGCAAGCCGGCCGCGAAGCTCCTGCGGTGAGCCGCCGTCGAGGAGCAGCAGCTCCACGTCCTGAACCGAGGAGGCAAGGACCCTGGTACGGGTGTCAAACGGCCCGCGCCGGCGCGGGCCGGCCTCTTCGAGCACGATGTGCGTGTTGATGCCGCCAAAGCCCATCGCGCTGACGCCGGCCCGGACCGGCGCGCCGGCCGGCCACGGCTCTGCCTTACGCAGCACGCGCAGTGCCGCGCGCTCCTCCGTCAGCAGGGGGTGCGGCTCGACGCAGCCGATGGCCGGCGGCAGCACCTGGTGGTGTACCGCCATCGCCGCCTTGATCAGGCCTGCTACCCCGGCCGCGGCCTTGGTATGCCCGATCATGCCCTTGATCGTGCTGATCGCCGCCGGCCGGGCTGCCGGGCTGGCAGCGGCCCTGGCCAGGGACAGCGCCCTGAGCTCGGTCGCGTCACCGACTTCCGTGCCGGTTCCGTGGCCTTCGAACATCGCTACCGTGTCGATACCGAAACCGGCCCGTTCGTACGCGCGGCGCAGCGCCAGCTGGTATCCGCCGACCTCGGGCCGGGTGATGCCGCCCTTGCCGTCGGATGAGATGCCCCACCCGGCAACGGTGGCGTAGACCCGGCGCTGCGCCTGCCTGGCGTCCTGCTCGCGCATCAGCACGACCATGCCGCAGCCCTCGCCCGGCCAGAAGCCGTTGGAGTGACGGTCGTACACCCGCATTTCGCCCCTGGCCAGGGCCCCGGTCTTCGCGAAGCCCACGATTTCGAACGGGTCGATGGACAGGTCGACCCCCCCGGCGACGGCGACGTCGACGTCGCCGTCGAGTAGCGACCTGCAGGCCGTCAGCACCGACAACAGCGACGAGGAGCACGCTCCGTCGACGGTGTACCCGCCCCCGTTGAGGTCGAAGTGGTTGCAGATGCGCCCCGCGATCGTGTTGGAGAGGCCGCCGGCCAGGGTGTCCTCGTTGACAGCGGGGAACGGGCTCTTGTAGGTGACCTCGAAGTCATCGAGGAACGTCGCCAGATGATCGTCGTCCCAGCCCTGGCCGGTGAGCGCCGCGGCGAGCGTGCGGCGCACGTACGGCCAGCGCAGGCGCATCAGGTTGGCCCGCGCGAACTCTCCGGTGAGGGTGTTTCCCACGACCACGCCGGTGCGCTCCCGGGGTAGTCCCTCGGCCTGCGGGAAGCCGGCATCGGCCAGCGCCAGTGCCGCCATGTCGAGCGCAAGCCAGTGGGTGAGGTCGGTCGAGCGGTATGTGCTACCGGCGATCTTGTAGGCGATCCGGTCGAACTCGTAGCCCTCGATGACCGCGGCGTCGCGCGCGTAAAAGCGGTCCGGCGCCGCCGGGTCCGGATCCCAGTAGTCCTCCAGCCGCATGCGAACGTCGGGGAGCCGGCGGAAGGCGCGGCGTCCGGCGAGGGCGTTCTCCCACAGTTCAGCCGGCGATATGGCGTCCGGGTAACGGCACGCCATGCCGACGATCGCGATCCTCGTCATGCCGTCACGACCACGCGGCGAGACATGCTAGCGCCCTCCGGGAGACACGAATTTGTCGGCGACTAGCTGCCGCCACACCTCGTAAACCGGCAGATCGCCCTGGGCCTGCTGGCCAGGGAGGACCTCGACGGTGATCTGCGCCGCCTGCTCCGGTGTCATGCCGCAGAACACCTGGGTCGCGACTCGCGTGTGGGGCACGAGCAGGCCCGCCTGCAGCCGGGCCTGCGCCGCGAACGCGCAGCCCTGTGCGACCTGGGGGCTGTAGGTCCCGGCGCGCTGCCGCAGCACCCGCAGCTCGCCCTCGTCCGCACCGCCGGCGTAGGTGGCGGCCAGCCCGGCACCGCTGTACAGGTCAGATCGCCGTGACTCGGGGAATTTATCGATCATCGTCGCGACCAGGTCGGCATCGGTTCCGCCGACGAACCACATTGCCCGCCCGATGCCCTGATCGATGGCGCGGCTGGCATACCACCGAGGGCCGTCCGCCGGCCAGGGGAACCGCGAATCCCGGAACTGCTCGTGCACGTACCGGTCGGTGTGGAAGTAGGCCTGGTGGAAGCCGTAGCCATCGAGCACGAGCCAGCGCAGCAGCGGGTCGGGCGCCTGAATCCTGGTCCACAGGAACCGCGGCAGCCGGGCCATTGCCCAGCCGACCCCGATGTAGGCCATGTAAACGTGGTCATTGCCCCGGCCAGCGAGGAAGCTGCCGAGTCTGCGCCTGCCGCCGATCGGCAGCGTATCCAGGATGGTGCAGCCCATTGCCGCGCCCTCGTAGGCGAATCCGCGAAATTTCGCAGGAATTTCCTCGATCCGCTCCTCCGCCGCGGCGGCGGAGCGGGCTTCGGTGGCATAGGCGAAGCCGGTGAGAAATGTCCGCCCGATCGTCTCTAGCAATTCCCGGGCGGCCGGGCTCTTCTCGTGAAAGCCGCGCGTATCGAGGCTCGTGGCCGATACGTTCGGGGTCAGAATACGGCGCCTGAGCGCTCGCAGGACATTGGCCATCTTACTCTCCCGGCATCTGGGATCGGACGCTGCTCATGCTGGTATTGCCTCTGTCTGGCCAGGCACGGGCATCGCGCTGGCGGCCCGCTGCACACGCCTGCGCTTGCGCAGATAGGCGGCCCACCAGCCCAGTCCACGACATCCGCAGACGATCGAGGTAGCGAAGAACAGCGTATAGACGATGTTAAATTCCATGAGCACCGCATAGACGAACCCGATGGCACTGCCGAACATGAACTGGGCGCGGGCCTTCGAAGGCGAGGTCCCGGGGTCAGTGATCATGTAGTTGGTGAAAAGCACGAACGCGACACCGGTCATGGCGCTCAGCGCCGTATTCAGCTGGACGCCCCAGAGCCAGTGCCGGACGAACGCCTGGATGGCAAACGAGCCCATCCAGCCGACGATGAGCGGAATCTTGCGGGTGAGCATGGCGTTGATCACCGTGCCGGAGGTAAGGATGACAAGCGGGATCATGATCTTGAAGTAACTGTTCGCCCACTCGGTGAACTCGTACGGCGGCGCGATGCTCACCCACGAGCCGAAGGCCAGCAGTGATACCGAGATGCCGAGGTTCGAGGGATTCATGAAGTGACGGAACCGGCCGTTGACCGGAGCCTGCAGGAAATGCTTCTGGCTGACCGCGACGATCACGGCGAACATCACCGGCCAGAACTGGTTGTTGGCGTAGAGGAGCATGTTGCAGGCCAGGCTGGTGATATGGGCCGGCAGCAGGAACTCATACATGCCGCGTGCGCCGTTGCCGCGGAACCTGGGCGTGCGCTGTTGTGCCCACGCGCTTATCACTTCGAATACTATATCGGTCGTGTATCCGGTGGCGAGCGCGAGGAATGGCCACAGCCACGGCTGCTCGAAGCCGAGCAGGGTGTAGCCGAAGACGTTGAACACGCTGATCGAGATCGCGAAATTGCGCAGCGCGAGGTAACGGGTGTCCGGCGGGCGCTTGACCTTCGCGCCTGGGCTAGCGGGGGTGCTCGGCGGAGTGCTGTCCACCGGCTTGACGGTCGCGGTCATCGGCTCGGTACCTCCTGGGCCGTGCTGTTCAGAAGAAAGCTGTGGGTGCCTGGGGACAGGTGCAGCGCCTGGCGATGAAGCTGACCGTTCACATCGCGCCACCGCAGCTGAGCGGAAACAGGCCCGTTGTACGTTCCGAGGCCGAAGTAGACCTCGAAGCTCCGCTTACCGCTGTGGCCGCTACCGCCGTCGAGCTGGGAAATCTGGGTGTGGCCGCCCGGTGTGGAGATCTGGACGGTTGCCCCGTACGCCGGGGAACCGGTGCCCTCGATGCCGCGGCCGGCCGCGCCGTCCGCTGACGGCCGGTAGAGCTCGAGGCCGAGGTAGCTGCCCCGGTGCGGCGCCTCGTTGGCGTAGAAGGCCGGCGGCCCCCACTGGCGGGCTACCGCGAAGTCAAGCGCGCCGTCCGCGCGCGTGTCGGCGGTCGCGATACCCCGGGTCGGGGTCGGCACGGCAAGGCCGAGTTCCTTGCTGATGTTCACGTAGCGGCCGCCCGTTCCTTTAGCGTAGAAGGCGAGAGTCTGGCCGCCTGCAATGTCGTCACCGGGCTCGACGAGCGGCCACGATGCGGGATTGGTGTAAACATCGTCATTGGTCATGGCCATCTCCTGCAGCCAGGGCCACCGGTTAATTGTCCCTTTGACGAACCCGTCCGCCTGGACAACGTCTGGGCTGCCGCTGTTGAGGAAGTCGCCCATCTTGACATCCCACCCCCAGCCAGTCCAGGCCATTCCCAGCTGTTCGGCATCCTGGGTGAAAGGCGCTACGCCGCTGGCGAGGTCCTGCTGCATTTCGGCATTGTTCTTCGCCTGGTTCATCCAGACAAAGTTGCTCTCCTCGAGCCCGTACGCGGTGGTGATGTTGCTCACGACCATGTCGAACTTGCCGTTGGCGCTCAGGTCACCGAAATCGACACCCATGCCCTTGAAGGAGTCCCGGCCGACCACGAAGGACTTGGGCGTGATCGGCGTCCGCTGCCCGATGGCCTCCTTGAACCGGATGTTGCCAGGGGTGGAGATGTTGTAGAGCAGGTGGTCGGGCCCGAAGTCATTCGCGATGTACACGTCAGGTAGCCCGTCGCCGGTGAGATCGGCACTCGACACTGCCAGCGTCCATCCAGTCGACGCGCTATACGGGATGGCGTCCGGCTGCTCGATGTAATGAGCCGTTGGAGTCGGCCCCGAGCTGGCGCTGAACCAGTGCAGCACGTGATCTCCGCCAGCATTCTTCGCGTCGGACATCGAGTAATTCATCTGAACGTTGTCCTGGCCATGCGGGTCGAGCACGCCCGAGTCAGGGAAGTAGTTGCCGACGAAGATGTCGGGATGCCCGTCGCCACTGAAGTCCGCGATGTTCACCGCGTTGGTGTTCCAGCGCGGGCCGTGGTATTTCCCGTCCACCGACACTTCCGGAACCAGCTCTGTCGGCTGGTAGGTGCTCGCGGACAGGCCGACAGCGTTCGAGCGGGCCAGGAACAGGATTGGCGTGCGGCCCCAGTAATAGACGAGAAGGTCCATGCGGCCGTCGCCGTTGAAGTCGCCGGGAGCGCAGCCCATCGGTGCCATGGCCGAATCCATGGGCAGCGGCGCGGGGTTCAGGACGAATGGCGTGAACCTGGCGGCCGGCGGCGCGGTCGGCGCGTAGGTCACGATCACGTCATTGGTCCGGGTATCGACGATGCACATGGCGTCGTCCAGCCCCTTGCCGTTGAGATCGGTGAGCGCGATAGACGCACCCACAGAGGAGATCCATGCCGCAATGTGCTGGTACGCCGGATTCACCGGCCGGATCGTCTGGGTGGGGTGATAGCCCGGCGGCATCGCGATAGGCATCTCGTCGAACTTGTACTGTGCCGCGACCTTGCCTGCGCCAGCGGCCTTCGCCACCGGGAGATTGACGGCAAAGAACATCGCCACGATCAGGGCGATGGCGCTCAGGCCTGGAATAAGCCCGCGTATACGAGTGCGCGACACTGGCATCAGTTCCTCACAGAGATGTTTTCGAAGTATCGCCTGTATAGCTCATTTCGCATGCGTCATCCCGGTTCCGTCGTGGAGTTGCGTCGTCACTCTCGGGTAATCTTGAATAAAATGTATCCGGGCGAGTCGGCCCCTGCTACTTCAGACTTGCTCACCCGTGGCACTTGACCTGTGCCGGACACAACAGAATGATCCCGGCTACCGGCCTACCGGACCGCCGGACTATACGATCAATGGCCCGGCTATCATCGGGGCAATATCGGACTAGCCAACAATTACGGTCAGTCCAGGATGTGTTCCGCACGCGAAACAAAATGGGCCCGCACCCGCTGCCGCCAGAGCTCGTACGCCGGGACCCTGCCCGATTCGCCGGCGGCGACGGCGCAGTCATCAGCGAGCGCCACGGCAGCCTCGACGGACAGGTCAGCGAGGGCCCTGGCGGCGACGGCGGTGTGCTCAGGCGCCATTCCGGCGTAGGCACGCGCCTTGGCGGCGAACACGACGCCCTGGGCAAGCTCGGCCTGGTAGTCACAGGCGGCGCGGCGCAGCGCCGCCAGGCTGTCGGGGGTGCAGCCGCCAGCGAACGCCGCGGCCAGTCCGACGCCGCTCCACAGGTCCGCCTGCCGGTGGCTGGCGAAGCGTCCCACCGCGGCGGCGACATCAGGCGCCTGCGCGCCGCGGATGAACCACAGCGCCCGGCCGATTCCCTGATCCACCGCCCGCAGGAAGTAATCGGGCGAGCCCTCCCATGGATAAGGCGACGGCACCTTCTGCTCGTCAACCCAGCGCCGGGTCTTGAAGTACGCGCGGTCGAAGCCGTAGCCGTCAACTGCCAGCCAGCTCATCGTCGGGTAGTACGCCGACCCGGTCAGGTCGGGGACAACCTTCTTCCACAGCCGCCTGGGCAGCCGCGCCATCGCGAAGCCGATGCCGATGTAGGCCAGGAAGATGTGTGGCTGCCCGGGACCGGCCAGCAGGTCGCGGGCGCGGCGGCCCCGGCCGCCGCCCATCGAGTCGAGGATGGTGAAGGCCATCGTCACGCCCTCGTACGCGAAACCGCGCAGCTCGGGATCCACCATCTCGAGCCGGCGCTCGACCTCCCACTGATCACGCGCGTCGATCCCCCACTCAAATCCGCAGACCACGGCCTGGGGAACCGCTTCGAGTCGCTGGGTGGCGGCGGACGGCGTGACGGGGAAGCCGCGCCCGCCGAAGCTCACCTTGGCCAGCGACGGCGTCATCAATAGCCTGAGAAGCGAGCCGAAGGTGGTCGGCATGATCCCTCCTTGGCCTGGCCAGCGGCGGTCCACTCATGCTGATACGCCGGATCATCCGCCCGCAACTCCCCGATTGCCCTGAGGGCGGCTGGCTCGACACGCCATTTGCTCGCGGGGGAAGCCTTGTTGTAACCGGGGTAAGTGTCTAGCGTTGCAGATGTGATCAAGCACAGTGCGGTGCGCGAGGTGATCCGGATGCTAACTGCTCGTGATCACGAGGTCATATCCCCACGCCGTGATCGCCCGCGAGCGGCCCGCATGCCTGCCGGCCGCTCCCGCCGGCTGGGGGCCGGGCTGGCCGGCGCGGTCCTCGCCTCGTCGGTACTCGCCGCCTGCGCCAGCAGCAGCGCCGCCACCGGCGGCAGGGTCACACTGAATTTCTACAACTTCCCCGACAACTCCGGCGCCGTCAAGCAGGCGGTCGACAGCTGCACCGCGCAGAGCGGCGGCCGGTACACCATCGTCTACAACAAGCTGCCCAACGGCGCCGACGGGCAGCGGCAGCAGATGGTCCGGCGGCTCGCCGCCAAGGACAGCTCGCTGGACATCCTCGGCCTTGACGTCACGTGGGAGGCTGAGTTCGCCGAGGCGGGATGGATCCGGGCGTGGACGGGCACATACAAGCAGCAGGCAACGACGGGGACCCTGCAGGCCCCGCTTGACACCGCCACCTGGAAGGGGCAGCTCTACGCGGTGCCCTACAACAGCAACACGCAGCTGCTGTGGTACCGCTCCGACCTGGTGCCGAACCCGCCCCAGACCTGGGACGAGATGATCAGCGACTCGATCCAGCTGGCCAAGGAGCACAAGCCGCACCTGATCGAGATCCAGGGCGCACAGTACGAGGGTGCCGTCGTCTGGTTCAACACGCTGCTCGCCAGCGCCGGCGGCAGCGTGCTGACGCCGGACGCGACGCAGGTGTCCCTTGGTGCGCCAGGGACCCAGGCGCTGAGCATCATGAAGCGGCTCGCGACGTCCCCGGCGGCGGACCCGTCGCTGCCGGTTCAGATGGAGGACGCGAACCGGCTCGCCATGGAGACAGGCACGGCGGCCTTCGAGCTCAACTACCCGTTCGTCTACCCGTCGATGAAGGCCGACCAGCCGGCGATCTTCAAGAACTTCAAGTGGGCGCAGTATCCGCGGGTGAACGCGAGCCAGCCGAGCCGCGTGACGATCGGCGGCATCGACCTCGCGATCAGCTCCTACTCGACGCACCCCGACCTCGCCTACCAGGCGGCGCTTTGCCTGCGCGATGGCGCCAACCAGCTGGTCGCCGCGGTCAAGGGCGGCCTGCCGCCGACGCTCGCCAGCCTGTACAACAACCCCCAGCTGTATCCCGACTACCCGTTCCACGCGGACATCCTGACGGCGCTGCAGAACGGGAGCGTGCGACCGGAGACGCCGGCCTACCAGAATCTGTCCATCGTCATCTCTCACCTCGTGTCGCCAGCCGCCGCGATCAATCCGCAGAGCACCGAGCAATCGATGGCAAGCCAGCTCAAGAACGCCCTCGCGTCGAAGGGCCTGATTCCATGAGCGCCCGGGCGGCACACAGGCCGAGTCCGGGCCCGGCCGCCAAGAGAGGCAGGGACCGATGACCACCAACACGCGGACGGTCGCCGCCGAGACCGGGGCCGGCCCCGTCAGGGGCCGCGGGCGGCTATCGGAGGGCGCGCGGGCCGAGCGCCGGCTCGGCTGGCTGCTGTGCGCACCGGCGGTGATCGTGATGATCGCCGTGACCGCGTACCCGGTCGGCTACGCGATCTACCTCTCGCTAGAGCGCTACGACCTGCGCTTCCCCAGCCAGGCCAAGTTCATCGGCTTCAGCAACTACGCCGCCGTGCTCAGCTCCCCGTACTGGTGGCAGGCGCTGAGGGTGACGCTGATCATCGCGGTCATCTCCGTCGCCATCGAGCTGGTGCTCGGCATGCTGCTCGCGCTGCTCATGCACCGGACGCTCTTCGGCCGCGGCACCGTGCGCACGTCCATCCTCGTGCCGTACGGCATCGTGACCGTCGCCGCGGCATTCAGCTGGCAGTACGCGTGGACGCCGAGCACCGGGTACCTGTCCGCGGCGTTCAACAACTCCGCGGCGCTGACCAAGCCGGTCCCTGCCATCGCGGTCATCATCCTCGCGGAGGTCTGGAAGACCACGCCGTTCATGGCGCTGCTGCTGATGGCCGGCCTGGCGCTCGTGCCAGAGGACCTGCAGAAGGCGGCCAAGGTGGACGGCGCGAGCGCGTGGCAGCGCTTCACGCAGATCACCCTGCCGCTGATGAAGCCTGCGATCCTGGTCGCGTTGCTGTTCAGGACGCTCGACGCGTTCAGGATCTTCGACAACATCTTCATCCTGACCAGCGGAAACAACGGTACCGGATCGGTCTCGATCCTCGGCTATGACAACCTGTTCACGGCGCTGAACCTGGGCATCGGGTCGGCGATCTCCATCCTGATCTTCATCTGCGTGGCGATCATCGCCTTCCTTTTCATCAGGGGCTTCGGGGCCGCCGCACCTGGCACGGGAACGGGAAGGTGATGCTCTGATGGCTGCCACCACGGCCAGGCAGAAGGCCGGCTGGGGAGTCGCCAACACGGTCGCCGTGGCGCTGGCGCTGATCCCGGTCCTCTGGATCGCCTCGCTGTCCTTCAAGGATCCGACGACGATCACTGATCCGAGCTTCCTGCCATCAAAGTGGACGTGGGCGAACTATTCCGGCATCCTCAAGACCTCGGAATTCATCCGGCCACTGATCAACTCGATCGGCATCGGGATCATCTCCACGCTCATCGCCGTGATGCTCGCCTCGATGGCGGCCTATGCGGTCGCCCGGCTGGCCTTCCCGGGAAAGGGCGTCCTCATCGGGATGTCGCTGCTCATCGCGATGTTCCCGGCCATCTCGCTCGTGACCCCGCTGTTCAACATCGAGCGCACGCTGGGCCTGTTCGACACCTGGCCCGGGCTGGTCATCCCGTACGTCGCCTTCGGGCTGCCGCTTGGCATCTACACCCTGTCGGCGTTCTTCCGCGAGATCCCCTGGGAGCTCGAGAAGGCGGCGAAGATGGACGGCGCCACGCCGTTCCAGGCGTTCACCAGGGTCATCGCCCCGCTGGCCGCGCCAGGGATGGTCACGACCGCCATCCTGGTGTTCCTGTACTGCTGGAACGAATTCCTGTTCGCGATCTCGCTGACGTCGACGTCAAGTGCGCGCACGGCGCCGGCCGCCATGGGCTTCTTCACCGGCAGCTCGCAGTTCACCGCGCCGACCGGGTCCATCTCGGCCGCCGCGGTGATCATCACCATTCCGATCGTCATCTTCGTCCTGTTCTTCCAGCGTCGGATCGTCGCCGGCCTGACGTCTGGCGCGGTCAAGGGCTAGCAGGACATAAGGAGAGCACAGTGTCCGACATCGTCCTGGACAACGTCACCAAGCGCTTCCCTGACGGGGCGCTCGCCGTCGACAAGGTCAGCCTCGACATCGCCGACGGGGAATTCGTGATCCTGGTCGGCCCGTCCGGCTGCGGTAAGTCGACAACCCTCAACATGATCGCCGGCCTCGAGGACATAACCGAGGGCGAGCTGCGCATCGGGGGCCAGGTAGTCAACAACAAGGCGCCCAAGGACCGCGACATCGCGATGGTGTTCCAGAGCTACGCGCTGTACCCGCACATGACGGTCAGGGAGAACATGGGCTTCGCGCTCAAGCTCGCCAAGACCCCGAAGGCCGTCATCGACGAGAAGGTCACCGAGGCGGCCCGCGTCCTCGACCTGACCCAGCACCTCGACCGCAAGCCGGCCAACCTGTCCGGCGGCCAGCGGCAGCGGGTCGCGATGGGGCGGGCGATCGTCCGCGACCCCGCCGCGTTCCTCATGGACGAGCCGCTCTCCAACCTGGACGCGAAGCTGCGCGTGCAGATGCGGACCCAGGTGTCGCGGCTGCAGCGGCGCCTCGGCACCACGACCGTCTACGTCACGCACGACCAGACCGAGGCGATGACGCTCGGCGACCGGGTGGCCGTGATGCGCAGCGGCCTGCTCCAGCAGGTGGGCTCCCCTCAGGAGCTGTACGAGCGGCCGGCCAATCTCTTCGTCGCCGGTTTCATCGGGTCACCGGCGATGAACTTCATGGCGGCCACCGTCGAGGAGGGCGACTTGCGCACCCGGCTGGGGGACATCCCGCTCACCGGCCAGCTACGGCAAGCGCTCGAGGCCGCTCACGCCAGCCGCGAGGTGATCGTCGGCATCCGCCCGGAGAATTTCGAGGACGCGTCGCTTGTCCAGGCGGACATCCGCCCGCACGGGATCACCTTCCGCGCGAACATCGAGGTTCTCGAGTCGATGGGCTCCGACGTGTTCGTCTACTTCACCCAGGAGCGCGGGCAGGCGGTGAACGTCGCCGAGCTCGAGGAGCTTGCCAGGGACTCGGGAAGCGCGGATACCGGCGGCAGCGGAGACAGCGTGGTAGCCAGGCTCGATGCCGCCACCCGCGTGCACGAGGGCGACGATGCCGAGCTGTGGGCAGATGGCCGGGCAATCCACGTGTTCGACCCGGCCACCGGCCGGAACCTCGCCCTCGGCGCCAGCACGGAAGCCGCCTCTCCGCCAGCCACGTGACGCCGCCGGCGCATGACAGCCCGTCAGCACGCCACCACCGGATGCCGCGTCTTTTATTTATCCGAACGGGAGCGGGGTGACACACGCCCTGAATGTCTCGTCTCCCGCCGTCGCGACAGTCCTACCGGCTACCTCAATCGCCAGCAGAATTGATCGCGTCTCTGAAGAATCTCACCGCCGTCGTAAGTTCGCCTTTGGCATGATGACAGTTACCGAGAGAGGCTCCCGAGTGGAGACACTCTTTACCTGCCCGCTTAACGCTGCCCACGCGGTTCGCCCACATTACCTGATCGCTTGCGCAGCCGCTCGATGATCTCGTCGTTCCATTCGTGTGTTCGCATCAGCCGGTATCGCTCGCACGCGATCCTCAGGTAGGCCTCGGCCTCGGTGCGGGTGCCGATCAGGTCGGCGGCCCGGAGCATCCGCACGACCGGCGTGTACTCCTCGGCGAACCAGCGGGCCGCGACCTCGCCCCGGTCGAGGAAGCGATGCTCGTCCTGCATGCACCTGAAGCCCCACGCCTCCACGGCCTCGCCAAGCTCGGTATACGACCACGGGTCAGTGAAAGCGATCGCGGCATGTGCCTGCATGGGGAGCGGCACCCGGGACCGGAAGAGGCGCTCGTCGCTCTTGATGAGCAGATCGCCCCGGTGGCGGATGCCATCGGCCGGCACGGTCGTCAGCACCTCGGTCACGTAGGCGTCGATTGTTTTCTGGCTGGTCGCGATCGCGATCGACACCCTGTGATGGCCGTCCTTCACGAAATGCAGGTCGCCGATGCGGTACACGTCGATGGGCGGCATCGGCTCACCGCGGCGCTGCGCCAGAGCCAGCCGCTCCCACCGCTCCCGCACCCTGCTCGAGGTGGGCCGGAAGCGGCGGTCGAAATCACGCCGGGAGTCGACGGTGCCGACAATCGTGTCAAGCCGGATGCTCTGCAGGCCGAGCGATCGCTCTCCGCGCAGCCCCAGGGCGGCTGCTACCTCGTCGAACGGGAGGATGAGGTTGACGTCGTCCGGCTCACGGCGCAACCGCCGGGCGAGCCTGGCCAGCACCTGGCGACGCCGGGCCCGGAGGAAGTCGTTCTCGACGTCCGCCCTCGGGAAACCGGTATCACCGGGCATCATGACGACCAGTCCGCAGCTCCATGATCCCCACCCCCGGTGCCGGCCCACAGCGCCTCGTCGACCTCGTCGGACACCGCGAGCACCCGGACCACGTCTCGATCGTACGCTCAGCGGGCGGCTGGCTCCCTGACGTCGAGGCCGCGCTGACGCAGCGCCGCCTCCGCCCGGTAGATCTCGGCCAGCGGCAGGCGACCGTCGGCCGCCGCCGCATCTGCCTGGGGGGACAACGCTTCGCGCCCCCCAACACCCCCCGCTGTATCTGCCTGGGGGGACAACGCTTCGCGCCCCCCAACACCCCCCGCTGACGGCGGGCATACCTCTAGCCGCTGGCAGGCATCCCGCAGCGCGTCGAGGTAAGCGGCCCGGACCGCCCGCAGGCGCAGGCCCTTGGCGGGCACGGCCATCTGGTTCTCGGTCGCGTCAAGCTGCGCGCGCAGCCGGCGCAGGCTCGCGCCGAGCCGCTCGATCGGCTCGGCCGCCGGGACCCGCGAGCGGCGGCCGGAGAACCAGCGAAGCGCGCGGACGCCGCCGAGCAGCGCGTATCCCGCACCCGTCGGGAGCAGGATCACGATGGTCAGCTCGATAGCCGTGCGCACGTCTTACAGTCTCGGCTCCCGCCCGCCTCAAAATCAAGCTGGGACATCAAGGCTGGGACATCAAGGCTGGGACCCGGCCGTACCCGGCTGGGTGAGCAGCTCAGGGACGACGACCCGGTCATAGAGGTCCGCGCTGACACCCGACCTGAGCGCGGCCTCCCTGAGGGTCAGATCCTCCGCCACCGCGAGGTGCGCGATCTCGGATGACTTGTCATAGCCGATCACAGGGCTGAGCGCGGTGACCAGCATCACCGAGTGCCCGACGTTCTCTCTCAGCCGCGCCTCGTTGAGCCTGGCCCCCTCGACAAGGAACTCGCGGAAGCGATCCATCATGTCCGTCAGGATCCTGACGGAGTGCAGGACATTGCTTATGACCACAGGACGGAACGTGTTGAGCTCGAAATTGCCCTCCATGCCGGCCATCGCGACGGCGGTGTCATTCCCGATCACCTGGATGCACACCATGAGCATCGCCTCCGCCTGGGTCGGATTCACCTTGCCCGGCATGATCGACGAGCCGGGCTCGTTCGGCGGGAGGATCAGCTCGGCCAGCCCGGCGCGGGGGCCGGAGCCGAGCCAGCGCATGTCGTTGGCGAACTTGAACAGCGCGACGGCGAGGCCACGCAATGCCGACGAAGCACGCACGAGCGCGTCGAGCGATGCCAGCGCGGCGAACTTGTTCGGCGCGGTCACGAACGGATGGCCGGTCAGCCTGGCGATCTCGGCCGCGACCTCGTCGCCGAACCCGGGCGGCGCGTTCAGCCCGGTGCCGACGGCGGTGCCTCCGATCGCCAGCCGGTAGAGCCCGGCGAGGGCGGCACCGATGTTCTCGCAGGCGTCGTCGAGCTGGCTCACGTAGCCCGACCACTCCTGGCCGACCGTCAGCGGCGTCGCGTCCGCCAGGTGCGTGCGCCCGACCTTGACGACGTGCGCCCACTCCTCGCTCTTGCGCGCCGCCGCGTCACGCAGCCGCGCCGCGCTCGGCAGCAGTTCCTCGCTCACCGCCCGCACGGTAGCGATGTGCATCGCCGTCGGGAAGGTGTCGTTGGACGACTGCGCCATGTTCACGTCATCGTTCGGGTGAACGGGCTGCTTGCTGCCGAGCCGGCCCCCGGTGAGCTGGATGGCCCGGTTGGCGATCACCTCGTTGACGTTCATGTTCGACTGGGTGCCCGACCCGGTCTGCCAGACGTAGAGCGGGAACTCGCCGTCGAGCTGGCCGGTGATCACCTCGTCCGCGACCCGGCTGATCAGGTCCGACTTCCACCGCGGCAGCCGTTCGGTATGGGCATTTATGATCGCGCAGGCCTTCTTGACGTACCCGTAGGCGTGGTAGACCGGCCTGGGCATGCGGTCCTCGCCGATGCTGAAGTGGATCAGCGAGCGCTGCGTCTGCGCGCCCCAGTAGTGGTTTGCGGGAACCTCGACCGCGCCGAGCGCATCGGTCTCCGTCCTTGTCCCCGTGGCCTCGATGCCTACGGGTGCGTCGATCACGGGCGGAGCCTGCGCGCGCTGTGCGTCGGCCACGGCAATCCTCCTTTTCTCAGCCGAACGGGAGCGGCGCTGCCGCGCCCTGACACCCTCAGCGGCGGGAAAAACGCGCCGCGGCGCGTCCGTACGGCCAGGTTACCCAGCCCGGCCATACGCTCGCCGGGGCGTCCCCCCCGGCCTCGGGAGCGGGCACGCGCCGCCAGGGTCGTAACGGTATGGCCGCAATATTGTAGGCATTCTCGCTATTTCACTCCCCAGGTCAATGGATTTCGTGCCAGGATCGGCCGGTACTATCATCGGCTGACTCATCCCCGCGGCGGATTCACCGGGCATCGTCATGCCAGGCCGGGATCCGCGTCGCCCCTACGGAGGCTCCATGCGCAGAACCCTGACGTCGTTGCAGGCAGGCGCGGTCGCCGCCGCGCTCGGCGTCGGCTGGCTGGTAGCGGCCCCCGCGGTCTTCGCGTCCGCGCCGCGGGCCGCCAGCTCGCTCCCGAACGACGTGCAGCGCGTCTGCCCGGTATCCACGGCGCCTGGCGTCATGTCGTGCCTCGCGCTGCGGCGCACCAACGTGGCGGCGAAGTCACAGGCGCGGCTCGGCCCTGACGTGGCGCCGGTCGGCTTCGGCTACGGCTCGGCCGACCTGCACAGCGCGTACAAGCTCCCGTCCGGCACGTCAGGTTCCGGGCAGACGGTCGCGGTCGTAGACGCCTTCGATGACCCGAACGCGGCGGCCGACCTGGCCACTTACCGGTCCGCCTGGGGACTGCCCGCGTGCACCACGGCGAGCGGCTGCTTCCGGCGGGTGAACCAGAACGGGCAGGCAAGCCCGCTGCCCGCGGCATCGGGGAGCACCGGGTGGGCAACCGAGGAATCGCTGGACCTCGACATGGTGTCGGCCGCCTGCCCGAACTGCACAATTATTCTTGTCGAGGCGAACTCCCCCCAGGCCGCCGACCTGGGGACAGGAGTGAACGCCGCGGTCAGCCTGGGCGCCAAGTACGTGTCCAACAGCTACGGCGGGAATGAGGACCCCTCCGAGACCAGCGCTGACTCCGCCTTCTACAACCACCCGGGAGTGGCGGTCACCGCCTCTGCGGGGGACAGCGGCTTCGGGGTGTCCTTCCCCGCCGCGTCGCCGCACGTGGTGGCGGTTGGCGGAACATCACTGTTCACGGCGTCGAACTCGCGTGGCTGGTCCGAGAGCGCGTGGTCGGGAACGGGCTCAGGATGCTCGGCCTTCGAGGCCAAGCCGTCGTGGCAGCACGACCCCGGCTGCGGGCGGCGCGCCGGCAACGACGTCGCCGCGGTGGCCGACCCGAACACCGGCGTGGCCGTGTACGACACCTATGACCAGGGTGGCTGGGGGGAGTTCGGCGGCACGAGCGCCTCCTCGCCGATCATCGCCGGCGTGTACGCGCTGGCCGGCGTCCCGGCGGCGGGCAGCTACCCCGGCTCCTATCCTTACGCGCACACCGCCAGCCTGAACGACGTGACAAGCGGCGCGAACGGAAGCTGCGGCCCTGCCTACCTGTGCACCGCGGAAACTGGCTACGACGGGCCCACCGGCCTTGGCACGCCAGCGGGAACCGTCGCCTTCTCGAGCAAGAGCAGCGCGGTCACCGGCACGATCGTGTCGCACATCTCGGCCGCCAAGTGCGTGGACGACAGGAGCAACAGCGGCGCCAACGGGACCGTGGTGGAAATCTGGAGCTGTAACGGCGGCGCCGCCCAGAACTGGACCGTCGAGCCGAACGAGACCGTGCAGATCCACGGCAAGTGCCTGGACATCGCGGGGAAGGCCGTCAACGGGACCAAGGTGGACCTCTGGCAGTGCGGCACCGGCAAGGCCAACCAGGTCTGGCAGCCCCTGTCCAACGGCGAGCTGATCAACCCGTGGTCCGGCCGGTGCCTGGACGACCCGGGCAGCAACCTCACCAACGGCATCCAGCTCGACATCTGGGCCTGCCACGGCGGCAGGAACCAGGCCTGGCGGATCCCCTAGCGCCCAGCTAGGGATTCCCTGTGGTACATGGCGCCGTCGCGTTTCCTACCCGGAAAGCGGCGGCGCTTCCATGATCGTGGGTACCCGGAACTACAGCAATGGTCCATTCACCGAGTCAGGTGTGTGTCGATGGACCATTGCTGTAGTTGGGCTTGTGTCGATCATGGGAGGAGTTGCCTGGGGGCGCCGGCGACCAGGGCGGTCCGGCCTGGCGGGGCGATGGCGGGCAGGCTCTGGCGGCTGCCCGACTTGGCCGCCGACGCGTCGCCGAGCCGGAGGGCGAGGGCGGGGCACATGTCCACCGCCTGCTGAGCATCCCGCCTGGCCCAGGAAGGAACGGGGATGTCGAGGAGAACGGGGTACCCCCTGTTGTCCAGCTGAACGAGCTCGGGAACCAGATGGGCGCACAGCCCATGGCCTTCACAGCGGGTCCAGTCGACAAGCAGGCGGGCTGGTGCCTGCTCCTGCTCCTGCTCCGCGGGCATCGGCAGCACGCCGCGGACGGGACGGCCGCAGGATGTGTGGAACACATGCGCGGCCAGATCCTCCGTGAACACGTCGAGCGCCGAGAGGACGAACCGCGACGTGCCGTCCGGGTGCGCGCACGCGCCGCGGCGGACCACTGCCGCGGCGGACCGCCGGACGGTATCAAGCGCGTCCATCCCGCCGGTGCCGTCCGCGAGCGCGGTCAGCGCCCGCGCGAGTCCCGGCAGGCCCAGCTTGCACGGGCCGCACTGGCCGGCC